>JABLTT010031167.1_pt1 | contig 76158 bp, 70 predicted proteins | sample 7160061 | NCBI WGS metagenome assembly JABLTT01 (sample SAMN14651232, study PRJNA627086) | human gut metagenome | isolation source: feces | host: Homo sapiens | reverse complement strand
AGGGCTTATAAGTGCTTGAGCCGTGTGAGGGGAAACTCTCACGCACGGTTCTTAGAGGGGAAAGCGGTAGTAATATCGCTGACCTACTCGACCAGATATTGGAGAATAAGCAGAAGTTTATCGGTCAGGTTATGACCTCGAAAAGCCCTTCCCGTTCCTGCGAAGATACAGATGAAGTCAGCCTGAAATATGCGGAAGTCAAAGCGCTTGCATCCGGCAACCCTCTGATCCTGGAGAAAACGCAGCTAGACACCGATGTCACAAAACTGAAACTTATGAAAGCAAATCATGTTAGTCAGCATTATGCACTGGAGGATCGACTGCTCAAGTCCTTCCCGAAACAGATCCAGACAACACAGGAACTGATTGCTGGTCTGCAGAAAGACCTCCAGACAGTAAAACAGAATCTCCCACCGGATGCCGACCACTTTCAGATGACTGTCGCAGGGCGTCTCTACACCAATCGGAAAGAAGCCGGAGCTGCTCTCATCGATTCCTGCAGCAATCTGCAGCCTGCAAGCACCGGCGGCAAGATCGGCAATTATGCCGGCTTCACCCTGCAAGCGCAATTCGACTCTTTCTCCCGTCAATTCTACTTAGTTGTAAAAGGGCATACCAGCCATTCCATTGAACTCGGGGACGACCCGGGAGGCAATATAACCCGTCTCAACAACCTCCTCAACAGTTTTGAAAAACGTCTGGAAGAGCAGACGCAAAAGCTCAGCAGTCTTCATTCACAAGTAGAAGAAGCCAAAGCAGAATTAGAGCGCCCATTCCCGCATGAAGAAGAATTAAATGAAAAGCAGGCGAGGCTTAACGAGGTAAATGCTCTGCTCGATATTGACAATCGGGGCAGCAATACAGCCAGCAAAGGAGAACGTGCCTCTGTGATCCCACTTTCATCCGGTCAGCAAAAGACCGCCTATGCAGACGCACTTCCCAAACGTCCTTCCGTCCTGGAAAAGCTCCATCGGTACAAGGATGCTGTCTCTTCCGATCATCTTACAAAACATCTCTCAAAACAACAATCCCTGTGATGCAATCCCTCCGGATATCCCTTATCTGGTATCCGGAGGAAATCTCAAAAAAGGAGGAACCTATCATGGCAAAAAAAGATTATGCCGCAAAACAGAAGGAAAAAATCCAACAGGCCACAGAAAAACTGGAACAGGGCATTTTAGATTTTCTCTCAGGTGATCAGTATCAGGACTATCTGAAGGTAATGTCCAAGTTTCACAACTACAGCTACTCCAACAGTATTCTGATCGCCATGCAGCGTCCGGATGCAACATACCTCGCCGGATATACCGGATGGCAGAAGAAATTTAAGCGCCAGGTACTCCCCGGCGAACATGGTATCAAAATTTTTGCGCCAGCACCAATAAAACAGGTTGTTGAAAAAGAACGTCTGGACCCGGACACTAATCTTCCCGTGCTGGATGAAAACGGAGACCCAGTGAAAGATACCGTCGAGGTAAAAATACCAAAATTCAAAGTTGTAACTGTATTTGACGTTGCACAGACATCCGGTGAACCACTGCCGGAACTGGAAATCCCGGATCTGACCGGCAATGTCGCAGAATATGAAGCCTTCTTAGAAGCGATTCGCCGCACTGCCGACGTTCCTGTTGGCTTTGAACCAATAGAAGGGGAATCCCATGGATATTTCAGCCCTTCCGAGCAACGGATTGCGATCCGTGAAGGAATGTCCGAAGCACAAACACTCAAAACAGCGATCCACGAGCTGGCCCATTCCCGCCTGCACAATATCGAGCAGATCTCGGGAAAAACAGCACTTGAAAGAAAAGACCGGAATACCAAAGAGGTTGAGGCAGAAAGCATTGCCTTTGTCGTCTGCAGCCACTTCGGGCTGGACACCGGCGATTATTCTTTCGGTTATGTCGGTACATGGTCATCCGGCAAAGAGCTTCCGGAGCTAAAATCCTCTCTCCAGACTATCCGGTCTGCCTCCAACGGGATCATCACAGAAATAGAGTCACATCTGACTGAAATCCAGAAAGAACATGAACAGGACCAAACGATTACCCAGGCGCAAACGCAAGGAATCGTCCAGACTACGGACGCTCCGGAGAATCCCAATACGGACAGTATACTCCCGACAGAATGGAGATTCTACATCATTCCTGACCTGATGACATGGCAGCATGGACAAAGCCGCCAGTCTCCTACCGCTCTTGAACATTATGATACTATTTCCGAAGCAGTAACCCGTTTTCAGGAACTGCGAAAGGAACCTTATAACTCCGAAGAAGCACCGATTCCAGATACGGACCGCTCCTATGCACGTCTGACCCTGGGCATTGAGGGCGTCACTGATCCCAGCGCTGTTGATGTCATCCATGTAGAAGCCGGCAAGAATATCCTCTGTGAAGATTTCACCAGGCTCCCTGCTATTAATACTGACAAAAGCGCCCTTTCCGCTATCGCTGAGATTGCTCAAAATATCCAGATCGATCAGGTAAACCACTTCCATGTGATGACACCGGAAGAAGTCAAATCATTCACCCTTGCCCATCTCCTGGATAAACTGCACCGGGAAGGTGTTGAAGATTCTTCCGCTGTAGAAGCTGGCTTTGACGCTTATTATGACAGCGGTGGCACAGACTATCTGAAGCCCTCTAAAAGTCAGCAGGAAAGGTATGAACTGATTGATTTTTCTTCCTGGGATAACCCTTACTTTCAATTGCCAGAAAGCATCCAACCGGTCGAGTTTACGCCTGAACAGCATTTTGCACAGGATCTTGCACAATTCTGCAGGGCTTATGACCCGTATTCCTTTCCTGCGCCGGAAGGAAAGAACGATCCTCTGCCGGAAGATATTTTAAAGGACTTATCCTCCGGCACTAACCTGGGAATCCGTCAATGGCTCCAGCAAGTCATTGACGCCGATGATGAAGACAGTATAAAGGCACAGCCGCTCATGGAACGATTAGAGAAGCATTTTCCCTTGGAAAATGTACCCGAAACCATACCTGCTGAGCCTTCCATCTCCTTTTACGCTGCAGAGTGTATGGAATTTTCCAACGTAGGAGAATACCAGAATAATCTACCGCTTGAGGAAGCACTTGCAGTCTATGATTCCATACCTCCGGAACGTTTGAACGGCATTCCCTGTGTCGGCTTTCATCTGAAAGACGGAAGTATTTATGAAGGAGATTATCCGCTGATGTACGGCGGGAAGATCGACCGGGACGGGATCAACCTTGTGAAACACTATAAGGAAAGTCCTCTTGTCCAGAAAGCCATATCCGATCTGCAGGCGATTTTAGACCACCGTACCGCCATGCAGCAGCGTTCTGCAGAAAGAGACGCTGACCCTGATGAAGTATGTTATAAAGTCAGTTCCATGTATCTCCACATCCAGGAGGCATCAGACGGATGCTGGGACTACACACTGTACGACAATCAGTTAAGGGAAATTGACGGCGGGCAGCTCGGAGATCCCGATACACCGCTTTCAGAAGTCCGGGACGACCTTATCTCTGATATTCTCCATGGCGATAAGAAGCCTGTCACGGAAATTCCTATGGAACAGTTCGAACAGATGATGGATGAAAAAGAAAATAACTTGAAATGCCCTATCTTCCCCAAATCCCTGCCGGAAGTTTACGGCACTCCGGAGATGGATACCTGGCGTATCTGCCATCAGGCAAACTACGCCTGCAAAATACAATTTGATAAAGAGTACGGTCCTGCCTACCATGACCGCCGGGTTCCGGAATTCCTGCGGGAAATGACTGAACGCTACGGGATTGACCGTTGCAAGCTGGTGCTTGCCAGCACGATCCAGCTTGCCAATCATGACGGCCGTTACTATCCCGACATCAAAGAAGCTGCAGGCAAGGTTCATATTCCCGGCGCTACTAATGATCATCACGATGTAAGGAGAACCTATCAGGTCACATGTCATCCTGTTATGGTCAATGCAGCCTTCCGTGATCTGCTGGCTATGGAGAAGGAACAGACACACGCAAAAGATGCAGAGCACACCGAAGAAAAAACTGTAAGAACAGACAGAGAAGAGACTGGGCAGAGACCATCTGTTCTTCAGAAACTGAAAGCAAAACAGAATGCGATTGCCGCTTCTGACAAGAAACCTCCCGCCATCGCCCATGATAAAAAACAGTTGGAATAAATAAATTATCTCAAGAAAGGAAGGAAACTGCCATGAGCAAAACAATGAATTTTACCGTTGAAGAAATCAATCTGATGTGTATTTACCATACCAGCGACCGCTACATTCTGATCAAGGAGATGGAAACTGCGCTCCCCTTTGTCAGAGATGTGGAGATGCGTTCCCTGATGACAAATACGCTGAACAAACTGTATGGCACCAGTGACGCTGATTTTGATGCTCTTCCGCTCTCCCCTACCTGGGAAGGTTATGACGATGATGAAGAGATCCCACTCCCGGAGACATCATAAAATCCACTTTTTAACATGCGGCAGAAATAGACCTTGCCACAATCAATCAAAGGAAGGAGACTTTAGTTATGATCAACTATGACATTTACCAGTTAAAAGATGATCCCTCACTTCACTCGATCCGTTTTGCAAACACCAAGTTTATGAATACCCACAATATTCCCATTGACGCCGGAAATTATGATAAGGTTTACTCCGGCACTGTTGACAATGAAAGTGCTGCAGGTAAGAAGTCTACTGATGAAGTATTAGAAAGCCTGTATGAAAAATTCAACATGCGCCACCCAGCAGATTTCCGTGGACATTCCCTCTCGGTAAGTGATGTTGTCGTACTGCATGACAATGGCGTAGTGACTGCCCACTTTTGCGATTCTTATGGATTTACGCAGATCCCGGAATTTATCCAGCCTGATGCTTTCATCAATCTGGATTCTTCAGGTATCGCCGTTTCCGGCCATTATGGGACATGGCACACTCTTGAAAGCCACAATATCCAGGGCAGGGAATTCTATCTGATGGAAAGTGATGAATTTGGAAGAGACGCCGCCAACGTTATTGTAGACGGCACAGGAAAGCTCGTTGCCGAAGATGTGCTGACCGGCTTCACACCGGAAATCGTCCAGATGATTACCGAAGAACAACAGCTGGCTCCACACCTGACAAATCTTTTGCAGGATGAGGAAACGCACCGCTGTCAGACTTCCGAACTTACTGCCAAAAATCCAGCTGCAGAGCCGGGAAATCAGCCGGAAACACCGGCTGAAAAGAACTACCTCAAGGCTGCGGAAGAATATCAGGAAGAAAATTATAACTGCATTGATGGTAATATGTTTACTCAGAATAAGCTGACTCCAGGAGACGACACTCTCTCCCAGCCGGAAAAAATCCCGGATAAGTCAGCAGAAAAGGAACGCCCTTCTGTCATCGGACGCCTGAAAGCTGCACAGGAAAAACTTACGGAAAAGACTGGCACGCCGAGGATGCCGAACAGATCTGATCTCTCGCTTGACTAAAAAATGCCCCCTGACTTACATTGATATGTCAGGGGGTATTTTTGTAAAATTCACAATTGATATTTAATTTGCATCTCATAATTGTACATTGTATATTGTATACACGCTCCTTCTTCTCCCTAAGGATAATCATGGATTCGCTCTCCGGAACAGGTTTCTGATCAATGTTCTCACTTTTTGCCATCCTGTTTTTCTTTTGCGTGAATTGTTCCGGTTCCACCTTCAACAACGCCTTCGCTCCGAACAACAGAGGCTATCGTGCCAAAGAAACATTTCACATCCATCCAAAAGCTCATGTGCTGGACATAGTAACCATCCAGCTTCGCTTTCACATCAATCTCCAATTCGTCCCGGCCGTGGATCTGCGCCCATCCCGTCAGACCGGGACGAACGTCGTTTGCTCCGTATTTATCACGTTCTTCGATCAAGTCAAATTGGTTCCAGAGGGCGGGCCTCGGCCCTATAACCGCCATATCCCCGACAAGAATATTAAAGAGCTGCGGCAGTTCATCCAGTGACGTTTTCCGGAGAAAATGTCCTACTTTCGTGATATACTGATCCGGATTTTCTAACATATGTGTTGGCATATCGTGTGGTGTATCTATCCTCATTGTTCGGAACTTCAAAATTTGAAAATGTTTTTTATGTATTCCTACTCGCTTCTGTTTAAAAAATACCGGTCCGGGCGAGTCAATTTTTATTGCAATAATCAATATAATATACAGCCATGAAAGACAAATGATCCCACATAGCGACATGATAATCGCTATAACACGTTTTATCCTATTCCTATACATAACTTCCTCCCCTAATTCTATCAATGCCAGGTTTCGAAAACTTTATCAATAATGTTTGAATCTTTATTCATATCAAATTTTCTTGCCCAAAAATACGGGCATTGTCTAATCATATCCCAGTCGTCCATTGTTAAGGTATGTGGCGATGCTCCTTCCGGTCTTTCTCTATCAATCAGACGCATATGTCCACCAGGGCTTCTGTATGGCTCATATATCTGATCCCTATATATTGAGTTCACTATTATAGTACCTAAGAACATCTCGTCAGCACAACAAGTAAATTTGACAAATCCTTCTATGAAATCTCTTTTTGACAGAACATACGCAGCACACTCTCCTGTGATTGAAAACCAATTCTGTGTTTTGCATAATGGATAGTCAATATTTTTTAGCCGATTCACCTTAAAAAGTTTCTGTATAAATGCCGATATTATATCGAGACCTTTTGCAATATACTTATTATAAGAGCGAAGTGGCAAGAAAAAATAATACCTTGATATTCCCGAAAGACCTGAAATGGTATTTCTTAGTGCAAGGAATTGATTTCCCGGATGTTCATCAAAAAAGTCGTGAATCTGTGCCGTCTGTTTAATTTGCAAATCACTTCCAGATAAAAGATGCAGATAAAGATATTCCTCGCCTGTACTTAATGCAGCCTCAATCAAACGCAATTCACATTTCGTCTGACTAGAATCCCCCCAGTGAACCGACATTCTGGGAATGAAAACAACTTTACTTTTTTTGCATATATGTTCAAAATGACGCTGTTCAAATCCTCGACTTTTTCGATCTATATGAATATAAATATCATTTCGTTCATGATCGAGCTGTATCATCAGTTTTTCGAGTATTTCAAATTGATTGTGTGCCATAATGAGTATAGCGTGCTTCTTGCTGTTGCAGTTGCTTGGCATTACCTTTTTCTCCTATTTTTATCATTCTCAAGTCTTTATATCTAAAACCGCTATCTCTGGCGGGTTATTAAATCGTGGAAGCTTTTGCTTATTGCTACCTAATCCACTTGTTATAAACATCTGAAAATTATCTTTTTTATACAGTCCATGGACATATTTAGGGAACCATTCCTGATCCCCTCCATATAGACCTCCAATAAACGGAAAAACTACCTGTCCTCCATGTACATGTCCGCAAATGATAAGGTCTATATCCCAAGTTTTACTGGCATCACCAAACACATAACTTTCTGGCCTGTGAGATAACATAATCTTAACTCGGTCTGTATTTTGATAATCCATCAGAAATGTAAGCACATCTTCTGGTGCTGCAAGGGCTGTATTATTACCATCCAAGCCAAAGGCATAATCATACATGCCTCCCAGCCTTATCGGAATTCCTTCAACTTCTATATCCACGTAGGTTTTGTCCAGTACCACTGCACCAGATTCTTCCAGTTGGTTTATAAAATCCGGATGTCCATTGGATATATATGCATTTTCATGGTTTCCGAGTGAATAATACACCGGAGCAATATCCCTTAGTTGCTGAACCAGACTGCTAGGGACTGACGAATTGTCCGAATCCGAATTTAACATATCCCCATCCATAAAAATGATATCCGGTTCAAGTCCCGCAATCTTCTCAACTAATCTTTTATTATTAGAACCAAATTGATGATCATGTAAATCAGAAATAACAACAGCACGTATTGTTTTTCCTATTGATCTTGACACATTGGTCGTGTAGTTCCTGATAACCAAACAATTTGACGACACCCATATATTTATCACAATAAAACCCACAAGAATTATTAGTATCGTTAAAATAATAATGTGTATTTTCCCCCTCTTGCTTTTAGATATCGACATTAACTTAATCTGCCTTCCTAATTCTTTAATTTAAAGTTTCAAAACCATCTCAATAATTTCTCTTATTTCTCATTAAGATTACTTTTGCTTTCCTTTTAACTTTCTCAAAAATCCCCATTTTTTTTATTTTCTTCGGAGGGAAATACTCAAGAACTAATTCCTGAAAGTTCGTTGTATTCGCTTTTTCCAAAAATTCCTTTCGTTTCTCATGTATCTTAGAAGAAATCACCAAGCTTGCATTTTCCTTATATGCTTCCTCAATATCAACTTCTATACAATCCATTTTATCGTCCAGTTGTTTGAGAAACTTTTTACCTTTTTCCGAATGCACAAACACAATGCTTGTACCCTTATCATCATCCAATTGGGGATGCTGATCCCACACTCCCCAATAATCTCCAAGAGTAAAATCTGTACAACGCTCTATCCCCTTAGACACACAGTTACTACATGAATTTCGGAGACAAATATTGCCTACAAAAACTTTCATAAAAAGATCCTCACTATTATGTATATGAGTAATATTACCTTCTCCATAGTCGAATTCTGTAGAATACCCATAATGACTCCAGCCGGTTTTCTTTGACCGCATATTAATCCTAACAGGACGTTTTCCATTATTTTCTTTTAAAGAACGATAATTAATATACATTTGCCATACTTTTGGCGATGGAACGCCATGACAGATCAAATCTACCAATAGGAGATTATCATATTCTTTTCTTAGGAACTGTTTTAAACCAGAACATTGACAGGGTGTCCCTGAAAAAAGCACTTTTCGACCAGATTTTAATAATGTCTCTATTTCTTTAAATGAATTCCCAATCATACTCTGAGTATATTTTGCATTTCGCAACCTAGATAAATCTTTTTTGTCTCTAACTGCTATATGCTGTACCGCAAAATCATCATTATATGCTGCGCCGAAAACCACGCCGCCGTGAACTAAGATTTGTTCTGCCAAAAGTGAAAATACACCGCCAGAGGAACTATCTCGTCGTTCTGTCTCATTTTTGTTCTTTATGCCATATGCTTGTGTATGCGTACTTTTCACCTGTTCATTTGTAACAGGACAAATTCTATCGCAAAGATTACACTGAATACATTTTGAAGTATTAATCTCCGGAAAGGAAAAGCCTTCTTCATTAACAACCATCGCTATACAATTATTTGGACATACACTTACGCAGGCATGACAACCAGTGCAATTAAATGGAACCCTTATCATATCAAACCTCATTATAATTCTCGACAAAAGTTTATCATATTTTTTCTGTAATCTTATTCAAATTTGAAATAGGGATATCTGTAAGTATTTTCAAGGATATTCTCTTAATCCAACAAAATACAATATTTCTTTTATTTTTTTCTTTACCACTGACTTAAAATCTTCTGGAGTAGTATACTTTTTTAAAAATTTAGAAAATTTCATTTTTTTGTAATCATCCCAGAATTTCTTTCGTCTAGGAGAGACATCACTTGGATTAACAAGTGTTGGCTGAAGACAATTTGCTATTTCACATTCAAACCACTGAAAATCATTTTGAGCCTGTTCAAATAGTTTTTGTCCTTTTTTTGAACTCACAAGAACAAGTGAAACACCTCTGTTATCATCAAATGAAGCATCATTATTTTCAATACCCCAAAAATCAGCTAAAGTCAAATCTCCAGGTCGATATATATTAGCAAAATAACAATTATGGCAAGATGGTCTAAACATAATATGTTGAGAAAACAAATCCGTATAATCTCTACGGACTATTTTTCTTTTTTTATTTTCTAAAACAAACGACTCAAAATGTGTATTCCATCCAAATTCTTTATCCCTAAAATTTACTTCTATAATTTTCTTTCCATACTTATTACGTATGTAGGAAACATATTCTTTCCAGATTAATGGACTTGGAACTCCATGACAGACCAGATCACAGCAATATAATCCTGAATCATCTATATTGGATTCAGATAAATATGAACGCAATCCTGCAACTTGACAAGGCGTACCAGAAAAAAGCACTTCTTTCCCATCATTCAAATCTTGAGCGACCTTAGGATAAATATTAACCGTATTACTCTGAACATATTTTGCTTTTTTCATTGAATCTCTTTGATTTTTATTTATTGCCCTACAATGATGTACTGAAAAATCTGATTGCATACTTGCCCCATATACAACCCCAGAACGATTTAAAATGATATCTGAGAAAGCAATAAAGGCAGCTCCTGACCTACTGCTCATTCTTACAGTATCATCTAAATGCTTCACAGCGAATGCTTTAGGAGGAGTTAATGTCTTATCTGTAGGAGCAAAACCACAAACATGAACACATTTACCACAGGAAATACACAAATCTGTATTTACTTTAGGGTATAAAAATCCTTCTTCATCTGAAATCATTTTAATAGCATGAGTTGGGCAAATATCAGCACATGCCGAACAACCACTGCATTCTTTCTTTTCCTTTTTCTGAACCGTAATATCATTATTATTCATTTTATCTTTCCTTATATATCTTAACAATTATTCTATGAGATTCTTTTTCAGGAACTCTTTTGAAGATTGAACCATCTTCTCCTTTTTTTGTTCAATAGTTGCCCAATCTATTGATGCATCAATATCAATTTTATTTTTTGAAGAAATAATGCGATTATCCAATCCGCATTGCAAAAGCACATTTTCTAATCTTGCGTTATAGTCACTATGGCCAAATACAAAAAAAGGCTTATGAAATATAATACTAAATGCAGTTGCATGGAACGAATTCGTCACCACATATTCCGCGTGATGAATATAACCTAAAAATTCTGCTGGACCAGCAGAGGCATCAATCGAAAAATCTGGGTCATCATGAGCCTTTCGAAGTTTTATCTCAACTACATCAATCTTCTTCTTGTTTGACAATTTTTTGACAAATTTATTCAATTCATTGTTTCGTTCAGTATCATAAACCAAGATGTATCGTCTTTTTGGGGGCTTAATTTCTATTTTTTCCCATTGCTCTGCATTCAATAGGAAAACAGGATCTGCAACAACAGATACTTCTTTATCAGTCAAATTTTTTATGTATGTAACTGCCGATGCCTCTCGAACTGAAATTGCATCCACAAAGCAAAGCAACTGTCTCATTTCCATATCATATGCTTGAGATAATTTACTTCCACCTAAACTTGCTGCGTATGAAATCACCTTTTGTTTATAGCTATTACAAAATGCTCCAAAATACGGTTTACGAAGACCAAATGTAATATTAGGATTCCATATCTGATCACTGCCAACAATATATACATCATAATCTAGCGCTTTTAATCCCTTAATAGTTCTGATTAGTCTTTCATTTTTAACAAGATACTGTTTTCGAAATCTCACCATATTACTCTTTTGTCGAATAAAGTCTCCTTTCATCTGTAAATTATGCTTTATTCCCGTAAGAGTCCACATAAATCGCTCTCTTATTGATTTAAAAGGATAATATGGTATAAACCAGTGTCGGCCAACCAAATAATAAGGTGCATAAGGTACAATTTCTACATCTGAATTTATTTTTTTCACAAAATTCATTAATCCATATGCCTGAAGCATTGCCCCATAATTGTCAGAACAGTAAAATGTCAAAATTCCAATCTTCATATATCATTTTCCCCTACTTTGCGCTTTCTTTTAATATCTTTTTCCCATACAAGCAGACTTCGATCCTCTATGATACGTAATAACCGATAAAGAGGAAGGATATTATAAAGTAAAGTATAAAGTACAAACATCTTGATATCTAAATATTTTTTTAGATACGGCTTTATCTGTTTGAATTGTCTGTCAGAAATAGACAGCAATCTTTTTTTATCGTCTCCTTTTCGTCCGATAGACTGATAATAAGCATAATAAAGAATGATTTTCATGCATCTCTTAATAACTTCTCTTTTTGCTTCGCTCGAACAAAACAATGCAATATTGTCTATAAGCCACCCGCTAACATAAATCATATCTGCATAAGGAACTGTATGTATAACGGATGTGTCACGCATATAATAATAGTACAACTTCATATCCACAATTGATACAGAAATATCCTGATAACTACACATTACCAGGATGTTAAATAATGTATCTTCTCCCATAACAATCCCTTCCTGCGGGAGCTTACTTCCTATTACGTCACGTGTATATATTCTTCCCCAAATATAACTACGCACGTAAGAATCTTCCATACATTCATGTAATGAATTTGTTACTTTATATTCTATATTCTGATTAGCGTCAACATCTACAAAAGTTTCAGATAAGTCCGTACATGTTTGATACTGACAAATAGTAATTTGAGAACCACTTTTCTTCTGTATATTCACAAGAACATTAAAATAATCAGGATGAATCCAATCATCTGCGTCAATCATCGCAATGTAATCACCACATGCGTTCAATAAACCCAATTTGCGGGCAGAGGCAGCTCCACCATTCTCTTTATGAAACACACGGATTCTACTGTCTTCTTCTTCATATTTTTTGCATATTGTATAACTATCATCTGTACTACCATCATCCACAAGAATAATCTCAAGATTTTTGTATGACTGATTTATAACACTGTTCAAGCACCGTGAAAGATACTCGGATACGTTATATACAGGTATAATAACTGATACTAACCCATTTTTATATTCTTTATTCATATCGTAAACTCTCCTCATCCTTAGGATATGTATGTATAACGGATACTCTTTATCCAATTTGTTTAGGATATACGCTCTAGTCTTCAGGATAGATTTGTATCTTCAGTTTTGATAAAATAAAACCGCCTATAAACAAAAGGATATCCCAGTGATTCTTAGCCATATATAAGGGCAATTTATATTTTAATGGTGCTTTTTTTAACTGCAACCCTTCATATGCTTTTAAAATTGGCTCCAATTTTGCATAATCCAAATACATTTTATAATAATTAGGCACAAGCCTCAATGGACAATCAGACAGTGTAAGAGCTATCTGAATCTTGCTCAAAACCAAAGAGCCCTGATAATCATCTGAAAAATCTCTCACAATTTCACTTAATCGACTATTCAATCTCTCTCTGTTTATCGCCAAAGCCTTTCTTGATGTATAGAAATGTTCTGCTGAGTTTTGAGATAATGAACCTTTACGCCATACATAATGATAATATTTAGTATCACACACATAAATATCCGGTGCATATGCTAAATATTCCCAGTTAAAAAGAAGATCCTCGCCCATTTTTATATTTTCAGTAAACAAAAGATTATTATCATCAATTATCTTTTTTGAATATATAGCTCTCCACACTGAAGGAAATTCCTGATTCTTTTGTAAATTTAATCCCTCAAACCACTGATAAAGTTTTTGGTAGGAAATTCCAATCATAGAAGGGATAATCTGTGTTAAAATTATATCTTTTTCATAATATCCGTTAGAGACTGCCGGATTAATTCCATGTTTTCCATTCCAATCCTCCCTAACAAAACCATACCATATCGTAGTCGAGTCATTAGCATCTAGCTGTTTCCTGTATTTATTTATTAAATCATTAAATACACTTGGTTCTATATAATCATCTCCATCAATGAAAATCAGATAGTCTCCAGAAGCCGCTTTAATACCCATATTTCTAGTACTGGAAATGCCACCATTATCTTTGTGAATTGGAATGATTCGTTGATCTATTTCTTCATACTTACGAATAATAGAATAACTGTTATCCGTAGATCCATCGTCAATACAAATTATCTCCTTAACATCAGGACCAACTTTTATCAATTTCTGCAAGCATTTTTCTAAATACTGCTCAATATTATAAACTGCGACAATAATACTGATTTTCATTTTTGACACCTCAACAATTTTTAGGCAACTCACTAAAGCAATCTACTAAAATTCTTTGCTGAGTCACTTTCTTATGATATTTAATATTTTTAAAATTGGTTTTCTAACAATATCCTTTTCATAGGTATTCATAAAGAATAAATACATACCGCTTGCGTATATTAAGGTATAAATAATAATCGCACTTAACAAATTCACCCACGAATTCAAGTCAAAAACATTAAGCAAAAAGAAGCTTGCTATAACCATAATTATCGGTAAAATCGATAGGTGTATTATATTTTTCCAAAACAAGGGAATGTTAATTTTGGTGATCTTATAATAGTAAATATTCATTATCAATCCTTGTCCAATAAGATATGATACTCCTGAACAAAGCGCTGCACCAAACCCTCCCATAAATGGCACAACTAAATATGTACTCACTACGTTTGCAATCGCAATTATTAAATATACTATACTCCGAAATCGATGTTTATTCTGTGCTTGTACTATACTCAACCCGGTATTTTGAATTAATGGAATTGATAGAGGAATCAAAGTAACCAATGCAATATTGTATGCCTCCTCATACCCTTCACCTGCCCATAATAATATAAAATCATGACCGAAGACAATAAAACCTGACAATGCCAAAGATATAATGAGATATTGTAAACGTCCTACACGGATAAAAAGTTCCGTAAGTTGCGTGGACGTAGCTCCCTTTGTTACCATTCCGGTTGCTTTTGGCATCAAAACACCAGAAAACGCGGTAGAGATACTTGTCATCATAGAATTAAATGTCGAGCCAACATTATATACAGCTACTACCGCCGTACTTGTAAGCATTCCTAATATCAATTTATCTGTCGCCCAAAATAACATGTCTACAATAGAACCAATAAATACGAACAAAGAAAAACTTATGATTTCTTTAATTAATTTTATTGGTAACTTTCTGAATTTAGGTCGTAATTTGAGATTATAAAAACAATACCCAACGTTCAATGGAAGCATTAAAAATTGCAATCCAGTGCTTACCATAGACATTCCTATAGAGCCATATCCCAGATATAAAACGACAATATTCGCACACGGTACAGCTACTGTCGATAAAATATTGACAGCCTGTCGATAAATATAGCGTTCATGGGCCATAATAATGCTGCCAAATACACTAATTGGAAAAGAAATTGCCATGTTAAATGACATAATTCTTATTAAAATTGTAATTTTACTGATTTCAGCATCCGTTAAGCCCCTATGAAATATCGTCTCAACATTACCTGCGAGTACTGCTCCTCCAATTAGCACAAAAACAGCAAGGACACTATATATAAGAATAAAAAGCCCTATGACCTTTTCTTCTTCTTCCTTATTCCCTTCAGCTCTATATTTTGCCACATAACGTACTATTGTACTTCCTAGACCAAAGGTTAATAATGACAAATACCCTACTATCGAATTTGCCAGACTATATAATCCATATTCGGATTGTCCCAAAATCCGCAACATGACGGGAGTATAAAATATGGGTATCAAACTACCTAATCCAATATTTAAATATGTCAATAAAACGCCCGCACGTAACTGACTTTTCAAAACGAATATTCCTCCTAACCTATAAATTACTTAAGATATTTTTAGCTTTCCTTGCATTAGCTATATACTGAGGTATAACTGAGTGAAGATGCTCACGTATTTTTTTTTCATTATCCAGCATCCAAATAAAACCATCTGCCAATGCGTTTACATTAGTAATGTCCTGTACTGGAATAACATATTTTTCTTCTGATCCAAAAATGTCTTTTGCTATTCCCCTAGACTTTACCGAATATCCTAAAACTAACGTAGGTACTTCTGTAGAATAAGCTGCTATTGTTGCATGCGTCCTTGCGCCTACAAACATTCTGCATCGCGCTATGTAACCTTTCAATTCCATACAATTATGATCATTAATCATTACAATGCGATTTGAATTTTTAAATTTATCATACAATAACTGTAAGATTTCTCGATCATCGTTTTGTTGCCATACAACATGTGGAATTAAGGCAATACCGCAATCTGTAAGTTTTAATATTTTTGAAATAAGTTTACAATAAGCCTCCACAACTAAATCAGCATTAGCTCCATTACTTAATATAAGGGGACTTGCATTTATTCCAATCATATTACCAGGTATCCATTCAGCTGGAAGCGGTAAATCGATTCGATCCAAAACAAACGCTGGATCAGATACCAGAAACGTGTTATTATTTACTTTTTTTAATGCTTGGTATGATATAGACTCCCGAGCTGTAATGAGATCAAATGACTCAATATCTTTTTTTATCTCTGGATAGTTCAACAGATCTGGTTCTACACTGCATCCCCATAACACTGTACGGCAGCCTTTCTTGCGCAGATTATAATTTCTCGCAGCTAAGATATCCGTGCCAGCATAACAGTAGTTATCTCCACCGACAGATAAAAAAACATCTCCCTTTGACACCTTATTAAAAAACTCTTTGTATCTGTATTTTATAGCCAGACTAATTTTGCCTGTCAGTTTTGTTTGAAGCGATGATAAAAACCATTCTTTACTTCCACGGACAAGTTGACACGGTTTGTCTTCTCTTAATGTACAAATCTTATCCAGTCCGTATTTTACATCTTGATTCACATGACTTGAATACACTATTGGAAAATCATTCAAGATTTTTATAGATGAACGGATTATTGCTTCACAACCATGATTTCCACTTCCGCCATGCATATACATATTAAACATTATTTTTCTTATATGATGTTATAAAACTCAAACACCATATTTCCTTTCTTTTAATCTAGTATTATATTTTGCTTATGTACCCCTATAATCCTGATTGTATTATTTAGCACTTTATTACGAATTTATATTCAACCTTTCATGGCTAATTGCTTCTGTTAGATTTCAGCATTTTTACAACGGTAACTTTATTATAATATCTTTAAAAGTTTATAGTTCAATCTTCTCTTTATTATCAATCCCGACCATAAAGATCTCTCGTATAAACTTTATTTTTATACGGATTCAAAACCGAATCATAGCGATTGGCCACAATCACATCTGACTGCATACAAAACTCCACAAAATCGCAAATAACGTCACTGCCAAAAAATTTATTTTCTTTTAGACTCGGTTCAAAAATAATAACTTCTGCGCCTTTTGCTTTTAGACGCTTCATAACTCCCTGGATGCTACTCTGTCGGAAATTATCTGAATTTGCCTTCATAGTAAGGCGATAAATACCTATGGTAACCATCTTCCCTGGTGTTCCGTCACGTCCTGCGGTGCCATCGTAATATCCTGCCTTTTCTAAAATTCTATCAGCAATAAAATCCTTTCGTGTGCGATTTGCATCGACAATTGCTTGAATCAGCTTTTCAGGAACATCCTTATAGTTTGCTAACAGTTGTTTGGTATCCTTAGGGAGACAGTACCCTCCGTATCCAAAAGAAGGATTATTGTAGAAATTTCCTATACGTGGATCATATCCAACTCCTTCAATAATTTGCTTGGTGTCTAGGCCTCGCACCTCAGCATACGTGTCAAGCTCATTGAAATAGCTTACGCGCAATGCTAAATAAGTATTAGCAAACAATTTAACCGCTTCTGCCTCTGTTGAATTCATAATTAATGTAGGAATTTCTTTCTCAAGAGCACATTCTTTTAGCATAGCTGCAAACTCCGAGCCTGCTTTTAGCATTTCATCATTATCTTTCGGAACTCCAACAATTATCCTACTAGGATGTAGATTATCATAAAGTGCGCGTCCTTCTCTTAAAAACTCTGGACTGAATATAATATTATTCGTGTTGTAATTTTTTCGTATATGTTCAGTATATCCAACCGGAACAGTTGACTTAATCACAATAACAGTAGTTGGATTAATTTCTAAAACTTGCTTTAAAACGGTTTCAACAGATGAGGTATCAAAATAATTCTTCACCGGATCATAATTTGTCGGAGTTGCAATAATAACATAGTCTGCATCTTTATACGCAGAATTTCCATCTATAGTTGCTGTCAAATCAAGCTTCTTCGTCGTAAGATATTCTTCAATTTCTATATCAGCAATCGGTGATTGTTTCCTATTAATCTGTTCAACTTTTTCAGGTAACACATCTACTGCAGTTACATGATGCTTTTGTGCTAACAAAGTGGCATTTGATAGGCCAACGTAGCCCACCCCTACAATTACAATGTTCATTTTTTTCTCTCCATATCTTTAATTTTTATATTATCTATTCATCAAATAAATCATAGTACGCTTCAAGATTTTCATCAGATCCTCGCATTTTTTCTTTAAGATTACAGGAAATCTTAGCTCTCATTTCTTTATTTTTTGCCAATGTTATTATTGCATTTAATATACTTTCTACATTGATATCTGTTATAATTCCGTCACCTTCTCCACAAAATTGTTCTCTCATACCACACACATCCGTAGTAATTACAGGTTTTGTCAGCACCTGTGCTTCTAATGTTGTCGTACAATATGCTTCGTAATAAGATGGCTGAACATATATATCACATTGCGACATATATGGATATGGATTTGTTTGATTTCCAACCGGAATAACAACTTCCGTTAATCCCAATCTCTGAATTTCTGATTTGAAATATTCCATCAAATCTCCATCGCCTACCCAGCACCATTGAAATGCAATATTCATAGATTTCAAATTTGAGGCAATCTGTAACAATAAATCTGGTCCTTTCTGATGTGTTAAACGCCCTACTGTTGCCAATTTAAGCACACCCGGCAAATAATTAAATGAACAAGGTTCTAATGACTTTTTCCGAATATCTTCACGATCTAATACATTATAAAGCACTTTAATATGATTTTCTAAATTAGGAAAAGCTTCCACCAACACATTTCTGTCATCATTGGAAACAGCTACTAATGCATTAAATTGTGGATAGTACTCTTTGTCTAATGAATAGTGAACATCTTTAAGATAACGTCCTTCATGATGCCACATATATTTTTTTTTGGCATGTATACAATCAATCACATAATATGGAACGTAACCAATATGTGCATAAGCAATCGCTACATCGTATTCCTTTTCTGGCGCTTTAAATAATTTCCATGGCTTCTTTCCCCATTTATTGATTACTCTATAGGCAATATATCTCAAATATAGGTTTAAGCCCTTTTTTTTACTTTTAAACTCCTTAATTGTATCAGTTGTGTTCATCACATAGTCAAACGGTTGTAACACGGTTACATTGGCCCGTAAATTAGGCAGCAAATCCCATTCAGGATTCATTGGTAACACATCAATTTCATATCTGCTTGTATCTAATACATTCAACAGATTTATTAAGCATCGCTCAATGCCTCCAATTCCCAGACCATAACAACAAAACAATATTTTTTTTTTCATCAATCTACACCTATAACTTTTCTTAAATATTTCGTGTGAAATAGCATATCCAACATTCCTAAAATAGCTAAGACAAGTACCAAAGCAAGCGCTTTATATCCTCCAGTATTGCTAAATGGAATTTTCATCAATAATAAAATAATTAGTTGATTGCAACATAAATAAACCATCGAATTTTTACCTATGTTTCCAATATATTTCCGCACACTTTCGCCCATTCTAAATGAACTCCATTTTTGTGTAAAACTTAAAAGTACAATAATAAAAGAAAACGCATTAAACCACCAAAGTAGCGGAATAGTTCCATACCAGCTCACACGCATGTTTATAGTCTCATTAATCAAAATCAAAGCAGTTATACCTACTGAAAAAATTATGTAAAAAGTTTTGTATTGCTGCAATTTATTTAATATAACTTGAAAAAATCCCTCCTTACGCATGAAAAAGGCAACATAATAAAACACTGCACCAACAAAAGAACTATCAAGCGTAAATGGCATAGAATATGGTATAACACGCGTATAGACTGTTGCAAATATACCCAGAATGCTCAAACACAATAGTATCCTTTTATCAGAAGATATTATTCTTTTCATTACACAGATACCAGTTTCAACCATAAATATTGAAACTAAGAACCATAATGCACCTGCAATAGGAAAAGCATCAGCATTTTGGAAAAACAAAATATTAACTGCCATAGTTCTAAATAGCGATAAATCTTGGTCTAAATTCATTGCCCAGTAAATAGCAAAATGGATCAAGGCAAAAAAGATATAAGGCACAAGTAGCCGCTTTGCTTTTTTCTTTATATAATTACGCATATCAAAAGCATTGGCTTCTTTAAAAAACAAACCGGCACAAAAATAAAATAATGGCATATGAAATGCATGGATAAAGCGATGAAATAATTCGCCATATCCAATATGTCCCATTATCATTAATATAATTCCCATTCCTTTTGCAATATCAATATATTCTATACGTTGATTTTGTGCAAAAAAATCCTTATTTTCTAAATGCATGGCGAACTGGTCCTGTCCTTTCAATAATTCTATAACGGAAGGTTTCCCACCAATGCTTCCAATGTTTTTTATTCCATATCCCCATAAATATAGAACATAATCTATATTTAATTGGAATCACATCACAATATGGAACGAATTCATTTGGTACGCATAAAAATCTATCCTCATTGAATGGATTAATATTAACCTGCATTTTTCTTTTTTGAAAATGGACATACATATATTCTATTTTTTTCCACTTTCCCTTTTCTTTTTTCCATTGAAATACTTTTCCGTTTTCCCAACTTGCAAAACTACCTCCACGTTCTAGCACCCACTTACGATCTTGTAGATGATTATAATCAACATGCAATGTTATGCGGTGGAAATTTTCTTCATATGCTTCGACATCGAAAAAGTCATTACAAAACCATATTTTCTTATTCTGATCAACAAAAATATCATTAATATTTATCTGAAACCACTCTGTAAAAGAGAAATGTTGATTTGATGATAATACTTCTTTATATCGTTCATGTCCATAAATGCTTTTCTTAAACAGTTCGTTAATTTCTGGGGTATTACGATACAGCGTCAAGTGCCCCAAATGTCCAACCTTGTCATATTGACATATTTTCTCATCAGGTAAAAACTTACGAATATCTCCGAACAGCATATCAACATCACTATATCCCCAATAATCATAACCTTCCAAATAATCTTCAAATAAATAACCTGTCATAACTTTATAATCACACAGCTTATAAGGTGAATCTAAGGCGATTTTAAAATCGAACTTTTTCTGAAATCTACTTTTTAGCTCCTCAAATGTTGTTTCTATCCGACGTACATTTGCCGGGTAATGATAATTTTCTTTACTATCTGTAAATATAATCCAATCAATTGTCGGATTCATTTTGCATGATTTTAAAAAAAGTTCAAAATAATTCGGAAACTTTCCAAAATATGGAATAATCACTGCTATCTTTATCATCATTTCCTCCAACCAATATGCTTTAATTTAAATGCGATTATAACGAACATCATTACTGGTGCTGATGCCTGAATATACTTAGCAATGTCTCTCCAATGATATTTATTCTGAAGATCACAATAAAAAATGTAGTACTCTTTTATTCTCCTGAGAAAACCATATTTTAAAAACGACATCTGTTCTGCTTTCCAAAGGCCATAGCCCTTCGGACTTTGGATTAGTATTTGTGAGATTTTTTTTGTATACCCATCTTCTTGGTGTTCTATCAGATAAATCACATCATTAAAGCAACGAATTTGGTATCCATCTTTAGCCATACGATTCCATACAACCGCCTCTGCAATAAATTTTTCTCCTTCAAACTCTGGATATCTATATTGACGATGCACATCTGTATAAAACACCCATGGTCGATCATGTCCTATAAACATTCCTGTTTCAGCATATCTATTAAAAAATGTAGCATCTACATATTCTTCAGAAAATATCGGATTAATGGCTTTTCCAGTCATATCACCATCACTTCCTGCAAAGCCACAAAATTTCTCGCATTGAGGAATTGTCTTCTCCCACTGATTAATTTTATCCAAAGCATCCGCTGTGAGTAAGTCATCAGAATCTACTGTAAAAAACAATTCTCCCCTAGCTAAATCCAACGCTCTATTGATTTCTTTTTGCTTTCCGCTATTTTCAAATTTATAATAACGAATAGGAAATTTCGTATTATCCGCACTCCAATTTTTAACCTTTTCATATGTACAATCAGTAGAACCATCATCTATAATGAGCCATTCAAAATCTATAAACGTCTGTTTTTTCAACGAATTATATAATTCATCTATTATATATGCCCTATTATAGGTAGGTGTAAAAACAGTAATTCTCATAATATCACCACCAACTAATGCCACATTAAACAGTTACTCTTTATTATCAAACCATATATGTTACATTCTATTTTATTTCATAGCGATTCTCTATTTTTGTAATTTTATTATAAAAATAACGAATTATCCTGTAGAATCCCCTCAAATACGATGTTGCAATAACAATACCTTTTACTCTTAATCCCAAGTCTTTTGAAAAAAGAGCTTTCCCACTTTCTTTACGTAATCTTTCTAGAGATTCTTTTTGGAGTTTTGAATAATCCTTTTGCATAGCATTTTCAATCAAAATTCTTAAATATCGCTCATATGCTATCCCATAGTAAATATCATCATATCTTACTTTACTCATAATATACGATACTACATAATAACGATCTCTTCTTTTTTTCTCAGAGAGTGTTTCACTCGTAGCAGAGCCACTTCGCAACATATAATGATATTTAGACACATCATAAAAAAAAGAGCTTTCTGCTAAGCAAAATAATTCAAAATTACATAATAAGTCCTCCGTTTCTGCAATGCCTATAGGTAGCCTTATCTCTTTGAATAATTCTGCTTTATACAATTTATTCCATAATCCCGGCTCAATTTTTCTCCCTTTTAGAAGTTCAAATACACCTTCCTCACGATTCATTTTCTGTTTTTCTCTTGTATTATAATAATAATCAATTCTACTGGGATAGACCATTTGATATCCACAATGGGCAATATCCACTTGCTGCTCATCTATAATTCGCATCAAGATTTCATACATATCCGGTTCTATGTAATCATCGCCATCAACAAATCCTATATAATCACCTGTGGCTAAATCTAGCCCTGCATTACGAGCAGCTGAAACCCCTTTGTTGACCTGATGAATCACGATTATCCGTTGATCATTTCTTGCATACTTATCAGCTATCATACCTGAATTATCAACTGATCCATCATCGACCAATATAACCTCGAGGTTTTTATAAGTCTGCGCTAATATACTATCTAAGCATCTGGGAAGATACTTTTCAATATTATAAATTGGAACAATTATGCTTATTTTTTTCATTCAATATATCCTATCTTTCCAGCAATATTCTTCTTCATTTCATTACGAAGCTCTTTCGAAACATTCCTGCGTAATGTATATTTTTCTGAATAACATGGCGCATTCTCCATCCGCTTTCTTTCTTTGTTAATATACTCTTTTGTTGAGCAAATTACTTTTGCCGGAGAACCAACAGCAACCGAATTAGCTGGAATAGAACTTGTCACCGTACTGTTCGCTCCTATAATTACATTATCACCAAGTATTACTCCCGGCATTATTACGCTTTCAGCTCCAATAAATACATTATTCCCAATCTTAACGTTTCCTATTTTGGTAAAACCTAAGTGCTGTTTTGTACTGGCATCATGGCATAAGATATGTACTCGCGGAGCAATTGTCACGTTATCACCAATTTCTATTAACCAACAATGATCTGGATCTAAGATAACTCCGTTCAATCTATTAAAATTTCTTCCAACTATCATCCCTCTATCTATAAGAGATTCTGTTGTATATTCACCTCTAATACGATAAAGCAGTTTCTTTAATAATAATTTCATCTTATCTAAAAACCTTTCCTAATACCCGACGGAACAAACCAAAAACGTTAAAATGCTGACGTTCTATATCTACAACCTCAAACTGTTCTATTGCGTTATAGGTATGTAAACCTATCCACGACTTTTTTTCGGTCAATTTTAACTCTTGAGGAAAGAGGTGGCGTAAAATATTCGTTACTCCCATATGCAATACTTTCTCAGGAAATAATTCACTGAATATAATCGCTCCTCCATATCGTTCGGAGCAATCTTGTGTAACTCGAATCATTTTTCCATCATATGTAAAAAAGCGTCCACCCGATCTCGAATATTCAATATTAAATTCCCTAATTTGCTCTTTCTTGGTAATATCCAAATTATCACTAAATGTTAGTAAATAATCTTTGTGATTTTCTTCATCAGAAACATCTGTCGTAATTGCATAAAGGATGTCATTATTTCTAAAAAAAGTGGTATCTACCCACATAACATCTTCGGCAAGGACACGGGTACATTCCCACTGATCAGGAAAACTTATGGCTTTATATAAAAGTAATTTATGGCTTTCACTCGTTTCAGGTAACATATAAATGTCATCATTCCACAAAAATATATTAGGATAAGACATATGAAATGATTCACATATTACTTTCTTCCACGGAGTAAATCTATTATTATCCCATTGTGTATACCCAATTGCTCCCCTTCTTTTAATATAATCAAACATTTCAGCGAAAATATATATTTTACCCTCATACTGAAAAACAAATGGATCTGCCTCCCACGTTCTCCATGTGTTTGGTATAATACAAAATGGAGTATTTGTATCACTAAGAAGTTTTCCCTCGGGCAACTGCCGGTAAGCAACATTCCAACCATCTTCTAATAATTTTGAAATTATTCTAATCATGTTTCCTCCCACAGTTCTACAAATATTTTTTGTATATTATCAACGGTTCTTTCCGTCAAGAAATCGCCTCCTCTAATCTTTGCTTGCCTTTGATAATGCTCTCTGATCTCTTGATTATCCAATATCAATTTAATCCCATTAAATAATGCTTGCTCATTATTATCAACTACTATACCATATTCTTGGTTTTCGCCAAGCAATTCCAGCATTCCTGACACCTTAGTAGTAACAACTGGTATACCTAATATTAATGCTTCCGTAGCAGCTGTCGAAAATCCTTCGGAATAAGAACTGCATACAAACAAATCACAATGCTTCATGTATGCATATGGATTTTTCTTGTAGCCCAAGAGTGTAAATGTTTTTTCAACGCCATACTGCTTTGCTGTATTCTGCAGTATTTTTTCTTCAGGTCCTTCTCCCAAAATGTAGGTATGTATCCGATAGCCTCTTTGAATAAGCTGTCTATGTATATTAAGAAGTCTCTTAAATCCCTTTACAGAGATAAGCGTTCCCATTGCACAAATTTTAAACTCCGATGCATCAAATACATCTTGTGGGACGCTCTCCTTTGCCAAATGAAGTATTAAATCGCTTAGATTTGTGTTGTATGCAATTATCCCCTTTGCCTCTATATGATACAAATCCATAAAAGCATCTTGCACATCTTTCGAAACTGAAATGATTCTGTCAAATGAAGAATAACATTTCTTTGCCTCATTTACATTTCGAAATAGCCTAGCCGAATCTTTTAAGTTAGTCATTGTACGATGAATCCAGCAAACTTTCTTGATTGCGCTATCAGGACATCCACTTATAATACGAGCTGTTTGTCCTTCTAAATAAGAAACAACAATATCATAACTGCCATGAACTAATCGACGATATAGAAATCGGGGTGAAAAAAGTTTTAAAATATGGGCAACCCCTGGAAAAGATCTCTTAAAACATGTTTGATAAGAAATATGTGATGCCAATGTATCTCGGTGTACACCTTCATCATATAATGTCATTACCGTAACATTAAATTTTGAACGATCCATATTATTCACCAAGTTTATGAGTACCCTTTCGGCACCTCCATGGCCTAAATTTGGAATCATAAAAAGAATTTTAATCATTTTATTTCCTCAAATTGGTATTTAATCTACGTTTATGCAAAAGTATATACAGTTTGTCTGGAATAATAATTTTAATAATTTCAACAACAGCATTTTTAATAGCATATATATACATCCACTTTGGAAGATGAACCATTTTAAATCCCACAAATGTTGCATAAATCCCATTAAATCTAGCTTTTACTGTTCTTCTATGTAAGGCATTTCTATCATCACGCATTTTGTATAGTGCTTCCGGAATATTATATCCTTTATATCCTTTAGCATAGAATTTATACCAGAGATGGTAATCCTCCACTCTCAATAATCTCTTATCTTCTGTATAGCCGCCTACATCCATAAATGCTTCTTTTCTAATCATACAGGGCGCGTGACAGAACATTGGTACATGAGTAGGGAAATCTTTTACCTGAGGATATTCGAGCGTTTTAATACATCCCCATTCCCCGTTTTCATCGAATGTAGTCATATACGTACTAACTATCGCATAGTCAGGATGGCTATTTAAAAATTCGACCTCTTTCTGAAATCTAGTCGGAGCACAGACATCATCACCATCCATTCTAGCAATGTAATCACCATCTGCAATTTTCAAGCAACGATTTAATGTCGAATTTAATCCTATGTTACTCTCATTTTTTATAACCACAAATCTATCAGGATCCATTTTTTCGTACTTTTTTGCGATATCATAAGAATTATCTTTTGATCCATCATCACATATAATAAATTGCCAATTAGTATATGTTTGACTAATAATTGAATCGATTGCTTCAGTAAGAGTTGCTGCACAATTATAAATTCCCATTAGAATAGATATTTTTTTTGACTCGTCCATATTTTCTTCCTCTATTATCTTCCTCGTAAAAACTGCATAGCATACCCTAATAGTAATACTCCTATACTAAAATCTAACTTTGCAAACCAAAAGAATAACTTCCAGTTAATCGACATCGGCTTAATATCTAATTGTCGAAATGATTTTTGATACCTATCCGTTGACAAAATCATACTTATTTCTTCTTTCTTCTTATTCATACTTTTATCAGACGCTATCACATTAAGGACTAATGCTATTACTCCCAATGCAATTCTATTATATAGTGCATTAACATACTCATCTGATAATTTATTTTGCTTAATATATTGATACATATATTCATAAAGATTTTGCCATCTATCAAATAGATATTCATTATACTTTGTTGTAAGGGAATTTATATTGTCCTTTCTATAGTGATATAAACATTTAGGTATGTAAGCTGCAGACTTAGCATTTCCAAATGCATAAATATTATATAAAGCGTCTTCGGTTCCAATTAAATTAGTATCAACAAATTCTAAATCATTTATAGTCTCAGCTTTATACAGTTTACCCCAAGCTGTAACTAATGTATCTCTCTGCTCAACATGAGCTAACTCATTTTCTATTAATCCAAATAATCTTCTTTGTAACTGTTTTACTTGAGATGTATCATAATAGGCAAAATCAGGTCCCAAGATCAATTGCTCTTTTGCTACATTAGGATACTCCTTTATATAGGACCACATTACAATATCCGCTTTAGTCTTTTTCGCAGTTTTATATGCTATTTCGCACATATTTACGTCAACCCAATCATCTCCATCAACAAATACCACATATTCTCCTTGAGCATTAGCAATACCCGTATTTCTTGCAGCCGATAAGCCCTGATTCTTTTGAGAAATTATCTTTATACGCGAATCTTTTTGTGAAAAATTCTCCAATATACCTAGAGAATTATCTGAAGAACCATCGTTAACGCAAATAATTTCTATCCTACTATAAGTTTGATTTATCAAACTTATAAGACATTTGCTAAGGTATTCTTCTATATTAAAAACTGGGACAATAATTGATATTAAATCTTTCATAATATTTTCTTGCTATAACCCCCATGTTATGTGTACTTGATAATAATAAAACAACATATATAAAATAATCAGAACAATATAAATAATTTTTACAGAATTTTTCGTAAACGTTTTTTCTATAATCCATGGTATCAAAATATAGTTGTATAACGAAAAATAAATAGGAATTCTACCTAAAAACAACCCACTTGTAAATCCACTAAGAATATACGCAAATGCAGCAATTAAACTCATATTTGCAGCTAGATTAATTACAGGATCATTAGCAGCGTCTATTCTCTTTTTAAACAGCATAGCCAATACAGCAGGCATAGAATATACCAAAATTCTTTGTATACTGGTTCCCTCTGTACTCAGATATTGATCCACTTCATTACTATACTGTGTATTCTCCATGATATTCGTAATCAAATCTGTAAATTGATCAACGAAAGCAATAGCAAAAATAATGGATACTGCAAATAACAATGTTTTTTTATTCCATGCTTTTCCTTGTACAATAAAAATCATTGGTAACATCAATATTGCAGTAGCATGTATTGTCGATAATAATAGAATCAGGATAATCAATGGAACATATTTTTTCTTAATTATTAACCCTGCACATGCAAATAAAATTGCAACAGGAATAAATTGTCTAATGCCATTATAGGTCCACTGTAGATAATCACTAGAAGCAACGAATAAAAATACTGAAATAATAAAATTACATGAAAATCTTTTATATGTATATAATACTGATATAATGCAAATTGCCGCTATCAGTGTAAAATAAACACACTCCCTATTCCCAATAACACTTTTTATAACAGTTGTAAAAATGGAAAACCCTATATCCTTAGATTCATCCGTAAAACTATTTATCAGTGTCGTTAATGATGTGGGAGCATAATTAAATCCAGATAAATAAGCTATTGTATCACCAAAATTTAATAATGTCTCAGTTCTTGTACCCGCAAAATATATCATAGGTATTGCTATTATTAAGACAGGAACCCAGCCATACCTGTATTCAGTACTACCATAAGAATTAAATACAATTCGTTGTCCTACTAGCGGTGTTGCAATTGCTACTATAATTAATAAAATGAATAATTGCCACTGAAAAATCATCTATCTATACTCCTCACATCATGTCTTCATACAAATCTGCCATCTGTTCAACCACAGCTTCAATACTATACTTTTGAACTTTTCTCAGATTGTATTGTTTCATTTTTTCTAGTCTCTCTTTATTTTCAGTAATCTTGTGAATAGCCTTTACAAAACCATCCACATCCAACGGAGCTACAAGATAGCCTCCTTTTCCCTGATCAATCAAATCATAATTTCCTCGCACTTTTGATGCAACAATAGGTAAACCGCAGGCCATAGCCTCCATGAGTGCCACTGGCAGTCCTTCCTGCAGAGAGGCAAATAAAAAGAGATCCGCTGCACTACTGATTTTATACACATCTTTCCGAAAACCGAGAAAATGTATCTGATGTTCTATTCCCAGCTCTTTTGCTTTCGCCTTCAGTTCTGCTTCCTGTACTCCATCTCCGCAGATAAACAAATGGAAATGCGGATTATGCAGCTTCTTCACTGCCTGAATCAACACCATATGATTTTTTCTCTTAATAAGCTGTGCCACGGATATCGCAAAAATGTCATCATCATTTAGTTTAAATGCACCACGAACTTCCTGTTTTTCTTCCGGCGTTGCCTCTACAAACTTATTTAGATTCAAACCCACTCCGTTTACAAGAGCCGTCTTCTTGGCTTTAAAGGTCATAGACCTATTGTAATCTTCCTGATTCATTGTAATCAACAAATCTGTTCGATGTGCAAGTATCTTCTCAATCGGATAATAAACAAGCCAATTAATCATTGGTGCACCCTTAAAAAAATGGAAACCATGTGCTGTATAGATCACTTTGGTTCCTCTTTTTCTAGCCTCTCCTGCAGCAAGTCGTGTAATAACACTTCCCATTGGAGTATGACAATGGATAATGTCGTATTTTTCTTTTGCTAAAAGCCTTTTCAGCTGAAAGTAAGCGTCAAGATTTCCTTTCTTAAATGGGCTTCGCTCAAATGGAAGGCAGTAAAAATTATCGCAATACGGTATAATACATTCTTCCTTATTTTCGTAATCATTATTAGCTGCTACGTCTACCCGCCAGCCCTGATCATGAAACCATTTTATAAATGGTTTGTGAAACATATTGATATGTAAACGCACAACCGTCGCTACAAATAATACTTTTTTCATTGGCATGTCTATCCCTTCCCTCATAACAGCTTGATTATGAAGTTATTGATTTATATTTATCGTCACACTGTAGGAGACTTCTAATATACAATTATCTATTTCAGAATCCAACTTATGCTCAAATGAACCTCTGTTCATCAAGAACACAAGTGAATCACTATCATCTAAATCTGCCGATAGTTTAAATTGGAAGAACATTTCTTTGTTGCAGATATTCATTCCTTACGTATTCTTGGAGAATCCGGGATTATATTTTTGATACTCTGCTCTTCCTGTAAGTAGAAATTCCTAACTAAGCCTTAAAAATAACTGCATATGTCCGTCCACATTTTTAGTATCAGGAGTTCTGCAGTTTTATCATTCAGTCCATTCTAATTAGTAAATAAATCGGAGCAACAATGTGAATCTGCCCCAACTTATACAGTGGCTATTATATCACTTTTCAAATTAGGTGACAATAAACATTCACGCCGTTTTTACGGGTTTTCGTGCCAATTTTGCAAGTTTATCAATTTGATTTTTCCTTCATTTTACAAATACCATCATAAATCACCCTTTCGATGATTCCGTTCGCTCTTGTTCTCTTTGTTTTTTCAGAAAACTATCTCTATTGCGTACAATCTTGGCAACATCCATCCACTTGCTCCTTATCCCCTGATAAACTTCATACTGCTCTGTTTTTTGTTCCATAAGTTTAGATTTTTCCTTCTTTAAATCCTGTATCGGTGGGAATTTTCCTTCACTATAAATTGACCTCAATTCCTTCACCGCAGCATCATAAAGTTCTAATTCTGAACGGTGCTCCTCCCGGTAACTTTTTTTATTGCTGCATCTTCGGTAAGACTGGTATATCTTTCTTGTCCGGTAATACTGTCCCAGGAGACGAAGAGAACGGTTTACATTTTTTAGTTGTTTTTCTGTTTCCTTCACTTCTGTTTTTGCCTGATCATATGCTGTGCGCAAAGCTGCCAGTTCTTCATCCAGCTGCACCTCTTTCAGCAAGCCATGCTCCGACATATAATTAAACGTCTTGGACTGTTCCTGCAGATTATGGATCTTGGCCCACTGCATATAGGCTTCACTTTCCTTGACTTTCGGATTGTGCTCAATATCTACCAGACTACCGATCTCTCCGATATCCGGTATCTTAGTAGAGATTACAGGCTTCGGACGCCGGATGTTCTTTCCTTCGGCAGCATGATCCTGCACATTCTCTGTCTCTTTCTGCTTTTCTTTCGCCGTGGCAATCGCCTTTAAGACTGCCTCTTTTTCATAATCGTCTCCCAGCATCCGTCCCCGGATTGGTTTCTTCCTGCCAGATGGAAGATAGCTCCATCGTCCCCGGCTTTCTTTAACCGTAATCTGATAATTTTCTTCCAAGAACTGCTTAAAATCATCCTCACTTTTGCTGACAAGCAGCGCTTCTTCAATTGCCTTACGGATTTTTTCTTTCTCTGTCTCAAATTTAGTCTGCTGGACCGATTTCCCTTCTGCCCGGAGCTTTTTATTTTTCTTATCCAGGCGCTCTTGTCCCTTACGACCTGCACGGTACTCTTGATTTGTTATCCGCTTCCTGGACTTCCCAAAATCCACCTGATGCAGACCGTGCTGCAGGCACATTTTTACGACGCCATTTTGAGCGAAAGTAAGAAATTCTCTGGTACTGTTGTGCTTGTACCCAGCTTTTGTATCGCAACGGCGCATTTTATAAGGGAGCTTCTCCGTGTCTTGTGCCCGCAGGCTGTTGATCACGATATGGGTATGGATATTTCCAGAATGATTGCTCCCGTCCGGGTGCGTACATACGATGGCCTGATGCCCGGGGAAGTGTTTCCGGGCATATTCCATGCCCATCTCCTGCGCCTGCTCTATCGTCAGACCCAGCTCTGCATCTTTCGGATCGTAACTGATGATGTAATGATGGGTTTTAATATCCCGCTCCGACTGATTTTTCTTAAAGGCCTTGTTCAATTTCCGGCATTCCATCGCAAAGGTATCCGGCGTACAGAGCAGGCCGTCGATCAGATATTTTTCTCTGACGACTGCATAGCCCTGTTCGTCAAATATCTGTCTGCCGGTCTTTTCATCATGCTCAAAAACCAGATAGCGGTATGCAGCATTATAGTCTGCATTTTTAGAGGCGATATGTTTTAATGTCGCCATTACAGCCCACCTGCCATCTTCTCAGCTGCGGTGCGGATCACATCCAGGTTCGCAAGGCTACGGTTTAGGTTCTTCATCAGCCTTGCCTCCATTGGATTGCCGATATTTAAGTGCTTTGCAATCTGGTTAATATTGCTTCCGATCTTCCCGCACTCAGCAATCATCTGATCCAGCTTTTCACTGTCAAAAACAGGCCTGACCGTAACTTTGATCTGCGCCGTAGTGACCGCCTGTCGGATGAAATCCGACTGCGACATTTCTCCCAGCTTCTTACGCTGGGACTGGAAATCCGACCATTCCTCTTCGTTCATACGCACAGTTATGACATGGCTTCGGATTTCCGGATCATAGGTGGCTTTTTTCTTCATGGAAAAAGACTCCTTTCTGTCATTGGATTTATGCGGAGCAATACAGACAATGACATTTTCAGCTTAACTCTTCTTATTTAGAAGAAAGCTGAAAATCCGTGGGTCTGGGGCACGAAAGCCCCAGCAAGAGACTGGCGGCAGGGGTGAAACGCCTGCGTATTACAAACGGGTGATAACACGTTTGTATTACGAGCCGTATCTTGCTCTCTCCAGTTTCCATGTCTCATACCGTTCCTTACCTTACCTCGTTCTCACTCCCTGCCTTCGTAATAAGTTCCCGGAAAGCACGAAAAAAATTCTTTTCGACATCACCAATCGACAGACTTTTTGTGTCAAAGCGTGTAAACTAATAGAAAAATCAGAATAGAAATGGAGACTGGAGTAAAAACACAGATGGCTTTGCCACTGTGCTGCATATGGAAAAATTCAATAATAAAATGCTGGCCATGACAGCTGACATTTTTTCGCTTTTAAAATAAGGCAGGGACTCATAATGTTTGACAAATATGAAAAAGGCATATGTCCATTCCCAACGATTAGAGAAGGGCAGTTTATGGAATCAAGAATCCATAGACTGCCCTTTTTGTCCTTTTTTTTTAAAATTTTTCTACGCACCTTCGGTTTTATCCAAGCAAATCTCCGAGTAGTGAAGGGGAAGTATAAGGAAGGAGGATCTGCATCATGTTCATTTAATTCCTAAAGCCAGGGAACATTCCCCTGAAAATTTAGGACAATCAAACCATTCTCTTCTCGAGCAGTGGGAAGGAGCCACAGGCTTCCGTTTTAAAAAAAACGGGGCAAGTCTGAGGCCTTTCCTGCTGTCTTTTTCTTCCGGAAAAGTTTATTGACTGCCCCGTGCCGCAAGGCAGAAAGGAGTCAATATGACTATGACATTACATACTCTAAAATCTCTCGCAGATCATGCACCTAAAAAAAATCGCAAAGTTCCCGGGTTCAAACAGTTGGAAGCCTGCGGCTCCCATATTATCGTACGTGAAATGGTCGGTGATCTGGAAATCACTGTTTACCAAAACGGATATGTCACCTGCAGGCGTGACAAAAGTACAGCTGTATTCCGGCTGCATGACTGCGGCGGTTATTATTACCAGACGCCCACAGCGGATGTGCCTGTTTATCTGCCGGCAGAACTGTTCGAAAATGAGAGCTGGTATATCCGTCTTTATCTTGAAAGTGAAGACTCTCTGAATAAAAACTACGAGCGAAAACAGCGCCGCAGAACTATCAGTTATTCTGATGGTATGGAAGAATACATAAATGCGTTTGCCGATCTTCGTATGGAGGGATTGAAGGTTCTCCTCGCCCATGAAGACTTGCAAGTGTTTCTTGAACGCCTGTCCCATCTGTCACAAAAACAGCAGCTTGCACTGCGGCTCTATTGTCTGAACGGTCTCTCTCTGGCTGACAGCGCCGCCATCTATGGTGCGACCGAACGGGCCGTTTCCGACGTCCTTCATCGTGCAATACGCAGTCTTCTTTCTATGTATGGTCTTCCGGCAGATGATATTTCCCTTTCTTATCACCGGACACAGGGAGGAGGGAATAAAGATGAGTGAAAGCGTATGGGTGGGCAGCACAGAATATCCCATTGATCCGGAGACTGCAAGGCGACTTCGGGAAGGAGAGATCCCTTCTGAATTAAAATCCCGTATCACAGCTGCCCAGGGCAGTGAATTCTGCTTTGATTTCTGCCGCCAGCACCGCCTGATGAAGCGCATTCTGGATCAGATTGATGAAGGAAAGCAGCCCGGACACCTGCGCCCGCTCATTGAGAGCGGCATTGTCCCCTCGGAAATTCTTTACAAACTTTATCACCATCACCTGATTCCCAAAGCAGAGAAACTTTACCAGAGCAATTTAATCTCTGATCAGGTCATGGACACTGTACGGGAAAAACTCCTGACTGCAGAAATCATCCAACCTCTGTCTTATGCGTTCTCAGTCGATACTGCCCTGTATCTTTATTCCCAGCATGAGATCAGTCAGGATATCCTGCAGGGCGTAAAAGACGGTCGAATCGATCCCATGTACATTCGTATCATCCGAAAACACTATCGGTATATGACACATCTGGAGGAGCAACAGAACAAGCACTCGATTCACACACTGGATAGGGAAGGAAATTCCGTCAATGATCTTGGCGAACTGTTAAAAGACTCATCCCATACATACGATTTTGATATGAACAGTTTTTTTGCCAGAGAGCTGCTGAAGGAAGCAATGGAATGGCTGACAGAAAATGAACAGGAACTGCTTCGGATGATTTACTATGATTATCTTCCCTTGACCGATATCGCCAGGCAATATCACGTCACTGAAGGAACAATCCGTTATCGCAGAGATCAGCTGCTGAAGCGTCTGCGTTTCATCCTGGAGGACTGCATGAAACTTACTCCGAATGACCTGCTTATATGAGAAAGGAGGCCTCCCATTATGAAATTTACACCGCTGGAACTTGACCGGCTGAAAAATATAAATCCAGAATCTGTTGACCGGGATTCCCTGGCAGATATCCGTGAAATCGAAATTGACCGCAGCAAGCCTCATCTGGAACAAGTGCTGGATTTTTTCACACAGATTAAAAATCCCTATCTTTACCGCTGTGGAAATGTAGTCGTCAAAATCGCATATAAGGAAGATACAACCGTAACCATTGAGGATCAGCTGGAACATCTGATCCGTGAGAAGCATTATTCGGAGTCTGTCAAGAGTTAATTTTGAAAAATCTCAATTATTTTGACGCTCAAAAACGGAACTCGACAATGTGTATTTTTGCGTGCTATCATATAGACGTGGGTTTAGAAAAGATGATATGGAGCCTTTGGTTTCTTGATGATGGCACTGCTAAGTGATAATGATCAGGAGGTCAAAGGCTTGTTTTTTTCTACCAATTTACAACCTGAAAACAACGATACGAAAATCTGGCTCTGCGGATCTTACGTTCGCTTATCCAAAGAGGACGAAGATACCGGCATAGGCGTAAAAGATGAAAGCAACAGCATTGCCAATCAAAAGGCTCTGATCCGGGATTATATGGACAGTCATCCGGAGTTTGTCCTTGTCCGTGAGTATGCCGATGACGGTTACTCCGGCGTAACGTTTGACCGTCCTCAGTTCCAGGAAATGATGGAAGATGTCAAAAATAAAAAGATCAACTGCATCATTGTTAAAGATCTCTCACGCTTCGGCAGGAATTATATTGAAGTAGGGAAATATCTGGAACAGGTATTCCCTTTTCTTGGAATACGATTTATTGCTATTACTGATGGTACAGACACCGGAAAGAAGCAGACCGATGCAGAGCAGTTCGTCCTTCCATTTAAAAATTTGTTTAACGACTCTTACTGCCGTGATATCAGCACCAAAGTGCGTTCACAGCTTGCGATCAAACGGAAGAACGGACAATATGTCGGCAACTTTGCCTGCTATGGTTATTTGAAAGATCCGGCTGACCATAACCATCTGGTGATCGACCCGGACACAGCTCCCGTGATCCAGCAGATTTTTTTCTGGAAGATCAACGGCCTTTCTGCAGCACGGATCGCAGACAGGCTGAACAGCCTGGGAGTGCTCTGTCCTATGGAATATAAAAAGAGTCTTGGAATGAGAGTCAATACACAGTTCCGCACCAATGATAAAGCGAAATGGGCTGCCCAGACCATCCAGCGGATTTTGCGCAATGAAATATATATCGGAACAATGACCCAGGGACGGCGCACAACGCCCAGCTATAAAGTCAGGAAAATGATAGAAAAACCGGAGGAGGAATGGGATCGGGTTGAAAATACCCACGAAGCGATTATCCATAAAGATATTTTTGATGTGGTGCAGATGCTTTTGCTGCGGGACACCCGGATCTCTCCGGACGCAGACCGCCTGTACCTGTTCGGCGGCTATCTCTGTTGTGCGGACTGCGGCAGCAACATGGTCAGGCGAAGGCAAAAACATAACGACACTGTATATGCCTATTACTCCTGTTCCGGTTACAAACGCAAATCCGGCTGTACTTCCCATATCATCAGTGAGCACCTGCTGTATGACGCCGTATTAAATGCCATCCAACAGCAATGTCTTCAGGTCCTTTATTTGTATAAGCTCTTAAAATATGCCCAGGACTTACCGGACAATCCGGACGGTTTGCATCACTATGATGTGCAGCTTGCGCAGCTGGATGATGAAATTCAACGCAGCCAGAACATGAAAATCAAACTGGTAGAGAACTTAAATGCCGGCATAATCACACGGGAAGACTACAAGGAATTGTCTCCTGTATATGATCAGCGAATAAGAGACGCCAGGAAAGCCAAACAAAATGTTGAGGCAGAAAAAGCCGGCTTAAAAGAGGCCAATGTAGATGGAGATTTTATCTCTACTTACAAAAAATACCAGAATATCGAATCTCTTGACCGCACGATACTGGCGTCACTGGTAGAATATATCGAAATCCATAAAGACAAAAGGCTGACCATACATTTTAAATATATGGATGAGATTGAGCGTATCCAGTCCTATCTTGCTTCCAAAGCCAGGAATGGAGAAATTGATTTTACCCAGGATATCTTTCAGAGCGATCCGGAAGGGACCATCCCTGATGCCGGGCAGGAAGAATCCTCCACCATTTCCGATACGGATAGCGAAAATGTGCCTGCAGATGTGAGCAAAACCGTGCAGAAAGGGGTGGGATGATTGGCCCGCAAGAGCCGCCGGAGTGATATTGCTGCAAAGATAGGAAAAAAAGAAACTTCCGGCATAGCGGCTCCGTCCAAAAAGCAAAGACTCCAGACCGGTATTTACGGCAGGCTCTCGATCAAGGATCTCGGGCAGGAAGATGGAGATACCATGGAGACACAGATTGCTCTGCTTCGGGATTATGTCCTGCAGCATCCGGACTTGGAATTGCGGGAAGTCTATATTGATAACGGATGGACAGGAACGAATTTTCAACGCCCTGAGTTCAGCCACCTGCTTGAGGATATCCAGTCTGGAAAAATCAATTGCATCGTAGTCAAAGACCTTTCCCGTCTCGGCAGGAACTATCTGGAAGCCGGTTATTATCTCCAGCATGTATTTCCTTCCCTGCAGGTACGCTTCATTGCCATCTATGACGGTTACGACAGCGCAACCGGCGACCCGGAATCTATGGTCATTGCGATGAAGAATATCGTAAACGACTACTACAGCAAAGACATCTCCCGGAAAATATCTGCCGTCATTGATATGAAACGTAGCCAGGGGCCGCATTATATGGGAGCACCACCCTACGGTTATCAAATGAGTACCCGTGGGAAAAAGCGATATGTCATAGATAAGCAAGCTGCTCCTTATCTGCATCTGATGTTTAAATGGGCATTGGAGGGCATTCCTCCACATGAGATAGCTTCATATTTGAATGAAATGAATGCTCCGACTCCGTCCCAGCACTATTACCAGCTGCACCCGGATCGTGAGAAATCTTCCCGCTACCGTGATTGTACATGGAAGGGATACAGTGTTCGTTCCATTCTGCTGAACCAGACCTATGCCGGTGATTTTGTCTGCCGCAAATCATATTTCAGGAAATATGATCCCGGCAATTCCGGATTCATCCCGGAAGAAGATTGGATGATCTATCCCGACACCCATGAGGCATATATCAGCCACGAAGATTATGCACGGCTGAAGAAACAGCTCCTGTCAGACATGAAGCGCAGGAAAGACCGCAGGAAGCGCAGACAGAGGCAGATCCGCAATCAGGACAATCCTCTTCAGGGGATCGTCTACTGCGGGGAATGCGGCAGGCGCATGCGGCTGGTTAAAAAAGGGGAAAGTCGCTGTGATTGGTATTTCTCTTGCTCTGGCAAGGAAGACTATGCCCATATTGGACACCAGCCCTATTCTGCAGAATACGGCGAACTGGAAACCCAAGTGCTGTACAACCTGCAGATGCAGCTGAAAACAGCAATCGACGCTGATAACTTTCTGCGCATCCGTTCCTTAGAGGATGCACAGACCCGCTTGAAAGCCAGCCGAAACGCATCCCTGCAGATGCTCTATTCCAGGCAGGCGGCTCTCGCTTCTCAGAAAAAGCAGGCATTTGAGGATCTGGCAAGCGGAATACTGGATAAAGAAACTTACCAGATGCGGACAGCAAAGCTGGAACAGGAAGCAAAATGGCTGGCAGGCGACATTGAACGTGCTAAAAATAGAATGGCGGAGATTGATACTTACCTCACACCGGATAATGAGTGGCTTAGAAGTTTTCTAACCGCCAATATCGCTCCCGACCTGGACAGCCGTGCTGTCCATCAGTTGATCAGCCATGTTGAGGTCTGGCATAACCACCAGATCCTGATTGTTTACAACTACGCAGACTGCATGGAGAAATTTCTGCGTTGTCTGAAAGAGTTAAGAGAAATCGGTGGAAAAGGATCGCCAGAAAACTGCCATCCGGATTCCACTGAATAACTTCGTATAAGGAGGCTTTACAAGTAAATATGAGAAAACGAACATTTCCCGCATCTGCCCCGGAGAACCGGTGTTTTAGCAAAGATAAAAATGTGGCCGTTTACACCATGATCGACAGTGATGATACCTATATGTTAAAAGCTCAGATCCATGAACTTTCCGCTTATGTGTCGGCACATCCGGATTTTGAAGGATGGAACATTGTCATCTATCAGGATTCTGACAGTTTCTCAAAGGCCGGAGTACGACCGCAGCTGGAACAACTGATATCAGATATCCGGGACGGCAAAGTCCAGTGTGTTATTGTAAAAAATTTGTCCCGGATTTCCAGAGATCTGGTATCTCTCATGTACTATATTGAAAAAATTTTTCTTCGTTATAAAGTACGGCTCATCTCTCTGACAGAAAATCTGGATACTGCCAACCCGGATATCGTTGCAATGCTGCATGATCATATGGAAGCCATCACAGAAAGGAAACAGCCATGAGTGTCCTTGCCTGTTACATCCGTCTTTCACTGGCAGACGGAGACTTGGGAAATGGAAAAGATGAAAGCAACAGTATCAGCAATCAGAGGAACCTGCTTCATCAGTACATAGAGAATCACCCGGAATTTTCTGACTGGACAGTGCAGGAATTTGTGGATGACGGGTATACCGGCACAAACGACGACCGGCCGGAATTCCAGAGAATGATTGAATTGGTGCGCCAGGGCATGATCCAATGCATTTTGGTAAAGGATTTATCCCGATTTGCCAGAAACTATATCATCACCGGCGAATATCTGGAACAGGTATTCCCCTTCGTAGGTGTGCGGTTCATCTCCATCACGGATCATTATGACAGCGCCAGCAATACCACGGTAGAAGACAACATGAGCGTTGTATTAAAATCCGTGCTCAACGCCTATTACAGCAAAGACCTGGGAAGGAAAATCGCATCTTCCTTCCATCAGCGGATGCGGCAGGGTACATTTAAAAGCAAAGCCCCTTATGGCTACCGGCGTGTAGAAGATCAGATCAGCTATCAGCTGGACCCGGAATCTTCCAAGATCGTCCGGCTGATCTTTGACCTTGCCCTGAAAGGATGTTCTACAAGGGAGATTGCCAACCGGCTCAATGAGAATAAGATTCCTACTCCGGCTGTGTACAACCGTTATCACACCGAATACAACAAGACTTCTTCCCGAACAATTACAGAGAATCCTATATGGGAACCGACAGGTATATTAAATATTCTGCGAAACCGAGCATATACGGGAGATCTGATCATGCGGAAAGCGGCTTCTGTTGTATCAGGTTCCAAAAAGCGCCGCCCTACTCTGCCGGAAGAACAGATTGTAAAGAAAGACGATCATACTCCCATTGTGACACATGAAGAGTATGATAAGGTACAGCATCTGTTCCCTCTGAGAGCAAAACGTCAGAAAACCCGTCAGCGCATAGAATATACGCTCAAAGGCACCGTTCGTTGCGGGCAGTGCCGCCGGGTGATGGTTTATGCCAATTATTCTTATTTTGTCTGCCGCCATTCTGTTTTAGACCATTCCAGCTGTTCTTCAAAGCACTTCCCGGCTGCTGAGATAGAAAATGCTGTGTTTGAGGCTCTGAAACCCTTACTGGAGACAGCGGCTGCGGCCGGGAAACGTACCTCCAGGAAAAACGGCAGTGCTCCCGCAGATTTTCTTACCCAATGCCGCAAAGAGATTGCCGACACGGAATACCGGGAGCGGCGATGCAGACAGCTTAAACTGGATGCTTATGAAGAATATACTGCCGGTACACTGTCTTTGGAGAATTATCTAAAAAGAAAAGACAGCTTGACAAAGCAGGCAAAAGAATACAGCCGCAGGCTGGGTACATTAAAAGCACAAGAAAAAGCCTATTCCGGAGGCGAAATTCCGCATGATGTACAGGCAGTTACAGATGCCGCCATGCAGTTTCGCCATTATACATCCCTGACCCGGGAAATGGTAACAACATTTTTGGAAAGCGTCTATGTCTTTGATGACCATTATGAATTTCAATGGAAAGAACAGGCTCTATTAGAACAGCTGAATGGACAGCAGACAAATCACACCCGATGAAAGGAAAGGAGAACCTATGAAAAACGCAGACCGTCAATATCCGCTCCCTCCAACCGGAGTCTATACCGCCAACTGGATTCCCTACGGATACCGCTATGATCCGGATTCCCCGGAAATGGTTGTCGTTGACCAGGAGGTAGCAGAGGCAATCCGCTATCTGTTCAGAAAATATTTATCAGGCGTATCCCTGCCTGATATTGCTCACCAGCTGGAAGTACAGGGTTATCCATCTCCTTCCAAACGCAAAGAGCAGTTAGGGCTTCCTCCCCGCTCCGGACGTACACCGGATAAAGATCACTGGAGAGCCAGTGTACTGAATCAGACTGTTTTCAATCCCATGTATGCAGGGGATCTGATCCGCTCCGGCAGAGTATGGGACGCTGTATATTACTACAGTGGTAAACCAGCACCGGAAGGCATTACCCTGCCGGAAATCGAAGAAAACCACCATGAAGCCCTCATCTCGCATGAGGATATAAAGCAGGCGTCCATCCGGTATCTGCAGGAACGGGAAGAGCGGACCGCAAAGTCTCCTGTAAGACGTAGACGTGCCAAAGTAGAAATACCCGAAGAGATCACTGACTTTTCTTTCGGAACTGTGCTCCACTGCGGCGAATGTGGACGCTCGATGGATGAAATCCAGATGAATATTGGCGGTCAGCCCTGTACCGCATATATGTGCTCCGGCCTGTCCCTTCTTCAGCCCAGCAAATGCACCAACCGCTTCTATCGGCTGTCGGAATTGATGGCACCCATTCTGTCTGCGGTGGACGCAGAACGGAAGCAAGCACTTAAAATGCAGCAGCAGGTATCTGGAAAGGAAAAAAGCCAGCAGTATAACCGGGTAGAAAAACAGCTTCTCCGGCAGATCGATAAATCTGTCGATGCTGTCCGGAAGAATATGATGGAGACAAGGCGAATCCATTCCCAGCATAAGTCTGGCACACTCTCTGAACAAGATTTTACTTCGGAAACACAAAGACTGCAAAGCGAAGACGATGCTTACAGCCGTCAGGTCATGGACGCTCTTATCCGCATCCGGGAATTCAGGGAGATCTGCACACCTGAAAATCCCTGGCTCATGCTTTATGCAACTCTTCCCGAAAGTGCCGATCTTGCCGCTGATCCGAAGAGACTACGGGATGTGATCGAACGCATAGATGTTTTTCCGGACAAGCCCCCGGAAGTTACCTTGACAGATATGCAGGAAAAAGAAGCATTTCTCACAGCCATGAAAAAGCCTCTTCGTATCCGCAGGAGGAGCATAACTGACCAGACAAAGGAATAACCTGCTGACTGCCACACGTAGGAAGGAGACTGAAAAATGGCAGATACCAATACGCTTTATCACGCCGCCCTCTATGCCAGACGCAAGTTTATTGAGCGCACACAGCCGGACGAGCCTGATCCCCTGACCGCCGATCAGATCAAGGCTATGAAAACGCATTTAAAAGATTTTCCCGACATAAAGATCACCGGCGTTTACATGGACAGCCGCAAGACCGGCATAGACCATCCCTGTCCGCAATTTCAGCGAATGATCCACGATATCCAGGAGGGGCGATACACCTGTGTTGTCATGTACAGCCTGGATACCTTTGGCAAGGATGTGTATGAGAACCGCTATTATGTTCTCCGTCAATTTACTGCGATGGGAATCCGCATTCTCTCTCTTCTGGATGATTATGACAGTTCTGTGTCTGAGCCAACGCCCGGAGACTTTACCCGATTAGAAGAATTGATCGAGCAAAATGGTAAATTTGATTCCTCACGCTCACACTCTGCCACCATGAAAGAGAAAAAACTGAATGGATACTGGGAACTGACCTTTACACCCTATGGCTATCTGTATCGGCCTGATACGGAATCCAATCTGGAGATTGACCCGGAAACAGAACAGTATGTCCGCTTTATATTTAATGAATTCCTTTCCGGAACCAGCCGGACAAAGATTGCAAAACGCCTGACCGAAATGGGTGCGCCCAGCCCATCTCTGCGGAAAAAACAGCTGGGGATTACCTATACAAAACCATCTGCCAAAGATTACTGGACAATGGGCGGCGTCAATGTAATTCTCAAAAATCAGATGTATACCGGTGATCTTGTATATGGCACCCAGCGGGCTGCCATGTATGTGTTCCGGGAAGCCCAAAAGCGCTTCTGGACCGGTAAACCACAGATTGTACCGGATCACCATGACCCGATCATCTCCCGTAAGGATTTTGACCGTGCCCAGGTCATGCTGAACATGCTGAAACAGGAATGGATGGAACGGCGGAAAAAGAAACCGGCATCTGCACCTCTTCTGACGCCATTTCGGAATCTTGTATTCTGCGGGCACTGTGGGCGAAGTATGTTCCATTTGCAGTATCGCTCCAACCGAAATCCTTATTCCGTATATATCTGTTCCAGCCACCGCTATAAACTGGACAATGCCTGTCCTTTACAGCCGATCAGGCTGGAAGACGTGATCCCTGAAGTACAGGCGGCATTGGAAAAAGAACGTCTCCTCGCAATTAAAATCTGTGAACAGATCAAAGAAGGAGAGCAAAGTGACTGTTACCGACAGCTGGAAAGACATTTTCAATCTCTGATTGATCAGTCTCTGAAGCATGGAAAAGAAAATACCGCAGAACTGATCGCACTTCCTGACACGGAACAAGAGCGAAAAAAGGAGCTGGAAGATAAAGCAACAGCATTACGGAAAGAACTGGTAAATGCGATCAATGTAAAGCAGGATTTTAAACGTGCATTCAGCATCCGTAACCCATGGATCAGATTATATACCAGCCTGGAAGACGGATTTACAATCACTCCGGCTATTGCAAAAAAATACATCTCACAGATTATTCTGTATCAGGACGCCCCTCTGGTTGTAAAAGGGATGAAACAGGATGCAAAAGAGAAGCTTCTCTCCTATCTCTCCCTTGCTGAAAGCGGCGACCTAATAGAATAAATCTATCCATAAATACTACTCTGAGCTGGGAGGAGGGATACGATGTCCAGGAAAAGCAGGCATATATATCAGGAGGCGCACCATGAAGACCAGCACTGATTCTACCATTCTCGCTGCCTATCTCCGGCTTTCCCGTGAGGACGGGGATATTACAGAGGGCAAAGAAGAAAGCAACAGCATCACCAATCAGAGAAAGCTGATCGAACAGTATCTCCTCTCCCATCCGGATCTGGCAGAACTGGAATACACGGAATATGTAGATGATGGCTATACTGGAACAAATACAGCCCGCCCCTCCTTCCAATCCATGATTTCAAGGGCAAAAAACGGAGAGATTGGCTGTATCATCGTGAAAGATATGTCCCGCTTCTCCCGGAATTATCTGACGCTTGGCGATTATGTAGAACAGATTCTTCCTATGCTGGGAGTACGGTTCATCTCCATCAATGACGGCTATGACAGCAAAGAGCAGACTTCTTACCTGCAATCAATGAGCACTGCTCTGCACGGGCTTGTATACGCTTATTACAGCAAAGACCTGTCAAAGAAGCGCAGTGCCAATACGAAAGCCAGGATGCAGAACGGAACCTATATTATCCAGTCCCCATATGGCTATAAGACAAACTGGAAAGAATACCGATTTGAAATCGACTATGAAGCTGCCGAAGTCGTCCGGCTGATTTTTGATCTGGTGCTTACCGGGAACCGTCCCAATGCGATCACGCAGATCCTCAATGAATGCCGGATTCCTACACCATATGTTTATGCACGGCTTCATTCTAAACGGAATAAGCCATGCAGTAATATAAAAGTACCTTTATGGTCCGTCACTCAGGTCAAGCGGATTATAAAAAATGAAACCTATACCGGAAAGCTGACCATGAACAAAACCTATGTCAATAAGCCGAATCATGTGAAGCAAACTGCTCGTCCAAAGGAAGAGCATATTGTCCGGGAACATGCCCATGAAGCGATTATCTCCAGAGAAGATTTTGATATTGCAAATCAAATGATCCGGCGAAGTGCCGCCAAATGCGATTACTCTCGGTATATTCCGGTCTATGAGCCAAGCATCCTTGCAGGCAAACTGTTCTGCGGACACTGCGGACTTGTCATGGAATATCGGGAAGAAAGTATGACTGCAGCCTGTAAATACCATTACCGGTATCAGACTGCCTGTAATGACACCGTTTATTCCCTTCCTGTCCTGGAAGATTATATCTATTACAAATTGAAACCTCTTTTGCAACAGGCTGTTGCAGAAAAAGAGTCACAGGAAGCGTCTGTCCGTCAGGCAGGCATTGATCTGAAAGAATGCCAGAGACAAATCGTATTCCTAAAACGCCGTCTGGAAATGCTTCTTCAAGAAAAAAGGCGGCTCTTTGAAGCATTTTCTGCAGGTGAACTCACACCTGACGGATATTCCGTCAAAAAAGAGGAATACCGCCTGTTATCAGAATCCATACAGACAGAACTGGATCAAAAGAAAAAGGATGAAGATACTCTATCTTCCCTTACCGTTGATCCTAATATCACTGTATTAGCGCAAAAAGCCGCCCATTATCTGTCGGAAGGCGGTCTGACCAGGGATATGGTAACAGATTATATCGAATCTGTAAAAGTCTACGACTTAGATGATTACCGTATCACATGGCGTTATCCTGAATTATTCCGGGAGCTGCAGGAAAAATATGAAAAAAGGAGATGACATCATGCAATTTTATCAGAGCGATCCATATGAAAAGAATTCTACAGATTCCGAAATCCATGCGCACAGGAAAATCTACCACGCAGCCCTTTATGCACGGCGCAGATTTACTGACCTTGTGCAGCCGGACGAGCCAGACCCGTCCGCAGCTGAACAGATCCGTGCCATGAAAGAGTATCTGGCAGACCTGCCGGATATATCGGCGGATGGGATTTATACGGACGGCCGCAAGATACGCTCCACAACGCCCCGCCCTCAGTTCCAAAAATTACTGCTGGCTATTCAGGCAGGTAATTATAATTGTATTGTCATGTACAGCCTGGATACGTTCGGACGGGATATCAATGAAAACAGATACTACGTCCTTCGCCGTTTCACGGCTCTGGGACTGCGGATCATCTCCCTTTTAGACGGGTATGACAGTTCTGTATCAGAACCCAGACCCGGTACATTTTCCCGGCTGGAAGAAATAATTAAGCTAAACATGCGCTTTGATAAATCACGCAAGCGCACAGCCATAGCGAGAGAATACGGGGAAAAAGGACTTGTGTTGATTAAAAAGAATGTCCCATATGGATACCGGGTCAGCCCGGATGAAGACGCAAAGCTGGTCGTTGATCAGGAAGTGGCTCCGTACATCCGCTACATCTTCGAGCAATATGCATCTGGAGCCGGTCCTGCAGAAATCGCCAGAAACCTGACGGCTATGAAAGCTCCCTGTCCGACCATGCGGAAAGCCCAGCTTGGCGTACAGTACAAGAAGACAACGCCCAATGATTACTGGGCTTCCGGCAGCATCAGCGGTATTTTAAGAAATCAGATTTATACCGGTGATTTTGTCTATGGAACAGATAAACGATCCATTTATATCCATCGTGATCAGGAGCAGCAACACCGGATCAGCGAGAAACAAATCATCCATGACCACCATGAACCGATCATAAGCCGTGAATTATTTGATCAGGTACAGAAACGAATTGAACAAAACCGGCCGCAGAGACAGACAGAAAACCAGAGGACTTCTGATCTCCCTTCCTTCTCCGCTTCTCCTTTTCGGAAGCAGCTATTTTGCGGGCAGTGTGGGCGGCCAATGTATTTCTATCATGATTCCCGTGTTCAGCGGTGTGAATACACCGTGTATGTCTGTTCCAGCCGGCCTCGGAGACTAAAAAATCCCTGCAGTTACGATCCGATTAAACTCAGCGACATTGTGCCGGCAGTAAAGGAATCCTTGCTGCAGGAGCGGCGACTTGCCCTGGAAATCTACAGCCAGATGGAAAAGGAAACAGACAGCGATATTTTTATATCATTAGAAAAATATTTTCAGGATAAAATTGACGCTCTTGTAGAGGCTGGAAAACAGAATAACGCTGAACTATCCTCTATACCGGAGGACGCTCCAGAGCAAAGAGCAGAATTACTCGAAAAGGAAACAAAGATGCGTGAGGAACTGGTGGATGCGATCAATCGTAAGAAAGCGTTTCGCCAGACGTTTAAAACCACAAATCCCTGGCTTGTTCTGTACCGCCAGCTTCCAGAGAACTTTGAAATCACGTTGGAAATCGCCCACAAATATGTTTACCGCATTTATCTTTATCCAGATGCACCACCAAAATTTCAGCCGATGAAACAGGAAGCCAAAAGCAGCCTGCTTGGATATTACAATCTGATCCCTAACAACGGACTGGCCAAACTTTAAGGAGAACCTACGATGGCAAGAATCAGCAGACGCACCCAACAGTTAGCTCAGACAAATAAAAAAGTACATATCACTCCCGATTCCGTTGAATCTGTAAACCGGACTGCCATATATGCAAGATTATCCTTGTTTGACCGTTTCCATCCTGTCAGTGAGGACAGCATCCAGGCGCAGATCCAGCTGCTGACAGATTATATCAGCACTCATCCGGAATTAAATCTGGAAGGAGAATATATCGACCGGGGATGGACAGGCACAAATTTTCAACGTCCTGCGTTCCTGCAGATGATTGAAGATATCCAGGCTGGCAAGATCAACTGTATTATTGTAAAAGATCTCTCCCGTTTCGGACGAAGCTACTGGGAAGCCGGTTATTACCTTGAAGTACTGTTGCCGCAGCTTAAAACACGCTTTATCTCCGTTGCAGATGGGTTCGACAGCTTGACCTCTGATCCAGGGAATCTCGCCATTATTTTGAAAAATATCCTGAATGATTTTTATTCCAGAGACCTCTCCCGCCGTTTCTGCGACAGCTATGATCTTCGAAAAGCGGAAGGTGTGTTCCGGAAGGGGGAACCTTACGGATATATGTATGACCCGGAACATCCGAAACACCTGACCTTTGACCCGGAAGAAAGTTACTATGTCCGCATGATTTTTACCTGGGCTTTGGAGGGTGTCTCCAGCACCGTGATCGCCAGACGCCTGCGTGATATGAAAGCCCCTGTCCCGCCGTCGAATGAATATCAGAGACCCAGCATAATGAGTGCAGACGATCCTCAGCGCTGGAGCATTACAATGGTAAATACCATCCTGAAAAACCGTATTTATACCGGGGATTTTATCTGTGGCAAGAGCTGCCGCCGCAAATGTGATCCGTTCAATTACCGCCCCAAAATACCGCAAGAGGAATGGGTCATCATTCCAGACAGTCATCCGGCTTATATCACACATGAAGAGTATGATCAGATTGCCAGACGCATGAACGAATATTCCAATCGGCGCAGCCGCCAAATTAAGAAAAGCGCTCCGGAATATGAGCGCAATCCCAATATCTATCGTTCCAAGCTGGTCTGTCCAATCTGCGGAGGTATGATGAGTGCTGCACTGGCCAAAAGGAATCAGCCTGCAAACAGATTGCACTATGTCTGTTTCCGGGAAGCCTCAAGAGTACAGAAAACACATTATTTTGCAATCGGAAAACAAATGCTGGATATGATCGTATTAAACCAGCTGCAGACACAATGCCAGCTTGCCAGACTGCTTTCCTCCTGGCTTCACTCCCCTAACGGGAAGCAGAAATCCTGTCAACAGATTGAAGCATACCAGGAAACCTTAAATCAGTCGAAACTGCAATACGACAATCTAAGGGAAGAAAGAAGCGCACTTTTTGAGAACCATGCAGAATATATCATCAATACGGAAGACTATGCAGAGGCAATGTCGCTTCTGAGAGCCAAACTGCAGCAAACATCCGAAAAGATGGAGAAAGCTGCTAAACAGCTCTCCACTATACAGACAGCCATGACAGCATCCAATCCGTGGCTGAAATTATTTACTGCTATTCCTTATCCGAATGAAATGAATGCCTCACTTGTACAGAAAACCATAGACCATATTCTCGTCCGCTCGGAAGACGATGCGGAAGTTGTATTTCTCCATCAGGAATTTTTCTCACTGTTATGGAAGGCATACAGAGAGACGCTTGCAACATCATAAACACAACCGAAGGCCCGAGAAAGGAGACGAACACATGACAACCCTTAGAAATCTTGAACCAGCAGGACACGCTGCAGAGACTGTTACGCCAGAACCAGTAAAGGCGTACCACGCCGTACTCTATGCACGGCGTAAATTTAAGGATCAAGTACAGCCGGATGAACCCGATCCTACGACAGTCTCGCAAATCATCGCCATGAAAGCTCACCTGCAGAATCTGCCGGATGTGACCATCGAGAGGATCTATATGGACTGTCAGAAAATAGATTCACATCAGCCTCTTCCTCAGCTGCAACAGCTCCTTCTCGATATAGAAAGCGGTAAATATAACTGTATTGTAATATACAGTCTGGACACATTCGGAAAAGACAAGGCAGAAACCGAATACTATATGCTGCGCCAGTTCCCCTTACTGGAACTTCGCATTATTTCCGTTCAAAACAAATATGACAGCAACAAATCCGAACCAGAAACCGGCTCTTTTTTCCGGTTAGAAGAAATTCTCCAGGGGAACACGCACTCTGATAACACCTGCGGCGAAACGGTCACAGAAACGAAGACAGATAAAGGCCAGTGGGTTTTCAGCAAACGAAAAATTCCTTACGGGTACAATTTCAACCAAGACAGCGAATCGCACATGGATATTGATCTGGAGACAGCGCAGTATGTCCGGTTTATATTTGAAGAATATGCAAAGGGCACAAGCCCGGGAAGGATCGCTAAGAAGCTGACGGCGATGAACGCTCCCACTCCTTCTATGAGGAAATCCCAGCTCGGAACCAATTATAAAAAGATGTCTCCAAGTAATAGCTGGACATTTGGAAGTGTCTCAATCATTCTACGCAACCGGATGTATGCCGGCGATTATGTTTGCGGCAGAGAGAATGCCTTCCTCCATCCTGACCGAGAAGATGCAACCATGTATTGGAACAGCGAGGAACAGATTATCCCACACCACCATGAACCGCTTGTCCCCCGTGAGATATTCGACAAAGTACAGCAAATGCAAGAGCAAAAGCGTAGACGATTGATAGAAAAAGATGGAGCGCCACATGATCTGCCGGAATACTCTTCTACACCGTTCCGTAATCATTTGTTTTGCGGACACTGCGGCCGCATTATGCATTTTTACCATTGTATTAATGTCCGCCACCATTATGCCGTGTATACTTGTTCCAGCCGCAAGAAGAATCTGAAAAGTGCCTGCAGCTACGCTCCTATCAGACTGAACGAAATCCTCCCCACAGTGAAACAGGCTCTGTCGGAGGAACGCAGGCTTGCACTTAAAATATATGAGCAGATGAAAGGCGGAAAAAGCAGTGAAATCTATCAACGATTGGAAGAATATTTTCAGGGCAAAATAAATGCACTCACAGAAGCAGGCAATGAGAACCCTGCCGGACTTCCGGCCCTTAAGGAAAGAACCGATCAACAACGACAGGAACTGGCAGAGGCGATCAAAGAAAAGAAAGCTTTCCACCGGGCATTCAAAGTAACCAATCCCTGGCTTATGCTGTATACACAGCTTGATGAACATTTTGAAATCACGCTGGATATCGCCCGGAAATACATTTATCGCATTTATCTTTATCCGGACGCCCCACTGAAATTTCAGCCAATGAAGCAGGAAGCAAAAAGCAACCTGCTCAACTACTTCAACCTGATTGAAAACGGCGATTCCGATTTTTAGGGAGAACCGCTATGGCAAGAATCAGCAGGCACAATAAACAGTTGGAACAGACGGGAAGAAAATCCAATATTCTCCCGGAATCTGTGGACACCGTAAATCATACTGCCATTTATGCAAGGCTTTCCCTGTGTGACAATATCCACCATGTAAATGAGGACAGCATAGAGTCGCAACTTCGTCTTTTGAGAAATTATATCGCAGAGCATCCGGAGTTGCATCTGACGGAAGAATATGTGGATCGTGGCTGGACTGGCATGAATTTCCAGAGACCTTCCTTTCTTCGGATGATCGAGGATATCCAGGCAGGCAGGATCAACTGTATTGTAGTCAAAGACCTCTCCAGGTTTGGCAGGAACTACTGGGAGACCGGCTATTTTCTGGAAGTGTTGCTTCCCCATCTGAACATACGCTTTATCGCTGTCGCTGACCGATTTGACAGCATGACATCTGATCCCGGCGCTCTCTCCATCATTTTGAAGAATATTTTAAACGATTACTACTCAAGGGATCTTTCCCGGCGTTTTTCTGACAGCTACGATCTGCGAAAAGCAAAGGGAGTTTTCCGGAAGGGGCAGCCCTATGGATATATATACGATCCCGACCGTCCGAAGCACCTGACCTTTGATCCGGAACTCAGCTATTATGTACGGATGTTATTCACCTGGGCTTTGGAAGAAATTCCAAGCGCTACGATTGCGAAGCGGCTAAGAGAAATGAACGCCCCCGTCCCTGCACCTATGGAATTCCGATATAACAGACCGGATAAAAAGAACTCCCGGATCTGGAATCGCTACCAGGTAGACTTCATCCTGAAAAATCGTACTTATACCGGTGATTTTGTCTGTGGCAAAAGCTATACCAGAAAGTGCGATCCATTCAACTACCGTCCAGAAATCCCGGAAGAGGAGTGGATTGTAGTTCCAGACAGCCACCCGGGATATATCACACATGAAGAATATGCCCGCATTAATCAGCGCCTAAAGGCAGTTACAAAAAGGCACAAGCAGCAAACACAACAAAATGCCATCCAGGATGAAGCAAATCCCAATTCCTATAAGGGAAAACTTCTATGTCCTTTTTGCGGGAGAGTCATGTGTTCAAGCTTTCATGCCGGCTCTTCTGTTCCGGACAGAAAATATATATGTTTCAACGAAACCCATAAGAATCACGGTCCGCATTATACAAATATACGAAAGACAATGCTGGATATCATTGTTCTCAATCAATTACAGGAACAATTTCAGCTGGCAGAACTTCTTTCCAACTGGCTCCGCTCCCCGGAAGGCAAACGGCGAGCAGACAGATGTGTGGGAAAATGCCAGGACGCTTTAAACCATGCATCCCGACAATTCGACATACTGAAAGCAGAGCAGACAAGTCTGTTCGAATACTATGCGGATAATATTATCAATGAAGAGGAGTATGCCGAAACCATGTCGCTTCTGAAGGAAAACCTCAATCTCGCAGCCAACAAGCTGGAAAAATCTGCCCAGGATCTCGCTACTTTGAAGCTTGCTTTGACCATGGAAAATCCGTGGCTCAAGTTATTTACTTCCCTTCCATATCCGGATAAAGTGACTGCAGACATTGTGCAAAAGACAATTGACAAGATTATTGTCCGCTCCAAAGAAGATGCTGAAACCCATTTTCTTTGTGAGGAACATTTCACACTGTTATGGCGTTTATATAAGGAGACTGACAAATGAATCCGAAGAATCATTCTCATGTTATTGCTGCGTATCTGCGCTTATCTCAAGCAGACGGAGATCTTGACAGCAAAACGGAAAGTAACAGTATTTCGAATCAGCGAAAGCTCATAGAACACTACTTGCTCTCCCATCCGGACCTTTCCGATATGGAATACACGGAATATATTGACGACGGCTATACCGGCGTCAACACGGCAAGACCTTCCCTGCAGATGATGCTGCACAAAGTCAGATCCGGTGAAATCCAGTGTATCATTGTGAAAGATATGTCCCGTCTCTCCAGAGACTACCTGACGCTCGGAGATTACGTAGAACAATTCTTTCCCATGCAGGGAGTCCGCTTCATTGCGATCAATGACGGCTATGACAGTAAAGAACAAGCCGCTTATCTGCAGTCTATGAGTATTGCTCTGCAGGGACTGTTCTATGATTATTATAGTAAAGATTTATCGAAGAAACGAAGTCTGTCCAATATAGAAAGAATGAAGAACGGATTTCTTCCCCAAAACGCTCCTTTCGGGTATCGCACTGACCGAAAAAAACAGCAATATGAACCCGATCCGGAGGCTGCCGTTATTGTCCGATTGATTTTTGATCTGGTTCTGGCTGAATACGGCCTGACGGAGATCGTAAACCTGCTGAACGATTCCCACATCCCTACGCCCAATACATACAACAAATGCCATCCTGAACTTCGAAAGCCTGTCATCCCCAGCACCAAGCCAAAACCATTCTGGAGGAAGCTGCAGATCAGCAGGATCGTCCATAATCCAGTCTATAAAGGAACCCTGATAACGCATAAGTCTTATACCAGCTTGTCAGAGCATAAACGGAACTGTTCCGTTCCCCAGGAACAGCAAATCGTCCGTGATAACGCCCACACACCAATCATTTCAAATGAAGATTTTGAAAAAGCTGGTCAATTAGTCCGGCTCCGTCCAAACTGGAAAGGTCCCTGGGTAAACGGAAGAAAACAGACTATAGACTATGTTCTAGTGGGTACCTTGCGGTGCGCTCATTGCGGGTTTTATATGTTCTATATAAAAGAGAAACTGGGCGTAAGATGTACCAACCATTACCTGAAGCACACCAACTGCACCAATGATATTTACTCTCTCCCTGTTCTGGAAGACTATGTATTTTATGAATTGCGAGCCATATTCCAGCAGATCCTCCTTGAAAAGGTACAACAAGAAGAAGCTGTCCGGCAGGCGAGAAGGCAGCTAAAAGACTGCCAGAGGCAGATCCTCACCCTGAAACGTCAGCTGGAGTCTGCAATTCAGGATAAACGAAAGCTCTTTGAAGCCTTTTCCTCCGGGGAAATTACGCAAACGAACTTTTCTTCCCGGAAAGAAGCATTGACGCTCTTCTCGGATGAAATACAGACTAAGATTGCCAATCAGGAAAAAGAGGAAGACGCTCTTTTCTCTGTCACTGTCAATCCGGAAATACTGGTGCTCGCAGAAAAAGCAGAATATTATCTATCGGAAGGTGCTCTTACTCGGGATATGGTCACGGACTATGTAAAAGAAGTGAAAATATATGGGATAGATGATTATCGCATCACATGGAAGTATCCGGAATTGTTTGAAGAAATGCGGAGAAAGACGGCTGGAATGGAGGCTGGACTCCATCACAATCCGACATGTTGATAACAACTGCTTTCGGATGAATGTAATACAGCCCCAAGTGTCCGACCTGGGGCTGCTATCCTTTAAGAAAAATTCACATCTCTTTAACATATTTACCTGAGTATCTCAATGAGCAACGGCTTTATTTTCCTTCTTGATTTATTTCTTCATCTTTTAAACCTGCAATATGTAACGCAATTCGTGCCTGTACGGTCGCCTTAATTGCCTTGTCCTCTATTGCGTCTGCAATGGCAATGCTTTTGGCGACTTGCTTATCGTAAGTAAGTTCTTTAAAAAAATCAGCCGCCCTATCTCTTGTTTCATGTGCTTGACTAAAAAACAATACAGAAATTGCGTCTATAATAGTTCCCGGTAATATCTTTACAATAATTTCATACCATTCACTTCCTGAAGATGTGCAAATCATTACTATAATAAAAATAAAACCTATAGACGCTGCAAAGATACTAAACCAAAATTGTACACTTGATTGTTGTAATGCTTGGCGGTGATGCGATTCTAAGAATTTATATAAAGAATCATCCTCATTTAATCTATTATCATCTTGTAATTGAATATAACTTACTTCAAGCAATTCCTTTTTTAATCTCTCAAAAAATTCATCTTCATTTACTCCCTCTGGTATATGCGTGATAATCTCTTCTACTGCATTTTTACTTTCGCTATTCCTATTTTCCACCATAGCATTTTTTAATTCCATTTCACGTATACGTGAATAATACCTCATTTTTCTCACTATAATGGAATATACCATAGTTATTAATAAAGTTACAAACATTGTCAACAGCAACACTTTATCTTCTTTTATAATTGTAAATAACTCTGTCATAATATTACCCACTTATTTACTTAATTCCTTTAAGTACTTCCTTATATGTGATCCAAACTGGCAACGCTCTTGATTGTTTCCATTTATTATGCTCAGATCCTATTTTCCGGGAACTGAAATATTTCAGGGATAAACCCATAATTTTTATCAGAGCAAAGCTGCAGACTCTCAAGCCCTCAAAGAAAGACCTTTTTCTAATAAGTCCGAAAGAATTTTTAGTAATAAAAGGCTTCTATCCTCAAGGCATCAACGGTATTTACGGCCCATCGTTCTCCTTCTTTTTATCTCAGGATAGGTTTGTAACCTCTGCGAAATGGTAATGATATCCCCAAAGGACTTATCTACCTCTCTTACGCACTCTTTCTCGCCAAAGTCTTCCGCTACTTCATGTCCGTTAACCGTAGAATACGGATGCAACAGTTCCTTATCGTGATAAAACACACCTTTATAGATTTGATGGAAATTTGAGATAGCATCATCTAGGACATATCCTTCTATCCTATCCGGTTGTCTGTTCCACGTAGTGCCTATTTTAATATTCGCAGAATAGTGGTCCTATGTCAAGATTTAGCACAAATTACAATGAGAAATTTCCCCCTATCTTAACCTACTAAGAGCAGTTCATTTGGCTGTGTCTGCTCATATTTTTCCAAAGTCATTTGGCGATATGAAATCGCAATAACTATGAATCCGTTTGGTATTTGAATAGGCAAAACAAGAAGAGGGTGTCCGGCAACTGCCAGCGACAACTCCTTACCCTGAAACGTCAGCTGGAGTCTGTGATTCAGGATAAACGAAAGCTCTTCGAAACATTCCGCTGGGGAAATTCCGCAATCAGACTTTTCTTCCCGGGAAAAAGCATTGACGCTCTTCTCAGATGAAATCCAGGCTAAGATTGCCGATCAGGAAAAAGAGGAAGATGCTCTTTCCTCTGTCACTGTCAATCCGGAAATACTGGTACTTGCAGAAAAAGCAGAACATTATCTGTCGAAAGGTGCTCTTACTCGGGATATGGTCACTGACTATGTAAAAGAAGTGAAAATATATGGAGCGGATGATTACCGCATCACATGGAAGTATCCGGAATTGTTTGAAAAAATGAGGAGAAAGGCGGATGGAATTGAGACTGAACTTAACTACAATCCGGGGCACTAATAATACACGCTTCAATATGAATGAAATACAGCCCCAAGGTCCGACCTGGGGCTGCTTTATTTTGTTTTACCTAATTTTTGTTCTGTGAACGGTATCTAGTTTTCGATATTTTCTAAGGAAAAGATAATATAACTCAAAGATCATCTATAAATGAAAAAATTGCACCATCAGCGATTAGAACTAATATGTAACATACAATAGCTAATACATAGTTAAGAATAGTTTCCTCTGTTCCAACATGAAAAAATCTAAAGAAAACATAGCAAATCCCCAAATTGATATACCATATGACGACAAAAAAAGATAACCCTATAATACAAAATCCTAACGCATTAAGTTCTATACATATTGTACATAAAAGAGCTGTTATTGCAGCAATAACAGCTATCACAATAAAAGAATAGAGAACGAAGTCTATGTTCATTAAACCTTTTCTACTTATTGGCAAAATGAAAATTATCTTTTCATATACTACTTGCAAAATAGATTTTGTCCAACTGAAAACAATTCCATCTTTATAGTAAAAAAATAGCCAAAAAATGAACAAGTCAAAACAAAATTCAAAAATCCTTTTGCTGAGAGCTGAAAAACCTGCGCTCTTTAAAACATTCTTGTTGAACGTTTTTTCTAAGCCTTTTTGTCGTACTCTTATACCAAAATATGAATTATATAAAAAGGCACTTATGCATAAAGCAAGGATGAGTAAAACAACAATCACAGCAATATTATCCGTAGTCATCATTTTAAATCTTTATACCAAGCTGTCATCAATGCCAGTGCTTGTCCAAACACAACTTTTCTAGGCATTCCCTGCAAATGATACATTTTGGCCCACTCATCAAGTGCTTTTCCAATAAGAATCATTAAGTCAGCACTTTTATCGCCGGTAGGAAATTTAGAGTTTGAAGGAATCTCCGCCGGAATCTTCTGTATGATTTTTTCATCTTTCTCTTCACTATGTGGTATTATTTGTTTCTCTGATGTATATTCAATATCTGAATCTGATTGTTCACAAACTCGTTTATTCCCTGAATTTTTTCGATTAAAAATACTCATATTAATAATACCCTACTAATAATTGTTCTAAAGAATCTGCCAAAATATTAAATTGTCTCATTGCTTTTTCATAAAGTGGTGTATTAACAGGCAGTGTTTCTATAGTACAATAACATCTTTCTAAAATCTGCATGTTACTATCAAAGATTTTAGCCTTGTTTTGGCCCCTTCTCATTATAATATATGCATCCAACGCTTCACGCAATTCCTGTTTTCTATATTTAGAAACAGTACGGTTCTGCGAAAAATCTTGATAAATCTCTCTTGAAGTTTTAACCACTTCAGTGATTGTACTCACTACACTCAATTCATTCATAACATGATCCCCCTTAATTCAAATACTGTCAATAGTTGATAAAACGGTAATTTTCATCTCTCAGGAGTCTAATATTTCATGCTTTATCACAGCAAATTTCTTGCTAGTATTATAGAATATAATCTCTGATCTGTACATCCTTAATATAGTACAAAAAAAAATACAAAAAACCATCAATTTACTGTTCATAATAACCTTGTCAATAGCCGCTGTTGACAACCTGTAGGCTCTTTCCAACTCAAGGCAACTATAATGCTTGTTTCATAATATCATATATATAGGCAATTGGCTGCCTCTTTGTATCAAGGTACGTATAAAACTGTTGGGCGGAGTATGCTACTAAACCAGCTGAGACGGATAAGCCTGTTGCAATCAATCCTACTTGGCTATTCTCTATTGAACTGACTATCGTAGATATTGATGATAAAACTGTTGTCATACTTCCTACAGCTGTCATAATTCCGTATTTACGTAAAACATACTCATATTCTTCAAGCGAGTTTGCTATTATATCAGCGATTTCTGTTTCGGACTTATCTCTTAAATCCGTAGTGGCCCATAATCTGAATTTTCTCAATTTTTCAATGGAGGCTGAATCTTTCCTTATCTCTTTTACCTGATTCCATGTAAGATTTTCCTCGACAATAACTGGTATTGATTTAATTGTTGCCTCAATTACATTTACATTTCGCTTACGCACAATTTCTGGATATACTTTATTAAAATATTCATCTGGTAATCCTGTTCTATTTTGAGGCCACGTCATTAAAAGGCTATTTTCAAAATCCGTTTTTTTTAGAAAAATTGGTACCAATGGAATGCCATGGCGTTGATAATAATTGGAAATTATTCGAAGAGCTTCATTTCTGTTAAAAGATGTCAAAAAATCATTCTTATGTAAATATTTTTCTACTATAGCCGCATATGCAGCATATCTATCCATTTCATCTGAATCATAAAAAAATGTTGGACCAGCATTGCTCAATATCGCTCTTTTGAATAACCTTGACTCATTTAATTTATCCTCATTCATATACTCATCATTACCAAAATTGAGTTTAGGTAAACGAATTGATTTTGGAATCGAAAAAAGGATTGCTTCATCATCTGGAACCCATAATTTGTCAAAAAACAATGCTGTTGTTTTAGGATTTACCACTCCGGTTGCATATGTCTGTTCATTATTATTGCTATATATTCTACTTAAGTTCATAGTTATCACTTCATTTCTATTTAACTTTTTATTTACTGTCACGAATTATATATTATCCTTAATGTATCTATTATTTTCTGTTTCTCACTCCCGCTTATACTCATAGGTTCTTCTTTCAATCTTCTGTTTGCTTTTACCAGAAGATGCATAATCGGAGTATTCACCTTCTCAAGCCAATGCTTATGTATTTGCTCGACTTTATACTGATATAAACGGGCTTGTTCAGATGAGCCGTATTCTTTAATATATAAATCTGTAAACGCTTTTAGATGGACGATTCGAAAATTAAATAAATTCTGCAGCCGTTCGTATGTCATATCACCCGAATGCTTCACTGTGTCCTGGATAGTGGAGATTGTATATTGATTCATCAACGCCAGTGCTGCCGAAACACCACAATCAACTATATCCATTCTTCCTGTCTTGATCCCCACATCTATGCCCTGGATCATTGCTGTGGAATCGCAAAGACATTCTTCTGCCATATCAGTCTCATCAACCGCCTTTTTTATCATCGCTGCGGTGTCTGCATTTTTATCAAGTACATAATTATATATCCTATTTAAAAATCTCTTTTTGGACTGAATACCTTCTCTGTCATAATTTGGATTCTTATGAATAAAGAAGTGAAAAAGCTCATGTGCTATCAAAAAGGCCTGCTGAACAAATAAATAACTGGGTATATGGTCAGCTGCTCTTTCTTCCATATAACCTTGAATGACATGTTCGATATTATTCATATATTCCCCAGCAAAATGAATTGCTGCGCCCATCTTATGCCGGGTGAAGCATTCTTCTGACATAATCTTATAGAATAATGCCTCTACCTGCATGGATTTATCTTCTTCAATAACAAATTGATTAAGAAGATGCATATATTCCAGTAAATAATGATCAAAAACTAAATAACATTGTCCATTGCTTTCCTGTAACATATACGTCTTTTTTTCAATCGTATTGATAGAAATCAATGGAAAATTTTCTATGTTTAAAGCCTGAACAATATCGTTATAATATACTTCTGTCTCCTTATAGCTTAATTCTTGATCTCTTGTAATTGTCCCCTCTGTAATAATTCTTTTTATAAAGTCTATTCTATTCATTTATTGAATGTAATTCCTCAGCTACTATCTTCATAAAAGGTTTCAAATTCTCTGGTTCTTTTATTAGCGCATCTAAATCACTACTCTTAATAATAATTTTCGTTTCTCCAGCAGAAGATACTGTCACCTCAAATTCATCTTGCGGATGATTATCCTGTTTTCTCTGCATCTCTTTTTTATCTTCTTCCATTTTTTTCTCCGTCAGCTCATTCTGTTTTTTCTGAATACGGTACACAAGAATGGCCTCAATGATAGACACAATTGCAGGAATAGCCACTTGTAATATATTTGACAAATCAATGGTAACTTGGATAGACGATGACATATCAAATCCGTGTTCCGTCCGAATGAAAACATGATCCGGATACGTATTTTGCAGCTCACTAAAAAAAGAAACCTCTTCATTTGTTATTTCGCCAATATTTAGCATTTTCATTTTCAGATGCTGGAAACAAAAACGAATCCGCATCTCCCTCCTCTCCAAATTAATATATATGCTTGTGCAGACTAACAGTCTCGATTATCTTTTAATTATACTTTAGATTTTTTGTCATGTGAATACAGTTTTGCATATATTATCTGCGACATCCTTCAGGCCGACTTTTGTTCAAATGAACTTCTGTCCATAAAGAACATATGTGATAGATTTAAACAAAGCTCATAAAAATAAGCCCCGGATCTCTCCAAGGCTAAACTTCACTATCTCTGCTCTTTGTTATTTGTAAGAAGCTGTATCAGCTGACTGATAGTTTCCTTTTCTTCTGCCGTTAGTGTTACCCACCGATTAAATAATTCCTTTAGTTCTGGTGTTAATTCTACCAGATCGCCCTCTGAAAAAAATTGTGACAATGTAATTCCAAAGCCCTTGCAGATTGCTTCCAGTGTTGCAATCGAAGGCACAGTATTACGGCGGAAGATATTCGCTAATGTGGAGTCTGAGAGACCGCACTTCTTTGAGAGTTTATATTCTGTCCAGCCACGTTCCTGAAGAAGCTGGCGCAGTCTCGCATGTACATCCATTTTACCACCGCCTTTCCTGAACTTATTTTACCGTTCAAGATGACGATATTATACGCAAGAGTTGTAATGAATATACCGTTATGTTAAACTATATTTACCACTCATTTTAGTAGCATTCATCATTGAAAGAAGGAAACCAATTGCACTACTCGAAAGATTACTATACTAAAGCTAAAGAAAGAATAGATAAACTGCAAAAAGAATTCACAGACCATAATACGCCCTTTAGTAACTCAGATGCCCTACAGGAAGCAGAGCAGAACGATCCGGGGTTTGAAAAAATAATGGCTCGCATCCGAAAAATGGAACAGCAGACAATGCACGTAGTCAATCCTGAGAAACTTTCTTCTTTTTTCCAATTGATGGATATGGCAAAGGAACTCGCTGAGTACTGTGAAATGAATATTGATATCAAAACATCCAAATCGCTGTACGGCGTTCTTAAACTTCAGTCAGGCTATATTATGATGAATAAAGATACGGATATTCGGATCAGGGAAATCCTGAATGAACTCACCCTAAAATCTGAACAGTTCTCTATAGCAGCACTGGAAGGCATATTTGAAATGGAATATTGGTTTGATCTATTTGATGTGATAGAAAAATAGTTGCCCACAAAAAAGGGATGCAGGTTTTTCTTCTACATCCTTTTTGTTTTTTAATGATCCCTTGCTTCTTTTCTATACGTCATAATCTGTCCTGGTTGGCAATCTAACAGGCGGCATAAATGACAGATCACTTCGCAGGTCACATTTTCATTTCGAGTCAGCTTCGCAACCGTATTGGAGTGTATCCCATTATTTTTCAACCACTGCTTATTTACATTTTTTTGCTTCATCAAAATCCATAAATTAGAAAAATCAATATATCCGTTTTCTCCGTAATTTGCCATATTTATCTACCTCTTTCTATAATACATGATAATAGATTGAATTCTTTTCGTCAACGTCTATTTACGTGTACCATTTGAATAAAAATCGGTGATAGAAATTCGTCTATTTTTGTGTACTATTTTGCTTGAATATTCGTCTATTGTCGTGTACTATAATAGTAACAAAGGAAATGATTGGAGGTGCCATTGTGATTAGAACTTTTCTTATTAAGGATATTAACTATAAAATCGTTGTTGAACCTACAACCCGAAAAAATATTCTTTCATACCTAGATGAATACCTTGAAAATTTAGAATATGATTTTTTTGATCCGAGCGACGATTGCTTTGCTATACTTTATATGGATGGTTCTGTAGACTATATCAACGAAGATTATGATGGTCACAAAATCAAAAGGCAGCACATCGCTTCCATGGTGTACACCAATTCCTATTCCGATATGGTTTATGGGAAGTTTGAAATGAATCCATACGGCGTCGTTTATCCGGCTTTTAAAGAACAGATTGACGACACAAATATCGTAGAACTTGTATGAAATATTCTGAAAAAGGGCTTTTAAAGGAGAGATCTATTATGCAGGAATTACCGATTGTCTGTAAACATAGCTGTTCATACACCTATGCCAAGGTAACAAAATACAGGCCTTTATATGTTTTGCTATTGGAATACGATGCCGCAGAAAATCGCTATTATGCTAATTTTGTTAAAGAAGATGGGCGTCTCTATGGACGGCATTATGACCGATGGGTCTCCTGGGACGCTGAAACAATTCGGGAGTTACAAATCTCTATGGACAGCCTTCCAAAAAAGGTACTGAAAACAGTACAGGAACAAATTGAAGTATTCGAAGAGGTAAATAGACGGTGTCCCATCCGTAAAAAGTAAAAAGAACGACTTACAGCCCACGGATAAGCGCTATTTCTCAATATATGGATGTTTATCCACGCCTTTCCACAAACCATCTGTAATTTTCTTCATAATACAGATGATGTTCATGTCCTCGGATCATCACCGTATAGCGCAATCCAATTCCTCCAGCTTTTCGACTAGCCGCCCGCTCCACACGTAACACACGGTCTATTTCAAATTTACGTCCATCTTCCCAGATGATCCATAATGGTTTCAACTGTCCATCTGCCGAGAATTCTGCGGCCGTTTCCACATAGATTTTATAAGGGTTATTTTGTTCCATACTACAATCGCTCCCTATTCAATACTACATCATATACTGTACTCCCGTTCTGTTTCCTCTCTCCATATATCCGTGTGGATGTATGATGTGATCGTCCTTCGCATTTACAGAAGATAATCTCCGATCCTGATACATCATTCCACGCTGGATTGAATAATATCCAAAACGTCTTCGGATTTCATCAACGGCAAGATCCATCTTATGCTGACGTTCCCGGTGCTCCTGATTATTAAACAAATCTAATTGTACTGGCACCGTATCTGTCATCAGATCTGCCACACGGACACCTATGCTCCGGATCGGTTTATTCCAATTATAATTATCTTTGAATATCTGCATGGCATATGTGCCGATTTTACTGGTTATATTTGTCGGCATTGAAACTTTCCTTTGACGGGTGAAACTGTGAAGTTCATTATCTCTTACAGATATCTCAATCACATCTCCTACAAAATGATTTTCTCGTAATCTCGCCGATACACTTTCTGCGAGAAGATAAACAATAATAGAAACATCCGTTTCATTTTCAAGATCCCTGGGAGTAGTGGTGCTGTTACCAATGCTTTTGATTGGCGCATGTTCGTCCTCATAACTCACCGGTGTCTGATCATCTCCATTGGCAAATACTGATAACACAACGCCCATCTTTCCAAGCGTTCTATAAAGAAATTTTCGATCAGCTGTTGCCAATTCACCTATCGTTCGGATGCCATATTGATTCAGCTTTCTTTTGGTAGCCCTGCCAACATATAACAGCTCTTCTGCTTTGAGCGGCCATACGATTTCCTTATAGTTTTCCCTGCTAATCTCCGTAATAGCGTCCGGCTTTTTATAATCGCTGCCTAATTTTGCAAAAATTTTATTCCAGCTGACGCCGATACTGACTGTGATCCCAAGTTCTTTTTTTATACGGCTGCTTATCTGATTTGCTACTGTCATCCCGTCACCTTTGATCGAACAACTTTCTGTAACATCCAGCCAGGATTCATCTATTCCAAAAGCTTCTTGTTTATCTGTGTATTCCCCATAGATTTCATGTGCTAATCGGGAGAATTTAAGATATAAGTCCATTCTTGGCGGAACAAATACAATATCCGGACACACTTGCCGAGCCTGCCATAATGCCATTCCCGTCTTTACTCCTGCCTTTTTTGCGATCTGATCTTTTGCCAATACAATTCCATGCCTTGCTACCGGATCTCCACCAACAGCCACAGGCTTTCCTCTCAGCTCCGGCCGGTACAGAAGTTCTATGCTGGCATAACAATTATTCATATCAGAATGTAAAATAACTCTTTCCATATGCAGTCTCCTCTGATAATAGGCAATTTAAGCGTTTCAACACAGGCAATTACTTTCCTCTTTCTTTACTCCGATTATAGGCAATTATTTTCCGTATGTCAAGAGGATTTTTCTGTAAATAAGGCAATATATTTCCTTTTACAATATGCAGATGTCCAAAATTTTGCAATAAAATAAGACATTGATCGCACCTGCGGAACAATGCCTTTTCTAAGCCATAAAGTCTCGTACTGTATGATTAATCTGCCCTTTTCACCTTATCATCTTCGCAGACATAAAGGGGAATTTCAGCTTCGGACGCCGCCTTTTTAAGCTGCTCCATTTCCTGTCCATCACTTTCCATCCTGTCTAAAAGAGTAACAGCTGCAATTTTATTATCCTTGATATCCCGAAGCATTTTATCAAACTGTGTATTTCCTTCCTCCTGCTCGTTACCAGCATCGCAATAGTCTTCTATAACTTTGTTACCGCTAAAAACTGCCGCACCTTTGAGCATTTCCTTCTGCTGTTCAACACCAACGTTTCGTGAATTGTTTGTTTTCCTGTAGTACACCGCAACCTTCTCTTTTCCTGACATAGTCCTTCCTCCTTGCCTTATGATGCTTCATACTTTTTAAATATATATTCCTTCTTGAATTTCTTCAATCAATTATACGATATTTATACCCATAGAATCCATTGAAAAATTTATCAACTTACTTTTTTATCCCATATTCTCCAAAATCCCTCCCTATTGACAAACCGGCAATTTAATGGTATTTTATAGGCAAGTATTTACCTCTTGTTTTTCTCATTATAGGTAAGTGTTTACCTTTTGTCAAGAGGTTATTCCTTTATTCAGGAAATAATTTGCCTATTTATATCAATGTGGAGGTATAAGGACATGACTGACATGACTTTTGGCGAAAAAATAAAAACGCTCCGGTCACAGAAAAAAATGTCACAAACAGATCTTGCCAAATCTATCGGCGTATCTCTTCGGACTATTCGTGGCTGGGAAGTAGAAGGACGCTATCCTAGAGATCGAGAATTATATAATAAGCTTTCCAATTCATTAGGGTGCGATGTATCTTACCTGATGAGTGACGAAGAAAACTTTATTACAACTGCAGCTGAACAATATGGCAGTCGAGGAGAAAAACAGGCCCAGGCAATCCTGGAACAGACCGCTGCATTGTTTGCTGGCGGTGATTTATCAGACACAGATCAGATTGCTTTTCTCAATGAGATCCAAAGCCTGTATTTAGATTCAAAGAAGAGAGCGAAGAAATTTACTCCAAAGAAATACTTAAAGCAGGAAAAAAACGAAGATGACAAGGAATAGTCCGTTTTATAGTACATATGTTTTATTATTATATCCACTGTGATAAATCCCAGGGGTGATGTTTTATGAACGATTACATTTATAAGCAAGTACAGAGATTAGTCAAAAAATATCATACACGAGATCCCTTTGAAATCTTAGAAAACATGAATGTCATTGTTGTTGAATCGGATAAATATGAGACTCTCAAGGGGTACTGTTTTATGAGTTGCCAGTCTACATACACTGTCATAAATACTTTTCTGCCTGAACCGGTAAAACGGATTGTAGCCGCACATGAACTGGGGCATATTATCCTTCATCGGCATCAGCTGAAGATGGCTCCCATGAAAGATTCCGTACTCTATGATATGACATCACAGACTGAGTATGAGGCAAATATGTTCGCCGCCGATCTTCTGATCAACGATGATGATATTCATACTCTTTCAAAAGAAGATATGGACTATTTCAGTATGTGTAAATATCTGTGCACCACTCCAGACGTAATGAGCTTCAAACTATTCAGTCTGATTCGGCGAGGTTATACTTATGACCTACCAATGGGGATAGATAGCAGATTTTTAGGTAAATAATTATTCCTATACTTATTTACCAGAAACAATATAGTTAATTCCCACTAACCATACTACAATTAGATGCAGATTACAGAAAATAATTTACAACCATATAAATCTGATTCAAAGAGAGGATAAGAAATGGCAAAGTGTAAAATTTGTGGAAAAGAAATGTTGTCAGCCGATGGATGCGACGTAGCTGAAGTTTTTGTTAATGGTAAAAGGTTTGAAAGAATAAGATGCGGAGATGAATATGATTTCGATCCGAATATGGAGGAAGGGGAAAGATGCCATGACTGTGGAGCACTAAAAGGTCATTACCATCATTGGGGATGCGATGCGGAACGGTGTCCGGCATGTTATGGACAACTCATCGGCTGCGATTGCGAAATTTATATTGAAGAATCCGATGCTATCAATGCAGCGTCTGATTAGAACATACAATAAAGAATATATGAAACAATTTTATTATTATCCTATCAAGGGCGGAATCTACAATATGCTGTAGGTTCCGCCTTATTGTAAAAAAAGAAATCTTATATCACAAAAGCCATTTGTACACATGTTGTCTGTAATCATCTTTCAGCAAGACTTTTGCTCAAATGAACTTCTGTTCTCAAAGAACAGGTATGATATCTAGTAGATCAAGCTCAGAACCATATAATTAGTGCTGGGTTTTTCCAAGTCTATTCACTATTGTTACTTTCAGTTGTTTAAGAGAAGTGGTAGCTTTTTATTCTTGATCGTTTATTCGATCTCGCCAGGTTCCAGAGTCTCCATCGCCAGGTAAGAATACCATTTTAATTATATCGCCTATATCCAGTACTTCAGCCTTTTTCTTGAGGTGTTCAATATCTTGATATACTACAGAGTCAAACCTCCTTATAGCAGGCAATTCATACGATTTGCCATAAAAGGAAACTGTGATATTACTCACATAAGAAAGTGCAAACTGCGTATCATCCATTTCCGCAATCCGTTGTTTCAATTCATCAGTAAGTGTCATAGAAAATTCCAGTTTGCTCCAAGATCCTGTAACCTCTTTTCCATCAATTAAAGAAGATAGATAAGATATTGTCTGGAAATCATCAACCGTAATTTCTTTTGGAATAGAAATTATATCCTTGTAATAATGTTCTATAGTCACAATTTTTTCCAGGAAATCCACTTCAGACTCTATCCTGTCAAAATCTGATTTGTATTCTACATTTCCAACCTTTCCAGTTGCCAGTTCTTCTCCAATTGAAAGAACTTTGATTGATATTGTTTCTCCTAGAGAAGCCCTCATCAGGAATCTCAGAAATTGCAGTAACTCTTCATTCGTAGGTTCAACGGTATTAAACGAATACTTCATTTTCCCTAATTTCATATTAGCAGACATCTTTATTTTAAATGGACAATTATTTTGTTTTTGGTTAGACATGACAACCGTTCCATCATCCAATATTTCCTCTATGCTCATTAAAATATAATCAAAGATTACATCGCCATTAAGGGATATGCTGCATGGGAATGCCGGAGGAAAGGGCTTTGGAGGGATTGTGAAACTTTCTCCTATAAAATTTTCTGCTTCATGTTGTATTGGATCATCAATGTCTCCCAGCAATTTCTTAGCTGTAACAACATTTAATGTTATTGGAAGCTGATGTCTATTTGCATAATCAATAGTATTATCATCAAATTTATTAAGGTATTTGCCATCCATCTGTATTGTTCCAGTACAGGCTATTCGAGGAGGATATTTTTCTAATGCTTCACGTGATAGTGGCTTGCTATAAAACTGACGATTTTTACTTTCGTATTCATAAGTATAATCGGGAAATAATATGTGTGTACTACCTAAAGCGTCAAAAAAATTCGATACCGTATCCTCAACCTGCCCGATATCTTCATTTCTCATACGTTGCATGTTTTTCTCAATAGACATGCTCTCCATATTATCTAATTTATCACTCAGTGTTCCTACAACATGCGCTCCAGTGGATTTCACAACATGTGTAATACCTTCCGTCTGCTCTGCAGTGACTTCGACAACAGCATCTTCTACTTGAGCAGCAATAAATTTTAGTTCTCTATTTATTTTCCTTTTATAGAACTCACGCAAAGTATCTATTGCTGTTTCAGTTATCCAAATTGTGCGCTCACGTGACAAAGTAGTATGTGCCTGTGAATAAGAAATCGCCTTGCACATAATTGTATTTCTAGCTGTTCTACGTTCATTTAGGTTTCCAAACAACCTCATTTGAACATCTTCCAAAAAATTAGTTTGAATATATTCAATCAGTCCACCAAAGTCGATTTCTTCCTCAATTGTACAATTCCAATTGATCTTTTTCTGCCTTAAAATAAAATCTTTTAATCTTTCACGAACTTGTCTTGCTTCATATTTTGAATGTATTTTGTCTTTAACAGCCTCCAGTCCGAGACTGACCACATAATCTATAACTTTTTCTTTCATAAATTTTATCCCCCATTGTATCGTGTCCACCTAATGACAAAACCATACGTTCATACAGCATATTATAACTTAGGCTGTAAACCATGTGAACATATTATTGTAACGTTTTCCACCAATTATCATCGACTTATAAAATAGAACATCTAGCTAGAATCTGTAAAAAACCAGAAACATATTTACGTTTCTCCCCTCTGAAAACGATATAAAGTATAAGGGCATATTCTGCCCTATCTGTACCTTGAAATCAGAATAATCAGTACCTCAAACAAACATCTGCAGGGAGCCGAAGCAGCTTGTCGCCGTGACTATCCAAACTGAAAGATCACAACCACCACCAATAGGATCATAAGCGTCTTCTGAGTCAGGATATAGCGATCAAACAGTGGGCTTAACGGGAACCGGCATTTCCCGGAGCGATGATCTGCAGATGATAATGATACTTCCGTAAGAACCGAGAGCGGCGGCTTTGCACACCGAACCTGTATAGGCTATGACACCTTTGCCAAAGGGACTTGGGGTATGCCCTAGATCCAGGGCGTGAGACAATTTGGATCAAAATCGGCTGGAACGCCTGCCTGGGAGGGCTGATACCGTGCGGAATAATAGGGACAAAAATGCTCTTTTCCTGCAAGATCAGGGACAAATCCATAACATAATGTTACTGAAAATGGGCGTTCTATGTCGAAAACACCCATAAAAATGGGAAAAACCAACGCTCACACAAGAGCGCTGGCTATAAAAAAATTTTTTTGTCCCTTACTTGACACACGGCTAATCAAATCGTACTGATTCCAAAGTGCAGGACGTGGTCCGATGATTGTCATATCACCTTTTAACAAAACATTATGTAAGATCTGTGGCAGTTCATCTAAACTTGTTTTTCTTAAAAACTTTCCCATTCTTGTAATAAATGCATCTGGGGCTTGTAATAAATGAGTTGGCACATCTTTTGGTGTATCTGTTCTCATAGTACGGAACTTATAAATATAAAAATGTGTCTTATGGATTCCTACTCTTTTTTGCTTAAAATATACTGGACCTTTGGAGTCTAATTTGATTAGGATTGCGATCAGCAAAAATAACGGCCATATGATCAGCATTGCTGCCCCACATAATAAGATGTCCAGTCCTCTTTTTATCACTCTTTGATACATATATGTTTCCTCTTTTAATTATTTATCTGCTGAATTGTATATTCTGGCACAAGTTTCTTTACAACAAGTCTGATATTTTCATCTTCTGAAAATGTTGCTTTTTCAAGTTCTTTCATCTTCTCATCAAATTCAGCTTCATCAATCTTGATTGGTTGTCCAATGAAAATACGTTTGTTTGCCGTCTCTTTCTTGTTATCGTCATCAATCAACAGTTCTTCGTATAACTTCTCTCCTGGACGAAGTCCTGTGAACTTAATCTCAATATCTTCTCCTGGTACTAATCCAGATAATCGAATCATATTTTCCGCAAGGTCTAAGATCTTTACTGGCTCTCCCATATCCAATATAAAGATCTCGCCTCCTTGAGCATATGCTCCTGCCTGCAGAACCAAACTAACTGCTTCTGGAATAGTCATAAAATAACGAATAATATCTGGATGGGTTACCGTTACTGGTCCACCTTCTCTGATCTGCTGCTTAAATAATGGCACAACACTTCCATTACTTCCTAATACATTTCCAAATCGAACAGCGACATATTCTGTCTTAGAACGTTGATTGTAGGTCTGAATGACCATCTCACAGATTCGTTTAGAAGCTCCCATAATATTAGTAGGTCTGACTGCTTTGTCTGTAGAAATCAGTACCATACGCTTAACACCCGAACGATTGGCTTCAGATGCAACATTCATCGTTCCAAATACATTATTCTTAATAGCTTCACATGGACTGTGTTCCATCAATGGCACATGTTTATGTGCTGCTGCATGGAATACTAAGTCTGGTTTATATTGCTCGAAAATCTCACGGATCTTTCTTCGATTCTGGACAGAAACAATCAATACGATAACATCTAATTCTGGATGTTTTCTTCCTAATTCCATCTGCAATTCATAGGCTGCATTTTCATAATTGTCAATAATGATCAATTGCTTTGGCTGATCATCTGCAATCTGTCTGCACAGCTCGCTTCCGATTGATCCTCCACCTCCAGTTACCATAACTTTCTGGTCCTTAACGTAAGACATGATGGATTCTAAATCTGTGCGTACTGCTTCTCTTCCTAATAGGTCTTCAATCTGCACGTCTCGAAGCATGGACACTTTGACATCACAGTTAATCAATTGGTAAATTCCTGGAAGTGTACTCATCTTACAACCTGTTTGCTGACAAATATTAATGATATTTTTCCTCTCGTGCGGCTTTAATGTTGGAATTGCAAGTACAATCTCTTGGATTCCAAATCTTACAACACTTTGTGTAATCTTGCGCCTTCCTCCAACAACTGGAACCCCATGAATAAAAGTTCCCCATTTCTTTGGATCATCATCAATCACACAGACAATCTCTTTCTCTACAAACTTGCTATTCTTAAATTCTTGCAGAATGATGCTTCCTGCTTCTCCAGCTCCGATCAACATTACTGGAATTGCCTGTTTACCAATCGACTGCAATGGAATCCTTCTTCCCCCTCGTAGAATTCGGATCATCATTCTCGGAAATACAGCAGCAATTCCAAGCCATCCAATATACAATACAATAAAGCTTCTTGGAATCGGCCATGCCAACATATGAATCCCTATAAATTGAAATACACTGGAAATCAATACTGCTTTCACGACATTAAAAAAATCCATAATGCTTGCAAAACTCCAAAGAGTTGAATACATTCTATATGCTGCAAAAATACAAATGCTGCAAAATGTATTCAATACTGCATAATGGACTAATGTGTCAATAAACAATGGCTCAATCGTATGAATTCTGAATTCAAAACGTGTTAAAATTGCTAAAAATGCTGCCAGCTGAATAGCAATGATATCAAACAATACCAATTCTATCGCTAGCCTTTTTCTGTTTACATAACTCTTTAACTTCATAATTTATTTATAATCCTTTTATATATTTTATTATAAAATTTATTATAGCACCTTTTTTCTTAATTTCCTATATCTACTCCTGCTCATTTCCTGCTTTTTGGTAATTTTTTCTTAAAATACAGCAAAAAGAGATGGAAAAATCTATATTGTTTTGATCTTTCCATCTCTTTTTATATTAAAATTTTATCTTATTATACGTTGATCTCAGCTGTTAATCCGAGTACTTCTTTATTCTCTTCCAGAATTGGATTGATCACTTCATTCACAAATTCTTCTGTCTGCTGTGGTGCACGTCCTACGAAGTTCTCTGGTTTCATGATCGCCTGTAACTGCTCCATGTTCATACCAAATGCTGGGTCTGCTGCGATTCTCTCTAACAGATCGTTTGCTTTTCCTTCTTCTTTGACAACTTTTCCTGCTGCCATAGAATGTACACGGATCTTCTCATGAAGTTCCTGTCTGTCTCCACCAGCTTTTACTGCATCCATCATGATATTCTCTGTTGCCATGAATGGAAGTTCGCTTCTTAAGCGGCTTTCGATAACCTTAGGATATACAACTAATCCGTCTACAACGTTTAAGTAAAGGTCTAAGATACCATCGATTGCTAAGAATCCTTCTGGTACAGATAAACGTTTGTTGGCTGAGTCATCTAATGTTCTTTCAAACCACTGTGTAGATGCTACTAATGCTGGGTTCATAGCATCTGACATTACGTAGTTTGCTAAGGAAGCGATTCTTTCACTTCTCATTGGGTTTCTCTTATATGCCATTGCAGATGATCCGATCTGGTTCTTCTCAAATGGTTCTTCTACTTCTTTTAAGTGCTGAAGAAGTCTGATGTCATTTGAGAACTTATGAGCAGACTGTGCGATCTGGCTTAATACGTTGATCACGCGGGAATCAACTTTTCTAGAGTATGTCTGTCCAGATACTGGCTGGCATTTGTCAAATCCCATCTTCTTGGCGATCATTCCATCGATCTTCTTGATCGTTTCGTGGTCTCCTTCGAATAACTCTAAGAAACTTGCCTGAGTTCCTGTTGTTCCTTTTGATCCTAATAATCTCATGTTAGCGATCACGTGATCAAGATCTTCTAGATCATATACAAGATCCATCAGCCAAAGGCTTGCTCTCTTACCTACTGTTGTAGGCTGTGCTGGCTGGAAATGTGTAAATCCAAGTGTTGGAAGATCTTTGTATTTCATTGCGAATTTGGATAATTCGTTGATCACATTTAATAATTTGACTCTGACAAGCTTTAATGCTTCTGTCATGATGATGATATCTGTGTTATCCCCAACATAGCAAGATGTTGCTCCTAAATGGATGATTCCTTTTGCCTTTGGACATTGTACTCCGTATGCATATACGTGAGACATAACATCATGACGGACTAATTTTTCACGTTCTTTTGCTACATCGTAGTTGATGTCTTCTGCATGTGCTTTTAATTCGTCGATCTGTTCCTGTGTGATATCAAGTCCTAATTCTTTCTCTGTCTCAGCAAGTGCGATCCATAACTTTCTCCATGTCTTAAACTTCTTGTCTGGGGAAAAGATGTACTGCATCTCTTTGCTTGCATAACGTTCTGATAATGGGCTCTGGTAACGGTCGTTCATAAAAATCTCCTTATCCTTATCTTTCAAAATTTCCACGAATATCTCTTGTTGGCGGTTTCATTGGATACTCGCCTGTGAAACATCCTTTACAGATTGGTAATCCCTGTACCATCTGTGAAAGTCTCTCTTCTCCTAAGTATCCTAAACTATCTGCTCCGATCACTTCACAGATCTCGTTGATCGATCTGTTATATGCGATCAGCTGTTCTCTCTCTGGAATATCAGTTCCAAAGTAGCATGGCCATAGGAATGGTGGGGAACTGATCCTTACATGAACTTCTGTCGCTCCTGCATCGCGTAACATCTTCACAATGCGGTCACTTGTTGTTCCTCGTACGATGGAATCATCGATCATGATGACTCTCTTTCCTTTGACTGCTTCTTTTAAAACATTTAACTTGATCTGCACGCTTGATTCACGGCTGCTCTGTCCTGGTTTGATGAAAGTTCTTCCAACATAACCGTTCTTGACAAACGCGGTTCCATATGGGATTCCTGACTCTAAGGAATATCCAAGGGCTGCTGCATTTCCTGATTCTGGTACTCCGACAACTATGTCTGCTTCTACCGGTGAATCCTGTGCAAGGTATCTTCCAGCCTGAATTCTTGAGTGGTATACCCCAACTCCGTCAATCTCACTGTCTGGTCTTGCAAAATAAATGTATTCAAAGATACATCTTGCTGTTTTTTCCTTTGGAAGGCATAAATCACAGTCTGACTGAATTCCATCCTTTGTGATCGTTACGATCTCTCCTGGATTCACGTCACGGATAAATTCTGCTCCGATCGTATCTAATGCACAGCTTTCAGATGCTAATACATAAGCGTTATCTCTCTTACCGATACATAGCGGCTTAAATCCGTATGGATCTCTTGCTCCGATCAGTTTCCTTGGTGACATAACGATCAGGGAATATGCACCTTTGATCTTCTGCATTGCTCTGGCTACTGCCTTCTCAATTGATGATGTATTCACGCGTTCTCTTGCGATATGATATGCGATAACTTCGGAATCGATCGTTGTCTGGAAAATAGCTCCTGTCTGTTCTAATTCTTCGCGAAGTTCCATTGCATTGATCAGATTACCATTATGTGCAAGTCCTAAAGTACCTTTTACATAATTTAAAACCAGCGGCTGGGCATTCTCAGGAACACTCTCTCCTGCTGTTGAATACCTTACATGCCCTACACCGATATCTCCCTTTAATGCCTGAAGGGAATCTGGTGTAAACACTTCATTACATAATCCCATACCTTTTTGAGATGTGACATTACGTTTTGGACCATTCGTATCAGAAACTGCAATTCCGCAGCTTTCCTGACCTCGATGCTGCAGTGCAAACAATCCATAATAGATCGTTGACGCTACATCATTGCCATCGAAATCATAGATACCGAAAACTCCACATTCTTCTCCCAACTTATCAAAGTTCTCTCTGCTCATCGTGATCTTTTGACCTTTCTGTTATACAATCTTTAGTTTCCTTTGTAAAATACACATTTTTGATAGTAACATATTCATTTTAAATCTGCAAGCATCCCTGTTATTGATTCTCTTTTAATAATGTAGTATCTGGAGGGATCTCTCCTCGCTTAAGCTTCGTATATATGATTCTTCTTACAGATTTATCAATTCTTGATTCTTTGATCTTGCCGCTTTTTAGTGCTTTCTCGATCGCCTTATATGCTTCTTTATAGTTATCTGGCATCACGATCAGATCAACTCCTGCCTGAATCGCTTTCACTGCTGCTTCTCCAGAACTATAGTTATCTGTGATCGCTTTCATGTTCATCGCATCGGTCATGATAACGCCCTTGTATTCAAGTTCATCTCTTAGAATATCAGATACTACTCTGCTGCTTAAGCTTGAAGGCTCTTTCTCATCTGTCACATTAGACAACATGAGATGAGATACCATCACTGCATCAGCTTTTGCCTTGATCCCTGCTTTAAATGGTTTAAAATCTGTATCTCTTAATGCATTGATCGTCTGGTAGGTCTCTGTACTTCCGCGGTGTGTGTCTCCTCCGGTCTGTCCACTTCCTGGAAAATGTTTTAATGTCGCTGAGATCTGTTGTTTCTGCATGTTCTTTACCAGTGTTGTGATAATATTGGCAACTTTCTTTGAATCTGTCCCGAAACTTCTGTCTCCGATCTCTGTGTTATTCTTGTTCGTTAAAACGTCTGCGACTGGTGCAAGATTCATGTTAAATCCAAGCTCTTTTAATTCCTTTCCCTGTGTCTTTCCCATCTGTGCGATCTTCTTGTCATTGTAAGTTCTTCCAACTTCCTGTGCAGATGGATATGCTGTCATCTTCATCTTGGGATTTGATGCGACTCTTGAAACCTGTCCACCTTCCTCATCCACTGCCATAAATAGTGGGATATAGGAGGCATCCTGAAGATCATCCGTCATCTTCTTTGTCTGGTCAGGTGTATCGATATTCTTCGCAAACATGATCACCCCACCTGCTGGATACTTCTTCAATGTCTTCTTCATCTGACTCGTCACGCTTGTCTGGTTCTTGCTTTCTGCCTCATCTAATTGATAAACAGATACCATAAATAATTGTCCGATCTTATTCTTTAAGGACATCTCCTTTGTGATATCTTTTGCCATTCCCTGCAGGGTTGTTTCATCCAGATCTTCTGTCTTGAGTTTCTTTGTTGTACTCTTCTTCCCGCATCCTGCTGTCATGACAAGCATCAATACAAGGACAAGGCTGATTAAACGTCTCTTCATTCTTTCGTGTCCTTTCCATGCATGCTCTTTTCTTTTTATTATACCAGAAGCATTTGTTTGTATCAAATGCTGTTACGTCCTATTTCTGTGAATTACCCCTCCCATGCGGTACAGTAGTTCCTATGGAAGTGGCTTCTAACAGTCGTGACAGTTACCCATTTCTGACCAAAAGATTGGCTGT
>JABLTT010048128.1_pt1 | contig 77914 bp, 69 predicted proteins | sample 7160061 | NCBI WGS metagenome assembly JABLTT01 (sample SAMN14651232, study PRJNA627086) | human gut metagenome | isolation source: feces | host: Homo sapiens | reverse complement strand
TTGGTTTTTGTTCTGAATTTTCTCAAATCCTAAGGTCTAAACCGAACTTTTTGAATTGTTAGAATTTTCAGGGTTTTACATACTGTTTAATCTTCAATTTTCAAGGATCTTTGTTGTTGTGTGACTTTTCATCTGCAACGGTTATTTATTATAACCGATTGTTTTTCATTTGTCAACAACTTTTTTAAATTTATTTTTGTTTTTTTCAAACAATCTTGCGCTCTCTCAGGCGCGAAATATATAATATCAAACATATCTTCATATGTCAACAACTTTTTTAAGATTTTTTATTTTATTTTCCCTCAACAGGGCTTTTCCATGATTTGTGTGATTAAAAGCGAATATTTAGACAATTTCAGGCTTCCGAAGAAGCCTGAAACTCATCTACTCCAACGGCATTTACAGAAGATATTTCTTTATATATTTCCCTGTATAGGATACCGGGCTTTCTGATACTTCTTCCGGCGTTCCCTTTGCAATCACCGTACCGCCCTTGTCTCCGCCCTCAGGTCCGATATCAATAATATAATCTGCAGTCTTAATCACATCCAGATTGTGTTCAATCACAACCACCGTATTTCCCCCATCGGAAAGACGGCGCAAAATCTCTATCAGTTTATGAACATCCGCGAAATGGAGTCCTGTAGTAGGCTCGTCCAGAATATAGATGGTCTTTCCGGTTCCGCGCTTGGAAAGCTCTGTCGCCAGTTTGATTCTCTGTGCCTCACCGCCGGAAAGTTCTGTGGATGGCTGTCCCAGACGGATATATCCAAGCCCTACATCATAAAGGGTCTGAATCTTTCTGGTAATAGAAGGTACATTTTCAAAAAACGTCAGAGCATCCTCCACCGTCATGTTTAACACATCATAGATGTTCTTCCCCTTATACTTCACCTCCAAAGTCTCCCTGTTATACCGCTTTCCGCCGCAGACCTCACATGGCACATATACATCTGGAAGAAAGTGCATCTCAATCTTGATGATCCCGTCGCCGGAGCAGGCCTCACAGCGTCCGCCCTTTACATTAAAGCTGAAACGTCCCTTGGTATATCCCCTGGCTTTGGCGTCACTGGTAGACGCAAACAGATCGCGGATCAGGTCAAATACTCCTGTGTAGGTGGCCGGATTGGATCTGGGAGTGCGCCCAATAGGAGACTGGTCAATGGCAATAATCTTGTCCAGCTGTTCTGTTCCTTCTATACACTTATGCTTTCCCGGTATGGTTCTGGCCCGGTTCAACTTCTTCGCCAGGGCTTTATACAGAATCTCATTCACAAGAGAGCTCTTTCCCGATCCGGATACACCTGTAACGCAGGTCATCACTCCCAACGGAAAGGATACATCAATATTTTTCAGATTGTTCTCCGCTGCCTTTCGTACTGTAATCCAGCCTGCAGGCGTTCTGCGCTTTGCCGGTACGGGAATGCGGATGCGGCCGCTTAAATAAGCCCCTGTGATAGAATCAGGATTTGCCATAATCTCTTCTGCCGTACCTACCGCTACAATCTGCCCTCCGTGTTCCCCGGCCCGGGGACCAATATCTACAATACAATCCGCTGCCCGCATGGTATCCTCATCATGCTCTACTACCAGGACACTGTTGCCCAAATCCCGCAGGTGAAGAAGGGTCTTTAAAAGCTTGTCATTGTCCCTCTGGTGAAGGCCGATGCTTGGCTCATCCAGAATATATGCCACGCCTACCAGACCGGATCCAATCTGTGTCGCCAGACGGATACGCTGGGCTTCTCCGCCAGATAAGGTGCCCGTAGCCCGCGAAAGAGACAGATAATCCAGTCCCACATCAATAAGAAAGCTGATCCTGGCACGAATCTCCTTTAAAATAGATTCTCCGATGGTCTGCTGCATAGGGGTCAGCTTCAGCTCATCCATAAACTCCTTAAACTTCACAATGGACATATTGGTGGCTTCATAGATATTCCTATCCCCCACCGTTACCGCCAGAGATTCCTTTTTCAGTCTCTGTCCGCGGCAGACCGGACAGGGCGTAATGCGCATATACGTCTCATATTCTGCCTTGGAGGCCTCAGAAAAGGTTTCCTTGTAGCGGCGGCTGACATTTTCAATCAGCCCCTCAAAGGCCACATCGTAGACGCCTTCGCCTCTCTGGCTTTTATAGCGCACCTTTACCTCATGCCCTCCGGTACCGTACAGCAGGATATCATGGATTTCCTTGGGATATGCCTCAAAGGGGGTATCCAGATCAAAGCAGTACTCTTTAGCCAGAGCCTCCAGAATAGCCCGGGTAAAACTGCCCTTATCTGTGCAGGACTGCCAGCCTAAAACCACGATGGCGCCCTGGTTAATAGACAGGGACGGATCCGGAATCATCAGATTCTCGTCAAACTCCATCTTATAACCCAGTCCAAAACACTCCGGGCAGGCGCCGAAGGGATTATTAAAGGAAAAACTCCTCGGTTCTACCTCATCAATACTGATATTACAGTCCGGACAGGAAAAGCTCTGACTGAAATTAACTGGCTCCCCGCCGATCACATCTACCGTCATCAGGCCGCCGCTCAAAGCCATAACCGTCTCTATGGAGTCTGTCAGACGATTTTCAATCCCCGCCTTCACCACCAGACGGTCTACCACAATCTCTATGTTGTGTTTGATATTCTTTTCAAGATGAATCTCCTCAGAAAGCTCATAGAGATTTCCATCGATGCGCACACGCATATAACCGCTTTTTCTGGCCTGCTCCAGCACCTTTACATGCTCTCCCTTACGTCCTCTGACCACAGGCGCTAAAAGCTGCAGCCTTGTGCGCTCCGGCATAGCCATAATCTGATCTACCATCTGGTCAATGGTCTGCTTATGAATCTCCCTGCCGCACTTCGGACAGTGAGGAATTCCCACTCTGGCATAGAGAAGCCTCATATAGTCATAAATCTCTGTCACCGTACCTACAGTAGAACGCGGATTGCGGTTCGTGGACTTCTGATCAATGGAAATAGCCGGAGACAGTCCTTCAATGCTTTCTACATCTGGCTTTTCCATCTGTCCTAAAAACTGACGGGCATAGGAGGACAGGGATTCCATATAGCGTCTCTGTCCCTCTGCATAAATCGTGTCAAACGCCAGTGAAGATTTTCCAGAGCCCGAAAGGCCCGTCAAAACCACCAGCTCATCTCTGGGAATATCCACGGAAACATGCTTCAGATTATGTTCGCTGGCTCCCCGGATCTTAATGTATTGCTTTGCCATGGCGTAAACTCCTAAAATCATTTGATGCAATCAGTATATCACATCAAAGCCTGTTTTTCAAACATTTGTTCGATTTTACAAAAAAGGAAATTCCTATCTGCACAGACATTCTCCTCCCTGAAAAACCTCACACATAATTCCGGCTCCCAGACGAAATCCGTCACAGAAGGTCTGGCTTTTTTCTATATAAGTCAGCTCCAGATAATGCTCTAACAGCGCATCAAAACTCTTTCGGCTTTCATCGTCCAGCTTTTTTGAAAATTCCTCGATCTCCTGAACCGACTGTCTGCACAGCCGGTCATACTCCTCATTTCCCTGAATCATGTTTTCTGCCGGAGTTAAATCTCCCGCATACAGCTGCTCCAAAATACTGCTCATCTGTCTTACCTGCCTTTCTTAGTTTAGTACATATGTTCGGGTATTTCATCATAACACAGCCCCGGAGTAAATGCAATCGAACAAAACCTTACGATTGCATCCGTCCGGGGCTGTAATCTTTCTTTTATTCTTCCTCTTTCAGGGTATTTTCCCCATCTGCGCTCTGTTTTTCAAAAATCTCCATAAACTCTTCTCCAGTAATCGTCTCCTTATCCAGAAGATAAGCCGCAATCTCATGGAGCTTTGTCTCGTTTTCCTTTAAAATGTGAATTGCCTTTTCATGCTGTTCCCGGACGATCTGAACTACCTTTTCATCGATCCGTTTAGCTGTTTCCGGAGAGCACATCAGAGAGGTATCTCCTCCCAGATACTGATTATTCACCGTTTCCATAGCAACCATGTCAAATTCATCCGTCATGCCATATCGCGTTACCATGGCTCTTGCAAGCTTGGTTGCCTGCTCGATATCATTGGAGGCTCCGGTGGTAATGGAATGGAAAATAACTTCCTCTGCCGCCCGTCCGCCTGTAAAGGTAGCAATCTTATTTAACGCCTCATCCCGGCTCATCAGATACCGTTCGCCCTGATCGACCTGCATGGTATATCCAAGGGCTCCTGAAGTTCTTGGAATTATGGTAATCTTCTGAACGGGAGCGCTGTGGGTCTGACAGGCAGCTACCAGGGCGTGTCCCACCTCATGGTAAGCCACGATCCGGCGCTCATCCGGCGGAATCACTGCGTTTTTCTTCTGATAGCCTGCAATAACGGTCTCTACACTTTCCTGAAGATCCTCCTGGCACACCGCCTTTCTTCCAAAGCGCACCGCCCGCAGGGCAGCCTCATTAACAATATTTGCAAGTTCTGCGCCGCTGGCTCCTGCCGTAGCCCTGGCAATGGCATTATAATCTACATCATCGGACATCTTAACCTTCTGTCCGTGTACCTTTAAAATTGCCTCTCTTCCCTTTAAATCAGGCAGCTCTACCGGTACCCGGCGGTCAAACCGTCCCGGACGCAGAAGAGCCGGATCTAAGGATTCCGGACGGTTGGTTGCCGCGAGGATTACCACGCCCTTCTTTCCGTCAAAGCCGTCCATCTCTGTCAGAAGCTGATTTAAGGTCTGCTCTCTCTCATCATTTCCGCTCATACCGCCGCCGTCGCGCTTCTTTCCGATGGTATCAATCTCATCGATAAACACAATACAGGGAGCCTTTTCATTGGCCTGCTTAAAGAGGTCTCTTACCTTGGCAGCGCCCATACCCACAAACATCTCTACGAATTCTGAACCGGAAATGGAAAAAAACGGGACATGAGCTTCACCTGCCACAGCCTTTGCAAGAAGGGTTTTTCCCGTTCCGGGAGGGCCTACCAAAAGAGCGCCCTTTGGCAAATTGGCTCCGATATCCGCATATTTTTCCGGATTGTGAAGGAAATCTACAATCTCCTTTAAAGCATCCTTGGCCTCTTCCTCTCCAGCCACGTCACGAAACGTAACTCCGGTTTCATTTTCCCCGTAAATCTTTGCATTGGACTTGCCAAAGGTCATAGCGTTTCCGCCACCCATGCGCTTCGCCATCATCCGCGCCATAATCTGTCCGATGACTACAAACATCAGTATCGGGAAAATCCATGTCATCAGAAAATTAACCAGAGGGGATTCCTTGTGCGGGATCTGTTTGGTATAAACCTCCACCCCCGCCGCTGAAAGCTTGGCCTCCAGTTCATCTTCCGTAACCATATTTCCCGTCTTGTAGGTTATGGCAGACCACTGGGGTCTGGCTCCCTCCTCCGGCTTTAACGAATAAACAATCTCTGTATTGTCACTGCTTACATATGCCTCTTTGATATTTCCCGCATCCAGCTGAGTCGTAAACTCACTGAACGGCACCTCCATGGATTGTTCCATCATGGAAGGAAATACAAGTGCATTTAAAACCATCACAACCAGAAGGACGATGATGTAATAATAGAGAAACGGTTTTTTATTTCCGCCGCCGCTGCTTTTTATACCCATACAGTTTCTTCCTTTCCCAGACCGGCTGCGCATATTTTACCACCGCCGCTGTATATAGCTAAGATAATACCAATTTTACCTTTTATCAATAGACTTTATCAAATATTCTCTTAATTTATTGGAATTTAATCAAAAAATCCCGCAGCAGGCACATACAGCGCCGAAACCGCAGGATTCCCTGTTTTATAAAACCTTGCTTAAAAAGCTCTTTAAACGCTCATTTTTAGGATTCGTAAAGAATTCCTCAGGAGCTGCCTCCTCCATAATATAACCGCCGTCCATAAACAAAACGCGGGTAGCTACCTCTCTGGCAAAGCCCATCTCATGGGTAACGACCACCATCGTCATCTTCTCTTCTGCCAGATCGCGCATAACGTTTAATACTTCTCCTACCATTTCCGGATCAAGCGCTGAGGTAGGCTCATCAAAGAGCATCACATCCGGCTTCATACAGAGAGCTCTCACAATGGCAATTCTCTGCTTCTGTCCTCCGGAAAGCTGGCTGGGATAAGCATGGGCACGGTCTGCCAGTCCCACGCGCTCCAACAGCCGCATGGCCTCTTTTTCTGCCTCCTCCTGGCTGATTCCCTGAAGCTTTACAGGGCCGATGGTAAGATTTTTCATAATATCCATATGAGGGAACAGATTAAACTGCTGGAATACCATTCCCATCTTCTGGCGATGCTTATCAATGTTTGTCTTTGGATCTGTGATATCGGTCCCCTCAAAGAAAATATGGCCTCTGGTAGGCTCCTCCAGACGGTTTAGGCACCGAAGGAAGGTACTCTTTCCGGAACCGGAAGGTCCAATAACAAAAACCACATCGCCTTTATTGATATCTACACTGATATCCTTTAATACATCTATGGCTCCAAAGCTTTTCCCAAGCCCCTGAACATGGATCAGCGCTTCTTCTTTCTTATTACCGCTCATTCTGACGCAGCCTCCTTTCCAGAATCTGGATCAGTTTTGTAAAGATCAATACAATCGTAAGATATACCAGCGCCACTGCGATCAAAGGCATAAATGCGCTGTAGGTCCTGCTTCGTATGATATCGCCGCCCTTGGTAAGATCCTGAATGGCAATATAACCGGAAACAGAGGTTTCCTTTAAAAGAGAAATAAACTCATTGCACAGGGTAGGAAGCACAACCTTAAATGCCTGAGGCATAATGATGTAGCGCATGGTCTGAAAATAGTTAAAGCCAAGGCTTCGTCCTGCTTCCATCTGTCCCTGATCAATAGACATGATACCACTTCGGAAGATTTCAGCTACATAAGCGCCGGAATTGATTCCAAAGGCCATAATCGCCACGATCACCTTGTCGATGCGTGCGCTGCCAAATACAACGAAATAGATGATCAGCAGCTGTACTACAACCGGCGTTCCGCGGATTACGGTCAGATAGATCTGACAGATCACATTGAGGAATTTAAGTTTTCCCGTTTTATCATGGGTGGAGCGGATCATTCCCACAATAAATCCCAGCACAATACCCATAAGACAGGCAAAGCAGGTGATGATCAGAGTTGTCTGCAGACCATCTGTAATATAACGCCACCGATCCTCAGATATAAAGTTTAAATAAAATGCATTTGTAAAATTTTCCCACATTCCACTTTTCCCTTTCTTTTATGAATGTGTAAGTCAGAACAGCTCCTTCGTTCCGGAATCTGTCTCACCCCTGCTTGCTGCTCTATGACGAGACGCAGGCAGACAGCCGCCCGCAGCAGATTTCAGACAGGCTCCGGAAAAGACCCGGCCCGCACCTGGCGGACCGGATATTGACTGATTCTTATTCTGCTGTGATGTATTTTGCTACGATCTCATCCAGAGTTCCCTCGGACTCTAACTCAGAAAGTGCGCCGTTGATCTTGTCAAGGAGTTCTGTATTGCCCTTCTTAACAGCAATCGCATATTCCTCCTCCGTAAAGGCCTCATCTAACATCTTGATGCCCTCAGTCTCAGCTACGAAAGTCTTTGCCGGCTCACCATCGATTACAACTGCATCGATCTTGCCCTGGCTTAATGCCTGAACAGCCTCAAAACCCTTGTTGTAACGCTCTACGGTCGTTCCCTCTGCCTCCAGATCGGAAACATAGATATCGCCTGTCGTTCCCAGCTGAACGCCTACTACAACACCCTTTAAGTCATCCGGGCCTGCAATCGCGCTGTCTTCTTTTACAATGATCATCTGGGATGCCTTTGCGTAAGTATCAGAGAAATCTACAGACACCTTTCTGTCCTCGGTTACGGTCATGCCGGCCAGACCCATATCGGCCTTTCCGGAAGTAATTTCAGGAATAACGGAATCAAACGCTACATCCTCAATCTCTAACTCCATGCCCATCTTATCTGCAATAGCTTTTGCAATCTCTACGTCAATACCAACGATCTCGCCGCCGTCGTGGTACTCATAAGGTGGGAACTCTGCGTTGGTTGCCATTACCAGAACGCCGCCTGCTGCTTCGGTCTCTTCCTTAGCCGCTGTGGTCTCTTCTGCCTTTGCGTCCTCTGCCTTGGTATCCTCTGCCTTTGCCTCTGTCTTAGCTGCTGTAGTCTCTGCAGCAGAACCGCCGCAGGCAGTTAATGATGCTGCCATTAAAGCTGCTGTAAATGCAAGTACATATTTTTTCATAATGCTCTCTCCTCTTTCCGCTTTGCTTAATCATGCATATGCATGCATAAATATGAAATCAGTAACGTTTTATATTATAGACACTTTTTTCATTTTCGCAAGAGGTAATTTTTGATTCGCCTCATTTTGTCCGGTTTTTACTGTAAAACACTGCTTCGGGCCGCCTGAATCAGATGCTTTGCCAGTACGGCCGTCGTTACGGCCCCTACGCCTCCCGGCACCGGTGTAAGGAGAAGGTTCCGGTTCTCCATAGATGCCTGATCCACATCACCGCAGAGTTTTCCGTTTTCGTCCACATTGATGCCCACATCGATCACCACCGCGCCATCTGATGCCCAGCTTTCTTCCACCATGCCCGCCTTTCCTGCCGCGGCAACTAAAATCTCAGCCTGCCGGCAGATTTTAGGAAGCTCTTTGGTGCGCGTATGGCAGATTGTCACAGTAGCGTTTTCCTTAAGGAGCAGCATGGACAGCGGTTTTCCTATTACCATGCTCCGTCCAATCACTGCCGCACGCTTTCCTTCTATAGAAATGTTATTTGCTTTCAGTATCTCGATCACCGCCTCTGCGGTACAGGGAGCAAAGCCGGAAGGATCTCCTGAAAACACCTTTGCAATGTTTACCGGCGAAATACCGTCCAGATCCTTTTTTGGATCGATCATGGCTTCAATCTCCTTCTCCTTTATCTGCCCCGGGAGCGGGCGCAGAAGCAAAATGCCCGCAACATCCGGATCCTTATTGATCTTCTGAAAGGCTTCTTTAAAATCTTCATCTGAAATATCCTTCGGAAATACAAAGGTCTGCACCCTCAGCCCAAAGGTTTCCATCTTTTTTACAGCACTTCTTTCATAGGACATATCGTCCGGCTTTTCTCCTACCCGGATAATGGCAAGCTTGGGAACCGGTCCCTGAAGCTGTTTTATTTCCTCTGCAGCCCACTCTCTGATGGCAGCAGAAACAGGAGCGCCCTTTAACAATTCCATTTTCATTTCCTCCTCATGTTTAATGGTTCTGTGTCATCAGCCCTGAAGCTGCTTTACTATTTTTTCATAGATCTGATCCGCAGCGTCTGTCCCTTCTTTTGTAAGACGCTTTGCTTCACGATTCAGTTCTTCTGCCCTTTTGCGATCCTTCATGGAGCGGGTATTGATATACACGTTCATCACAGCCCCCAAAATGGCAGTACGGGCAAACTGAACGCCTACGCCCACATCACTGACCGCCATAACGCTTCCCTTCTCTGCCAGCTCCTTTAAAATTCCCAGCATTTCTGCTGCCTTTTCCATGATTTCCAGCGGAACACAGCTGGCCTGCACAAGCCGTTCCTCCATTACCTTTTCCTTATATGCCCTTTCTTCCTCCGTCGATGAGGGAAGGCGGTAACATTCTGCCAGAGGTGCAAATACCTCTGCATCCTTATCTGCCAGCATCAGAAACTCCTGCTGAAGACGTTTCAGCTCCCTTTCATATTTCAGCATATCCTGCTCTGCCTGCGCATACTTCTTCTTCCCCAGGGTCAGGTGTACTACCATCTGTCCCAGGCTGTCTCCCAGTGCGCCTGCAAGGGCAGAGGCGCCTCCGCCGCCCGGTACGGGGGCTTTGGATGATAATAATTCTAGATAATCTTTAATCTGTGCTTCTGCTGTCATGGTTATATGCATCCTTTCTTTCTACTGTACTTTAATGCCTTAATTCTGTCCCCCATCATACCATGACCTGCCTCTGTGCCACAAGGACTTTTATAAAAGAGGTTTCCCTAAAAAACCCCTCTGCGCAGTGTATCCACAACGGCCTTGGCAGACCTCTCTGCAGCCGGCAGCGTTAATCCCCGTTCGTTGATATGCTCCAGATAATGGGCGTCTGAATTACTGATGATGCGGCAGTGCTCCAGATAGGGGTGTTCCCGTTTCAGGGAATGAAACTTTTTCATATCCTTCAGTTCCGCAGTCTGAAAGGAGCTGTCCGGAGGGATAAAGCCCAGATTGGCAATGAGACTGTTGGAATTTTTATCAATATGGGCCGGAAACATAACGCCCCCGTAGGAAACCGCCTTTTCCCACAATCCCTCAAAGGACAGATTGACGGCATTGATAAGCAGACAGGGTTCTTCCCCGCAGACAGAATCATTTTCATCATAAATCTGCTGTTTTCCAAAAATTTCCGGACGATTTTTCACCTTAATGAGACGGCTGTACACAAAGCGGTCAAATTCCATCGCCTGATGAAGCTCCGGAAACAGACAGACTGCATGGACTTCCTCTGAAGTCGTCAGTTCCATCCCCGGAATCCCGATGATTCCGTATTCCTTCGCCGCAGCCAGGAAAGCAGGGCAGTTTTTACAGCTGTTGTGGTCTGTGAGAGCCACTGCATCCAGCCCTTTTAACGCTGCCATTCCCGCAATATTGGCCGGCGTCATATCATCATCCCCGCAGGGCGATAAGCAGGAATGGATATGAAGATCATATGCCAGCTCTGTCATTTTAACAGCTCCTTTACAGCCAGGGCCGTCTCAAATACCGGTTCCTCTGTCCGCAGCACCGTGATTCCCTGAAGAGCAGCCTTCTTCACAGCAGCCTCATCCAGCATGGCGCCCTCTGCCAGAATAACACAGGCAGCATCCGTAAGGGCTGCCACTGCCAGCGTATTTAAGTTTCCCATTACTGTGACCCAAACACAGCCGGCAGGCGCCCGGCCCATAGCGATGCTTAAAAGATCGCAGCAAAAGGGCTTTGTGATGCTCCGGTCTGTATCGTCCCCTATATTGATCTCCTGAAAAACATTTTTATCAATCAGTTCCTTTACGGTCATTCTTCCTCCCCCTCTTCCCGGCTGTCCAGAGAGGACATCTCATCCGAAATCCGCCGTATGCACTCTTTTAATGTATTTAAGGTATCCTGGCTGCTTTTATCCTTGCTGTGAAGATCGTCTGCCAGTATGGCTACCTCCTCAGAAAGCCTGTGGAGATTTTCTCTCAGATAATACACGCAGTCGGTCTCACTGGCCTCTCCCCGGACAATGTCCTCCGCCAGGGCCTTGCATGTAGGCGCTCCGCAGGAACCGCAGTCCAGCCCCGGAAATTTCTTCATAAGCCGCTCCGCCTGATTTAAACGCAAAAAGCTTTCCATCATAGTATTTCCCAGATTAAATACGGGTTCAAACTGGATCTGCGTTGTCCATTTTACTGCATCCAGCTCGCCATCCTCCATATGGTTTCTGGCAACAGGCATATATTTGCGCAGCCGTTTTAGCTTCACCTCTGCCACATAGGGATTTTCCACCGTAAGCACACCGCCCACACAGCCTCCATTGCAGGCGTTCAGCTCCACAAATTTCAGATTGGTAAACTTCTGATCCTCCATATCCTCTAACACACGGATCACATTTTCAATACCGTCCGCTGCCAGATAATTTTCCGTAAACAGCCCGCTGGCTTCCCCGCCGCTGTGCCCCCAGCTGATGCCGATTTTTCCGGAAGTTCCAATGGCGGGATAATCCTCTCCCGCTACCGACTTCATGGCTGCTAACAGCCTGGGATACACATCCTTGATGGCAAGCACCTTGTCCACCTGGCTTTTTTCCGTGCCGAGAGGCGCTCTCACATAAGTCACCTTGGAGGGGCAGGGAGAAATAAACATGATCCCAATCTTCTCTCTGGGCAGTCCCGTTTTCTCCATCGCCTTTCTGGCCGCCAGGATAGCTGCCACTTCTACCGGGGGATTTAAAGGAAGCAGGTGAGGAATCAGGGATGGAAAACGTACCCGAATCAGCCGCACCACAGAAGGACAGGCGGTACTGATCAAAGGAAGCTGTTCCTCATGGTCGGATATGTACTGTCTGGTGGCTTCACTGACCAGCTCTGCCGCCGCGCTGACCTCGAATACATCATCAAAACCCATACGAAGAAGGGCATTTAACACAATATTAGAGTCATCCAGATTGTTGAACTGGCTGTACAGAGACGGTGCCGGAAGCGCCACCGTATATTCGTACTGCTTCATCGTATCCAGCTTATCGTAGGTTGCGTGTTTTGCATGATGAGGACAGACACGGATGCACTCTCCGCAGTCTATGCAGAACTTTTTATTGATGCTTGCCTTCCCCCCTCGGACACGGATGGCCTCAGTGGGACAGCGCTTAATACAGTTAATGCAGCCTTTGCACAGAGAAGGATCCAGCCGCACGGAATGATAGAATTTATCCATTCCTCCACCTCCTCAGATATATACCGTCATGGTGATCCTTGTTCCCTCTCCGATCCGGGTATCGATCTCCATCTGGTCTGAATATTTTTTCATATTGGGAAGCCCCATCCCCGCTCCAAAGCCCAGAGATCGGATCTCATCCGGAGCCGTGGAGTATCCGGCCTGCATCGCCAGTTCCACATCCTTAATCCCCGGCCCTTTGTCATCTAGGATCATATCTATCTTTTCCGGGGTGATCTCTACTGTAATCTCTCCTCCGTCTGCATGGATTACCATATTGATCTCCCCCTCATACATAGCGATTGCCACCTTCCGGATGGCCTCCGGATTCACCCCCATCTGCTTGAGCTTGCGCTTTACATCGCTGCTGGCTTCCCCTGCCCGTGTAAAATCCTCTCCGGATATGGGATATTTTAAAATAATTGCTTCTTCCATAGAAAATCTTTCCTTCCTGAATTTCCATATATCGTCATATCAGCGCAGCACCCGCTAGATTGCCCCGCTGTTAAGCCCTGCCTGATAAAGCATTCCGCAGGAGGAAAACATCCTGTGTCCGGTGGCAAGAACCACAAGGTCTCTCTCCCTTGCCATCTCAAGCATACTTTCATCCGGCTTTTTTCCTCTCACAAATATAATGCACACAATATCAAGCATCTCTGCCGTACGGATCACCTGAGGATTGCACAATCCTGTCAGCAGTACGGAATGATCCTTTGAAAATGCCAGCACATCGCTCATCATATCAGAGCCGCAGGCAGATCTTACCTCCCGGTCCAGATGCTCCTCTCCGGCCAGTACTCTGGCTCCTAATACCTCTCTTACATCTCTCACTGTCATACGCATTCTCTCCTACCTGTTTGGTTCTGTGTTTCCGCAGAGTGTGGAAACGCAGAATATTTTCCGGCTACTGTCAGCATATCATTTATCCCTAATTCTTTCAATAAATATGTCTCTGTTTTTGCGCATTTTATCCGTAAATCTACACAAAGTTTTTGACACATTTTCCCAGAAATGTAGATTTTTTTGACTATATGTGTTAGAATACTAACACATTGCATAATGTACAATGACGAGGAGGTAAAAACGATGGCGTGCAAAAAACAGACGGTTCCCTTTCGGGGAACACCTGAGCAGGAGGCCGCGCTGAAGGCGGTAATCGCTGATTTAAAAGACCAGCCGGGCGCTCTGATGCCGGTGATGCAGAAGGCTCAGGAAATTTATGGATATCTTCCTATTGAAGTGCAGACCATCATCTCGGACGAGATGGAGGTTCCGTTAGAAAAGGTTTACGGCGTAGCGACCTTTTATGCACAGTTTGCCCTGCAGCCCAAGGGACAGTATAAAATTTCTGTCTGTCTGGGAACAGCCTGCTATGTGAAGGGTTCCGGAGAAATCTTTCACAAGCTGGAGGAAATTTTAGGTATTACCAACGGTGAATGTACACCGGACGGCAAATTCTCACTGGATTCCTGCCGCTGCGTAGGCGCCTGCGGACTGGCTCCTGTTATGATGATCAACGGAGAAGTTTACGGCCGTCTTACCCCCGATGACATTCCGGGCATTTTAGCCAAGTATAACTAGCCTATGATGCCGGAAATTTCCTTAAATGTACTGGATGTAGCAGAAAATTCCACACGGGCAGGCGCCTCTCTTGTGACTATAAGCGTCACAGCGGATACAGATGCCGACCAGCTGACCATACAGATCGGGGATAATGGCTGCGGCATGAGCGAAGAACAGCTTTCCCATGTAACAGACCCCTTTTACACCACCCGCACAACACGGAAGGTAGGACTGGGCGTTCCTTTTTTTAAAATGGCTGCCGAGAGCGCCGGAGGGAGCTTTTCCATCCATTCCCAGATTGGAGAAGGCACAGAGGTGACTGCCGTATTTGGCTTATCCCACATTGACCGTATGCCTCTGGGGGATATAAACAGCACCATCCACAACCTGATCGTGTACCATCCTAACACGGATTTTTGCTATACATATACATACAACGGAGCTTCCTTTACCCTGGATACCAGGCAGATGAGGGAGATCCTTGGCGGTATTCCCTTAAATACCCCGGAAGTTTCCGCCTATATTTTAGAATTTCTGAATGAAAATCAGAAAGAAACCGACGGCGGCGCATCGCTGTGACCGCTGCCCCTTAGACAGAAGGAGGTTTATAACCCATGAAAACTCTTGCTGAATTACAGGCTATCCGCGAGCGGATGCAGAGCCAGGTAAACCTGCGCGCGGAAGACCATAACCATACCCGTGTGGTAGTAGGCATGGCCACCTGCGGAATCGCTGCAGGCGCCAGACCTGTCCTTAATACCTTTGCCCAGGAGATCCAGTCCAGAGGCCTCACAGACCGCATCAGCGTAACTCAGACCGGCTGCATCGGGCTGTGCCAGTATGAACCCATTGTTGAAATCATGGAACCCGGCAAAGACAAAATTACATATGTAAAAATGAACCCAGACAAGGCCTTAGAGGTGATCGAGCGCCATCTGGTCGGCGGACACCCAGTTGAGAAATATACCATGGGCGCTGCAGGATTAAAATAAAGGAGGAACTATCTATGTATCGTTCACATGTGCTTGTCTGCGGCGGTACCGGATGTACCTCTTCCGGAAGCCCCCAGATTATGGATGCATTAAAAAATGAATTAAAACGCCAGGGACTGGAGGCGGAAGTAGCAGTTGTGGAAACCGGCTGCCACGGCCTCTGTGCTCTGGGCCCGATTATGATCGTTTACCCGGATGCTACCTTTTATTCCATGGTACAGCCCGGAGACATCCCTGAGATCGTATCCGAACATCTCTTAAAGGGCCGTGTAGTAACCCGTCTTCTCTATCAGGAGACCGTAAGCCCGACCGGAGGCATCAAGGCCTTAAGCGACACAGACTTTTATAAGAAGCAGCACCGTATCGCCCTTCGCAACTGTGGTGTTATTGACCCTGAAAATATCGAAGAATATATCGGAACCGGCGGCTATCAGGCTCTGGGAAAAGTTCTTACGGAGATGACTCCGGAGGATGTAATCCAGACCCTTTTAGACGCAGGCTTAAGAGGCCGCGGAGGTGCAGGCTTTCCTACCGGCTTAAAATGGAAGCTCTGCCGTCAGAATGACGCAGACCAGAAGTATGTCTGCTGTAATGCAGACGAGGGCGATCCCGGTGCATTTATGGATCGTTCCGTGCTGGAGGGCGATCCCCATGCAGTGCTGGAGGCCATGGCCATCGCCGGCTATGCCATCGGTGCAAACCAGGGTTACATCTATGTCCGTGCAGAATACCCCATCGCGGTAGAACGTCTGCAGATTGCCATCAAGCAGGCCCGCGACATGGAGCTTTTAGGAAAAAACATTTTCGGAACCGGCTTTGATTTTGATATCGACCTCCGTCTGGGCGCAGGCGCTTTCGTCTGCGGCGAGGAAACCGCTCTTATGACTTCTATCGAGGGAAAACGCGGTGAGCCAAGACCCCGTCCTCCGTTCCCGGCACAGAAGGGTTTATTCGGAAAGCCAAGTATTTTAAATAACGTAGAAACCTATGCCAATATCCCTCAGATCATTTTAAACGGCCCTGAATGGTTTGCTTCCATGGGTACGGAAAAATCCAAAGGTACCAAGGTATTTGCTCTGGGCGGCAAAATCAACAATACCGGTCTGGTAGAGGTTCCCATGGGAACTACCCTGCGGACCGTAATCGAGGAAATCGGCGGCGGAATCCCCGGAGGCAAGAAATTTAAGGCCGCACAGACCGGAGGACCTTCCGGCGGCTGTATCCCGGCTGAGCATTTTGATATTCCAATTGACTACGACAATCTGATTGCCATTGGTTCCATGATGGGTTCCGGCGGTCTGATTGTCATGGATGAGGATGACTGTATGGTAGATATTGCCAAATTCTTCCTGGAATTTACAGTCGAAGAATCCTGCGGCAAGTGTACCGCCTGCCGCATCGGCACCAAGCGTATGCTGGAAATCCTCACAAAGATAACCAAGGGACAGGCTGATATGTCTGATCTGGATAAGCTGGAAGAGCTCTGCTACTATGTAAAGAACAACTCCCTCTGCGGCCTGGGACAGACAGCCCCCAATCCGGTGCTGTCCACCCTGCGCTATTTCCGCGATGAGTATGAGGCCCATATCAAGGAGAAGCGCTGTCCTGCCGGCGTCTGCAAGGCGCTCTTATCCTACAATATTGACCGTGACAAGTGCCGCGGCTGTACCTTGTGCGCCCGCAACTGTCCTGCCGGAGCAATCATCGGCTCTGTAAAGAATCCGCACATTATTGACCAGAACAAGTGCATCAAGTGCGGCGCCTGCATGGAGAAATGTAAGTTCGGCGCAATCTACAAGAAATAAAAGGGAGGGAATAGACGATGGAAACGATCAAACTGAAAATCAACGGCATTGAAGTCACTGCTCCCAAGGGCTCAACCATCCTGGAGGCAGCAAGACTGGCGCATATCGAGATCCCTACCTTATGCTTCTTAAAGGAGATCAATGAAATCGGCGCCTGCCGCGTATGTATTGTCGAATTAAAAAATGGAAAACTGGTTACTTCCTGCGTATATCCTGCGGAAGACGGAATGGAAGTATTTACCAATACCCCTAAGGTCATGGATTCCAGAAAAAAGACTATCCAGCTTTTATTATCCAACCATAACCGCTCCTGCCTGTCCTGCGTACGCAGCGGACACTGCGAACTTCAGGAGCTGGCAAGAGAGCTTGGTGTAGAGGATGAAGGATATTATGACGGTGAAACCACACCTTCTGAGATCGACACCTCTGCCGCTCATATGATCCGTGACAACAGCAAATGTATCCTCTGCCGCCGCTGTGTGGCAGTGTGCAGCGAGGTGCAGGGCATCGGCGTCATCGGAGCCAATAACCGCGGCTTTGCAACTGAAATCGGCTCTGCCTTCGGTATGGGGCTTGGCGAAACCTCCTGCGTCTCCTGCGGTCAGTGTATTGCTGTCTGTCCTACAGGAGCCCTTCAGGAAAAGGACTGCACCGATCAGGTATTTGCAGCCATTGCAGATCCTTCCAAGCATGTGATCGTACAGACCGCTCCTGCTGTCCGCGCTGCCTTAGGCGAGGAATTCGGCCTTCCCATCGGCACCAATGTGGAAGGAAAGATGGCTGCCGCTCTGCGCCGTCTGGGATTTGACCGCGTATTTGATACAGACTTTTCCGCTGACTTGACCATCATGGAGGAGGCACACGAATTTTTAGACCGCGTGAAAAACGGCGGTGTTCTGCCTATGATCACCTCCTGTTCTCCAGGCTGGGTTAAATACTGCGAGCACTATTTCCCGGATATGACAGAAAATCTTTCCACCTGCAAATCCCCTCAGCAGATGTTCGGAGCCATTGCCAAATCTTACTACGCTGAGAAGATGGGCATTGATCCAAAGGATATCGTATCTGTCAGCGTTATGCCCTGTACGGCAAAGAAATTCGAGATTGGAAGAGAGGACGAGGCTGCAAACGGCGTTCCGGACGTAGATATCTCCATCACTACCAGAGAGCTGGCCCGGATGATCCGCAAGGCAAGGATCCGCTTCCTGGATCTGCCCGATGAGAGCTTTGACGAGCCTTTAGGCCTTGGCTCCGGTGCAGGCGTAATCTTCGGAGCTACGGGAGGCGTTATGGAGGCTGCTTTAAGAACTGCAGTCGAGACCCTTACCGGCGAAGAACTTCCAAAGCTTGAATTCCACGAGGTCCGCGGCACTGCAGGCATCAAGGAAGCCACCTACCATGTGGCAGATATGGATGTAAAGGTAGCGGTCGCCTCTGGCCTTGGAAATGCCAGAGAGCTGCTTAAAAAGGTAAAAACAGGCGAAGCAGATTACCACTTCATTGAGATCATGGGCTGTCCCGGCGGCTGCGTCAACGGCGGCGGCCAGCCTCAGCAGCCAGGTTATATCCGCAACACAGTGGATATCCGCGGCTTAAGAGCTAAGGTTCTCTATGACAGCGATGAGGCAAATACCATCCGCAAATCCCATGAAAACCCGGCTATTAAGGAGTTATATGCCTCCTATCTGGGAGAACCCGGAAGCGAAAAGGCGCACCATCTGCTGCATACCAGCTATGTAAAGAGAAGTATTAATCATCACTGATCGGAACTAAAAACAGAGATGCCGGCGTCACTCCGGCATCCCCTTAAATAAAAAGCTTCCCCGCAGGACGGACCATCTGTCGGTCTGCGGGGAAGCTTTTTATTTATGGTTCATCCGTTTTCTTCTCTTCTTCCTGTTCCTCTAACATCTCATTTTTCTGAGGATCCCACCAGGTAAATGAGGCCGGAACCGGCGGACGTGAACCGGAAGGCTGCAAACCAGAGGACTGCGAACTAACGGGCTGTACATCCGAAGCCTGTGAATCGACAGGCTGCAAATCTGAAACCTGTGGATCGACAGGCTGCAAATCGGCAGATTTCAGGGAATCGGCTTCCTCCACTGGTTCCCTATGGACGGGAGGTTTTTCCATCTTCTCCTCCTTCCAGCGGACGGTAACCTTAAAGAGGTCATCCTCTGCTTCCAGCTTCATCGTACCGCCCTGGGCCTCAGTAAAGCTTCTTGCAATGGCAAGCCCCAGGCCGGAGCCTTCTGTATTGCGGGATTCATCCCCCCGTACAAAGCGCTCTGTGAGCTCATCCGGGGATACCGTTAATTCATGTTCTGAAATATTTCGCATAGAAACAGCCACATAGCCGTTTTCCTCCCGCCTGATCTGGATATAGGCTCTGGTTCCCTTCATGGCATACTTTGTAATATTTACCATAAGGTTTTCAAAGATACGGCAGGTTTTCTGACCGTCCAGATGAAGGTATATTTTTTCCTCCGGCAGCTGGAAACGGAAGTCCACACCGCTCTTTTCAATCTTGTCGGCCAGCTCGCAGCGTACCTGCTTTAACAAGCTGACAATCTCCACCTCTTCCAGATGGAGGGTCACGGTACCGCTGTTTGCCTTGCTGACCTCAAAAAGATCTTCGATCAGCTCCTTCAAGCGCATGGCTTTGCGGTCCAGTACCTGGATATAGGAGCTGCGCTCCTCTTCTGACAGATTTTCCTGCTTTAAGAGATTGATATAAGTGATAATCGCCGTCAAAGGCGTCTTTAGATCATGGGACACATTGGTGATCAGCTCCGATTTGGTACGCTCGCTTTTTACCTCCTGGGCCACTGCTTTTTTAAATCCGTCCCGGATATGGGAAAGCTGTTCCTTGAGAGGCTCAAAAATCCCCAGATCTTCATCAAACTCCACATCCAGATTTCCCTCTGCCATGGCATTAATGCCCTTTAAGAGAAGCTGATATTTTTCTTCCATTTTTCCCCAGTATTTCTTAAAAAGGAAAAACAGTACCAGAGAGTAGATTACTAACGCCCCAATCCCCCAGAACCACAGGCAGGAAATGAGAGCCAGAATAATAAAGTTGGCAATCACAGCCTTTCCAATGATCCGTGTGGACTTCCCTTCCCAGTCTGTATCGGAAAAGAGGTCCAGACCCTTTAGAGTCCAGCGCTTGCAAAACCGCAAAAATCGTCCAAGCCAGGTGCGCTCCTTAAAATAGCGCCACAGTCCCAGAGTAAATACGGCCCGTATACAAGTAATTCCCCAGTAAAGAATACCGTAAATGATGATCCAGAACAGGACATTGATCAGCAGCGTCATCATGTGCGCCGCTTCCTCTGTAAATCCGGCCTGCAGCCACTCATGGAATAAACGACCTTCCATCGTTGCATGGATCAGTTCTACCGGAATACTACTGATCACAGTACCGAACCACAGTGTTCCAATGGCACATAAGGGTTCAAAGGACAGACGGCACAGTGCACTGCGTCCGATCTCCAGGGAACGGATTCCCGGAAGTGCAAGAGCTGTGAGCGTAATCACTGCCGTAATCGCACATACAACGGAAAAATATCCGCCTCCACTCTGGTAATCCCAGCTTCTTACCCCCGTTTCCTCTGTATCACTGCCATAAAAACTGCTGCCCGCATTGGAAAGATCACAGATAAAACGGATCTTCATATCCTTGGGTCCCTGAAACTCCACCCCGCCGCTGCGGTACTGGCTTCCCAGACGCGTCTCAATGGGATCATAAAACTCATAGGAAGTCATTGACTGGAACATACGGCTGCAGCTGTCCCCATCTCCCGCTATGTCAGAAATACTTAATCTGCCTCCGGAAGCAAATTCTGCCGTAAACCGGATCTCATTCTCCCCGGTTCCCTTTGTAAACACACTTTCTGCATCAATTACATTGCTGCGCAGACACTGCCCGTCAGGACCTGTAGCCATGTACCGGATCAGAGTCCCATTGTAGCGTTCATACATCTCTTCCCAGCGCCGGCCCAGCTCTTCAATCTGTGACTGGACTTCATGCATCATTTCCAACTGAGCCGTCTGCTCCGGAAGCTCATACTCACCCTCATAAGTGATGTCTTCTTCCATGTATGCTTCCTTCTCTGCTTTGGCTATCTTTTCGTCCAGTCCCGGCAAAAAGGTCTGGGAATAGGTCAAAATCCCGCCTTTTTCCTCCTGCTTTTGCTGATGCCAGATCACATAGCTGAAATTCATAACCTGGGTTGCCAGATCGTCAAAGCGTCCGGCGTCATTTTCCCATTCCTGCCTGCTTAGGCTGCTCTGGTTTACAGCTTTTTGTTTCATATAGGGATAAAATCCCACGGTTGCCGCCGCAGATACGATTACCAGAATCACGATCAGCAGCACGCCGATCCAGTGTCTGCTACGGCTGTTTTTCAATCTTGTATCCAACTCCCCACACCACCTTTAAATATTTTGGTTCTTTCGGATTTACTTCTATTTTTTCCCGGAGGTTGCGGATATGAACCATAACCGTATCCGTATTGATGGCCCGCTCATTCCACACCCGTTCATAGATCTCATCTGCCGGGAATACCCGGCCCGGATTGCGGATCAAAAGCAGAAGGATTTTAAATTCAATGGGCGTTACCTTTACCGGCCGGTCATCAATGGTAACGCTTACCGTATCCTCATTTACTTCCAGGCCTCCGGCCCGGTAGACCCGTGCGCTCTCTTCTGCCCTTGAATGCAAACGATCCATAAAGCGGTGATAACGTCTCAGATGGGAATTCACTCTGGCTAAAAGCTCCATTGGTGTAAAGGGCTTTGTAATGTAATCGTCCGCCCCCATGTTCAGCCCCAGTATCTTATCCACCTCTTCTGACTTTGCAGATAAAAAAAGCACTGGAAAATCGAAACTTTCCCGCAGTCTTGCTACCATGGTAATACCGTCCATCCGCGGCATCATCACGTCTACAATCGCAAGATCAATGGGCTGATTTTTAAGGATTTCCAGACCCTCCAGGCCATCGGCTGCCTGAAAAACCTCATATCCCTGGCTTTTTAAAAAGATTTCCACACCTTCCCGTATCTCTTTATCATCCTCCACTAACAGGATCCGATCCCCACTCATATCTGTTTCCTCCTTACATCCATATGATAAAATATAAAAACAAAAAACAGGTGTATAAAATATAAAAGACTTTCTAAAGATTGATTGTAGCATTTTAAAAGGACAGAGTCACCCCCTAAACGGGATTCTCTGTCCTCTTTTTATGGTTTATTTTCTCTCCAGAAGTCCGTTTAACAGGAGGGAACCATCCTCTGCACGCTTAGGCATCATAGTGGTATCCAGAGATACGAACCAGTCATCCGTTACCTTCTCTCCCTTGCTGTTTTCGTAGGCCTTCGTGTCCTCATGATAGAAATAATTGGTTTCGCTGTAAATGCTGCTTTCATCCTGACCCTTCAGCTGAATGTCCTCACTGTGGCCTTCCCCTGTGCCATAGGAAATATTCCCCTCTGCCACATAGGCCGTATCTGCCCGGTTGGCGGTATAGATGGCAATATTGGGGCCTTCATTATTAAAGGAAACATTATTGTAAATCTCAATATCCGGACAGCTGTTGGAATCAATACCCTTTGCTTTGTTTTCGTAGGTAATGCTGTTTTTTAACACATGATGGCCGCTGATGCCGCTGCCTCCCATTTTAAATCCGTTTCCGTTTCCTGCATCGATCACACTGCCAGATTCATCATACACATAACCGTTTTTAAATGCCACGCAGTCCTCAATCCTTACTGCCCCTATTTTTCCTGTGGCGATCTTGGCAAAGAGATCCCAGCCGTCATCCGCATTATAGGCGGCAATACAGCCCCTGAACACATTTCCCTCTCCGCAGGTCAGCTTGGCTGCAAAGCCATCCGCATCCTCCATGGCTTCATCGCAGTTGTTATAGGAAGTACAGTTTAAGATCAAGTTGTCCGAAGGCCACATATCAATGGTCTCCTCGGATGTTCCGCTGACCTGAAGGCCGGTGTTTCCGTTATTATAGGTCTTAATTCCCTCTAAAATATTGTGATGGCCTGAAAGACGGATTCCACAGTTTCCGTCGGAAGCATTGCATACCTCAATATTTTTAATATGCCAGTAATCCCCCCAGAGCTGAAGGCCTGTGCCTTCCTTTGCAAAGTCCAGAACTACCCTTTCTCCCTCTGCCGGAGCCAGAACAATGGGCGCATCCTCTGTTCCGTCTACGCCGCGCAGGACTGTCAGCCCTTCCTTAAAGGTATAGGTTCCGCCTTCCATTACAAAGTTCTGGCCGGGAGCCCCATACTGGAACGCCGTTGCCAAATCAATGGGAGCTTCCTTTGTTCCCGTTCCATCGGGTGTGCCGTGTTTGGAAATAAAGATGGTGTCACCGGATAAGATACGGCAGCTTACTGTCTCGTCAAAGGAAACAGTTCCGTAATCTGCAAGCTCCGTATATTCATTGATCTTATATCCCTCTTTGGGAGTAAATGCGATGATAAAATGATTTTCTCCCTCTTTTACCGGATAGGAAGCCTTTAGCGGAACATCTGCCTTTACTTCCAGAGTATCCAGAGCATTTCCTTCTTTATCAGAAATCACAGCCGTACCGTCTGCATTCGTCTTAAAGGAAAGGGGATACTCGCTGGAACCCGACGTATTGGAAGAAAGGAAGGTAAAGCTTACATTTTCCTTTTCTACAGGATGTTTCTCTGCAGGCGCATCTTTTGCCGGGTCTGTTACCTCAAATTCAATGTTGTTAAAGGTGGCATTACAGCCTCTGGCTACGGCAAAGCCTGCATAAACTGAATCATCAATTACATTCAGGTTCTCAGATTCATACAGGGTGTGGGAATATTCATTTCCCTCCTTATCATAATAAACTGCCTCGTAGCCTGTATTGGTCTTTCGCAGCTCCATGGTGTAGGTTTCTCCCGCTGTCAGCAGTGTTTCCTTGTCAAATGCCTCTGAATCCAGAGTCAGCTTTCCTGCCTCCGGCGGCGTGGTATCTGATTCTACCCCGGTAATCATCCGGTATCCGATGCCGTCCTTCATGGAGGTCTTTGTGCCATCCTCATCGTAATAGCTTAAGCTACTTCCGATTACTGCCGCGGAATTTGTAAAAAAGGAGCAGTCTGCCACCGTATCCTCGCCAATACTGTCTCTGGCAATAATGGCCACTCCCTCCTGTCCGTCCGGCTTGGGATTGATATAGTCAATGGTTACGTCTGCCTTTAAACGGAAATTCTCTGTTTCAGGGTCAATGACTGTATAATAAAAAGAAATACCGTCATAACCTTCTCCTGCTGCAAATTTTCCGCCTTTTTTGTCAATGCTTCCGTCTTCCTTTACCGTACAGGAGGTAAGAGAAATCCCATTTTCAAGGCTTCCTCCCTCTGCCATGGTATTTGAGTTTTCATTGGTAGATGTGCCAAAATATGTAAACTGCCAGGTGTGCTCTCCTGCTGTTTTTGCTTCCGAAGCCGCTGCCTCCTCTGTCTGTACCCGGGTTTCCTTTATATCTGTCTCTGTACTCTCTGTGGTCTGGCTGCAGCCCTGAAGGCCCGCAGCTGCCAGACCTATGAGAAGAAGCTTTCCTATGTCTCGTCTTTTCATGTCCTGTTTTCCTCGTATCCTGATGTCCTGTTTTATTTATCCTGTTCTAAAAATGCTCCAGCCATTTTTCCGCCAGAACGATCCAGCTCTGGCACTGAGGCTCTATATTGCTCTCCTGCCCGTCTGCCGTTTCCTCCGTCGCCAGGGCAAGTCCGTGGCGTCCAACGGGATAAAGGTGAAGCTCCAAAGGAACGCCGCTCTTTATCAGGGCGTCTGCCAGAACCAGAGCGTTTCTCACCGGAACCGTCTGGTCTGTTACGGTATGCCATAAAAACACAGGAGGCGTATGGGAACCGACCTGCTTTTCAAGAGAAATCAGCTCTCTCATCATTTCCTTTTCTTCCGTCCCGCTGTCCGGAATCATCTGCTCCTCTTCTGTGAGCATCCGTCCCCATAAGAGACGTTCCACCGAACCTCTGTGGCAGCCTTCTCCTGCCGTCACTACCGGATAGCAGAGGATAAGCCCACCCGGGCGGATCTGCTCAGGCGTTAATCCCAGAGGCCCGGACAGCCATTCCTTATCCCAGTGAACCCCCAGGCTCAAAGCCAGATGGCCCCCGGCAGAAAAGCCGGACACAATGAGCCCTTCCGGATCGATGAGCCATTCGTCTGCATGCTCCCGTATCTTTGCTGTGAGCAGAGCCAGCTCCCTTAAGGCTGTGGGGAAACGTTCGGGAGCCAGACTGTAGTGAAGCACAAACACATGATAGCCCATAGCCAGATATTTCATGGCAATGGGTTCTCCCTCTCTGGGAGAAAGATGTTCATATCCGCCTCCCGGACAGATTATCACTGCTTTTCTCTTCTTTTCCTGCGTTTTTCCGGATTTTCCCAGAATCCAGGCTGTGTAGCTGGCCGGTTCCTTCTGCAGACGTTCCTTCCGCAGTTCTTCCGGCAGCACCAGATCCTCTGTCCACATGTTCATAGGTGTACCTCCTGTGTATGGATTCAGTGTTTTCTGAATATTCTGTATTGTAAGCGCTTACCTGAACTATCTTATATTTTTTTACATAAAAAGGAAACTGGTATCCTGCACAAAGATATATTCTGTTTTTTGAGTATTTTGACAGTAAAAAAAGACTTGACTTTAGAGATTAAATGGTTTCATACGTTCCCTTTACAAGCAGTTCTCCAGCCTCCATCATCACCCTGCCACCAGCGATCACCGTATCAAGAGCGAGGGTTTCTCCCATTAAAAGCAGATCCGCGTCCGCTCCCGGCGCAATACAGCCCTTTTTCGGAAACAGATCCAGAGCCTTTGCGGGATTGGATGTGAAAAAGGAGAGAGCCTCTGAAAGTGCAAATCCTCCGTTTAATACCAGAGAACGAAGCTGGGCATACATATTTCCCACATCCGTAACCCCCATTTCCAGCAGGTTTCCATATTCGTCATAATCAGACCAGCTTCCCTGCCCGTCTGAGCTTAGAGTCATCCGCTCCATGGGAACACCGGCCCGGCGGGCTTCCTCTAAAAGGCCGATCACAGGATCATTTACACCTTCGATCAAACCATGAGGGAAATCCTCACAGGTCAGATCAATGGTTCCTCCAAGCTTCACCAGCTTAAGGCTGTCCAGAAACAGCTCATGATTGCGGTTTACATGGGTAGGCTGGAAGGTTTTCACGGGAATTTCCGTTTCCCCCAGTGCCTCAAAAACCTGGCTCAACATCTTTTTCCCATTCCCCATATGAAGCACCACACAGCCGCACTTTCCGCTGATCATGCCTGCCGTCCGCACATCGCTTGCCAGACGGATCAGCTCCTCTGTGGAAATATTGGGCGCTCTGTGGTCGGAGATTGCCAGCTTTACGCCCAAAATCTCATCAATAAAGATAATATCCTTTTTAATGCTTCCTGTAATGGTCGGGGAAGGCACACCATAAGCGCCGCAGAGGGCATAAGCTGAAATTCCTTCCTCCTTTAAGGCCTTTACCTTAGCAATCAGATCCTCCGGCGTACGGCTTACATCATCCGTTCCCAAAAGGCCCACCAGAGTAGTGATTCCGGCTCTTATAACAGATGAAAGCTGTATCTGGGGCGTACGGGTATGAAAGCTTCCCTCTCCGCCTCCTCCGGTCACATGGACGTGGCGGTCAATCAGTCCCGGCGTCAGCTTTTTTCCCTCTGCATCTATGAGCCGGCAGCCGCTTCCTCCTTCCAGGCCTTCTCCCACTGCCTCAATCTGTGCTCCGCATACCAGCACATCCCGGATGCCCAGGTGCTGCGGCGCATATACATCTGCATTTTTTATCAGTATCATTCTTTATCCTCCCTTGATTCCAAATCAATCTGCTTCTCCGGTTCAGGTGCCTCCGGCTCCGGGTACAGCTCACTCCATATCTCATACCAGTCCATACAGGCCTGATGCCACTTCTCCCATAAAGGAACTATGTCCTCAAAAGGCTGGGCTTCTAAAGCGGAATCTTCCCATATCTTCATCTGCTCCTCTACCTGTCCTGCCGCCTCTTTCATGGCATCCTCTGCCATTTTTAGCCTCCACTGGTCATAGGCTTCTTCGGTAGGAATCTCTCTCAGCCTGTGGCGTTCCGCCCTGGGAACCGCCTTTAAGCCGGCGATCAGAGCCTGCTCCTCCGCCTGAATCCGTGCTGCCGGTGAAAGTCCTTCTTTTTCCTTTTCCAGCCGTTCCAGATAGTGCTCGTACCCAAATGGGTAGTACATAGCCCTTGCGCCCTCAAATATAAGCACCGACTTTGCCACCTGCCGGATAAAATACCGATCATGGCTTACAAAAAGAATGGTTCCCTGATAGGCCTGAAAGGCAGATTCCAGGGTTTCTCTGGCCTGTATATCCATATGGTTGGTGGGCTCATCCAGAATCAGGAAATTGGGACGGCTCTGCAAAAGCTCTGCCAGCACCAGTCTGGCCTTTTCCCCTCCGGACAGGGAGCTTACTTTTCTGGAAGCCTCCTTTCCCGGAAAGAGATAGGAGCCCAGGATCGTCCGCACCTCCTTCTGGGTCAGGGACGGGAACAGCTCTGAAAAATGCTCCGCCACCGTCTTTTCCGACTTAATAGCTGAGGAATACTGGTCAAAATAACCGATGGTAATATTATTTCCAAGGGAGCAGACTCCATCCACTGGAGGAAGGAACCCTGCGGCTGTCTTTAAAAATGTAGTTTTCCCTGCTCCATTTCCCCCTAAAAGAGCGATCTTCTGTCCCTTTCTCATCCGAAGGCTCAGTTCCAAAAGCGGATGGCCTTCATAACCGATCTTTAAATGCTCTGCCTCAAAAACCCATTTGCTTCCGGGCACCGCAGGAAGGATCTCTCCGGTAAAAATGTGTGCCGTATCCTCTCTGGGCGCCTCCACCCGTTCCATACGCTCTAACATCTTTTTTCTGGATCTGGCAAAGGAGGCCTTGGCCGGCTTGTGCTTAAACCGGCGGATCAGCTCCTCCTGCCGGGCTATCTCCTCCTGCTGGCGGATATATGCCTTTTTCTGAAGCTCGTAATCCTTTCGCTTCTTCTCCCGGTAGGCTGTATAATTTCCCGGATATTTTGTAAGCCTCCCATCCTCCAGCTCGTATACGATCTGTGCTGTTCGGTCTAAAAAGAAGCGGTCATGGCTTACCATAACCACCGCCCGGTCATAGTTTCTCAAATACCCTTCCAGCCACTGAACTGTTTCCATATCCAGATGGTTGGTGGGTTCGTCTAAAAGGAGGATATCCGGTTTTTCAAGAAGCAGTCCGGCCAGTGCCGCTTTTGTCCGCTCTCCCCCTGAAAATGTGCTTAAAGGCCGCTTTTTATCCTCTTTTTTAAATCCAAGTCCTGTAAACAGGCAGTCATATTCCCGTTCGTATTCGAACCGTTCCCTGTCAAAAAGCCCTTCTGCCGGACAGCGGCTCATCAGATATTCCTCCACCGTGCGCTCCTCATGAAGCAGTGCCTGCTGGTGAAGCATCCCTATGGTCAGCGTTCTGGAGCAGCCGATTCCCGGCCCCTGCCGTCTGTCATCCCGTTCCAGCTCCAGCTCCCCTGCAATCAGGCGCAGAAGGGTGGTTTTTCCGGCTCCGTTCCGTCCTACGACCGCAATTTTCTGAGCTCCCTGTATCTCAAAATCAATATGAGAAAGCACGGTTTCTCCACCCAGAGAAACCGTTCCGTCTGTGATCTGGTATTTCATGTGTATTCTCCGCATTAAAAATCTACAGCTGCTCCTTTGCAGCCTGTCCTCATTATACAATAGCAGAAACCATTGTCAAGAAGCCTGGACAACGGGATCTGGGTTCCGGGAGCAGCATACAAAAAGAGCCCCCCTTCCAGCCCTCAGACCGGAAAAAGAAGCTCCTTTTGCTGTCTTTTTGTCTTTTATCAGTTGAATATGCTTTCTAAGCTTACGTCTTTCGTTCAGCCTGCAGCTATCATGCCTTGGGGAAGATACGGCTTCCGTATCTGGCGGCAAATACCTTTCCGTTTTCATCTCTGAACGCAGTCAGGTATACGTCGCTGTATTTCTTTCTTACCATTCCCTGCCATGGATAAACGGACTTCATCTCAACGGGTGTGCCGTTTACTTCCATGGAAAGCTCACCGTTTTCCTGCTCTTTGATGCTGAAACGATCGCCTTCACCGGAAATGTAATCACCGACAAGCTCACACTGCTCCTCTTCACTCCATGTCCGTGGAGTATGCTCTGTCCGCTCCTCCTCTAAAGGCAGGCCGCAGTACAGACGGAGAGCCATGGTTCCGATGGAGTACACCGGCACATCCATGGTATTGCACAGTACAATTACGCCAATTCCCTTCTGAGGACAGAAACAGAGATTGGAGGATACGCCGGGAAGGCTTCCGCCGTGCTCTACCAGAACCATGTCCTCCATCTGGCTCATTTCCAGGCCGTAGCCATAGTAAACGCCCGGCTTTACGATCTGTCTGGGACGGCACATCTCCTCAATGGAATCCCGGTCAATGACCTGAGTTCCGTCCTGGCTCTTTCCCTCGTTTAAGTACATGGAAACATACTTAAGCATATCGCCCAGAGTGGACTTTAAGGCGCCGCCTCCGTGGAGTACAAAGGCGTCGTTTTCATAATCATGGTCTGCCCGCCATTTTCCATCCTCCAGAGTGTAAAGCGTCGCCGCATTTTCATCCAGAGAATTGCGCAGGAAGCTGATATTGCTCCGCTCCATGCCAAGTGGCTTAAAGATGCGCTCCTTCAGATGTGCGCTAAAAGAACCGTATCCGGAATGGCGGCGCACAATATCGGACAGAAGGCCGAAGCCGTCGTTGCAGTAGCTCATGCGCTGTCCGGGACGGCCGGTAAAATGGGTCTGGCTGTCCAGACGGCCTGCCACCCTGCGGATTCCTTCCTCTGCAAAGTCTTCTCTGTCCACCAGTTCCTCTTCCAGACTGTCTTTTATCCCCATTTCCTGAGCGGTTTTATCCACAACGATTCTCGGAAGGGGGAAATAGCCGCCGCTGTGGCTCATCAGATGGCTTAAGCGCACCGGCTCCTTCTGGTTTTTATTGGTAAATTCCGGAATATAAGCTGATACTGCGTCATCCACGGACAGAAGCCCATCTTTTTGCATCTGCATGATGGAAAGAGCGGTAAAGGATTTTGTTACAGAGGCCATTCCGAAAATAGTATCCCGGTTGATGGGAAGCTTCTTTTCCTCATCCCGGTATCCAAAGTATTTTTCATACAGGATCTTTCCCGTCCGGTCTACCACGCCTACGGCAATGCCTCTGGCCTTTGCCTCCTCCATGATCTGAGCGGTGTGGGCTTCCAAATGGCTGAGCCCCTGTGTCATTTCCTCAGGTGTCACTGCCCTGCTCATTGGAACATTTCCTCCTTTAAGCGGACAAGTCCCAGTCCGGGATTCTCGGACAGAACCAGATCCTTTGTATTTTCAATGGTAAATCCTCCCTCGTAAGGAAGAGCCTTTAAGGAGAAGCTTGCATCCAGATCTGCTCTTGTAATATTGCCCAGAGCTGCGCCCAGCGCAGCTGCTGCATTGATAGCGATTCCGCTCTCCTCTGCCATACAGCCCAGCATAACCTCTACGCCTGCTGCCTCAGCAATATTTACGATCTTTTTTGCTTCCCACAGGCCGCCGCACTTCATCAGCTTGATGTTGATGAAATCCACTGCTCTCTCAGAGACAAGACGGAGGGCATCCTTAGAATCCCAGCAGCTCTCATCTGCCATAACAGGCACAGGGCTGTTGGCAGTTACATACTTTAAGCCTTCAAAATCAAAGCGGCGCACTGGCTGCTCTACCAGCTCAATATCGTATTCGTTAAGGCGTTTTAAAAGCTCTACAGCCTCCCGTGCGTGCCATCCCTGATTTGCATCCAGACGGATCTTCACATCATCGCCTACTGCCTCACGGATTGCCTTTACTCTGGCAATATCGTCTGCGATATTCGTTCCAACCTTGGTCTTTATCACACGGAAGCCTGCAGCCACATGCTCCTTTGCGGCAGCAGCCATAAGCTCCGGAGTATCAATTCCCACGGTCATATCCGTTTCAATGGTATTGGAAAGTCCTCCAAGAAGCTTGTAGAGAGGAAGACCTGCTGCTTTTCCCAGAATATCGTGGCAGGCAATATCCACGGCTGCCTTTGCGGTTCCTGCATAGGCCACTGCCCGGTTCATCACGGCGTTAATTCCCTCAATATCCCTTGGATCCATTCCGATCAGCTTTTCACGGAATACTCTCAGAGTTTCTACGGTTCCCGGCAGATTTTCACCTGTAATCAGAGGACCCGGAGAGCCTTCTCCATATCCAGTGATCCCTGCGTCGGTCTCAATTTCCACCAGACAGCTCACCGCATGGGTGATCACTCCCAGTGAAATGCGGAAGGGACGAACCAGAGGAACCTGCATCATGTGAACCTTCATGTCCGTAATCTTCATAACTGTTGCCTCCTTTTTTAATCCGGCCTGAAATATAAATTTCAGGCCGGTAATTTACACAATTCTCATTCTGTATCTGTATATTTTACAGCGAATATCTGTCTTATTTCTGGCATCCGCCGCAGAAATGGCAGGCGCACATATGACCGCCGCCGATGTCCTTAAGCTCCGGCTTCTGTTTGGAACAGATTTCCTGAGCCATAAAACATCTTGTGTGGAACACACAGCCGGAAGGCGGGTCTGCCGGGCTTGGAAGATCCCCCTGAAGCAGAATCTTCTTTCTGGTACTGTGGCGCTCCGGCATCGGAATCGCAGACAGCAGCGCCTGTGTATAAGGATGGGACGGATTCTCATATAACTGATGTTTATCTGCCAGCTCTACCACATGGCCCAGATACATTACCATAACTCGGTCAGAAATATGGCGGATTACGCTTAAGTTATGGGAAATGAAAATATATGCCATTCCCATAGACTCCTGCAGATGGCGCAGAAGATTCAATACCTGCGACTGAATGGAAACGTCCAGAGCAGAAACAGGCTCGTCGCAGACTACTAAGGACGGCCCCAGTACAATTGCTCTTGCAATACCGATTCTCTGACGCTGTCCGCCGGAGAACTCATGAGGATAACGGTTGTAATATTTCGGGTTTAAGCCTACGACCTCCATCACCTTTAAAACATGGGCTCTCATCTCTTCCTTTGAAGCGAAACGCTTCTGGATCTTTAAGGGCTCCTCGATAATTTCACCGATGGTCATACGGGGATTTAAGGATGCGTATGGATCCTGGAAAATGATCTGCATTTCTGCGCGCATTTTCCGAAGCTCCTGACCGGACGCCTTTTTAAAATCCTGCCCCTTATAGATAATCTCACCGTCTGTAGGCTCGATCAGACGCAGTACGGAACGTCCCATGGTAGATTTTCCGCATCCGGACTCTCCTACCACACCAAGGGTTTCTTTTGGGTTTAAGGTAAAGGAAACATCATCCACAGCCTTGATAAATGTCTTTTCTCCGGATCGGAATGTCTGTTTCACCGGGAAAAGCTTTCTTAAATGCTTTACCTCCAAAAGGGGCGTTTCATTTATATGTTCGCTCATTTGGCGCTTTCCTCCCATCCTTTCATATATTTAAAGCAGCGCACCCTGCGTCCATTTACTTCCTCCAGCTCCGGCATCTGCTTTCTGCAGATTTCCTTTGCATAAGGACATCTGGGGCAGAAGGCGCAGCCCTCGGGCATATCGTCAAAGCTTGGCACCATGCCCTCGATCACACTTAATTCCTTTGTGTCATCGCCGTCCAGTCTGGGGATACAGCTCATAAGGCCTGCGGTGTAGGGATGCAGAGGTTCATCAAAAATCTGATCGCAGGTAGCATGCTCTACTACCTTTCCTGCATACATTACCATTACATCATCCGCAACCTCGGCAATTACGCCCAGATCGTGGGTAATCATCATAACAGAGGTACCTGTCTCTTCCTTCAGCTCATTGATCAGATCCAGAATCTGGGCCTGGATGGTAACATCCAGAGCCGTAGTAGGCTCGTCGCAGATCAGAAGCTGGGGATTGCAGCATAAAGCCATAGCGATCATCACTCTCTGGCGCATACCGCCGGAAAGCTGATGGGGATACTCGTCAAAGCGCTTCTCTGCCAGAGGGATCTTAACCTTTTTAAGCATCTCAATCCCCTTTTCTCTTGCCTGCTGCTTGGTAACATTTTCATGGAGCAGAATGGCCTCCATCAGCTGCTGGCCGATGGTGAATACAGGGTTTAAGGAGGTCATGGGCTCCTGGAAGATCATAGCCACCTTATTGCCGCGGATCTGACGCATCTGATCCTCATTTTTCTTTAACAGATCCTCTCCCTCAAACAGGATCTCTCCTCCTGCATGGATTCCGGGAGGCGTTTCCACCAGCCCCATGATGGAAAGAGAAGTGATACTTTTACCGCAGCCGGATTCTCCTACGATTCCCAGAGTTTTTCCCCTCTCAACGGAAAAGGTTACATCATTGACCGCCTTTACCAGTCCGGCGTCGGTACGAAAATATGTCTTTAAATTTTTAACTTCCAGTATTTTATCTGCCATTGGGTCCTCCTTCATCAGTTTTTCAGCTTGGGATCTAATGCATCTCTTAAGCCGTCACCGAAAATGTTAAATGCGATTACCGTGATCATGATTGCCACACCGGGCATAATGCTGTAGACCGGACGGTAGCTGATAAAGGTCTGAGCTGCAGAAATCATATTTCCCCATGAAGGCGTAGGAGGCTGGATACCAATACCAAGGAAGCTTAAGGACGCCTCATACATGATCGCATTGGGGATACCCAGGGTAACTAAAACAATGATGGTGGAAAGGCAGTTGGGAACCAGTCCCTTGGTGATAATCCAGAAGGTAGATGCTCCGCAGGCGCGGCTGGCCTCTATGTACTCCTTTTCCTTTAACTGCATCACAGAACCGCGGATCATACGTGCTGTACGAACCCAGGTTAAAAGTCCCAGGGCAATAAACAGGTTTAAAACGCCTTTTCCCAGGAAGGTCATGATCGCCATGGCAAAGATCAGATCCGGGAATGCCTGGAAAATTTCCATGATACGGGAGATCACACTGTCGATACGGCCGCCGTAGTAGCCTGCAACAGCGCCCAGGGTAACGCCTACAAGAGAAGCAACCACCTGAGCTACGATACCGATACTTAATGAAACACGGGAACCATAAATAATTCTGGAAAGAATATCACGGCCGTATTCGTCTGTTCCAAAGGGATGAGCCATGCTGGGTTCTGCCAGTACGGCGGAATAGTCCTGATAGGTTGGGTCATAGGGAGCAATGACAGGTGCAAAAATAGCAACCAGCACTAAAAGCACCAGTATTCCTGCACAGAACATAGCCATTTTATTCTTCTTTAAGCGGCGGAGACTGTCTCCGTAAAAACCGGAGGAATACTGCATCCCCTGCTCCATCATATCCTGTTCAAACTGTTTCTGTTTATTAAAAAAACGTATCATCGCTTACTTACGCTGCTCCTTTCCCATATCGAATTCTTGGATCCAGGAATGCATAGGAAATATCTACCAGCAGATTCACGATTACGAATACGAACGCAATATACATAACCGTTCCCTCAAGAAGAGGAAGATCGCGGTTTGACATAGCGTCAACTGCCAGCTTTCCGATACCCGGAATTGAGAATACCTTTTCAATCAGCATGGATCCTGTCAGCATATAGCCAAAATCCGTTCCCACCAGGGTAACAATGGGGATCATTGCATTCTTTAATGCATGCTTGAGGATAACAGACCAGCGCTTTGCGCCCTTTGCCCTAGCGGTACGGATGTAATCCTGATTTAATACCTCCAGCATACTGGTTCTTGTGATTCTGGCCATACTTCCCGCATATCTGGCGCCTAAAGCCACGCTGGGAAGGATATAGGAAGCAACAGAATCAAAGCCGGAAATAGGAAGGATGTTCAGCTTTAAGCCAAACACAATCTGAAGAATGATCGCTACCCAGAAGGCCGGAGCAGAAACTCCTACAATGGAGAGGATCATCACTGCCGTATCAATGCCCTTTCCTCTCTGTACTGCGGAGAAAATTCCGCAGGGAATACCGATCACTGCTGCAAATGCAAAAGACATGCAGGCCAGCTTCACTGTCACTTTAAAGCAGCGAAATAAAGCGTCTGAAACGACCTCTTTTGTAAAATAGGAGGTTCCGAAATCAAAGCGGACCGCTCCCTTTAAGAAATTAAGGTACTGGACATGGTAAGGAAGGTCCAGTCCCAGTTCGTGGCGGACCTTGGCGATAGTCTCGGGATCCGCACGTTTCTCCAGCATCATGGCTACCGGATCTCCCGGAACAACCTGCAGCAGGATAAAGGTAATAAGACTGATACCCAGAAGTACGAAAATGGTCTGGGCCAGACGTTTTGCCGTATACGAAAGCATAATTTCCTCCTGATATAAAAAATAGGGGGCGGGAGCATATTACGCGCTCCTTTTGCCCCCCTGTTTCACATGGATTACTGCTGAATATCCGCGTTCTTCCAGAACATACGGAAGGTAGCATCCATCTTAAAGCCGGTAATCTTCGGATTTAAAAGATAGAACTTTGTTTCATTGTACAGAGGTGTGGTTGCCCAGTCCTCTCTTGTCATGATGTGTTCTGCCTTTGCGTAAATCTCCTGACGCTCGGCCGGATCTGTGGTTGCGATTCCGTCTGCCAGAAGCTGCTCAAATTCTGCATTGTGCCAGAAACTGGAGTTGGAATCTGTCTTAGTCATCGGATAAAGCATACTCTCAGGATCGGAGTAATCTACATACCAGTTGGCGATACCGCAGTCAACACCGCCGTTCTTCTTCATATCAGACCATGCAGCGGAGTCAACCTGCTCAACCTCAACCCGGATGCCAGCTGCCTTTGCCTGCTGCTGGAATGCAGTAGCGATTGCAACGTTGCCCTGATATTTGGTATTTACAGTCACACGCAGATCAATTCCGTCCGGATAGCCAGCTTCCGCTAAAAGAGCCTTTGCCTGCTCCGGATTGTACTCGAACTCAGGGAGAGTCTCGTCATGTCCGATGATGCCTGCCGGAATGTAGGAAGTAGGAACGGTTGCTGTTCCGTGAAGGATGCTCTCACAGATTGACTTGCGGTCAATAGAAAGAGAGATTGCCTGTCTTACCTTTGGATCCGGGAAGGTCTTTGCGTTTAAGGTCAGAGTATAGTTTCCGGTAGGCTGGAAGCCGTGCATCTGATCCTTGATCTGAGGATTGCTGGAGTATACGGGATAAATAGAAGGATCCACATCTACGTAGTCCACATTGCCCTTCTGGTACTCCAGTACCTGCGTATTTACATCTTCGATAAATTTGTAGTCCAGTCCGTCTAACTTCACAGCCCCGCCGTGGTAATCGTCAAATCTTGACAGTACAACGCCTACGCCGCTCTGATAGCTGTCCATCTTGAAAGGACCGGTTCCGTATAATACCTGCATACCCCAGGTATCTCCGGCCTCCTCGCAGGCTGCCTCAGGATAAACTGCACAGTATGCTGTGGAAAGAACGGAAGCAAATGGTGCGTATGGCTTAACCAGCTTGATGGTGAAATGAGTATCATCCTGTACCTGAATACCGGACATCTCCTCAGCGGCACCGTCAGCCAGCTCTTTATAGCCCTCTACATTCTCCATCAGAGTTGCCATCTTTGTAAGCTTTACAAGACGCTCAAAAGAATACTTTACATCAGATGCCTTTAAGGTCTCCCCGTTGTGGAACTTCACATCGGGAAGCAGTTCAAAGCTGTATGTCATGCCGTCCTCGGATACCTCCGGAAGAGCGGTAAGAAGATTCGGCTCCAGACTTCCGTCTTCCATCGTAGTAATCAGAGACTCTGTTACGTTGTCTGTGATCTTCATAACAATACTATAGGTATACTGCTGGGGATCCAGCGCTACCTGTGGATCAACTGCAGCGACTCTTACAACCTTGCCGCCGGCCGGTGCTCCTGCTGCTGGTGCCGCAGTAGTGCTTTCTGCTGCTCCTCCTGCCGTTGTTTCCGTCTGACCGGAACCGCCGCAGGCTGACAAAGAAAGTGCAGCTGCAATTAAACATGCGGCTGCCGCAAATCTCTTTTTCATAATTACATCCTCCTGTGCTTTTGTATAAATATTCGATTTTACACTTTTTTTAGTATAATATTTCACTGACCGTTTGTCAAGGACATATGTTGCAGAAACAGCGACAATTCTTTTTACTAAAAATTTCCATTTCTTATAAAAAATCTCCCAGGAACTTCACCAGCCAGGGAAGCATAAAAAGGGCGCCGCAGATCAGGCTGGCTGCCAGACTGCATACGATCCGCTCCTCTTCTGATAATTCCTCATAGGACACAATATGCTCATCTGCAAAATCCACAATGTCCGTATAGCTTTTTCTCACTGGCTTCTTTTTCTTTCGCTCCTCCAGCATATGGTGGATTGTTACCCCGTCCAGATGAAGATAGGAAAACCAGGCCATACAGAAAAATAAAAGCCCTGCCGTGAGACAGCCGTCTCCAAGCAGCGAGAGCCGCCCCGCTGTATTTATAAATCTGTCCCACAGAAGAAGGGCAGTTACAGCAAGGGCGGCTCTTGTTACGCATTTGTATAAAACGGGCCGTATCATATAAGTTTTAAATAACGAACCTTTTTTACTCATTGCATTTTATCCTTCGATCTCTTTCCGATATCCTTCCAGTTCTCTCTGATTGCCCCAGACAAAATGGCCGGGCAGAATTTCTTCCCAGACAGGCTTATCTGTGCTGTAATCATGGATGGACGGATCATAAACCAGAAGTTTCTTTTTCTTTTCCAGTTCCGGATCCGGGATCGGCACCGCTGACAGCAACGCCTTGGTATAAGGATGGAACGGATGAAGGAACAGTTCTTCTGCCTCTGCCAGCTCCACGATCCTTCCTTTGTGGATAACCGCAATCCGGTCGGAAATAAACCGTACCACGGAAAGGTCATGGGCAATGAACAGATACGTCAGGCCTCTGGTCTGCTTTAAATGATTTAACAGGTTTAATACCTGAGCGCGGATGGATACGTCCAGAGCGGAAATCGGTTCATCTGCCACCACAAATTCCGGTTCCATGATCAGCGCTCTGGCAATACCGATACGCTGGCGCTGGCCGCCGGAGAATTCATGGGGGAAGCGGGAAGCAAACTCCGGCAGAAGTCCTACCTCACGGAGCGCATGCTCTACCTTTCTCTTTCTGTCAGTTTCATCCTTGTAGAGATGAAAATTAATCAGTCCCTCTGAGACAATATAGTCTACCTTGGCCCGCTCATTTAAGGAAGCCATAGGATCCTGGAAGATCATCTGGCAGGACTTAACCACCTTGCGATCCAGCTCCTTTGAAATCTTTCCGCTGATGCGCTCTCCCCAGTAAAGAATCTCTCCGCCGGATACGGGATTGATCCGGGTGATGGCCCGTCCGATGGTAGTCTTTCCGGATCCGGACTCGCCTACCAGCGAAAAGGTCTCTCCCTTAAAAATGTCAAAGTTTACATGGTCAACAGCTACAAACTTCCTTTTGCCGCTTCCGAAGGTAATCTGCAGGTCTTTGATTTCTATCAGTTTTTCTTTCTCTGCCATTGCGTCTTACCCTCTTCCTTTCATTTTTTCACGGAGTTTGCGGATGGAATCCGGCTGTTCGATCTTCGGAGCTCTTGGATCCAGATACCAGGTCTTTGCCTTGTGGGTAGGACTCACATCGAAAAATGGAGGTTCCTCCTCAAAATCAATGGCAAGCGCCATACGGTTTCTGGGAGCAAAGGCGTCTCCCTTGATCTCATTAAACAGGTTTGGCGGCGTTCCCTCAATAGTGGGAAGCTCCTCTCCCTTGATACCCAGCTGAGGCAGGGCAGAAAGAAGTGCCCAGGTGTACGGATGCCATGCATCATAAAAGATCTCATCCACCTTGCCGTACTCTACGATCTGTCCTGCGTACATAACGGCCACGCGGTCGGCCACATTAGCAACTACGCCCAAGTCATGGGTAATGTAGATAACCGTCATGTTCAGCTCCTTCTGCAGATCGCGGATCAGATTTAAGATCTGTGCCTGAATGGTAACATCAAGAGCCGTCGTCGGCTCGTCGCAGATCAGAATCTGAGGACGGCAGGCAGCGGCGATCGCGATTACCACCCTCTGTCTCATACCGCCGGAAAATTCATGGGGATACTGCTGATACCGGCGCTCCGGATCAGGAATCCCTACCTTTTTGAGCATCTCCAGAGCCAGCTTCTTTGCCTCCGGCCCCTTAATGCCCTGATTTAATTCTATACTTTCCTCAATCTGACGGCCAATCTTTTTAAGAGGGTTCAGCGAGGTCATAGGATCCTGCATAACCATGGAGATTTTCTTTCCTCTGATGGTCATCCAGTCCTTTTCTGTCTTATATTTTGCCAGATCCTTTCCCTCAAACAGGATGGAGCCGCCGGTAATGGAACCATTGGCATCCAGCATTCCCAGGAAGGATTTGGTAAATACCGATTTGCCGGAGCCAGACTCACCTACAATGGCAAGCGTCTCCCCCTGGTATAAATCCAGGGAGCATCTGCGGATGGCATTTAACTTTTTGCCCCGCAGGCTGAAGGAGATCTCTACGTCTCTGGCAGATAAGATCGGTTCTCTTTCCATATTTGCCATGAACATTTCCTCCGTTCTACACATGATTTCTTGGATCTGCAGCGTCTGAGAAGGCATTGCCTACCAGATAAAAGGTGATGGTAATAAGAGATACGACCACCGCCGGGAAGATCAGAAGGTATGGATACTGAAGGAAATAATTTCTTGCATTTCTCAAAAGAATGCCCAGAGAAGGGGTATTTACATCCAGTCCCAGTCCCAGATAGGACAGTGTGGACTCCAGTGCAATGGTCTGCGGAATAGACAGAGCCAGGCGGAGGATCACCACGCTGATCAGATATGGGAAAATGTTCTTAATCAGAATACGCCATACGGGAGTACCCAGACATCTGGAGGCCAGATTATATTCCCGGTCACGGTACATAAGCACCAGGTTCCGCACATTTCTTGCCATTACCAGCCAGCCGAAGGCGATCATTGCGATTGCCATATTGCGGAAGCTCTGTCCAAAGACAAGAGCTGCCAGGGTCATGTAAATGATGATCGGAATATTATTGATCACATTGTAAATCTCAGTAAAGATACGGTCAAGGCTCCGTACATAGCCCCATATGCAGCCGATGACCACGCCGATCACGCACTCTCCTGCCGCAACGATCAGGGCTAGCTTAATGGAAACCTGAGCCGCATACCATACCTGGCACCAGTAGTCACGGCCCAGGTTGTCAGTACCAAACCAGAATTCTCCATTTGGACTTGTAAAAGCCAACGCCGGGTCTGCCATGATCTGGGCCTCAGAATAGTTGTACTTTCCAATGCTCAGTGCAATAAAGGAAAAAATCACAAGAGCAAAGAAGACACCCGCCATGACAACGGCGGATTTCTTCTTGAAAAAGTTCTGAAAAACAGACTTCCAATAGGAGTAATCGGAATAGCCGATCCGCTCTGCCGCTTCTGCGGAATATTCCACAAACTGGAATTTATCCTTTTGTGTATCATTGTTCATCAACGGCTGCCTCCTTTGTCTGTCAGTTTAATTCTCGGATCCAGGGTCATCATAAGAACGTCTCCCAGGAATACGCCGATAATACCGAGAGCGGCGTAGATAATAACCAGTGTCTGCACAACATTTAAGTCGTAGCGTGTAATGGCGTCTGTCAGCAGAGGTCCCATACCCGGAACAGAGAAGAAACGCTCTACCAGAAGTGAACCGCTGATGGTTAAAAGAAATGACGCCGGAATGTACTGTACCAGAGGAACAAAGGCATTCTTCAAAACATGCTTTACCATGATGTTTTTAGAGGACATACCCTTGATCCTGGCAAGCTTGATATAGTCCTTATTCAGCTCATCTACCATATATCGTCTGGTCCACAGCGCATAGTGAGCAATGGAGGTCAGCGCAAGGCACACGATCGGAAGAATACTGGAGCGTGTGGCGTTTCTGGTAGAATACAGCGCCGGAAGGTGAAGTACATTAGCGCCAAAGGCCAGTACCAGAGAATAGGACACCAGCGGCGGCACGGCATTTACAAACACCGTATAGGCCGTTCCCACATGATCCAGGATACGGTCCTTATTTCTGGACTGGATAATACCCATCGTCACGCCAATCACAAGGGCGATCACAAGGGCAATGCAGCCCAGACGCATGGATACGGAAAATTTGGTTCCGATCACTTTAAGAACAGGAGCGCCGTTTTGAATTCTGCGGGATGTACCGAAGTCAAACCGCAGAAGCTGCCCATAAAAACGGCCCAGCTGCTGTTCCATCGGATCGAGCAGGCCGGCTGCCTCCAGCTGCGCGTTCTTCTGCTCTTCCGTAAGCTTCATTACCTGATCCTCTGTAAAGTAGTAATCAGTTGGAAGCATACGCATAAGAAGAAACACGATAGTGGCGACAACCAGCACTGTAATCACGGACTGAAGCAGTCGTTTGGCGGTATATTTTACCATGTATTATTTCGCCTCAGCTGCTGCCTGGAATTCCTTATACTGCTCTGTAGTATAGGCGTCTACAGATGTCTCCCAGTTCTTATAAGTGTAGTTCTGAGCGCCGTACATAGCGTTCATCTTGGAGTAATCGTTGATCTTGGTCAGCTGCCACTGGATCTCATACTCCATAGGAATGGTCAGGGCATGCTGTAAAAGGTAAACCTCAGCGTCTACATATGCGTCGTAACGCTTGTCAGGATCATCATAGATAGCGCCTGCTGCCTCTGCCAGAGCGGAAAACTCCTTATAGGTTGCAATCAGGTCTTCATCCGTTGCATTATTGATTCTGGAGTAGTTATTGGAGTAGTATGCGCCGTCATAACCGTAACGTTCCTGATCAACAAAGTTCGCGGGATCGCCGTAGTCAGCACCCCATCCATTGATGTAGAAGGAACCCAGACCAGGCTGTACAACCTCCTTTGTCATACTGGAAACGAAGGTTTTGATGTTTAAGTTCACATATTCTGCTCCCAGGCACTCTGCAAAGGTCTGCTTTAATACAGTTGCCTTATCAAGGGCATTCTGATCGCCTGCGATGATGTAGTAGTCCATCTCTACAGGGAAGGTAACACCCTTAGCGGACAGTTCTTCCATTGCCTGCTTCTTGTACTCCTCTGCCTTTGCAGCATCGAAGCGTCTTGGGTTCTCGCCGTCAGAAGGAGCAATCCCCATCTTCTCCTCTACTTTTGCAGCATAGTCGGTGCCGTCAGAGTAGTACAGAAGTCCCTTCATGGTATAGCCCACGTTCTCACAGTGAAGAGGCTCGATAAAGTTGGTTCTGGACCAGTAGTTTCTCAGATCCAGTCCGTAGTAAACGGAGAGACGGAAGGCCTCGTTTGCCACTGCCTTATTCCAGTTTTCATCCGGAGTGCCGTCGTCCTTGAACTTGTCATAGTTAAGGTGCATCTGGTAAGAGTACTTTTTCGGTCTTGTCTCGCTCAGATATGGCTTCCACTCATTGCTGTCATCATTATAAATGGTTCTTAAATCAGCCTCAGCCAGAGCAATGTTGTCCAGTTCGCCGTTCTGCCACAGCTGATATAACTGGGTTCCGTCTACCATACGGACGGTAACTGTATCAAACAGCTTTGCATCCTTATCAAAATAATTTTCATTCTTTGTAAGGATCTTTTCGTTGTTCATGGTAAAGGTTGTCTCAAAATAGGGTCCTGTATACCACATGGTTTCGTTTGTCATGCCGACCATGTTATCAACGCCCAGCTCATCAATCAGAGCCTGGGAGATAGGATACATGCAGGCTGATGTACATACGGTATCAAAGTAAGGAGCGTTGAGCGCACAGTGATAGATCAGGGTATAATCATCCGGAGCCTCAATGCCTACCATCTCAAGCATCTTGGTTGTATCAAGAGCCTTAGCCTCTTCTGCGGAAAGCTCCTTGGTGTAATTGTAGTAATCCTCAGCGCCCTTAATCAGAGCCAGAGGCATGGAGGTGTTGTTGGAACCGTTCTTGTGGAAGTTTAATACCCACTCCATAGCGGTAATCCAGTCCTGAGCCGTACAGTCGGCCTTTACATTGCCGTTGATATCGACCCACTTAACATCATCTCTCAGCTTAAAGGTCCAGGTAAGGCCGCCATCCTCGGTCCCCCACTCCTTGGCAACTGCCGGTCTTAATTTACCGTTTTCATCTACCTCGATGAGGGGCGCATACAGGTTGCAAAGTACATTTAAGTCAGCCGCCTTCTCTGTATTCAGGATAAAAAATCCTTCCTGCTCTCTCTTTGGATCTTCATATGTTACCAGATCCTTGATCGCATTCTTATCGCTCTCTGCTGCCTGAGTGCTGCTGTCAGCCCCGCCTTCACTGTTTCCTGTGCTCTGTCCGCTTCCGCCGCAGGCTGTAAGTGCCATTGCTGCTGTAAGCATAAGAGCTGCCATCTTTGCCGCTTTTTTTCTCATAGTGCATATTCTCCTTTCATAGATAAAAGACAAAAAGACAAGGAGCCGTGTTCAAAAACTGTCAAAAACAGTATGACCCTCTGCCATCTAGTGATGTATTTTACCATCAAATACTGCCTCGTGTCAAGCACCGGCGTACATTTGACCGCCCAGTATTTACCGCCGCAGACATTTTAACGAAAACTACCCTATTTTTACCATTTTTGTTGTTCTTTTACCACAATAAGCGAATAATACCCTGCCTGGTCCGGAATTTGCTCTGTTCCTCTGAAAATCATTTCATTTTCCATGCCGCAGTTTTCCACCATAACTGCCCCCGCCTTCTGTTCCAACAGCGTTTTTTTCACCGCATCCATTTTAGAGGCTGCCTTCATAAGTACCTTTGTGCCGGAAAGGGACAGGGCCTCCTCCACTCCGTAAGCGGAAGGAATGATATGAAGCTGCTCAGACCGATCCGCAAGGCTGTCTCCAAGACGGGCGCTTACCGCGCAGAAGGAAGGGACGCCGCTTATAATCTGTGCTTCATAGCCTCTTGCCCTTATGATGCGGTGAAGATAAATATAGGTGCTGTATATTGTAGGATCGCCCAGGGTCAGGCAGGCTACGTCCTTTCCGGCTTTTAACTGCTCCTCTACCAGATCTGCGGCCTGCTCATAGGCTGCGTTTAAAACCGTCCTGTCCTTTGTCATGGGAACTGCGAGGGAAAGACACGCCTTTTGATCCAGCTCAGGCAGAAGCCCTCTGGCAATCTGGTAGCTCACTGCCTGCTCTCTTGCCCGGGCCGCAACAGCCAGAACCTCACATTTTTTTATGGTGTCTGCCGCAAGAAAGGTCATAAGCCTTGGATCTCCCGGTCCTACGCCTACGCCGTATAAAATTCCATGCATAAATAATCCTTCTTCCTTTCTCTTGTTTTTATTCTTTTAAAAAATCAAAATCCGGGAAGCACATCCGCCTCCCGGATTTCTTTTTAATGTCTGTGCATAGAGAACTGATCCATGGGATATTTTTTCAGATTTTCCAGAATGCTTCTGTCATCTGCCTCTCCGATCAGCTGATCTCTGGCCTTCTTTGCCTCTGTCTCCCCCTTATGCTTGCTGGGGCCTCCGACGCAGCCTCCTGCGCAGACCATACCCTCGACAAAGTCCTCAGGCAGACGGCCTACCTTCATAAGCAGAAGCGCCTTCTTGCACTCGGCTCCGCCATTGCAGCGAAGTACCTTTGCATCAAAGTTCTCTTCCCTCTCCTTCATGCACTCTACAACAGCCGCTGTTACACCTCCGCCGTTTCCAAAGCGCTTTCCGAATACAGAGCCCTCCTGATACTCATTGGTTGCAGGCTGCAGCTCTACGCCCTTGGCGCGCATCATGGCGCGGATCTCGCCAAAAGTCATAACATAGTCTGCATTTCCCTCAATATTCAGATCCAGGCTCTCGCTCTTTTTTGCAATACACGGGCCAATAAATACGGTCACTACATCATGATCCTGGCTCTTTAACAGTCTGGATACGGCGCACATGGGTGATACGGTTGTTGACATATTGTCAAGAAGCATGGGGAAATGCTGCTTGATCATATTTACAAATGCAGGACAGCAGGAGGTAGTCATCTTCTTGCCCTCTTTGTAGGCCTCTGCCCACTCCTCTGCCTCATAAGCTGCCGTCATATCGCCGCCCAGAGCCACTTCAACCATGTCTGCAAAGCCCAGCTGCTTTAAGGCCACGCGCCAGCTCTCCATGGTAATATCCGGTCCAAACTGTCCTTCCGTCGCAGGCGCCACCATGGCGACTACCTTCTTGCCTGCCTTGATCAGACGGATCACATCTACCATAAAGGTCTTGGAACCAATAGCTCCGAAGGGGCAGCTGTGGATGCAGGCGCCGCACTGGATGCACTTCTTTTCATCAATCACACAGATGCCATACTCGTCATATGTGATCGCATCTACCGGACAGACCTTTTTGCAGGGGCGCTCCAGATGGGCGATCGCATTATAAGGACATGCCTGGGCGCACTTGCCGCACTCCTTGCACTTATTTGGATCAATGTATGCATGGTCATGGCCCATAGTGATAGCTCCGAAATTACAGGAGTTCTGGCAGGCTTTCCCCATACACTTGCGGCAGTTGTCTGTGACAATATAGGACGCAATGGGACACTCCTCGCAGGCTGCGTTGATGACCTGAACCACATTGGAACTTTCTCTTCCTGTAGGGCACTTGCCTTCTGCCAGACGGACTCTCTGCTTGATGATCTCACGCTCCTTGTAAATACAGCAGCGGTAGCTGGCCTGAGGGCCTGGGATCATATCATAGGGGATCTCATCCCTTTTTTCATCCAGATTTCCCTCCCATGCGGCTTTCGCAACCTCATAGAGCACGTCATGTTTCAGGCGCAGGATCGTTGCATCATTTGTTACCATTTTTCATTTCCTCCATTCATAATCCCGGACGCCTGTTCTAAGCGCCCGGACAGCAAATATATATCTTGGAAGGCCCAAAGGGCCCATCGCCAACTTAATAATAGGTGATAACCACCTTTTTTCCCATATCCTCAATCAGATGGCGCAGCTGCTCCACCAGATTCTGGCGGATTCCCAGATCAAAGGGCAGTCCCGGATTCTGATAGGCGCTGTTAATGGCCTTTCCTACGTACAGATGAACCTCTGTACAGTCCTCAATCAGGATTTTTGCCACCATAGAGCCGCCGTTGGGCTTATCCAGCTCCTCAAAAAAGTCCTCAGAAACCGTTTCATTTTTTACATACCGCCGGAGAAGCTGAAGCACACGGTTTAAGGTAAGGACTCCCTCCGTCACCAGATCCACCCCGTCCATATAGGCAATAGGGGGAATCTCCGGGTCCACATAGTCCAGAGATACATCCAGCTTCCGGTTCAGCACCCGTGACACAATGGTAGCGCTGGTGCCTCCGCATACAATGGTCGTGGCATTGGGATCGGACATAAAATCCTCTACCATGGCTGTATCATCCTCTGGATTTCGGGCCGGACCGGTCATCAGATGAACCGGCTTGCTGCTGATGATGCGCATACAGGCCACTGTGGTATCGTCTCCCGGATGAAACTGGTACAGCTCGTCACAGGCACGGCTGATGGACGCAGCCAGACGCATGGCGGAAACGGTGATCTGATACTGGCGCACCGCATAGTCCGCAATATCCTTCCACAGCCAGCCGAAATTTAAAAGATCGCCTACTCCCGCATGAATGGTACCGTCGCTCATAAGGATCAGAGCGTCTCCCTTCTGCACCTTAAAACGGTATTCATTGATCCGTTTTCCCTGAAGCTCCCGGATGTTCTGGGGAATTTCCATCAGCTTTCCGTCCCGGATAAAGATGCAGCCCGGATTGTCATACTCTACCAGATAGGCGTCTCCATTATGGAAAACCTGCAAAATGCTGAAGGTAGAGTAGGCCACCTGGCGCACCTGGCAGATGGGAAGGGTCTCACTGATGGTATCCACACATTCCTCCAGGGTAGCCCCGTTTAAAAACATGGTTCCCAGGATTTTTGAGGTAAGAGTAGATAAAATATTAGCCTTGACCCCACTTCCCATACCGTCGGCCAGAATCATAATGTTGGAATCCTCTGTCTGAAGAATTTCCACTTTGTCGCCGCAGAGGATCTCACTGTACTTGTTCAGGCTTTTGTAAGCAACATCTACCGTTATCTCCATACGCTACCTCCCAAAGCCCGTAGGCTTGGGCCGGATGCTCCCCAAATGAACATAGCCTGCCGGCTTTTCTGCCGTTTCTGAGCTGTCCGCCTTGGAGCCGGATGCTCCCGATGCTCCCGACCGTATACCCGGCGCTCCCGGAATGACAGCCTGTGCTCCTGCCTGCCTTGGAGCACCGCCTCCCAGGGAATCCCTTGTCATCACACCGCTTATGGGAACCGCCCCCCTTCCCATATGGACATTTCCCACAGGCGGTTCCATTTCATCCTCCTCATGGAGAGAGGAATCATCTAACAGAGAACGGCACAGTTTGCTTAAGGTGGTTTTTGTTTCCGCTGTCGTTTCTCCCAGAAGGCCTGCAATTTCCTGCGCCACCATCATCTGCTTGTGGATTACCTTCTGAGCCAGATCAATGGTTTCCAGCTTCTTCTCATAATCCTCCTGAGCCAGTTCCTCCTCACGGGTGATATCAATAAAGGTAGCAAGCACTGCATTTTCCTTTTCTATGTATACAATGTTCTGGAGTGTGGACAAATGGTACTCCGGATAGCTGACCCGCTTTCCATGGATATTCTGATGGGTGTCGAATACCCACTGGAAATCCACCGGATCAATAAATTCATACAGATACATGTCAAGAGCCTCTGAGCGTGTCTTTCCAAAGTATTTCTCTCCCACATCGGAATACTCTAAAATCCGCATATCCTGCCCTACAATGAGCACAATATTTGGAGAAGTTTCCATTACCAGATTAGACATGGATTCTGCCTTTTCATGCATATAGGGAATGCACATGGAAACCTCTGCCTTGTGCTGGAATACAGCGATCGCCTTTTCCCGACAGGTAGGATAACCGCAGGCCCCGCAGTTCAGCTCATCCTCCGGCTTAAATTTATTCGTCATGCGCAGAATCTGGCGGATCTGCTCCTCCGTCGGCATAGGATCTTTGGGCGAACGGTCTAAAAACTCTTTTCTGAAAGAAACCGCCTGAACCGCATGCTCCATCTGCGAACGGTCGGCGGGCTCCCTGCAGATCCGTTCCTCCATATCCAGCTTTACTTTAAAGCGGGAAATAAACTCCTCATCATCCACCGTCGGCCCCTTAATACAGCCGCCGGCACACATATTCATTTCAATAAAGCACCCTTTGATCTCTCCCCTGGCCATGCTCCTGCACAGGTCAATACAGTTTGTCTCCCCATGGACATAGAACTTGCGGTAGCCGTCTCCCCTGCTTTCTTCCTCAGCCAGCACCGAATTTACCACCCCGTTTGTAACAGGATACAGGCGGTTTACCTTGGGATCAAAGGCCGTAAAGGGCATATCCTCACAATCCTCAATGGAAATTTCCTCCTGATCCAGCCATTTTTTCATATCCCGGAAATTCAAGACCGCATCAATGCAGTTATCATGGCGAGGGTCGTTTGCCTCCTTCTTTTTTGCAATACAGGGGCCTAAAAACACTACCTTCACCTCACGCCCCAGTTCTTCCTTTAGAATGCGTCCGTGGGCGATCATGGGAGATACCACCGGCGCAAGGTATTTTACCAGCTCCGGATAGTAAATCTCAATCAGGTCATTGACACTGGGGCAGCAGGTGGTAATGATATTTTCCATCTGATGCTCCTTAAGCAGCCTGGCATACTCTGCTGTCACATAGGCAGCGCCCTCGGATGTTTCCCTCACATCCTCAAATCCCAGACGGATCAGGGCCCCACGGACCTGGCCGATGGTCTTGTATTTTAACAGACCCATATAAGAGGGTGCAATGGAAACCACTACCCTCTCGCCGGCTGCGATCCAGCCCTTCACCAGTTCCAGATCGCTTCTGAGCGTCTTTGCAGACTGCGGACATATCTTCAGGCAGTGGCCGCAGAGAATACACTTATCAGGCATGATCACGGCCCGTCCATCCTTGACCTGGATGGCCTTTACCTCGCAGTAGCGGACGCACTTATAGCAGTGCTTACATTTTGTGGCCTTGAAATCAATGATTTCCATGCCCATAATCACAGTCTCCCTTTGATCTCGTTTTCAAAAAACGCTTCTGTGTCCTCCGACTTCAATGAATATAACTCTCCGTCCACGGTCACACATACGCCGTGGTCGCAGTTTCCGGAGCAGAAAGCTCCGTTTAAGTCAACCTGTCCCGACAGGCCGTTTTCATTTACAAGCTTCTGAAGCTTTTCAATAATCTCTCTGGAACCCTTTAAATGGCAGGCGCTTCCAATACATATTGTTACTTTCATTTTCACTTCACCCTCCGTTATTCGTTTCACTCTGTCTGTACGTTCTTTATCCTTTGTACAGGGGTCTCCCCACAGGTAATGCTATTATCTCATATTGTCATATTTTTATCAATAATATTTCTGCAAAAACAAAGGGTTTCCGATGGAAAAGTGTGGTATACTGGATATATTTCAAACGATATGTCTGCCGGACAGAACCGCCCGGCAAAGACAAAGGGAGGAATCAGAAAATGGAACAAAAGACAGGACTTGTGCTGGAAGGCGGCGGAATGCGCGGAATCTATACAGCCGGCGTGCTGGATCTCTTTATGGATCAGGGAGTAACCTTTGACGGCGTGATCGGAGTATCCGCAGGAGCCATCCACGGCTGCAGCTTTCTTTCCGGACAGCGCGGGCGGAACATCCGATATTATAAAAAATACTGCCAGGATCCTCGCTTTATGAGTGTTAAAAACCTTATCCTCACCGGCGACATCGCAGGAGAACAGTTCTGCTACCACACGCTGCCGGAAAAGCTGGATCCTTATGACTATACAGCCTTTAACAATAATCCGGCTGAATTTTATGTAGGCTGCAGCAATGTAGAAACAGGAAAACCGGAGTATCTGCATCTGACCGACATGAAACAGCAGATCGATTATCTGCGTGCCTCTGCGTCACTGCCTCTGGTATCAAAAATCGTACATGCCGGAGGAAAAAAGCTGTTAGACGGCGGCTGTACGGACAGCATCCCGGTAAAAGCCTTTATGGAGCTTGGATACCCAAGGAATGTTGTTGTCCTTACCCGCCACAGGGGTTATCGGAAAAAAGCAGAGGGAACGCGGCTTACCGAACTGTGCTACCGCCATTATCCGGCCTTTGTAAAAGCCGTTAAAAACCGGCCATCCATGTACAACCGGACGCTGGATGAGATTGAGTCTCTGGAAAACAGCGGCCAGGCCTTTGTGATCCGTCCCAGCAGGCCTCTTACCATCGGACGAATGGAAAAGGATCCGCAAAAGCTTCAGCTTGTTTACGAGCTTGGGTATCAGGACGCAGCCAGATGCCTTTTAGACCTTTTATCCTGGAAACAGGGACCGGCCAGATGACCGATCCCTGTTTCCGTTCAGAAGTTTACCTGCTGTAAATTCTAATTGCAGCAGCCGCTGTCCCTTCCGCAGCAGCTTCCCTCTCTTTCACAAGTACTCCCCTCTCTGCCATTCCGGCCCCAGACAGCATCATTCCAGCCCTGCCAGTAACCCCAGTTCCAGCCGTCGCGGTATCCCTGACGGTATGCCCGGCGTTCCCTGTCCGCTGCCTGTGTTCCGCCGCAGCCGCAGGAACCGGCCGTTCCAGTACCGCCAGACCCCGTATTGCAGTTTCGGCAGCCACAGCTGCAGCAGCCGGAAATCCTGCATCCGCAGCCGCATCTGTTTCGACAGCCGCAGCCTGAACCGTTCCGCTCGGAACCATTTCCATTCTGATCTGCATTTCTGCATCCATTATTACAGCAGCATAAAAGACAACTCATAATCTCTACTCTCCTTTTTTAATTGGTTGTACCATATCATATGGGACAGTGAGACAAAGTGTTCCTGCGCAAAAAACGTCACCTGTTATATATCTCTTCATAAAATAATAAAGAAAGAATAAAAAGGAGATTTCAATCAATGGAAGCATATATGGATGCAAAAGCCTCGGCCTGCAGCTGCGGATGCGGATGCAGAAGCCGTGTAGTTCCCGGCGTATCAGACAGACCGGCCGCACAGCCGGAATATTCCGGGCCGTCCCCCCAGATGTGGCCCGGATGGGATATGAATCAGTCCCTTCCCTATGGGGAAGCCGGATATCCCCAGACAGGATATCCTCAGATGGGAACAAATATGAATCAGGGAGGTACCGTATGGCCCATCGTGAACTGCCCGGACACCACAGCCGGTTATCTGGAGCAGCATCACCCGGCAGCCATGGCCTATGTACCATGGCAGCAGTGGCAGACTACCTATGCGCCTGAACGCGGCCTCATGCAGGGAACCATCTTCCCTGATCTGGATCTTCCATTTAATTACGGGAGGTGCGGACGATGACAGAAAATCTCCAGAACCTATCAAGAGGAGCCATGCTCCAGGCAGTAAACCAGACCGGCTTTGCCGTGGTGGAGGCCAATCTCTATCTGGACACTCATCCCTGTGATATGGAAGCGCTCTCCTATCTTAATCAGATGATGGAAGCCTATAAAAACGCAAAAGCCGCCTATGAGGCCCAGTTTGGCCCCTTAAATGCGGGAAATGTGACTGAAAATGCCTACTGGACCTGGGTCAGTGATCCCTGGCCATGGGAAGGAGGGAATTTATAATGTGGATTTATGAAAAACGTCTCCAGTTTCCGGTAAATATTAAGGAGCCGAATGCCAAGCTGGCACAATTTATTTTAAGTCAATATGGCGGTCCTGACGGAGAGATGGGCGCATCCATGCGCTATCTTTCCCAACGCTACGCCATGCCTTATAAAGAAGGCAAGGCTGTTTTGACCGATATCGGCACAGAGGAGCTGGCCCATCTGGAAATGATCGCCGCCATTGTCCATCAGCTGACCCGGAACCTTACAGCCGAGCAGCTGGTAGAACAGGGCTTCGGCCCCTATTATATTGACCACGCTACCGGCATCTGGCCTCAGGCAGCAGGCGGCGTTCCCTTTAATGCCTGCGAATTCCAGTCCAAGGGCGACGTGATCACGGATCTTCATGAAGATATGGCAGCAGAACAAAAAGCCCGGAGTACCTATGACAACATCCTCCGGGTAGTAACAGACTATGACGTATGCGAACCTATCAAATTCCTGAGAGAACGGGAGATCGTCCATTATCAGCGTTTCGGTGAAACACTCCGAATCACCCAGGAAAAACTGGACAGCCGCAATTTCTATGCCTTTAATCCGGCCTTTGATCCGGATCAGGCGCCCCAGCCCCGATAATCAGCCTTTAATCCAGCTGTATCCGGACTCCGCCAAGGAGCTTTACGTCTTCCTCCTGATGGGTTGTGATCAGGAGGAAGCGATCCCGGCGGTTTTCCAGAATATAGCGGATCACCTCCAGCTTAAGGGCCTCATCAAGCCCGGTAAAGGGTTCATCCATTACGAGCATATGGGAAGGCGCAAGAACGGCCCGCAGGATGGCGGTCCGCCGCTTCATCCCTCCGCTTAAAGTGGACACGGGACGGGTAAGGCATTCTTTAGGAAGTAAACAGGTCATGGCCTGAGCCAGTTTTTCTTCCTTCCATTTTTCCTTTAATGCCATCTGCACATTTTCCATAGGGGAAAAGGAAAGACAGAGACGGTCCTCCTGAAAAACCGCAGAGATCCTCAAAGGCCAACCAGGGCCGTCCTGAGTAAAAATCCTTCCGCTGTCGGCCGTTTCGAGCCCCATGAGAATCCGAAGAAGGGTTGTTTTTCCTGAGCCGGAGGGCGACATCAGGCAATAACAGGCATCCTGCTCCAGCGTCAGGCTCAGATCCTGAAGAACCTGCAGTTCTCCGTATTTTTTAGAAAGATGCTCGATGCAAAGCTTCATACAACCTCCTCATCAGTGGCGTACCCGCATAAGCAGGCTCAGAAAAAAGCGCTCAAAGACAGCGCTGATCACAATAATGGCAAAGGTCCAGGCAAACAGGCCCGCTGTATCCAGATAAAGCTTAGAATAGTAGAGCTGCTCTCCGATCGACGCCTGAGGTATGCCGATCACCTCTGCCGCAACCCCGGATTTCCAGCTCATCCCAAGAGCCGTACGGCAGCTGCTTAAAAGGTAGGGGTGAACGGCCGGAATATATATATATTGAAGGCGTCTGAAAAAGGAAAATGAAAAAACACGGCTCATTTCCAAAAGTTCCCTGCCTGTATGTTCCAGACCGATCAGCGTTCCCGTATAAATCATGGGGATCACAACCAGAAATGAAATAAACACGGACAGGCCGTCAGAGCCGATCCAGATCAGTGCCAGGATCACAAAGGAGGCCGCGGGAACGGAACGAATCAGCAGCATGGGCGGTTCCAGAAGATCCTTTACAAAGGGACAGGCGTAGCTGGCCCACCCCAGGAGAATCCCCAGAACAAAAGCCATGAGAAAGCCGGCGCTGATCTTAAAAAATGAATGAAGCAGCGTCTGCCAGAAGGAAACTTCCGGCAAAAGCTGCCAAAGGGCCCCGAGCATATCGAAGGGCCCCACAAAAATCACATCATTTTGGATGGCTAAGTGGGCGGCCTGCCAGAGAACCGCCCAGAAAAGCCATATCATATATGTTTTTAAACGCGAAGATATTTTCATGTTTTTCATTATGGCAGATAGTAGAAGTCATCTCCGGGAAGCGTTCCGCCGATGGACTTGGCATCCTGTCCGGAAAGCACCTCCAGATAGCCGGAAAGGGCCTGTTTCATTTCTTCACCGGTAATACATACAATATTGCAGAGAGGCATCGCTTTCTGAGCCATAGCAGCCTTTTCTACGATCCCAATATCAGCTACCAGCTGTGCAGCCTTTTCAGGCTCAACAGATGTATACTCCGCAGATTCTGCATGATCCCTTAAAAACTGCTCCACAGCAGCCTCATGCTCCTCTAAAAAGCCAGTACGGACAATGGTAACTCCCGTAACCATCCGGCTGTTTCCTTCCTTATTTAAAAGATCCCACTGCTCGGTCAGATCCATCACTGTTTTCAGCTCCGGATTCTGCATACAGGCCGCTGAAGCAAAGGGCTGAGGGAGCACGCCGATGGCAGACGGATCTTCCTTTAATATAGAAGCAACCTCTGCAGCCTCGGATTTAAACTCCATGGTTACATCCCCGGAGCCAAGGCCGTTTTCAGCCAGAAGATAATTCATGGCAAATTCCGGCGTGGTTCCTTTTCCTGTCATATATACGGTTTTACCCTTCAGATCTTCCATCGTGGAAATAGAATCATCCGAAGCCACTACATACAAAACTCCCAGTGTATTGATATCAATGACCTTTACCTGTCCCTGCGTCTTATTGTAAAGCACGCTGGCTACATTGGCAGGCACCAGCGCAATATCCAGGCTTCCGTTTGCAATATTTCCTACCAGCTCATCTGCCTTCCCTGCCATGGTAAATTCATATGTATTGGCAGTTTCTCCGTTTTTGGCAGTTTCCATCAGATAGGCCAGTCCCATAGAGGTAGGTCCCTTTAAGGCGCCCACACGGACAGCGGCTGCGCCGGAACCTTCCTTCTCCTCTTCTGAAATCGTCTCAGAGCCGGTCTCTGCCCCGGTATTTTCTGCCTCAGTGGATTCTGCCTCTGAATGTTCCGTTTCCTCTGGAACCTCCTGGGAAGCTGCCTTGGAAGAAGCGGAAGGAGCCGCGTTATCACCGGATGCGCCGCAGCCGGTTACAGCGAAAGCTGCTGCGGTTAAGAGTGCAGTCAATACAGAAATTTGTTTTTTCACAGTACATTCTCCTCTCCGGCACCCTCTGGATGCCATCCCTTACTATAACACATTTTTTTCTGTTTTTCCATCCTCACCGCCGGAAAAACAGAACCGAAACAGCGTTCGGACGGCTCAAATCCATAAAAACGGACGGCCCTCAACGGGATTCCGTCCGTTTTTCTTATTTTCTTAAATACTCATTTTTCCCCTGTATCATTTATGCGCCTGCCTGAATACCGGTCTTTCCCACACTCTTTTCCCGAACCTCTTTTTTCCGAAACAGCTCACGGCCGGAGGTATACACGATGATCACACCGAGAACCATTAAAAGAGCGGCAATGATCAGCTGCAGTCCCTCTACCATAAATACGGCGCTTCCTGCGCCAAAAGCATGAACAAGTGCAATGGAACGCTCAATTAAAGCGGTAAAGGTAACGCAGAGCATGATAATAAGCGGAGGGAACAGCGTTCTGTTTTCTCTGCCCGTAACCTTTAAAAATACACACAGCGTAATGAGGACCAGAGCGCTCAAGAGCTGATTGGCGCTTCCAAAAAGAGGCCAGATATTGGAATATCCGATCTTTGTCAGGATAAAGCCGCAGGCTAATGTGATCATAGTTGCAAAATATTTATTGCATACCACCTGCCTCCAGTGCTCCGCCTGTTCCATATCATCTGTACTGAACAGCTCCTGAAAGGACATACGGCCGATTCTTGCAACGGAATCAAGGCTTGTAAGAGCCAGAGCTGATACACACATGGTCATAAAGCACTGGGCTGCATACATAGGGATTCCAAACATTTCCAGAAATCCTGCTACTCCGGCTGAAAAAATCTGGAAGGGAGTACCCACAGCAGGCGTTCCGTCTGCTCCTGCGGCAGCACCTGCCACACACAGGGCTAAAACTGCCAGAAGACTTTCCAGAACCATTGCTCCATATCCCACTTTCAGCATATCCTTTTCATTGGAAATGGTCTTGGATGAAGTTCCTGAGGATACCAGGCTGTGAAATCCGGATACGGCTCCACAGGCTACCGTAACAAACAGAATGGGAAACATATCTCCCATGGATGCATTTTTAAAGCCTGTATATGCAGGAAGGTTCATGGACGGATGCGCCACTGCCAGACCTGCCGCTGCACCGATGATCATGCCGGCAAACATAAAGGTTGTCATATAATCCCTGGGCTGCATCAGAAGCCACATGGGGAGCACGGCCGCCATGAAGATATATGCAAAGGTCAGATAGGACCAGGTATCCTTTCCTGCTGTCAGCGGAAATGCCATTCCAATCCCAAGAGCAGCCGCCGTACAGGCCAGTCCCGCTGCCGTTTTCTTCCAGCCCTTTAACTGAAGTTTTTTCTGGATCACTCCAAATATCATCGCAAATACAATAAACAGAAGGGAAATGCTTCCCGCCGCTCCATTGGTCTGTGCGGCCGGAGAAAGGACTGCTGCTCCGTCAACCACGGTATATGCGTTAAACGTACCTGCCACCATATCTGCAAAGGCTGCGATTACGATCAGGGTAAAGAGCCAGCAAAATAAAAGGAATAGCTTTCTCCCTGTCTTTCCAATATACCGCTCGATCAGAAGCCCCATGGATTTTCCTTCATTCTTTACACTGGCATACAGTGCGCCGAAATCCGTAACTGCTCCAAAGAAAATACCTCCCAGGATCACCCACAACAGCACGGGCAGCCACCCAAAAGCAGCGGCCTGGATCGCTCCGGTCACAGGGCCGGCCCCCGCAATCGATGAAAACTGGTGGGCGAATACCGTCCACCCGTCTGTAGGCACATAATCCTGTCCGTCTTCCAGTGCACAGGCAGGCGTTTTTGCCCTGGGATCTATGCCCCATTTTTCTGCCAGCCACCGGCCATACAGGGTATATCCCGCCAAAAGACATACCGCTGCGATCATTACAATTACAAGTGTGTTCATACTCTTATCTCCTTCCTTCTGGAATAACTGTCATTATAGTCACTTTTATTCGGAAGTCAATCAGATGGAACATACCGTATTTTCATATTTTTTATTCTTCTAAGTTATGTTTATGCCATAACCTCATAACTGCCAGGCATATTTTCGCCAGACCGGAAATACCATTCCAGCCCCAGGCTGGCTGCCATAGCGCGGTCCACACCGCCCATCTGCCGCCGGTCCAGGTGCCCTATGTATTCCTTTAAGCGGCTGCGGTCAATGGTGCGGATCTGCTCTGTAAGCACCGTAGAATCCTGTTTTAATCCGCACAATGTTTTATCCAGGCTTACATGGGTAGGGATAGCCGCCTTGGTGGTCCGGCTGGTAATAGCAGCTACGATCACCGTCGGGCTGTGGCGGTTTCCCGTGTCATTCTGGATGACTAAAACCGGGCGGATCCCTCCCTGCTCCGATCCCTTGACCGGTGAAAGGTCTGCATAAAAGAGGTCTCCCCGGATCACTGAACGGTACGTCTGTCTATTTCCATTCCAATCTGAATTTCGTTCCATGGCTTGTCTCCTTATTTTGAGTTTCATCACTTCATTCATACACTCATAGGATTCCCAATTCCGGAGATTTCAAACATTTCCTGAAAAAAACATGAAAAAACCCCATCCTCAGAGGACAGGGCCATTCATTTTCCTTTATTCTGTTTTGCCTTAAAACCGCTTGATTTTTCCTGCGGCTGTTCGTTCAAAAGGCACTTCTCTCACAATCAGCCGGGCAATGCGCTTATAGACAGGCATAGACCCATTCAGGCGGTCAACCAGCTCCTGAAGAAGCGGCTTTGGCTCTGTAATCGTATGCTTTTCCATATATTCCGGATCCGGGAAGATTTCTGCCTCGATGGCCTTCTCATGCTCACGGACCAGAATCTCTTTTACCAGATCGTTTCGTCCCAGCTCATTTTCCAGCTCCTCAGGAGATACATTTTCCCCGTTTGCCAGGATGATCAGGTTCTTTCTGCGGCCGGTAAGGAATACAAAGCGATCCTCGTCCACATAGCCTAAGTCTCCTGTCTTTAACCAGCCGTCCTCCAGAGCGGCAGCCGTCTCCTCCGGCATCTTATAATATCCCTGCATCACGCTGCTTCCCCGTACCCAGAGTTCATGATCCACCGTTTTTGCCTCGCAGTTTGGCAGAAGCTTTCCTACGGAGCCGATCTTATTTTCCCACTCCAGGTTGGTACTGATCACAGGAGAACACTCCGTCATGCCGTATCCCTGAAGAATGGTGATGCCAAACTCCTTAAAGAGACGGATACAGTCCGGATCGAGGTAAGCGCCTCCGCTGCAGATGGTCTTAAGCTTTCCGCCGAATATGGCCGCTGCAGCCTGTTCCTTTGGAACAGACCGATCGATCTCTTTTAATTTTCCTGCCAGCGATTCGATGATCATAGGCACCAAAAGCACGATTTCCGGCTGGAACAGCTTTAAATTTCTCTGGAAACGCATGATCGAATCATTGATGCAGATAATCATTCCAATGGAAATCCCCTTTATGATATCCATGGTCAGGCAATACACATGGTTAATGGGAAGAACGGTCAGGGATACAGTTCCCTGAGGGATCTTCATATCCAGACACAGGGCATTGTCCGCCAGATTCCGGTGGGTCAGCATAACGCCCTTGCTCTTTCCTGTGGTTCCTGAGGTAAAGAGAATGGTACACAGATCCTCCGGCTTTACCTCACAGTGAAATTCTCCCTGATATGCCTCTAAAAGCTCAGGCAGAGACTGGATGGAAAGAGACTCGCGGATCTTTGGACAGGAGGAAGCGGCAGCCTCTGCCACATCCGTCCTCACCTCATCAAACACCAGCATTTCCACATCTGCCCGGTTTAAGAGCTCACAGACTGCCTCCGCAGGAAGCTGTACATCAATGGGAACTGCCACACTTTTACTGTTTGCCGCGCCAAAATATGAGGTAATCCATCCATAGCTGGTGGGGCCAATGACGGCAATATGCTTTCCTCTCATCCCCTTTTCTTCCAGCATACGGCCAAAGGCCATGGTATCCCGGTGCAGATCTTCATAGGTCTTTTCCTCAAGCTCCCGCTTTACCTTATAGCGGAACGCGGTCTGGCTGCCGTAAGAATCAGCCGCCCGGCTTATGATCTCCTGTAATGTATTTGCTTCCATTCCTTCTCCTTCCTCTTTCCCGCCTCAGATAACCTACTGCAGGGACTGAATATACTCCATGGCGTCCTTTACGGTCTTTACATTGACCACTTCCCGCTCGTCCACCTCAACGTCCCAGTGTTCCTCAATCTCTCCGACCATACTCATAAAATCATAGGAATTAAAGCCCAGGTCCTCCACAAAACGGGAATCCTCCCGGATTTCTCCCGGTTCTATATCTACATACTCACAGATCATCTCTTTTAACTCTTCAAACATATCCTTTTTCTCCTTCTTTTTATACCATGTCAATAATCTCTCCTACCGTCCGGCTGCAGTCCTCCACACCTCTGAAAATGATCCTGCATAGATAGTAGTATACCTCTTCCAGTTTCTGGGGCGTCACGATACCGGTCTGGTACTCAAAGCAAAAATCCAGACCATCGTCCAGAGCGCGGTGGCTCACGGTCAGATACAGCGGCTGTCCTGCCACACCGTTGGAGTAACGGGCTGTATCATAGCGGATCCCGCCCATCTTATCAAGGCCCGGCCCCTCATATTTCATAGTCAGAGGCTGATAGGTCAGAGCCAGTGGCTCATAGGTCAGGCCATCTTCCAGGTTATAAAATTTCTTTCTGTAATTAAAATATTCTGTAGGGCTGTAGCTTGCGTGCCTGAAATACTGATTCTGTGTATCCCGGATGATCTCCATTCCCTCTAAGAAGGTCTTGTCCCGTGAAATAATGGTCCGGAAGGGGAAGCAATGGATTCTGGTGCCTCCGCAGCGCTTCTCAGTCAGAGTGGCCCTTCTTGCAATGGTAGTCGTAAGGGAAACATCCTCATTTCCGTTCTGCTTCTGAAGATAAGTCCTAAGGCCCATAAGCAGAAGACAGGTCATGGATATCCGGTGCTCCTCACAGAACTTTAAAAGCCGTTCCGACGGCTCCGGCTCCAGCCGGAAGGTCGTAATATTAGCTGACACGTCCTCCGGAATGGTTCGGGCCGCCCTCTGATCCGGGTTTCCGGAAGCCTTTCGCTGCTTTTCAAGAAGGCCCGGGCCGTAGATGCTGTTAAAAATCGGCTCCGATGTACCGATCAGCTTTTCAAAAAATTCCCGGTCTCTCTGGCTGGATGTACTTCCCGCCTCATAAGCCAGATCCTTTTCCAGCTGCTTTATGTAGGAGGTCATGGCCTTTGGATAAGCAATCACCTCGTCTCCAAACATCTTATGACTGTAGATTTCAATGATATCCCTGTAAAACAGGATTAGAGACTGGGCGTCCATGGTCATGTGATCTACGCACACATAGGTTCCCTGAAAGCCGTTTGGAAGGCGGATCATCACAATGCGGTGCATGGGGGAATCATAGCGCTCAAAGGGAAGCTCGGTCCATTCCCTCATCTTCGCCTCTGCATCCTCCATTTTCCAGCCGTAAAAGTCAAAATGTGCAATCTCGGAGTTATCCTCCTTTACCACATACTGGTACTCTTTTCCCTCTTTCCTGTCATGAGCAAACCGGATCCGCATTCCTTCACAGCGGGCAATCGCTTCCTTAATGCTCTCCCGCAGCACCTCCCAGTCCAGATCGATCTCAATGGTCAGACTGGAGCCGATATTTAATACCTGCTTTTTAGGACAGTATTTCAGACAGTAAAAATGCAGCTTCTGCGCCTCGGTCAGCGGATATACCTTACAGCCCTTTCTCGTTTTCATTCCTCACATACCCCTTTCGTAAATGCACGTTCCATCAGTTTCCTTACAGCTGTCTCATAAGCCGGACGGTCCTTATAATATGCCTCCGCATGGGAAGCTCCCTCTATGATCAGAAGCTCCTTTGGAGCAGCGCAGGCTTCGTAGAGCTCATGCACCATAGAGCAGGGCACAAAGGTATCCTTTGAGCCGTGGATAAACAGCATGGGGATCTTAGCCTTTTTTACCTCATCTCTGGCATTACACTCATCCAGGCCATAACCGGCTTCCTTTTTTGCCATCCGGTCGGACAGATCCATTAAGGGAAATGCCGGCATATGATAGGTTGTCTTAAGAACAGAAGTAAATACCTCTTTGGCGGAGGTAAAGGCGCAGTCGGAAACAGCCCCCTTTACCTGCGGCGGAAGCTCAAGTCCCACTGCCATATCCACCGTAGCGGCTCCCATGGAAATCCCCTGAAGCAGAAGCTCGCAGTCCTCTCCCAAGCGCTCTGTCATGTATTCCATCCATTTTTTTGCATCCAGACGATCCAGACATCCAAAACCGATATAGGTACCCTCGCTGTCTCCATGGGCTCTCTCATCCACGGTCAGGACGCCCAGCCCGCAGCCCATATAAAACCGGGCCAGGGACGGATAATCATTCAGTCCCCGGCTGGTATAGCCGTGAAAACAGATCACTGCCCGTTTGGTATCCTTTCCCGGAAAGTACGTTCCGTGAAGCTTTAAGCCATCCTCAGACTGTATGTACACCTCCTCATGGGGCTGGCTTAAAAACCACTGGCGGTTTTCCTCCATAAACGGCAGATAGACACTCCAGTCCGTACCTGCCATTTTCTGGGTCCGCTTATTATCCGCCTTTCCCCGCATCAGCGTCCGGCGCAGAAAATAGCGCGCCAGCGCATACTCTCCCGCAGCAAGCAAAGCTGCCGCTCCGGCTCCCATTCCCAACATCCACTTTATTTTCATCCTGCTGCTCCTTTTTTATCCGGGACCGTATCTCTCATACAGACCCCTATATGATACGCATCTCCCAGCTGCGCCTCAAAAAAGCGCCAGCCGGGGATATCTGCTGTAAAACCATGGCGATCTCCCAGATCCAGAGGAAGTTCAAAGGGAGCTGTTCCATAAAAAATACGCTCCGGCTCCCTTTCCAGCCTGTTTGCAAATGAAATCTGCCGAAAGGGAAAGGCAAGTCCCCTCCCGTCTGCCTTTGCATAGCTTTCCTTTAATGTCCACAAACGGAGCACTGCTTTCTCTGCCTCTTTCTCCTGCTTTTCACAAATCCAGCTGTATTCTTCCGGAGAACATATCCTCCGTACCAGCCCTTTGCTGCAGGGCTTTCGGATCTGGATATCAATTCCTACCGGACGGCCGCAGACCGCACAGACGGCCATTCCCTCTGTATGGCTGATACTAAAAAAAACTCCCGGGCTGCCTTTTAGAAAGGGCTTTCCGTTTTCCGGAGCCATCACCTCCCAGGTTCTCCCATATTCCTGCAAAAGCCCCTGCTCAAGAAGCCTTCTTCCCAGGATATGTTCTCTGAGCCGGTCGCATTTCCTGCCCTCCCGCCGGTATGCGGCTGCGTAGATCATATTTCCCCTCCTGCTGCGTTCCCATGGTTTTCCCTGCTTTTTCCGTTTTTTCGACCGCTAGTCGAATTGTTTCCGCCTTACAATATCATATTTTCGACCGGGGGTCAAGTGTGGATTTTTTATATCACATATGCTATACTCGAACCATTCTGAAAACCATCCATACGACACTAAAAGAAAGCAGGAACATCATGCAGTATCTGAATAAACGCGAAAAAATCCTGGATGCCATGCAGCAGCTGATGACAACCGCTGATACCCGTTCCATTACGGTCAGTGAGATCGCACAGAAAGCCGGCATAGGAAAAGGAAGCATCTATTACTATTTTCCCTCTAAAAATGATATTCTGGACGGAGTCATTGAGCGGGCCTACTCCCGCGTTCTGGAAAAAGGGAGGGCTCTGGCCGCTGCCTCAGACATAGATGCCTTCTGTAAAATGGAGATCATCTACCACGCCTGTCTGGAGGCCTCCAGGGAGCTGCGCCGCCAGGAATCCTTTAACGCCGCCCCGGACGGCCAGGAGCGGGCCTTCATCCATCTGAAATTTGCCAAAGCCATTATCACCCATTTAAGGCCCATTCTTGCAGATATCCTCCGGCAGGCTGTGGCAGAAAACGGTGCCGTCTGCGAATATCCGGAGGAAACAGCCTATATCATCCTTCTGGTATTAACCGCCACTCTGGACAACCGTCTGGTACCCATGAAGGAAAGCGACGTAAGCCGGATTCTCACTGCATTTACCCAGATGCAGGGCCAAGGGCTCAATATTCCGCCGGAGGTTCTGCGTTTTCTGATTCGGGAGGTATAACGCCATGAATATCAATAAGAAGCAAAAACCCCAGACTCCCGGCTCACGCCGCCGGCTGGTTACGGCTCTGGGAATCACGGGCTGGCTTTTTAAAGGAGTTCTTTCTGTCTTTACCGCAGTCTTTCTTATCATAGCGGCAGCAGGACTGATCCTCTACGCGGCAGCCAAACCGGAGCTTGACAAATGCCGGGAGATTGCCTATGACAAGCTTGCTCAGATGGATCGTTCCGATTTTTCCATGCTGTCCGACACAGTGATCTACGATAAGGATGGAAAACAGATCGGCCTGATCAACGCGGGTCATTATCAGTACGTAGATATCAACCACATCAGCATGAACCTGCAGAACGGTTATATCGCTCAGGAAGACCGGAGATTTAAAAACCATAACGGAGTAGACTGGATCGCCACCTTCCGGGCCGGCCTTGCCCTGATCAAGCACGGTGGTGAAGTGACTCAGGGCGGCAGTACCATTACCCAGCAGGTGATCAAAAATACATATCTGACCCAGGAGCGCACCTTTACCCGCAAGATCGTGGAAATCCTGCTGGCTCCTGAACTGGAAAAGAAATACTCCAAAGCCGATATCATGGAGTTTTACTGCAACACGAATTTCTACGGGCACCGCTGCTACGGTGTTGAAGCTGCCAGTCTGTATTACTTTGGAAAACACGCCGCAGATCTGGCCCCTGAGGAAGCGGCTGTGCTGATCGGCATCAGCAACAGCCCCTCTGCCTATGACCCTGTTTCCCATCCGGACGCTTCCAGAAACAAACGGGATGATGTGTTAAAAAGCATGAACGAGGTTGGGTATCTGTCGAATGAAGACTATGAAAAAGCCGTCTCCTCTCCTTTAAAAATCGTACAGAAGGAAACAGAGGGCACGGATGAAAATTATCAGAGCAGCTATGCCATCCACTGCGCTGCCCTGGAGCTGATGAAAATGGACGGCTTTGAATTCCAGTATACCTTTGATAACAAGGAAGATTACACCCTTTACTCCGAACGCTATACCGCAGCCTACTCCGAGCAGTCAGACCGGATACGTGCAGGCGGCTTTCAGATTTATACCTCTTTAGACAGTGGACTGCAGGCTGCGCTCCAGACGCAGATCGACACCAGTCTTTCGGGCTTTACAGAACTTCAGGAAAATGGAAAATTTGCCCTTCAGGGAGCCGGCGTGATCGTAGACAACAAGACCAACTATGTAACGGCCATTGTAGGAGGACGCGGGGCGGATGATCCTTTTAACCGGGCCTATTTAAGCGCCAGACAGCCCGGAAGCACCATTAAGCCCCTCATTGACTACGGACCCGCCTTTGATACCGGGGAATACTATCCCGCACGCATGGTCAATGACCACAAATGGGAGGACGGCCCTTCCAACAGCGGCAGACGCTACTTTGGAAATGTTACCGTAAGAGAAGCCTTAAACCGCAGCTTAAACACTGTGGCCTGGCAGATTTTAGAGGATATCGGCATTGATTTCGGCCTGAACTATCTGGGAGAAATGGAATTTCAGAAGCTGAGCTATGTGGACAATCAGGTGCCCTCCTTAAGCATCGGAGGCTTTACCAACGGCGTCCGGGTAGTGGATATGGCAAAGGGCTACAGCACCCTGGCAAACGGCGGAGTATACAATGACCGCTCCTGCATCGTGAAAATCCTTCATGAAAAAGAGGGCGAGCTTACAAAGGATATGACGCCTTTTGCAAAGCAGGTTTACCGCAGCGATTCTGCCTTTATGCTCACAGACGTCTTAAAAGGCACATTTACCTCCCCCTACGGCACCGGACGGGGACTTGGCCTGGAAAATGATATGCCGGCTGCCGGAAAAACCGGAACCACAAACAGCAGCAAGGATACCTGGTTCTGCGGCTACACCCCCTACTACACAGCCGCCGTCTGGGTAGGCTACGATATCCCCCGAAATATGCCGGGAATCTACGGAGCTACCTACGCAGGAAAAATCTGGAAAAATGTGATGGATGAAATTCATCAGGGTCTCCCGCCTCTTGACTGGGAACAGCCCGATACTGTAGAACAGCGTGTGGATGAAACCAACGGAATCGAAGATTATTTCAGCACCACGGCTCAGTTCCGGGCTCAGCAGAGCCTTCACGAAAAGGAACAGACTGCGCTTTTAGAAGAGCTGACCCAGGCAGCAGAGGCGTTCTGTGCCAGAGAAATCCGTTCTGTCGAGGATACCTATACGGTAAAGGATGAATATGCCTCTATCACCTCCCGTCTCCCTCTGTTGGACGACGGAGAGCAGCGGGCACTGCTCTTAGAGCAGACGGAACAGCGGTATGACTACTTTGTCTCCATCATCAGCCAGATGGAGGATGAAATCCGCCGCTATGAAGAGCAGAAAGCGGCCGAAGAGAAAAAAGCCAGGGAAGAAGCTGCCAAAGAGGCAGAGAAACAGCGTCTGGAAGAAGACAAAGCCACTAAAAAGAACAGCTTCCTTCTGGCCCTTGAAACGGTAGAGGAGATGGAATATCAGAGAGAGGACGCAGAAAGCCTGGTAAATGATGCCATTGACAAGCTTTCCCTCATTGCAGGAGATCCGGAAGCGGATGCTCTCTCCGACCGGCTCCAGACAGCCATCAGCCGCATTTCCACTCTTCCCACCGCAGAGGAATGGGAAAAACTTCAGGCACAGGAAGCACAGCAGGAGGCGAAAAAGGAACAGCAGGACCAGCTTGAGATCCAGTCCAGCCAGGCCCGTCTCCGCTCCTCCTTAAGCCGGGAACGCTTTAAGTGGAATAATATGGAATACTATGGACCGGGAGGACGGGGCGATGAATAAACATAACACAGCTTCCATGCAAAACGGCAAAAAAAGACCCGCATTTTCCATTTTACCGGAAAAACCGGACGGGGCTGAGGACTGGTTCTATACCTTTATGTGCATGAACATCCCCTTCTACGGATGGCGGTACCTAAAACAGCTTGTTTATCAGGAGCCCAATGACAGCCCCAAAAGCCAGTTTGCCAGAGCGTATCTGTACTATAAACGGGTATTTCTTAGGATTTCTCTGGCAATCGCAGCTCTGCTTGCTGTGATAGGCTTTGCCGGGCTGCATCTGCTGATTCGATATATGGAAATGCTGTAGCACAAAAACAGGCGGCAGACTGCCGGAACCCTTCTTCTAAAAGATCCGGCGTCTGCCGCCTGTATGTAATTCTATAAAATTATTTCTCCAAAGCAGCCTGCAGCTCTTTCTTTAAACGGGCGATTTCCGCTTCCTGCTCCTTTAACCGGCGGTCTTTTTCATCCATTCTCCGTCCCTGCTCCTCGATGAACATACGGAACATCTTCTGATCCATCATTCCCTCAATGACCCGGCGAAGCTCATCCACCGTATCTCCCGGCGTCTTTCCCGCCTCGTCAATGACAATATCCGCATATTTTTCATACAAAGGCACCCGCTCATTATAGAGATCTCTGAGCGTAAATCCCGGCTTTAAGGCAACGCCCCGGTCCACCACATTTCCGATGCGCCGTTCCATTTCTTCATAGCTCATCTTTAAGTAGACCACCTCGCTGATCTCCTTTAAATGCTTCATGGCCTCTTCCCCGTAGATCACGCTGCCTCCGGGAGCGATCACGGAAAGCCGTACATCCAGCCCCGCATTGATCCGGTTTTCCACCTCTAAAAAGCCGTCCATTCCTTTGTCTGCGATGATTTCCTTTAAAAGGCGTCCTTCCTTCTCCTGGATCACGATATCCACATCCACAAAGGAAAAGCCAAGACGCTTGGCAAGCAGCACGCCTACGGTACTTTTACCCGAGGACGGCATTCCGATCATGGTAATATTGGGTTTCATCCTGCAGTTCCTCCTGTTCTTCAGCGTTTCTTCTTTTTCACTGGTTTCTTTACAGAATATCCGAAGCTTCCCAGCTTCTTTCCCAGTTCAAAATATTCACCGTGGGAATAGGATACCAGACCGGAGGAATTTAAGTTAAATTTCCCCTTTGCATCCATGTACTGATTGTCAATGGTTACTCCCACTACCTGAGCCAGAAACAGGTCATGGCTTCCCAGTTCCTTTACCTCAGTTACCTTACACTCAATATTTACCGGGCTTTCTGCAATCCCCGGAGCCTTGATATATCGGGAGGGCTGAGGCGTCAGACGCATTTCCTTAAACTTATCCACATCCCGGCCGGACTTTACGCCGCAGTAATCCGTCGCCCGCACCAGAGGACGGTTTACCAGATTGATCACAAACTCCCCTGTATCCTTGATGATCCTATGGGAAAAACGTTCCTTGCGCACAGAAATCGATACCATGGCAGGATCGGAACAGATCGTGCCTGCCCAGGCTACGGTGATAATATTGGGATTTTCTCCCTCTCTGGCGCAGCTCACCATCACTGCGGGAACCGGATAGAGCATATTGCCCGGCTTCCAGTATTCTTTGCTCATAAAAATACCGTCCTTTCCTTTACTCCTGCTCTGCCAGCATCAGCGCCGGAATCAGCTGCTTCTTTCTGGATACCACTCCCGGCAGACGTACCAGAGGCTCTGTCTGTTCTCCGGACTCATCCGGCTCTGTATGAAAGGCCTTTTCCGCCAGCTGCAGCGCTCCGTTTCCTTCGCAGATCAAGTCTGTCGATTCGGTTAAAATATTTGTCAGCATGAAAAATACAAGATCCAGGCTGTTTTCCTGTCTGGCATTTTCCATATAATGGATAACTCTGGGGCGAATGCTTTCCAGCTCATCTCCATTTAGAGAGGTGATCTGTCCAACGCCGATGGCAATCTTTCCAGAAGTAAAGCGCTTAAAATCCTGATAAAAGATCTCCTCATCGCTCTTTCCCTTCAGATTGCTTCCCGCACCAAACATCTCCATGGCGTATTTTTCTATCTCAATTCCCGCAATCTCTGCCAGAGCTCTGGCAGCCATCTCATCCATAGGCGTACAGGTAGGAGAACGGAACAGCAGGGTATCGGACACAATGGCGCTGCAGAGAAGTCCTGCGATCTTTGGCTCCACCTTTACTCCGGCTTCCTGATACATCTGGTAAATAATGGTAGCCGTACAGCCTAAAGGCTGATTGCGGAAAAATACAGGAGACATGGTCTGAATCGTTCCCAGCCTGTGGTGGTCAATAATCTCCATAATCTCTGCATTTTCAATTCCGGCCACTGCCTGGTTCTTTTCATTGTGATCCACCAGCACAACCCGCTTTCCCTTGGCTCCCAGCAGGTTTCTTCGGGAAATCATACCCAGATAACGGCCATCCTTATCAAGAATCGGGAAATCCCGGTGGCGTTTATTCGCCATGACGTCACGGATCTCGTCAATATAGTCATCGCTCTCAAAGGTAATCAGGTGCTCTCTCGTCATAAAGTAACTGATGGGCATACTCTGGTTAATGAGACGGGCTGCCGTGTAGGTATCATAGGTTGTGGCAATAATCGTACAGCCCCGTTCCTGAGCAATCTTTTTAATCGTCATGGACACTCCCGCGCCTTCGCAGACAATGATGCAGTCCGCGCCCATTTCAATGGCGCAAAGCTGGGATTCATACCGGTTTCCCAGAATCACCAGATCATGGGGCTCGATGTAAAACTCCATCAGATCGGGATTTGCCGCCGCGATCAGCACCTTTCCCTGGCTGAAATAGGCATCTGCCGTACCGATCACCAGATCCGCCTCCAGTGTCTCAATAATATTGGAATACTGGGTATTGGCCTTGGACAGAATGCTGCTGTCATAAATATTCATATAGGTCTTTGTAATATCGCCTACCGTAATCAGTCCCTCCAGGGTGCCGTCCTCCCGCACCGCCGGAATGGTGACTACATTATTTTCCTGCATGATATTCCAGGCCCGCTTTAAGGAAATGTTGTCCGCAACTCCCTTTGTCTTTCGGATTTCAATGTCTCTTACCTGCGTCCGTACGTCCTCCACCAGAGCAGGCTCCTCCATGCCGAAATAATCCAGCACGAACCTTGTTTCCCCATTCACATGGCCCGCCCTGGCAGGAATGTACTCCTCTCCTGTTACTGCCCGTTTCAGATTGGCATAGCATACAGCCGAGCAGATCGAATCCGTATCCGGGTTTCTGTGACCGATCACCAGCGTTTTTCTCTTTAATTCCTGATCCATCTTCTCTCCCTCTTTACCCCAGGGATTTCCTTAAAAAAATCCCCTTTGATTCATAATCTATTTACATTTAGTTCACAATCCGTTCATATCCTCTTCTTATACTTTTTATATAAATAAATCATGTTTTTCGCATTGCTTACTAGTATATTTGCACATAGATTTTTCATAATTGCCCCGGCTTGAAACAGCCGGGGTCTCCTCATTTTTAGAGCAATTTAAATCCGGAAAGAGCCGCCGCAGCGGGCGGCTCCTGCCGGATTTATTCGTATTTTTGTGTATCAAGTATAGCAGATGAGGATATGTTTGGCAACCTCTTTATCTCACATACGATATCTCCCAGCCTGCTGCCGGAAGCGCCGCCGTCTCTGCCTTTTTCATCTTATCCTCTGTCTGAATCCGCCCCTTTTCATCCGCCGTCCAGATCCTGTCTCCGATCTTAAAGGACGCATAGCCGGTTCCTTCAGGAGCAGCCGCCAGAAGGCCGTTATAATAAAGGAAACCGTCCTTTTCTCCGTTTACCCCTGTTCCCTTTAAGGAACCGGAGGTTTCCGCACAGAAGGCAAATGTTTTGCCGTTTTTATCCCTTACATTTTCCGCTCTTCCTGTCAAAAGGGCGCCGTCCTTATCCGGATCAAACCAGGCCGTCTCAGTTTTCCCTCCTGAGGTCATGCGGATCAGCCCGCTCTGCTGTACCCCATAGGAATCAAAGAAATAATAGGTTCCATCCAGCTTTGTCACTGCATCCCAAATCTGCACGGCATCTGCTGATAAAAAAGCAGGAGTACCGTCATGCTGCAGATAGAAGTGGCGTGTCATATCTTCCTTTGTTTGTGCCGTCTCGGAAGCATTTTTTGCACGGCGGGCCTCTTTTGATAAGGCCTGCTCCCATTCCGGGCTGTCCCAGGGCCGTTCCTCTGTTTCAAGCCACTGGCCCTTAAGCATCCCTTCGTCTTTTCCGCCCAGATACACAAAGCGGCTGATGCCTGTGCCATCTCCGGGCTTTGCCTGTTCCCTTACGCACCGCCAGCCGGTCGCCATCACGCCGTTGGCATCAAAATAGTAACGATGGCCGTCAATCTCGCTTTCCTTATAGGAGCCCTCCTCTGCCCGCCTGGCCTTTCCCGAAGAGTTAAAATAATACCACTGTCCTCCGGGTTCTCCGGGAGCCAGTACCTTGGAAACAGAGCCTTCTGCCGGCCGCTTCCTCCCGTCGCTTTCCAGATAACGCCAGCCGTTCTGGGTATATCCCTGGTTTTCATCTCCCAGATAATAGATATCCCCATTTTCATAATGCCATCCTGTGCGCATCCGTCCCTGGCTGTCAAAGCTGTACCGGACATCTCCCAGCTTTTTCCAGTCATTCTTTTCCGCCTTGCCGCTGAGCCCCAGATAGTACCAGCCTTTCGCCATCTGAGAGGAACCATCCTCATAGATCCATGTTTCCTTTTCCATGGCTCCTGTTTCATCCACATGCCAGGTTCCCTGGATCCAGGCATCTGTTGCGATCTCACCGGTTTCATCCAGATAATAAGCTTTGCCGTCCCGGTTTTTCCATTGCTCCGTAACGATACCGCCGGTCTCATCCACATAGCGCTCTGCTCCGTCCACTGTCTGCCAGCCTTTTTCTGCTCCCAACGCTCCAAAGGGAAAGGCAGCTGCCAGAAAAAGGCCCGCTGCTGCTCCTAAAATAAAGCGATTCCGTCTGATACAGCATCCTGTTCTTTTTACATTCGTTTCCTTCTTCATAGCGCCACCTCCTGATTATTCTTATCTTTATTTTATCAGAAAATGGCACAAAATACATGAATTTTTACCAACTATAATCAGAAGATTTTATTAACTTAACTGTTTTTTGCCAGTCTGCCGTAAATCTTTGCCAGCCTGCGACATTTTTCAATCAAAGACTGATCCACTTCTCCCGGAAGAAGCCTCCATTTCCAGTTTTTTCCTAATGTGGAGGGCTCGTTGATCCGTGCCTCTGTGCCAAGGCCCAGATAATCCTGAATGGGGATCACAGCCAGTCTGGCAGGACTTGCCAGAGCCAGGCGGATAAACTGCCAGTGAAGCTCCTTCTTTGGAACCCGGCGGCTTCCCGTATACTCTCTGGCAAAGCTCCTGTTCTTTTTGCTCATGGAGTCAAACCAGCCTGTGAGCGTATCATTGTCATGGGTTCCCGTATAAACCACACAGTTTTCCGTATAATTATGAGGAAGATAGCCGCTTTCCTCTGAATCGTCAAAGGCAAACTCCAAAACCTTCATCCCCGGAAATCCTGTTTTCTCCAAAAGCTCATAAACCTCAGGGGTAAGAAATCCCAGATCCTCTGCAATCACCGGAAGCTCATCCCCAAAGTGCGCCTCCAGCGCCTGAAACAGTGCCATTCCCGGCCCCTTTTCCCAGTGTCCGAACTCTGCTGTCGCATCGCCGTAGGGAATGGAATAATAGGCTTCAAATCCTCTGAAATGATCGACCCTCACTACGTCATACATCCGAAGGCTGTATTCCATCCGCCGGATCCACCATTCATAGCCGGTTTTCTCATGATATCCCCAGTCATAAAGAGGATTTCCCCAAAGCTGCCCCGTCTCCGCAAAGGCATCCGGCGGACAGCCCGCCACTGCCTTTGGCAGATTTTCCTCATCAAACTGAAACAGCTCCGGATGACACCAGCTGTCCGCGCCATCAAAAGCTACATAGATGGGAATGTCTCCGATGATCCGGATTCCCTGTTTATTGGCATATTTTTTTAATGATATCCACTGCTCTTCAAACTTCATCTGCTGAAACTCATAAAACCCGATCTCATCGGTGAGAAGGCTGCTGTAGGCTTTCAGTGCCTCCGGCTCCCTAAGACGGATCTCCCTATCCCAGAGGTTCCAGCTTTTTGACTGGAAATGATCCTTCAGAGCCATATAAAAGCAGTATTCCCTTGTTTCCGGCCCCAGCATTTCACAGGCCAGACGGTGAACCAGCTCCAGAACGCCGCACGTATTCTCTGCAGATTCTTTCCCCGCAGTCCCCTTCCGGGCCAGTCCCTCCTTCCAGCGCTCATAGGCTTTTTTAAGCAAAGGAAACCTCTCCTCGTAGATCCGGTCATAGGAAATATACCGCCTGGAATCCCCAAAATCAGCCTTATCACACTCTGCCTTTGTCAAAAGACCCTCCCGGATCAGCTGCTCCAGGTCAATAAAATACGGATTTCCCGCAAAAGCGGAAAAGGACTGGTAGGGAGAATCACCATAGCCCGTAGGGCCAAAGGGAAGCACCTGCCAAAAGCCCTGTCCCGCCTGTTTTAAGCGGTCGATCCATTCATAGGCTTCCTTTGAAAAGGCTCCGATGCCATACCGGGAGGGCAGGCTTGCCACAGGAAGCAAAATTCCACATTCACGCATAAAATAACCCCCTTTTTGCAATCCACATCATTATACGGAAAAACGGAGACAAAATCAATCGCTTTGGGCTGCCGGACTTAAAACTCCCGATACTCCTTCGGGGTCATACCGTACTTTCTGCGGAACAGACGGTTGAAATAGGACAGGTTATCAAAACCACACCGGACTGCAATCTCCGTCACCGTGTCTCCCGTGGTTCTTAAAAATCCTCCTGCACGGGAAAGACGGTAATCGTTCAGATAGCTCACAAAGGGCTGTCCGGTATACTGCTTAAAATACTTCATAAAATGAGACTGGCTGTAAAAGCACATCCCGGCGGCCTGGCTGATATCAAACTCCTCTCCGTAATGCTCCTCAATGTATCCCAGCACCTGCTTAATCCGCTCCCTGGCCCGTCCGGGCCGTTTTTCCCACAGCATCAGGCCGGACTGAAAGGCCAGATAAAGAAAGGTATAAAGCTGCCCCTTCACTGCCAGCTGATATCCATTTCCCCTCGCCTCCGATACACGGTCCAGCGCCTGAATGCATCCTGCAAACGCCTCATACCCCTCCATTCCTCTCCGTTTAAAAAGCGGCTCCCTCACCTGCTCTCTGGCAAGAGGCAGAAGGAACCGTTCCGTACAGAGATCCTCCTCTGCCCCCATGAGAAGGGACAGGCTGAAAATGATATTTTCGTAATCCATTCTCTGTTCCTCAAATCCGTAAATCGCATGAAGCTGGCCAGGAAATATAGCCATCACATCCCCTTCCTCCACCTCATAAACCACCCGGTCTACAACCACGTTACCCCGACCCTTTTTTATGGAAATAATTTCCATTTCCTCATGCCAGTGAAGGGCCACATTCTGAAAATCTCCCGGAATGGAACAGGGATAGATATTAAAGGGGAACTCGCGCAGTCCGTGCTTCTTAGTTTCATGGTACTTTTCCTGCTTTATCATATCGCCTTTTTCCATGCTGCCTTCCATCTCCTTTTGATCGTATTGTACTATATTCTCCCATCATTCTGCAAGATTTTTTCCAAGTCACCTGATAGAATAGCTGTAATATAAATAACTCCTGCACCAAGCAGAAAGGATGAATCTGATATGACAAAAAAAGAACTGGAAACCTCACTGCGCTCTGCCTGCCCCAAGGCAATCGCCGACTGTACCGATAAAGAGCTCTATACGGCGCTTCTTGCCATTTCCCAGCAGGCCGCTGCAAAAAAGGAAGAAAACGCCGGAAAGAAAAAGCTGTACTATATCTCTGCTGAATTTCTCATCGGAAAGCTTCTTTCCAACAACCTGATCAATCTGGGCCTTTATGATGACGTAAAGGCAATTCTGAAAGAAAATGGCAAATCTCTGGCAGCCGTTGAAGAGGTGGAGCCAGAGCCATCCTTAGGAAACGGCGGCCTGGGACGTCTGGCAGCCTGCTTTCTGGACTCCATTGCCACTCTCGGCTTAAACGGCGACGGCATCGGGCTGAACTATCACTTCGGCCTTTTTAAGCAGCTCTTTAAGGATAATAAACAGGAGGAAGCGCCCAATCCCTGGATTGAAACTGCCTCCTGGCTTACAAAAACCGATGTGACCTATCAGGTTCCCTATAAAAATTTCACTCTTACCTCCCGCATGTACGATATCGCGGTAACAGGCTATCACGGCCGTACCAACCATCTCCATTTATTTGATGTGGAATCCGTGGACGAATCCATTGTAGAGGATGGTATTTCCTTTGACAAAAGGGATGTAGCCAAAAACCTGACCCTGTTCCTCTATCCCGATGACAGCGACAGAGAGGGACGTATCCTGCGCATCTATCAGCAGTATTTCATGGTAAGCAACGCCGCAAGACTGATCCTGAAAGAGGCCGCTGCGAAAGGCTCCGATTTCTATGATCTGCCCGAGTATGCTGTCATCCAGATCAATGACACCCATCCTACCATGGTAATCCCGGAGCTGATCCGCCTGCTGACCACAGAGCATGGCATGGAAATGGACGACGCCATTGATGTAGTCCGCCGCACCTGTGCCTACACCAACCATACCATTCTTGCTGAGGCCCTGGAAACCTGGCCCATGGAATTTTTCAAGGAGGCGGTGCCCCAGCTGATCCCCATTATGGAGGTGCTGGATGACAAGGTACGCCGTAAATTTGACGATCCTTCCGTCTATATCATTGATAAAGAAGACCGGGTTCACATGGCTCACATTGATATCCACTACGGCTTCAGCGTAAACGGAGTGGCAGCTCTGCACACCGATATTTTAAAGGAAACGGAGCTGAACCATTTTTACAAGATCTATCCTGAAAAATTTAATAACAAGACCAACGGGATCACCTTCCGCCGCTGGCTCCTCCACTCTAATCCACAGCTCTCTGATTTTATCACCAGTTTTATCGGGGAAGGCTATAAAACGGATGCAGATGAGCTGAAAAAACTGGATCAGCCTGCCATTTCCGGCAATTTAAAACACCTGTACCGCCTGCTTTCCATTAAGAATCAGAAAAAAGCAGAGCTGGCGCAGTATTTAAAGGAAACACAGGGACTGGAAATCAATCCCAATTCCATTTTTGACATCCAGATCAAGCGCCTTCATGAGTACAAGCGCCAGCAGTTAAACGCCCTGTACCTGATCCACAAATATCTGGAGATCAAAAAAGGCCATAAGCCCACCACCCCCATTACAGCCATCTTCGGCGCAAAGGCCGCTCCCGCCTATGTGATTGCCAAGGACATTATCCATCTGATCCTCTGCCTGCAGCAGATCATAAAGGATGATCCTGAAGTACGCCCCTACTTAAATGTAGTGATGGTAAATAATTACAATGTAACCCTGGCAGAAAAGCTGATCCCGGCCTGCGATATCTCCGAGCAGATCTCCCTGGCCTCCAAGGAAGCCAGCGGCACGGGAAATATGAAATTCATGCTGAACGGAGCCGTGACCCTGGGAACGGACGACGGGGCAAATGTGGAAATCCACGAACTGGTAGGTGATTCCAACATCTATATTTTCGGCGATTCCAGCAATACGGTCATCCGCCGCTATAAGAGAGGGGACTACAATTCCAGATTCTACTATGAAAACTCCCCTGCCTTAAAGGAGGCCGTAGACTTTATCATCAGTAAGAAAATGCTTGCTGTGGGCGATAAGGAAAATCTGGAACGCCTTTACAATGAGCTTTTAAATAAGGACTGGTTCATGACCTTCCCTGATTTTGCCGCCTACTGCCGTACCAAGGAAAAGGCCTTCTCGGACTATGAGGACCGGGCCTCCTGGGCGAAGAAAATGCTGGTAAATATCAGCCGCGCCGGATACTTCTCCTCTGACCGGACCATTGAGGAGTATAATAGAGATATTTGGAAGCTGTAAATAAAAACGCCCCCTTGCAGCCGGGGTTCCGATTCGTTCGGAGCCGGTTGGGAGGTGCTGCGTCTGGCAGGTCATCGAGGAAGCAGATCTGATCGATGAGTACGAGGCTTGGAAGAAAGCCAACCCCAACACATAACTACACCCAAAAGATTCGCACCCCAAGCGGGGCTGTGCCTCGTATCCGATATATTTTCGTAATCAGAAAATATTTAGCTGAATAAAATATTTTTCCAAAATGGGAAAATATTTTGATGCTCTGCGTATAATATGCTATACTGAGAAAAAATGAGGAATACAGATATGGTTGAACGAAAAGACTATCTTGACCAGCTTTGGGCGTGGAAAGATGAGCAGCAGATCAAGGTCGTAACCGGAATCCGGCGATGTGGAAAATCTGTACTTCTGGAACAGTATCAGCAGAGACTTTTAGCGAATGGAGTCGCACCAGAACAGATTATTTCTATCAATTTTGAAAATCTGGATTACGAACCTTTAAAAGATTATATGAAGCTTTACAATTACCTCAAAGAACGCTTGTGTGTGGATAAGATGACATACATCTTTTTGGATGAGGTTCAGGAAGTTCCCGCGTTTGAAAAAGTGGTTGACAGCCTTTATATCAGAGACCATGTGGATATTTACATCACAGGTTCTAATGCATATATGCTGTCAAGCAAGCTTGCGACGCTTTTGTCAGGACGGTATACAGAGATCAAGATGCTGCCACTCTCTTTCCGTGAGTATATGGCTGTGACGGGTATGGCGAAAGAGGAAGCCTTTGCAGATTTCATGAAAACCGGAGGTATTCCGTATGTGGCGATAATGAATCGTACAGATGAAAAAATAGATCAGTATCTGGAAGGAATCTACAACACAGTCATTGTAAAAGATATAGAGCAGCGGCAGACAAGGAGAGAAAAAGAGGGTGGAAGAAGAAAAATCACAGATATTGCGTTGCTGAAGACAATTGCCAGATATCTGGCAAGCGTTATCGGCAACCCGGTGTCTATGAAAAGTATAACTGACTATCTGACCTCATCGGGAAGAAAAGTATCCCAAAACACAGTCAGTGATTATGTTGAAGCCCTGACAGAGTCTTTCGTTTTTTACCCTGTGGAGCGGTTTGACATTGTGGGAAAGCAGCTTTTAAAGGTCAATAATAAGTTTTATATGGTAGATATGGGAATCAGAAACCATATCCTTCCAAGAAAGCGATACGATCTTGGATTTACCATTAAGAACATTGTGTATCTCGAACTGTCACGAAGAGGCGTCAAAGTCAATATCGGGAAATATGGTTCTACAGAGGTAGACTTTGTGACACAGAAGGAAGGTGTGCTTACCTATTATCAGGTGACCGCTGATATGACGGCGGAAGAAACCTTTGAGAGAGAGATGAGACCGTTGCGGAGCATTCAGGATAATTATGAAAAGATTGTTCTGACACTGGATCGCTTTTCCCCCGGAAATTACGATGGCATAAAAGTTGTAAACGTCATCGACTGGCTTTTGGAATGAGGGATCTGTGTATGAGTGATATGGAAATCAGCCTCACTGTGCTTCACCGCCGGACGAATGACTTCCGGGTGAAAAGGCAGGTGCTCCTCACAGTAGGGCTTACCCGTTTTCACCAGCTCCGGGCATTCTGGATATCGGCACTCCTCGCCGAGAAATTGAGAAAGCAAAGCGTGAACGTGATGACTATTGGCCCAGAAAGGAGAACGGTGAATTATGAAAACTTGGAACGATTACAAAAAACACATAAAAGCAGTCAATCCTGTCAAATATTCCTATGACGGTATTTCTGTATATTGCAGGGCAGAGAAAAACCGTAGGTGAAAATCCCTGCGGTTTCTATTTCATCATACTCTTTACATTTTATTTTTTGTTGACATCGGAACAAATTCCAATTTTAATTGCATCCCTAAGCCCTGTGCAAGTTTTTTCACCATACTCAGGCTGGGATTTCTTGTTCCATTCTCGATCCGGCTTATATCTGCCTGCGTAATTCCGGTTTTAACTGATAACTCTTTCTGTGTCATATTCTGCTGCACTCTTGCATCAATCATTGCCTG
>JABLTT010028561.1_pt1 | contig 79200 bp, 61 predicted proteins | sample 7160061 | NCBI WGS metagenome assembly JABLTT01 (sample SAMN14651232, study PRJNA627086) | human gut metagenome | isolation source: feces | host: Homo sapiens | reverse complement strand
GTTTCTGTACGTAGGCTCAAGAACTTTGTTACACCACTTCCTTCATCCATACCATTACTGGTACCGACTTGTGGTTCACTACACTTGGCGGTAAATACCCGTGACTGGACTTTCACCAGCAAGATTAGTGCCATGCTCGGCACACTTTAAAAAAACACCCTTCAATGCGATACATGAAAGGGTGTTTTCTCTGTCCTGTGTCCGTATTATTATCCCTGAACCTTTAAAATAATATTCAGGATCAGTGTGATGATCATAAATACAATGGCGCCGTATCTTGTAAAGTGCTCTAATGCACCCTCCATGGAACGGCCTTTATTTTTGCTCCAATAGCTCTCAGCCATGCCGCCGATGGCGCCGCCCAGTCCATTGGACTTACCCTCCTGCATCAGAATTACGATTGAAATAGCGATGCCAAGGAGTACATATATGATCGATAAAATAACCTGAATCACTGCCATGACCTGTACCTCTCTCCGTTTCCTTATAGTTAAACAAAATTAATATATCATACTTTTTCTGTAAACTCAAGGTTTTTCTTGCGGTTTTGCCCGAAAAGTGACCGCCTTATATCCCGAAAAAGCTATGGAAGGATCTTAGCGCCGTCTTCTCCTACCGAATATCCATCCGGCGTTGTACAGGATACCAGCATAGCTCCTGATTCACTGCAGAAATAGGATTTTCCGTTCCAGTCAATCCATCCTGTCTTCATATAACCTTCACTGTCAAAAAAGTACCAGTCTGAATCGATCATCTGCCAGCATTCCTTCGGCCAGGAGCCGTCCCTGTTTTCATACCACCATCCGTGCTCATTCTGCTTCCAGCTTCCCTTCCACTCAGATAAATCCTCCTCTGTCACCTCAAACCATGGAGATTCTACCCAATCGCCCAGATTGTCCCTGATATCAACGGCTCTTACTTTAAAATAATAATTTCCTGCCTTGGGAATCTGCTCTGCAAAATCAAAGCTGTTTTCTGTCACCGTATGAACAGAGCCCACTCCATCCTCCGTGGAGCTTCCTCCCCGGCCCCGGCACAGACGTACCCTATATTTTTTTGCAATTCCATTCTGATCCCAGTGAGCAATGGCATTGTCCTCATCCCAGATAAGTCCTGATACATCCAGATCCTCATCTTCTTCATCCAGCTTGTCAAGCGTTACCACCAGACACATCATTTCCCTATCATACTTGGTAGAGCTTGAAACATACTTTACATCATCCCCCGTAAAGGTAAACGCACTCTTTCCTGATTTTTTAAAATAACAATCACTGTCTGCCTCCAGCCATATCTCTACCTTTGGACGCACGCCTCCTGCCCAGTACTCCTGTTCATTAACAAAATCTGCGCTTTCCACGGAGCAGCTTCCATCCTCTACTGATACATCGATGTACGCCTCTGAGTCTCCTGCCTGAATATCCGCGCTGAAATTCAGCGTAATGCGACCTACCGGCGTCCTCTCCTCTTTCGCCGATGCCGGGACAGCAAGAAGACAGGATAATACTGCTGCCGTAAAAATCCCCTTCCACAGTCTATGTACATTTACTGCTTTCATTGTGTTTTCCCCTTTCTGTTTCTTATATATTTCTGCTTTTTTCAGTATACCACAAACCTCCCATTTAAGCTACCTTAACCCATTCCATCAAAAACCGAAGAGCTCTTTCAATCATAATGCATTTCTGTTTTGCCATTTTCTCATATTGACAAATCCTATCCTTCCCGCGTATAATGAGGCCATAAAACAGAAGCACGACTGTTTGCAGCTATCAACCCTGATGAAAGGAGGATTTACTATGAAAGCAGCTATAAACAACGATACAGCAACCGAATTTCTCAGAGGTTCTAAACTCCATATCTGATTGGATATTTCTGTATTCCAGGTAAAATCCATTCCAAATATTTCCAGTTTCCCACCTCTGAGTCTAACCGTTTATGAGGTGTTTTTTTGCGCCCTTTTTCAGGCAAAACACCCCTACAGAGAAAGGAATACAATGAAAACAGTAACTGGGATCTATACATCTGCTATCATTTATCACACAAATAACCCAAAAACCTCCATAGAGCCATATGCTCTGGCCCAGATTCAGATGCTCTGTGACAATCCAGCCTTTGAAGGCAGCAAGATCCGCATTATGCCGGATGTCCATCCCGGAAAGGCAGGCACCATCGGTTTCACTGCAACTGTCGGAAAACAAATCCTGCCGCAAACGGTAGGAATTGATATTGGCTGCGGAATTACCATAGCCAGACTGTCCGGAAAAGTCCGAACGGATCATTTCCCCAAGCTCGACTCGCTCATTCGGGAACAGATTCCCTCTGGCTCACAAATCCGCAGAACACTCCACCGATACGCAGATCTTTTCCACCCGGAAGCATTCTGCTGCAAAAACAGCATCAATGAGGTAAAAGCCGTTTTAAGTCTGGGAAGTCTGGGCGGAGGAAACCATTTTATCGAGCTGGACGAAGATGAAAATGGCTGTTTTTACGTTATCATTCATTCCGGAAGCCGCTGTCTAGGAAAGAATATTTTCGATTATTATATGCAAAAAGGCCAGAAATACTTAAAAAAACAGGGTCTTCACGTTCCATATGAGCTCACATGGCTGGAAGGCGTTTTAAAAGAGCAGTATTTAAATGATCTCGAACTGACACAGCAGTTTGCTGCACTAAGCCGGGAAGCCATCCTTGATGAGCTTCTCCGCGGAATGAAATGGAAAGCAGATACGGTCATTTCCTGCCAGCATAACTATGTAGATCAGACCCAAACTCCCCCCATCCTGCGCAAAGGCGCCATTTCAGCCCAAAAAGATGAACCTGTTATTATTCCCATTCATATGAAAGACGGGGTCATTCTCGGAAAAGGTCTGGGAAATCCGGACTGGAACTGTTCCGCCCCTCACGGCGCGGGACGAATCATAAAAAGAAAAGATGTTGGAAAACACTGGACTCTTTCTGATTATAAAAAAGAAATGAAAGGAATCTATTCCCCCAGCATCTCCAGAGGAACCTTAGATGAAGCCCCCTTTGCCTACCGGTCTCTGGAGGAAATCCGTTCTGCGGCAGCGGCTACCATAGCCATAGAAAAGATTCTGCGTCCGGTGTACAACTTCAAAGCAGGAAAGGAGGCCTAAGAATGGCTAAGTACAGAGAAATCCCCTGTAAGTATTATGAAGCGTTCGGCCTCTGCCAAAAAGGACGAAACGCCTGCCACAAAACCTATTGTCAGCACTGCGGCAAATATGTTCCCCGGGCAAAGGTTCGCTGCATCAACAAAAAGAAGGAATTTCACTTTCATTCCCCCATCTCATGATACAGCTGGAAAAAATCATCGGAGGTGCACTCTTCTCCCTGTGAAAAGTCCACGCCCTCCCAAATCCCGTTTTTCAGGCGGATTGGATGGTTCTGAATAAATGGCGTATAAATCTGGTCAAAGGCTCTGGCTTTTTTTTCTTCCAAAAGCCGGAGCTTTCTGGCAGCCGTAGCTTCCTCATCATAGGCCGATATGCATTTTTGAATATAAAATTTCCCTTCCCAGGAAATAATCTCGCTGATCTGATCCTGTTCCAGAGAAAAAGCAGTCTCCTCCAAAGCATTTAATGTATCGCTCCACTCCAACTGAAACTCGACCTGGCTGTCGCCCGACTCTTTTTCCGCAATAGAAGCAAAATCAGATTTTGGCTCATTGACTTTTTTCCACAGCGTCTCCGCCTTTTCTTCTGTATCTGTTTCAATCTGCAGGATTCGGATCACTTTTGCCTCTGCATCACTTACCTCCAGCGCTTTTTCATCTGTCAGCTGAGATACGGTTTTATCCGCCAGATAATATTTGCTGTATAAATCGTAGATTTCATCCTTGGATACCTTCATATAATCCAGATCCTCCGGTGTAAGGGATGAATAATAGGTATCCGTCAGGCTCTGCACCTGCGCCTTTTCCTGATTGGTAAGCTCAATCCCTTTTTCTTCTGCCAGAAGATTTATAGCTGCCAGCTCTGTCAAAAACTGCTCCATCTGGCCTTTTAAAAGGGATTCAAAAGTAGTTCCCGATCCATCAGCCGCAACAGACCAGAGCTGTCCGGTGTAAATGTTCTGATAGCGGTTGCGCTCCGTCGCCGCCACGGTCATGATCTGCCCCGGCGTGTACTCTGCAGCAGAACCTTTTGCGTTCTGATAGGATGCCGCCTGTCCGCAGGCCGCCAGACATCCCACTGAAAATGCGATCAGAAATCCCTGCTTTAAAGGCCGGAACCATTTTCTTTTTTTATCCTTCCTTCTCTGATCCAATGAGGTCTCCTTTCCAGTCGTACATTCTACAGAAGATATTTAAGAATTTTCAAAACTCCGTCATTTACATTGCTGTCCGCCTGAAATCTGGCAGCCCGGCGCACTTCCTCTCTGGCATTTGCCACTGCAAAGCTGTAGTATGCCTGATCAAGCATCTCAAGATCATTGAGCTGATCGCCAAACGCCATGGTTTCTTCCGGGCGGATATCCAGACTTTCCTGAATCGTTTTTACAGCATTTCCCTTATTTACCCCCAAAGCCATGCAGTCCATCCACATATCTCCGGCACAGGCAAGCTTAAGCTCTGTTCCAAATTCATCAAACACAAAACGGGTGGCCTCCTCAATACCGTCCGGCTTGTAGATAGATATTTTTACAGGAGGCTCCTCAAGATCTAATAAATCTTCCACCCGGTTCAGCTTAAATTTATACCCATCAACAAGCCAGCGCACAAGTTCTTCATTTTTTGAATCCACATAATCTCCTCCGGCACAGGCATAAACAAGCTCAAGCTCTGGATGACGGCGGACGGAGCAGATCACCCGTTCTGCCAGCTTCTTATCAATAGTATAGGTATAAAGACTGCGGCCATGGCAGCCAATATAGGAACCATTATTGGCAATATAAAAAATCTTTTTCTTTACCGGGTCAAAGGTATGCTCTACGCTGGACCAGGGCCGTCCGCTGGCTATGGCAAACTGAATCCCCTTTTCTCTCAGTTTCAGGATCACCTCAAACAGTTCAGGATTGATATCGGCAGATCCGTCCTCTACCAGTGTTCCATCTACATCGGATACTATAAGTTTAATCATCCTGTGTTCCTCCATTTTCTGTCAAAAGTGTGTTCATCTCATGGACCAGACGCCCCAAAGGCAATCCTACCACATTGGTATAATCTCCCTGTATCCCCTTTATATAGGCTGCAAAACTTCCCTGTATCCCATATGCGCCTGCCTTATCAAGCGGCTCCCCACTCTGTGCATATGCAGAAATTTCATCCTCTGTCATGGGCCAGAGCTCTACATTTGTGCGCTCCGCAAAGGATGTTCCGTGCAGTTCTCCATTCTCCATACACAGGATCACCGTAACACCGGTATAAACCTGATGCGACCGGCCCTGAAGCTTCTGTATCATTTCGGCAGCCCTCTCCGGGGTCTGAGGCTTTCCAAGAATTTTCTCATCCAGGACAACCACTGTATCGGCTCCAATGACTAAGGTTCCGGTCTCACAGCCTGCGGCAATATCCTGCGCCTTTATAGCGGCCAGTTCCATCACCAGCTCCTCCGGCGTCTCAGCCTGGGACTTTTCCTCCTGCGCGCTGGGCCTGATCCGGGCTTTAATCCCAATCTGTTCCAAAAGTTCTTTTCTTCTGGGAGAACCGGAAGCTAAAACCACCGGATGACCCTTAAAATATTCTGTCATTTCCATTTCTATTCTCCTGCTCTTATCTGTAAATATGGGAATACGCCTGTACACGGGAAAATACCTATGACGCAAAAGGGGCCATGGCAAAAGCCACGGTCCGCATCTGCTGGTTCATATGAATGTAAGGGGCTGCTGATGATCTCTCAATAATAGGAATCCAGAAGCAGCGCCAGGCCAATTCCCAAAATCGCTCCGGCCAGAACCTGAAGGGGCGTATGGCCCACATACTCCTTAAGCTTCTCCTGAAGAACCTCCGCATTGAGCTTCAGCGGATTTTCCATCAAAATGGAATTTAAAAGCTTTGCCTGCTTTCCCGTCTCTCTGCGCACTCCGATGGCATCATACATGACGACCATGGCCAGAACAAAGGATACGGCAAATTCAAAGGAGCCTGCGCCGTATTCCAGCGCCGCAGCCGTCGTCAATGCGCAGACCGTAGCTGAATGGGAGCTTGGCATACCGCCCGATCCCACCAGACGTTCCGCATTAAAGCTTTTGTTTAAAGCGCAGTCGATGAGCGTCTTTAAAACCTGGGCTACCGTCCAGCCTACTACGGCACTTACAAGGATCTGATTGCCAAGCATATCGTTCCAAACATTCATAGTGTAGTTTCTTTCCCCTTTCTTCGGGTATTTATCTGTTTAAATGCAGTCAGTCTCTCAGCCGATCAGCCAGTCATAAAGCTCCTGATATTTGGCTGCAGAGGTCTTCCATGAAAAGTCTGACGCCATGGCACGGTCGATTATCTTGTTCCACTCCCGGCGTCTGCTGTAATATACATACTTGGCATAGCGGATGCTGCCTAACATCTCATGCGCATTGTAATTGGCAAAGGAGAATCCCGTTCCGGTACTCTCATATTCATTATATGGCTGAACCGTATCCTTCAAACCGCCGGTTTCCCGGACAACGGGTACCGTTCCGTAGCGCAGGGCCATAAGCTGGCTTAAACCGCAGGGTTCAAACAGGGACGGCATCAGGAATGCGTCACAGGCTGCATAAATCTTGTGAGACATGGCCTCAGAATAATAAATCTGGGCGGAAACCCTGTCGTGATACTTCCAGTCATAGTGACGGAACATATTTTCATAGCGTTCATCGCCCGTTCCAAGGACAACCAGCTGCATATCGTCACTGCAAAGCTCATCCATCACACCCTGGATCAGATCCAGGCCCTTCTGGTCTGTAAGACGGGATACAATACCCACCATAAACTTCTTCTCATCCACAGGCAGTCCCAACTCCTGCTGGAGTGCCTTTTTGTTTTTCGCCTTTTCCTTGCGGAAATTCTTTGCATTATATTTCTGGGCGATAAAAGGATCGGTCTCCGGGTTAAAATCATCATAATCAATTCCGTTTACGATTCCCCGAAGACTGTTGGCCCTGGCCCGCATCAGGCCATCCAGGCCTTCGCCGTAAAACGGCATCTTGATCTCCTCTGCGTATGTATTGCTTACCGTGGTAATGGCATCCGCATATACAATACCGCCCTTTAACAGATTGCCGTCCTTATAGGCCTCCAGCTTATCCGGAGCAAAATAGTAATCCGGAAGCTCTGTAAAACGCTTGATGGTCTTTACATCCCACACGCCCTGGAACTTTAAGTTGTGGATGGTGATAACAGACTTCATATTGCGGAAGAAATCACCGCCCCGGAAAGTATCCTTTAACAGTACAGGAATCAGGCCTGTCTGCCAGTCATGGCAGTGAACCACATCCGGCTGAAAGCCGATCACAGGCAGGGCGGAAAGAGCAGCCCTGCAGAAAAAGCAGAACTTTTCCAGATCCCAGTACCAGTCGCCATATGGCTTTTCTCCGTTAAAATAGCTTTCATTATCAATAAAATAAAATGTGATCCCCTCATGGACATACTGTAAAATACCTACATAACGGCTCTGTCCCAGATAATCCATGTAAAAGTGGTCCACATACTGCATCTTGTCTCTCCACTCCTGCTTGATGCACAGATATTTGGGAATCATGACTCTTACGTCAAAGTAATCCTTATCAAAACATTTTGGCAGAGAACCTACCACATCTGCCAGTCCCCCGGTTTTAATAAATGGTACTGCTTCAGAAGCTGCAAATAATATCTTCTTCATCCAAACCTCCCTCTCCTGACGTATCCAGGCGGCGTTTTGCCTTACCATATAGTATACCGTACTTTTTCAAAATTAGGAAGCTGTTTTCTAAGGATTTGTCTTAAATTTTTTTGTATTCCAGGAATATTTTATCAGAAATCAGAGCAATGAATTCAGAATTGGTAGGCTTTCCTTTTCCCGTACTGATGGTGTATCCAAACAGTTCATCAATCGTTTCCATTTTACCTCGTCCCCAGGCCACTTCAATCGCATGGCGGATTGCGCGCTCCACGCGGCTAGCTGTGGTCTGATTTTTCTTGGCAATCGCTGGATAAAGAATTTTTGTAACAGACCCCATCATCTCCTGGTCCTTTACAACCATAATGATCGCATCTCTTAAATACTGGTAGCCCTTGATGTGGGCGGGAATTCCCAGTTCATGAAGCATCTTTGTGATATCTGCTTCCAGATGTTCTTCCATATACTCTTCTTTTGTAACCGCAGGCTCTTCCATCACAGCCGGTCTGGGCACTTCCATCACCTTTCCTGCCGTGATCCGGCGCGGAAGATGGCCTGCGTGACGGATCTTCCTCATGAGGATATCCCGGTCAAACGGCTTCATCAGATAATAATTTACTCCGGCCTGAAACGCTTCCTCTGTAACCAGCTCACCTCCGGCAGCACTGAGCATGATAAAAACAGGATGCTTGCGAAACGTGTCTCTGTGATTGAATTTCTCAACAATTGTAATCCCGTCTACCTTTGGCATAACCATATCCAGAAGCACAATATCCGGTGTTGTGTCCTTTATCATATCAATGGCATCCTCTCCATTGTCAGCCTTTCCAATGACCGTCAGCCCATCCTCGGCGTTGATCATCTCATCCAAAGTATTTAATACCATGGGATTATCATCCACGATTACCACGTTTAACTGTTCCTGCTTTTCCATTTTTCCTCCTTATTACACCAGGACCGGGAGTATTATCCCCCCCTTGTCCAAACCAGCACAAAGGAGCCGCCCATTTACGGCTCCTTTGTCTTTATAAGTAACATTTTATATTATACCGTTACTTATTGTCATTTGGCAATATATGGTAATCGCAAATTTAGACACAAATTTTTGACTGTTTTTAGTATTTTTTGACTGTTTGTAACCTGTTTTTTCATTCTTCCCCATATTTCATCATATCATCTGCCAGTATTCCATAGCCTCTTGACGGGTCCTGGACAAACACATGGGTTACAGCTCCGGCCAGTTTTCCATTCTGAAGAATGGGAGTACCGGAAAGTCCCTGGACAATACCGCCTGTAAGCGAAAGAAGCTCAGGATCTGTTACCTTAAGAACCATTGCCTTATTTCGTTTGGACGGGCTTTGATCCACCTTCTGTATTTCTACTGTATAGTCCTTTACTTCACCCGAAACAGTCGTTCGGATGACTGCCGGCCCTGGCTTTACCTCCTGACGTCTGGCGACCTCCATCGGTTCTCCCTGAATCTGCTTTTTAAGCTGCTGATCGACCATTCCAAAAATACCGTCCTCCGTATTAGCGGTAATCTCTCCCATGCAGGACTGCGGCCCATAGTAAATCACCCCCGAAAGAAGCCCCGGCTTTCCAGCCTCACCCTTTTCCACTCCCATAATCTTAGCTGTGTAGAGAGCGCCTGTCTCTGTTTCGACCAGTTCTCCGGTATCACTGTCGCTGATCCCATGGCCCAGAGCGCCGAAATGCCCGTTGAAATCCACATAGGTGATGGTACCAATCCCCTGCGTGTCATCCCGGACCCAGGCTCCCAGCTTATAGCTTCCGTCCTCTCCCTTTACCGGAGACAGGGCTACCTCCATGTTTTCTCCTCTGCGCCGTATGGTAAGACTGGCCTCTCCCCCGTCCCATTTCTCCACTTCCCGGATCAGATCCTCCTTGGTTGACAGCGGCGTTCCGTTAAATGCTTCAATGTAATCCCCTGATTTTAATTTGCCGAAAGCCGGCTCGGTCTCCTGGCCGTCTTCCCCGGTAATCCGTCCGGTTCCTACCACCATGACTCCCTGCGATTTCAGATAGATTCCTATGGGACTTCCGCAGGGTATGGCATACCGGGTATCCACTACATCCACCTGTATCTCTTTCAGCTTGATCAGCCCCAGAAGCTTCAGATCCATCTGATAACTTCCCTTTTCTCCTGCAAAAACATGAAATGGCTCGCTGCTGTTTACAGTGATCTCATCCCCCGGGATATTGCTTTCATTTCCCAGAGATACCTCTGCGCTTTCGCTGGAAAGAGTAGCCCGCCAGGGCAGAGAAAATGAAAATTCCTCTTTCTGGTTTTCAAGCATACTAATCTGATCGGGCACTGCCCGGTATGCAAGATGCCACACAAAGGCCCCTCCGGCTATGGCTGACAGCCAGAACCCCAGGGCCAGCTTCCGGTAAAATCCCCCTGTCTTCCTCTTCATATGCCCTGCCTCCTTTTCTAATGATCCTGTCATTAGTATGGATCTGCAGGGCATATTTCAATCTGGTTTTATCTTTCCATCCATGGCTTTTTTGTCTGGTCTGCCAAATCCTTCATTTCGTGTGCATTTTTAAGAACTGCCTCTGTAATCTGCGCGCCGCCTAACAATCTGGCAAGCTCTCTTATGCTTTCCTCCCGTCCAAGACGTTCAATGGTGGTAGCAGTGGAACCTTCACTGGCCGATTTGCGTATTTCAAAATGGATATCCGCCATGGCTGCGATCTGAGGCAGGTGGGTGATACAGATCACCTGGTGGCTGCCTGCAATATAAGAAAGCTTTTCTGATACCTTCTGAGCTGTGCGTCCGCTGATGCCTGTATCGATTTCATCAAAAATAAGCGTGGGGATCTCATCTGAATCTGCCAGCACCGTCTTGATCGCCAGCATAATACGGGAGAGTTCGCCTCCGGAAGCCACATCCTTTAAAGGACGCATGGGCTGACCCGGATTGGTGGAAATAAGAAACTGAACCTCATCCAAGCCATCCGGCGTAAAATGATCCAGCGTTTCAAATTCCATATCAAATTCCACATCCAGGAAATTTAAATCAAGAAGTCCGCTCCGAATCCGTTTTACAAGCTCCACCGATGCTTTTTTACGTATTTCTGATAAGTCTGTACAGAGTTTGCAAAGATGATCCGTGGAAATTTTCAGCTCTTTTTCCGTCTGTTCCCTGAACGCATCATAATTTTCCAGTTCTTCCAGGCGTTTCCTTTTTTCTTCCAGACTGGCCTGGATCGCCGAAACCGAAGCTCCGTATTTATTTTGGAGGCTGTGGATCTGATCCAGACGCTCCTCCGTCTGTCTCCAGCTTTCCTCATCAAACTCCATGCTGCTTATATAAGCTGAAATTTCCCTTCCGGCATCACTTAATATGGCCTCTGCATCATAAAGCTGATCTCTTATGCTCTGCAATGCTTCATCATACTCTGTCACCTGCTCCACCGACCGAAGGGCTCTTGTAACTGCATCTGCCTGAAGGTTGTCATAGGCTTCATTCAGATTTTCAGCAATGCGTCTTGCATGGGAAAAACGGCGGTAACGAGCGGTCAGCTCCTCCTCCTCTCCTTCTTTTATATTGCCCTCTTCAATCTCCTGGATCTCAAAACGCAGAAAGTCCGCTTCTCTGAGTCTGGCGTCATGATCCATCTCAAAGGAGGACAGCCGTTTCTTCAAAATACAGTAATTTCTGTATTCCTCTTCCATCTTCTTTTTTGCCGGTTGGGTTTGGGCCTTGACATAGGCGTCCAGGATTTCAAGATGTTTTGATTTATACAGCAGAGACTGATGCTCATGCTGACCGTGAATATCTAAAAGCAGGCCGGTGATCTGTCTCAGCCTTGCTGCCGTAACTGTCTCATCATTGATGCGGCTGATACTGCGTGACGGGGTGATTTTCCTTGAGATGATCACCAGACCATCCTCGGTAGGTTCTGTATCCAGTTCCCGCAGCGCCCGCAGCCTGTCTTCTCCCTTAACGGAAAAAACGAGCTCTATATAGGCATAATCGGCTCCGTGGCGTATGCTGTCTCTGGAAGCCTTTCCTCCCAGAGCCATACTCACGGAGCCGATTATGATGGATTTACCGGCGCCGGTCTCGCCGGTAAGAATATTTAAGCCCTCGCCAAACTCCACATCTGCCTTTTCAATAAGAGCCAGATTTTTAACGTGCAGCTCTAATAACATATCTATCAGTCCTCCACCATCTTTTTGATCTTTTCCATCACGATGATCGTGTCATCCACACTGCGTACCGCACACATGATGGTGTCATCCCCTGCAATACAGCCTACTACCTCCTGAAAATGGATGGCGTCCAGGGCCGCCGCCACTGCCATTGCCATACCGGCTACGGTCTTGATCACAAGAATGTTCTGCGCCATATCCATGGACATAAAACCATCCTTTAAAATACGGATATATTTGATTGCAGAGGTTCCCCTTGGACTTTCAAGAACCATATACCGCTGTCTTCCGTTTTCTCCCTGAATCTTTGTAAGCTTTAATTCACGGATATCTCTGGAAACAGTCGCCTGAGTCACATTAAAACCAGACTGGTTAAGCTTTTCAGCCAGTTCCTCCTGTGTTTCGATCTCATATTTCCCGATCAGTTCCACAATTTTACTGTGGCGTTCTACCTTCATCTATCTCTCCTCCTTGTTAAGCTCTGCGTTCTACAGAGCTTTTGTGGCTGTTTCTCAGATTCCGCTTAAATGATCGCTTAAATTCTGCATAAACGACTGCTTTTTCCTTCGGATCATCACTGTCTCCAGAGCGGAACGCTCTGCAATCAGACAGTCCCCCGTCTCCAGATCTGCCCAGGAATCTCCGTCAAAGGAAACTCTTCCGCTGCTTAATACCCCGATCCGGATCCGGTCTTCTGATGCGAGCACAATGCTTCTGGCATTTAGGGAATGAGGACACACCGGAGTCAGGGCCATCATCCGGCCCGCCGGAGCCATCACCGGCCCGCCGGCGGACAGGTTGTAGGCAGTGGAGCCAGTGGGCGTTGCCACCAGGACTCCATCTGCGCTGTAATGGTTTAAGTATTCATCATTCACTGATACCTGATACCGGAGCACCCGCAGGGGAACCCGGCTGGTAACAGCGATTTCATTTAGAGCAATATCCTGAAATACAGGTTTTCCCTGATGAAACACTGTTCCCTGTATCATCATTCTTCGCTCCAGCTCAAAACGGTTCTCAATCAAAGAAGCAATGGCTTCTTCAATCTCATCCTGAGAGCTGATCTGGTTTAAAAATCCCAGATGGCCCCGGTTTACTCCCAAAAGAGGGATATTCCTTCCTGCCAGATCTCTGGCCGCCTGGATCAGAGTGCCGTCTCCGCCAATGGTTATCACACATTCTGTATCCTCCGGCACCAGCTCAGAAGGCGTATGCTTTCCGTATTTATTATGCTGGGCCAGGGTGAGAAAACGGCACTCAGCCCCTCTTTTTTCCAGGCATTCCCGGATATACGCCCTGGTTTCAGGAACAAGCTCCTTCGCCAGATTGGCAATCAAAAAAAATCGTTTCATCTGCCACTTACCGCCATTTCCTATGAACGATCCAGAGTTTGATGGGCCTCAGCTACCACTGCCTTCGGATCGGCAGCCGCTTCCCGGCGCACCGCATACTCTGCCTCCTGATCCTCTGGATGCTTCTGAAGATAGAGCAGGTACTCAATATTTCCTTCCGGCCCCTTGATCGGAGAAAATTCCAGATTCAGGGCCTCAAATCCGATGGAAAGCGCATAATCGATCACCATGTCAATTACTTCCAAATGAACGGCCGGATCTCGAACAACGCCTTTTTTCCCTACTTTTTCCCTGCCCGCTTCAAACTGCGGCTTAATCAGGCAGACGATCTGCCCATTGTCCTCTAAAAGAGCCTTCACAGGTTCCAAAACCTTGGTAAGAGAAATAAAGGACACATCAATGCTTGCAAAACCAATGGAATCTGCAATATCCTCCGGAGTCACATAGCGGATATTGGTTTTCTCCATGCAGACCACACGCTCATCATTGCGCAGCTTCCACGCAAGCTGTCCATGGCCCACATCGACAGAATACACCTTCACTGCTCCATTCTGCAGCATACAGTCTGTAAAGCCGCCGGTGGAAGCCCCTACATCCATGCAGACCTTTCCATCCAGGCGGACGCCGAAACGGTCCATGGCCTTTTCCAGCTTCAGCCCTCCGCGGCTTACATATTTTAAAGTACTGCCTCTGACCTCAATGGGCGCCGTTTCCTCAAAAGTCGTCCCGGCTTTATCCTCCTTCTGTCCATTTACATACACAATACCGGACATGATCAGGGCCTTTGCCTTTTCCCGTGACTCTGCCAGATTACGCTTTACCAGCAGTACGTCTAATCGTTCTTTCATCTGTATTTCTCCTGTCTTTCATTCAGACGGTCTCTGCCGTTTTTCTCCGTTTTCTTCCCTGTGGATACCGGAAAGCCAGCCCTCTTCCTTCAGTCTTCGGATAATGGAATCGCTGTCAATTCCCAGTCCTTCCCGAAGAAGCGATACATTTCCATGCTCCACATAGGCATCCGGAAGAGCAATATTTACAACCTTAACCTCCGGATAATGGCTGTGGATATAGGCGGTTACTGCAAGGCCATAGCCGCCCTGAAGCACATTTTCCTCCAGGGTCACAATCAGACGGTGGTTCTTTGCCAGGCGGTCCGCCAATTCCTTATCAAAAGGCTTTACAAAACGGCCGTTTGCCAGGCTGCAGGAATACCCTTCTTCCTTAAGCTTTTCCCTGATATGCTCTGCCGTGCTTACCATGCTTCCAACCGCCAGAAGTGCAATATCCCTTTCTTCACAGAGCAGCTCTCCCTTTCCATAGACAATGGGCTGCCTGTATTCCTTAAGCCCTCTGTAGGCGGTTCCTCTGGGATAACGGATCGCAAGGGGCGCATTGTAATCCATGGCAAATTCCATCATAGCGCGCAGCTCCCAGAGATTTTTCGGAGCCATTACTGTCATATTGGGGATGGAGGTCAGATAGGAATAATCAAAGATTCCCTGATGAGTCTCTCCGTCGCTTCCCACCAGTCCTGCCCGGTCTACGGCAAAAAGAACCGGAAGATTCTGGATACATACGTCATGAAGCACCTGATCGTATCCTCTCTGCAAAAAGGAGGAATAGACCGCCACCACAGGACGCAGGCCCGCAGCCGCCATGCCCGCAGCGCTTGTCACTGCATGAGCCTCCGCAATTCCCACATCAAAAAAGCGATCCGGAAACTTTTTTCCAAAGGCTGCAAGTCCCGTTCCATCAGGCATAGCCGCCGTCACGGCTACCAGCTTTGGATGAGTTTCCCCAAGCTGGCACAGCTTTCTGGAAAATACTTCTGTATAAGAGGGTTCCTTCTTTTTCCCATTTTCTTTTCCCGTTGCAATATCAAAAGGACCCACACCGTGAAATACGGAGGGATTCTTCTCCGCAGGTTTATATCCCTTTCCCTTTTTTGTGATCACATGGACCAGGACTGCGTGGTCTAATTTCTTAGCCTCTTTAAGAACCTTGCACAGTGCAGGTATATTGTGTCCGTCCACAGGGCCCAGATAGGTGATCCCCATATTTTCAAAGAGCATTCCTGGAATAAACAGCTGCTTAATGCTGTCCTTGGTGCGCTTTAGCTTGTCGATCACCGCATTTCCCACCACCGGTACCCGCTCTAAAGCCTCCACAATATTCTTTTTTAAATCATTATAGCCGGTTCCGGTTCTGAGTCCGCTTAAATACTTGGACATACCGCCTACATTTTCCGATATAGACATTTCATTATCATTTAAGATAATAATGAAATTCTTTTTCATACGGGCAGCATTATTTAGAGCCTCGTAAGCCATACCGCCGGTCAGAGCGCCGTCTCCGATCACGGACACCACCCTGTAATCCTCTCCTAAAAGATCCCGGCCCTGGGCAATACCAAGGCCGGCAGAAATAGAGGTAGAGCTGTGGCCCGTGTCAAAAGAATCATAGGGGCTTTCCTTTCGTTTGGGAAAGCCGCTGATTCCTCCATACTGGCGCAGCTCGTCAAACTCAGCCATGCGTCCGCTTAATATCTTATGGGTATAAGACTGATGACCCACATCCCAGATAATCTTATCCTGGGGCAGATCAAATGTTTTAAACAGAGCAATTGTAAGCTCCACCACGCCTAAATTAGAAGCCAGATGGCCTCCTGTACGGCTGATCTTTTCGATCAGAAAGGTGCGTATCTCTTCTGCCAGCATGGCCAGTTCACGGGATGAAAGCTGCTTTAATTCCTCCGGCCCCTTTATCTGTTCCAATATCATAGGCTCGCACTTCCTTCATTTTTGTTTCATTATCTCTCCCTGTTTACCAGAAGGCGGATCAGCTGCTCCAGAAATTCATTATTTCCGGGAAGCTTATCCAGATCCCCAATGGCGGCTGCTGAAAGAGCCTCTACCTCTTTCTTGGCCTTTGAAAGCCCCTCTAAAGTCACATAGGTGGTCTTCTGGTTCTTCTCGTCGCTTCCTGCCGCTTTTCCGGTGACAGAGGCATCTCCGGTCACATCCAGAATATCATCCTGAATCTGGAAAGCAAGTCCTACCTTTCCGGCCAGATCCTCTACAATCTTGCAGTCCTCATCTGCGGCTCCTCCAAGAATAGCTCCTATGAGCATCGCTGCCTGAAGCAGGGCTCCCGTCTTTAAGCGGTAGATAAAATCCAGCTTATCCTTGGGAACAGGACCTCCTGCCAGCTCTACATCTACCGTCTGGCCTCCGATCATGCCGTAAACGCCCGTCTTTGCTGCCAGAATCCCCATTGCTTTTCCGGCTCTCAAAAGCGCATCTGCGTCCTCTGCTGCATCAAAAGCCTTGGATGCTGTCTCAAAGGCATACATCATCAGAGCATCTCCCGCAAGGACGCCAATGTCCTCACCATACTCTGCCCAGGTACTGGCTTTGCCTCTGCGGACCATATCATCATCCATACATGGCAAGTCATCATGAACCAAAGATGAGGTGTGGATCATCTCAATGGCAGCCATAAAGGGCTTTACAATCTCAGACACCTCTCCTGTAAAAAGGCGGCACACTTCCTGCATCAGCAGCGGGCGCAGCCTCTTTCCTCCTGCATTCATGCTGTAGTTCATGGCCTCAAAAATCGTCTTCTGGTGGCCCTTTTCCGCTGGAAGATACCCTTCAATGCCTGCATTTATCTCATTTACTCTCTCTTCCAGTTCCTTTTTAAATGCTGTATTATCAATCATTGTCTTCACCCTCACTCAATATCTGAATCTGTTTTTCTACTTTATCAATCTGTCCGTTTAAGGACTGTACAAGCTTCATGCCTGCTTCATAGCCCGCAAAGGTCTCCTCTAAGGACTCTTCTCCTGCTTCCAGCCTTTTTATAATTTCCTCCAGCCGGGCGAAATTTTCCTCGATGCTGGCAGCTTCCTGCGGCTCTGCTTTCTTTCGCGGCACGGTCATCCCTTCCTTTCCTGCTATGAATATTCCACTCTTTTTACAATCCCGTCAATCCTGCCGTCTGCGGCATAGATCCGTATCTCTTCCCCTTCTTTTACCTGCCCTGCGGAGCGCAGGCACTTTCCCCTCTCATCCTGAATAAACCCATAGCCCCCGCCCAGCTTTTTTAAGGGCGAAAGGCCGTCTAAACGGCTGGATGCCAAAGCCAGCCTGTGTTTTTCTTTTGTTACAGCGGTTTGCGTCAAACATTCCAGAACAAGTCTGTCCTCTTTTAAACGGATTTTTTCCGCTTCCAGCAGATCCTTCATCTTACGCTGCAGCGCCTGCTCCAAATCAGCCAGCCTCTGCCTCTTATCATTTACCATACGGACCGGATCTTTTAACTGCAGACGCATCCGGCACTGCTCTAAAAGGAATCGTGCCTTTTCAACCCTGCGGTAAACGGAACGCTCCAAAACCCGTTTATAAAGAGCTGTCTGTTCCTCAAACTGGTGATAATCAAAAACCGCCAGCTCTGCTGCCGCAGAAGGCGTAGGCGCCCTTAAGTCTGCCACATAGTCTGCAATGGTAACATCTGTTTCATGGCCCACAGCCGATATCACCGGAGTCGTACAGTTAAAGATGGCTCTTGCTACGATCTCCTCATTAAAAGCCCATAAATCTTCAATAGAACCTCCGCCCCGGCCTACGATCAGAAGATCCAGTCCCATCCGATCCAGAGTCTCGATTCCCTTTGCAATACTGTATTTGGCCTGCTCTCCCTGAACCAAAGCAGGATACAACACCAGCTGTACATAGGGATTGCGTCTGGCCGCAATATTCATAATATCCCGGATGGCAGCTCCGGTTCTGGCTGTCACGATCCCAATCGTTCTGGCATATCTGGGAATGGGACGCTTATAACAGGAATCAAACATCCCCATTTCCTCTAATTCCGTGCGCAGCTTTTCATATCTGGCAAAAAGATCTCCGACTCCTTCTCTTGTAATCTCTCTGGCATAGAGCTGATAGCGGCCGTCCCGTTCATATACGTCTACCGTTCCCTTTACCACTACCTCCTGCCCCTCCTGCAGTGTAAAAGAAAGTCCCGTTCTCTGGCCTGCAAACATGACGGCGGCAATCTGCGCGCCGCCGTCCTTTAACGTAAAATATATATGACCGGAGGTATGGTATTTACAGTTGGAAACCTCGCCCCGGATGGAAATCCGGTTCAGGGCAAAATCCTGGGTAAACATATTTTTGATATATGAAGTCACCTGGGATACGGTAAATACACTTGCCATCTGCTCCCTCTGCTTTCTTTCCTACGCTTCTGTTTCCTGAGCCTGTGCCGTCTTCTCATTCGTCGGCTCAGTCTCCGTCGTTGTCTCTTCTTTGCGGATAAACTTTGCAAGTACACCGTTTACAAAAGCCGGAGAATCACTTCCTCCAAACTTCTTGGCAAGTTCCACCGCCTCGTTCACCGCTACCTTTGCAGGAACCGTATCATCATAGTCCATCTCGTAAAGGGCCAGACGGAGAATGGTAAGTTCCACCTTTCCCATACGTCTTGTCTTCCAGCCTGCAGCCACCTCATCAATCCGGCTGTCGATCTCCTGGATCTTATCTACTATATTTCCTGTTTTTGTCTGCAGATATTCCATATCCTTATCTGTAAGCTCTACTTTATGAAGGATCGTAAGGCTTCCCTCATCGTCTGTCTCATATTCCTGAGGAGACTGGAAATACTGCCACATCTGCTCCTTTGCTTCCTCTGTGGTTTTATAAAAATCCGCGGAGAACAGCATTTTAAAACAGTGTTCTCTTAATTCTCTTCTGGTCATATCTTCTGCTTGTACGAAAAGCCTGGGCTCTCGAATACATTTTCCTTTCTCTATTCTGATCCGCTAACTGTGATTATACCAAAGGCGCCGGATAAACACAATAAAAAATATCAAAAGGTGCTGCAGACCCTTATTCGGACCTGAGCACCCAAACGCATTAAACTTTCTGTCAGTTTTCTTCCATATTCACGCCTGCAATCCGGATATTCACATCCAGCACTGTAAGCCCCGTCATATTTTCAATGGCAGCACTGACCCTTTCCTGCACCTGCTCGCTGACAGAAGGGATATTGAAGCCATAGCGGATATTTAAGGAAAGATCCACAGATACATGATCCTCTGTCACATCCACCTTTACTCCCTTGCTCAGATTCTTCATGCCAAGCTTTCCTACCAGCTCATTGGTAATGTTGCCTGCCATAGAGTCTACTCCCTCAACCTCTGTAGCTGCCAGCCCTGCAATAATGGCTACCACCTCATCTGCGATCTGGACCTCTCCGATCCTGTCTTTTTCATATAATTTATGGGTACCGCGATTTTCCTCAGACAATCCTCTTTACCTCCTGTTCCTGAAGCTTGATTTTTATTACTCTTTATTATAACAAATCGTGGGAAATCTGTATAGGGGGATTTCTCTTTGAAATGCAAAACGCAAAGTGGATGGCCGTACTGAAGCAAAACTTATAGAAATAGCCTGTGGTCCGGTGCCGGAAGGACACTCCAGATGGACACTCAGCCTTCTGGAAGAAAAGGCCAGAGTAGAACTGGATGTTCCTGTAAGCAAGGATACGATCGGAAGGGCTTTAAAAAACAAACTTCGACCTCACCGCAACAGCTACTGGTGTATCCCGCCAAAAGAAAACGCAGAATTTGCAGCCTGTATGGAGGATGTCCTGGATGTTTATGAACGCCCTTACGATGAAAGCCGCCCGATGGTATGCATGGACGAGAAACCGTATCAGCTGCTTGGCGAAGCAAGGGAACCTCTCCCCATGCGACCGGGAGATGACCAAAAGCTTGATCCTGAATATGTCCGGCATGGCACATGCAGCATTTTTGTGTTTACAGAACCACTTGCGGGGAGACGCCATGTGAGTGTCCGAGAACGCCGTACTGCAGAGGACTGGGCCGAGGAGATCAAATATTTATCTGATGTACTGTATCCTGATGCAGAAAAAATAATCCTTGTCATGGACAATTTGAATACCCATAAACCGGCATCGCTGTATAAAAGATATCCTCCGCCAGTGTCTGGGGCGCCGGATTGACGATATCGAAGTATTGCGACATGAACTGATGGCATGGGAGTGTAGCCGCAATAATTCTAAAGATAAAATCATTTGGCAGTTTCGGACGGCTGATGCCAGAGTAAAATTAGTATCATTATATCCTGTCATTCTTTCTGCCAATGAGTAATCGTTGGCAGAAAATAGAAACATTATAAATGTCATTGATACAGCACACTAGTTTTTTGGCTAACTCTTCCTTAGTTAAACCTTTTCTAACTCTTTCAGCTTCTATACTTGTGAGCATTTTCTTTCTTCTTTCTGCTTATTTTGGGCTTTTATATATGCATAATACATCCGATTCGAGCATTTATTAATGGATTTTTGAATAATTTTGCTCATTTTGAGCATTTTAATATTGACATGGTGTAATAAATTACATATAATGAGCATAAAGGAGGTATCCATAAATGACTTTTGGAGAAAGACTTACTGATTTGCGTATTTCAGCCGGATATGCAAAGAGAAATGAATTTGCAGATAAATTAGGAATCCCTAGTACAACATTAAGAAACTATGAAACTGATGTCAGAGAACCAGGGCATACATTTTTAAAACAAGTCTCTGAATTTTTTAACGTATCTGTAGATTATTTATTAGGATTAACAGATGATAAAGAGGTGTTGAGTTCTTTTCGCTTAAAATCCTCTGAATACGCCCATATAGAAAAATACCGCTCCCTCGATCCACACGGTCAGGACATGGTAGATACCATTCTTATCAAAGAATATGAGCGTGTAAGTAAGTATGGAAAGCTCACTGCTCCCTCTACTATCATAGAGTTCCACCCAAAACAGGATAACAATCTCCTTGTCTTTCCCTACTTCCGAGCTGGTGTATCCGCTGGATTAGGCATTTTCATCCTTGGCAATGAGGCCGAGGACGAAATCGAGCTACCGGCACTTCCAGAATATGAAGCAGCCGACTTTGCCATTGATGTAAACGGTGACAGTATGAAACCGGATTTTTCTCATGAGGATATTGCACTGGTGCAACGAGATGCAGAAATACACATCGGAGATGTTGGTGTATTCATAGTAAATGGGGATGCCTTTATCAAAGAATTGGGAGAAAAAGAACTGATATCCAGAAACAAAAAGTATAAAAATATCCCCATCCAAGAAGGGGATAACGTAGTCTGTATGGGAAAGGTAATTGGGAAAGTAATGTATTAAACCAAAGGAGGCTTTTCTGTGGATGAAAAAGAATTAAACCTACAAGATTTACAGAAAATATGTTCATTAGAGAACATAGAAATCACTCTTCATGCTGCGAAGCGTTTAGAACAGCGTGGAATCCTTATTGAAGACGTCATATCCTGTATTAAAACTGGAGAAATTATCGAGCAATACCCCGATGACTATCCATATCCCAGCTGCTTAATACTTGGAAAATCATCAACCCAGTTAATTCTTCATGTTGTTACAGGAAGTGATTTATCTACCCTGTGGATTGTAACAGCTTATTACCCTGATTTAGAAAAATGGGAATCTGATTTTAAAACAAGAAAGGGGATTTGATTATGACCTGTTTTTCATGTAAAGGAAATGTTGTAGAATCAACCACCACTTATATGAGCGAATATAACGGCTGCTACGTCATTATTAAAAATGTACCCTGTAAAAAATGCACTCAATGCGGCGAGGAATACTTAAATGGTGTTACACTGAGAAAAATCGAAACCATCATTTCACATTTGAAAGATTTATTAACAGAAGTAGCCATCGTTGATTATAATAAAGCCGCTTAATATTTTCTTATATTGAGGAGGCTTAAATGTTAAATGTTAAATTTTATTTTAGCTAATATCGAGGAAATCGAACCTGATGAATTTGATCTGGCTATGCTCAGAGAAATAGAAAATGATTCTGACTGCCACGAATTTATCTCAGCAGAAGAAGTTATGAAAGAACTTGAACTGTAACCTTTCACAAAAAATTCCTATAAGCAGCAAAAACCGCCCGGTGCTACCAACGCCGAACGGCTTTAAATAGATTTTCTGTACAGGTGTATTTTTTATACCCAAAAATGTGCGACGTCGCAACAAATAAAGGAGGAATGATACATAGCACTGATCCAATGTCCGGAATGTCAACTGCAAGTCAGTGACAAGGCCCTGGCCTGCCCCCATTGCGGTTATCCGCTGAATCGTACGGTGATCCAGAACAATTATAAAAAACGTGCCAGACGAAAACGGCTGCCTAATGGTTTCGGAAGCATCACAGAAATCAATTTCCCAACCTACAACGAAGCTTATCAGGCCTTGATAGATTATAACCGCAATCCTTACGATCTTAAAGATGATATTCTCGTTGAAGAACTCTATGAGAAATGAACCGATGCTTACCTGAGCACCTGTGATGAAAGCTATGCTCGCACGATCACATCCGCCTGGGCCTATTGTTCCAGCGTCTACCGGATGTGGGCAAAAGATGTATGGGAAAGGCATATAAAAGGGGTTATGGACGAGGAGTACCGCATCGAAACACGCGGAAAAAAGAAAGGCGAGAAGGTATTTGCCAGCGCTGGTACAAAGGCGCGGATAAAATCTCTCTTTAATTTGATGTATGACTATGCACTGGAATATGAAATTGTGACCGTGAACTATGCCAGAACATTTGATATATCAGAAGATATTATGAAAGAAAAAGAAGCGTCGAAGCGAAGCCACATCCCCTTCTCAGACAATGAGCTTAACATCCTATGGAAAAATGTCGGGAAAGTGAAGTACATAGACTGGATCCTGATCCAATGTTATATGGGATGAAGGCCTCAGGAGCTTGCCCTGCTCCGTTTGGATGAGATTAATCTCGAAGAATGGTATATGCAGGCCGGCATAAAAACGGATGCCGGTAAGCAGCGTATTGTTCCGATCCATACCAGAATTCGAGACTTGGTAAAACAGAATTATGATATTGCCCTGTCTCTGGGAAGCCCATACCTCTTTAATGATAAGGGACAAACCCATGCCGGCTCTTATAAAATTATCTATGATAAATACAGCTATCGTTTCAAAGCTGTGATGGCAGCACTCAATCTCAATCTCAATCCAGAGCACCGCCCTCATGATCCCCGAAATACCTTCGTCACCAGAGCAAAGAAAGCCGAAGTTGATGAATATGCATTAAAGGAGATGGTAGGCCATAAAATTCAGGACATCACCGAATCTGTTTACACTCTCTGGAACCTGGAATGGCTGCGGTCAGATCTTGAAAAAAATCAGGTAGGGCCAATTTTCAGCCCTACCTGACGGTAAACAAATACGGTAATCAAATAATAAACAAGTAGTAAACAAGTTATGTGCATTTCCCTACTTTTGTAGACTTTTCCGTACTGCTTAAGTCATCGATTTGAAAGGAAATCTTAGAACTTGCCTTCCTTAGCAGCTTCCTCAATCGAAACAGCTACAGCAACAGTAGCGCCAACCATTGGGTTGTTGCCCATACCGATCAGACCCATCATCTCTACATGAGCCGGAACGGAGGAAGAACCTGCGAACTGCGCATCAGAGTGCATACGTCCCATGGTATCGGTCATACCGTAGGATGCAGGACCTGCTGCCATGTTGTCCGGATGAAGGGTACGGCCTGTACCGCCGCCGGATGCTACGGAGAAGTACTTCTTGCCCTTCTCTACGCATTCCTTCTTGTAGGTGCCTGCTACCGGATGCTGGAATCTGGTTGGGTTGGTGGAGTTTCCGGTGATGGAAACGTCAACGCCTTCCTTCCACATGATAGCAACGCCCTCGGTTACATCGTTAGCGCCGTAGCAGTTAACCTTTGCTCTTAAGCCCTCAGAGTAGGACTTTCTCCACAGCTCCTTAACCTCGCCTGTGTAGTAATCCATCTCTGTCTCAACATATGTAAAGCCGTTGATTCTGGAAATAACCTGTGCAGCGTCCTTTCCTAAGCCGTTTAAGATAACGCGCAGCGGCTTCTGACGAACCTTGTTTGCCTTCTCTGCGATACCAATTGCACCCTCAGCAGCTGCAAAGGACTCATGGCCTGCCAGGAAGCAGAAGCAGTCAGTCTCCTCTTCCAGAAGCATCTTGCCCAGATTTCCGTGGCCTAAACCAACCTTACGCTGATCAGCTACAGAGCCGGGGATACAGAATGCCTGAAGGCCCTCGCCGATGGCAGCAGCAGCGTCAGCAGCTCTTCTGCAGCCCTTCTTGATTGCGATGGCTGCGCCTACTGTATAAGCCCAGCATGCATTCTCAAAGCAGATCGGCTGGATCTTCTTAACCTGAGCATAAACGTCAAGGCCTGCATCTTTTGTAATCTTTTCAGCTTCCTCGATAGAAGCAATGCCATAGCTGTTTAATACGGAATTGATCTTATCAATTCTTCTCTCATATGATTCAAATAATGCCATCTTCTTTATCCTCCTAATTGGTCCTCATCATTCTTTACGCGGGTCAATGATCTTAACAGCGTCATCTACACGGCCGTACTGTCCCTTTGCCTTCTCCCATGCAGTGTTAGGATCGTCACCCTTCTTGATAAAGTCGGTCATCTTGCCAAGGTTTACGAACTGGTAACCAATAATCTGATCTTCTGCATCCAGAGCGATGCCTGTTACATAACCCTCAGCCATCTCCAGATAACGTGGACCTTTCTTAAGAGTTCCATACATAGTACCAACCTGAGAACGCAGTCCCTTGCCCAGATCCTCCAGTCCGGCGCCTACAGGAAGTCCATCCTCAGAGAATGCACTCTGGGTTCTTCCGTAAACGATCTGTAAGAACAGCTCTCTCATAGCAGTATTGATCGCATCACATACCAGGTCAGTGTTCAGCGCCTCAAGCAGGGTCAGTCCCGGAAGGATTTCAGATGCCATAGCTGCTGAATGTGTCATACCGGAACATCCGATGGTCTCAACCAGAGCCTCCTGAATGATACCCTCTTTTACATTCAGAGTCAGCTTACATGCGCCCTGCTGGGGAGCACACCAGCCCACACCGTGTGTAAGACCGGAAATGTCTGTAATCTGCTTTGACTTTACCCATTTTGCTTCTTCTGGAATTGGAGCAGCGCCATGATGAACGCCCTGTGCAACTGTGCACATTTCTTCTACTTCATGTGAATAAATCATGTGTTAAAACTCCTTTCAAATTGAAATTTGATGTAACAGTTTAGGACGGCGTGATGGCAAAGTCAAAAACAGACGTCAAACTTGCTTGTACGCATGATTTTCCCCTGCCTTCACATCGGATGGACATCCGATCTCTTCTGCCGGACTGAACATCCGGCAGAAGGATGCCGTCCTGCTCCATACAGTTTAATAAGTATCGTGTCCTTTGTTAATTTTATCACGTTATACTCGTGTTTATTTTCTCACAAAATACGACATTTGTCCAGTGATTTATCCCTGTTGCAACTGCCTATTTTTGACTCTTTTTTGCAGAAAAATCAGCAATTTTTATAGATTCTCTTCCTTTTTCTGACTCTTCATGGGGAATGATGGCATGCAAAACCAGGCGCTTTCCCAAACCGTGACAGGTAGAAAGGGTCAGAAAATCTTCATTTTCATATTTTTTAATCCCCGTATCATAAAGAGACTGTTGGGACATTGCAGTAAAATAGGCTTCCCGCTCTGTTTTTGTCATCCCTGCCTGATACGGCGTATGATCATTTTCCTGAACCACATGGCAGGAAAAGATAGGGCAGACAATCCATTTTCCCTGTTGAAAAATCCGAATACAGGGCGATTTTCTAAAAAACTCCGAATCCATATAGGCTTTAAGGTCTCCAAACATGGAGCCGTCTTTCATATTGTGGCCATAGAGAACCGTGTGGCCGGATGCAAACGGTTCCGTAAACGGATCTGTAAAAATTGCTCCCGATACGCTATCCTTCCCCTCAAAGCTGTGGTTCAGATAAAAGGAAGTGTCTTTCCCCCTGACTACAGGATAATCCATCTCTGTTTCCGGAATATGGAGCCAAAAGGAATACTCTGGATTCATCATCCGCAGCATTTCTTCATCCGGCACTCCCCCATTCTGTTCCCCATTCTGAGAAATGCTGTTTCCATCCGCCAGAACGATATTTAAATCCCCATCTTTCTCTGAAAATGCGTTCTGCCGGAGAATCTCATAATCCCTCCTGGCCTGATGATAAAGCTTTGATACCGAAAGAAACTGAAAAAGACATACGCCGAAAATAACCAGAAACAGTACCGGAACAAAATATCTCCTGCACGGCTGTTTTTTCAGAAGAAATCTCCTCACACAAAGCCCCAAAAGAAGGCCAACCGCTCCCAAAAGCAGCAAATCCATCAAAAAATTGGGATTTCTTGCTCTGATTCCTTCTGCTATCACACTGTTTTCTGCTAAATTCTGCTCCGGATTTTTAACAGCCGCTCCATTTTGCCCGGCCTGTACCAAACCGCCATACTCCACCCGGCAGTCCCAGACCTTCCTCTTTCCATAAGCAGTCAGCTTCCTGTTTTCATCCCCTGAGTTCGTATCTTCTCTCCGGATTCCCTGAATCTCATAATCTGCCTCTGAAAGTCCGGCTGCCTTAAGGAGCTGTCCGCCCCGAGACAGAAAGCCCTCCGGCTCTCCATCCCAGATCACTTCCTCTCCCAGTACATATCCCTGAACATTTTCTCCTAAAACAAAAAGCTCCAGTTCAAAATCCTCCTTCCAGCGCTCATTTCCATATTCTCTGCGGATCTCCGGAAAAATTCTCTCTTCTAGTTTTCCTGTCTGAGGATTTTTCACTGATATACGGGCCGTTTCCGGAAGAATCTCCCTTTTCTCTACCGCTTCATACAGAATCGTCTGAGAAATATTCTCCATATCTCCCTCACAGACCGTCTCCGCATGGGCGGAAACAGAAAACAGCAGACAGGCCCCAGTCAAAACGCCAATCACTGCCAGCGTTTTCATTGTTCCAAAGCGTCCGTTTCTCCTGCCTTCACGCTCAGGCAGAGTAAGGAGCATTCCTGCAAGGAACAGAAGCGACAGAACCATCCATTCCCGATACACCATAGTATCCCCGGTACGTATGCTTCCTGAGCTGACGCCTGAACCATATGTAAAATTGCCAAACCGGTTTTTCGGCTGATACACCGCCCGTATCTGTCCCAGTGTCTTCTTTCTCTTAAAATTATAAACCGTAAGACTTCCCTCTGTACCTCCGTTCTCTTTTACGGTAAATTCACAATAGCTTTCCGTTCTCTCATATCCATCAGGTGCCATTGTTTCATAAATACGGTAAGTGCCGGGATGGGGCGCGTGGAACACAAATGTACCCTTTCCTTCTGGATTTTCTCCTGAAATTCCCTCCTGTACGATATGCTCTGCGCCCGTATGCCCTTCAACGCTTCGGATTTGCAGAGAGGCTCCATCCAGAGCTTCCTTCGTATCTCCGTCCAGTTTTCTTATAATTACCTTCATTTCTCTGTCTGTTATCTCATAATCCCCCCGGTATATCTTCCCCTGGCTGACTGTAAAGCTGTGAAGTACCGGATCCAGTCCATAGCCCTGAGGCGCTTTTGTTTCCCGGAAGGTATAGGTCCCATCAGAAGGCTTCGGGATGGAAAAATATCCCTTTTCATCACTCACTGCCCGTCCCATCTCATTTCCCCACTGGTCATAAAACGTAAATTCCGCTCCTGGTACAGGCAAATGATTAACATCTGTCTTTTTAAAGGAAATGTACTCCTTTTGAGGCCTGTGGCTGCCTCCGCCGCCGGAAGAAGTAATTCTCGTATTCGCAAAGGAAAATGTCTGAATTTCAGAGGATTGATCCTCTATTTCAATTTCCATATCCTCTGCCCTTTCATACCCCTCAGGCGCATACAGCTCATGAATCCGGTATCTTCCTGGCTTAAGCCCCGAAAAGGTCTTTGGGGTGTGCTCTTCAGAGGTCCACTCCTCTATCACTTCCCCTGTATCCGTTCGGATCAGCTGCAGCCTGGCTCCTGCCAGAAAAGCTCCGGAACTACGGTCCGTCTTGGCAATCTGTACAATGACCGTATAATTTTTCATCACCAGCTGCAAAGCCTCTTTCATACCGTCTGCAATGGTAAAATAAACAGGCTCTGCCAAAACATTGCAGCCCTCCGGCGCTTTCTGCTCTGTAAGGCGGTATTCTCCTTCTTTAAGCCCCTTTTCTAAATGAGGCTGATCTCCGCTGATCCACTCTGCCGCTGTTTCCCAGCGGATTTTCCCCGTATGGCCTCCGTCCTCCGCAGATATCTTTCTTTCTAACCGAAGCAGGGCGCCTTTTAACCGTTCTCCCGTATCTCCCAGCTGTTTTTCCACCTTCACCCGATTACTGTCGTTTTCCGGATCATGCTGCACGTTCAGGATCTTCGTCCTTTCATCCTTATATTCAAACTGAAATTCAAAGTCCAAAGCTGAAAGCATATGGCCGGGAGCTGCCTTTATTTCTCTGCACACATATGTATAGGGGGCAAAGCTTCCGTTAGAGGAGAGATATCCGGCAGGCTGTTTTTCAAATACAGCCCTTCCCCTGGAATCTGTCACCGCCTTCTGGCAGGAAATCCCCAATGTTTTATTCAGGAGTTCAAATTCTGCTCCTTCCAATAAAAGCTCATAGTTGTCTCCATCATGCTTGGTAACCTGCAGCACCCCATCGGGGATTTCATCCTTCATTTCCAGTTTCTGAATTACTCTGGAATCTATAACGGAAAACGGCAGATCTACGGACTGTAAAAAACCATAGGGCGTCATTTCTTCTCTGAGAATATAATCCCCGTCCGGAATATACTCAATCAAATGCGGCTTTAAATCCCCTTCTTCAAAACCCTCCGGGATGGTTCCCGCCTCTGCCTCTTTCTGTGTATATTTTCCATCATTTCCTGAAATCCACCTTGCTTCTTCCTCACGGCAGCTCCCATCCTTTTCCGGGATATGGAGGATCAGCGCTTCACTGGATATCCTTCCATCTTCTGATACCGGATAAATGGAAAGCTCCGCTCCGGCCACCTCTTTCCCGCCGGAAATCACACGTTTGGACACAGAAAGCTTTAATGGCTCATCTTTCATGAACCACTGTCCTACGGATATCATATGGCCTTTATCAGGTATCTCAATGAGAACCGGTTCTGCCGTGGCATATCCCTCCGGCGTGCAGGTCTCCGCCAGCACATAGCTTCCCACCGGCAGATACTCCATCCGGACAGATGCATTCTCTGTATAATAATACCTTCCCTGAAAAGTTTCAGGGATATCATTATACTGATAATCGTATTTCATAATGGGGTGAAGTCCTGCTGCATCCGTTTCCACCCGTCCGGTAGCTGCCACTTTCTGTCCATCCTCCCATGTAGCTGCCCGGAAGGTAAATACAGCCAGATTCTCCCGAATGGCCGGATGGCCATCTTCCATCATCGGCCTTCCCTCTGCATCCAGAAGGGCTCTGTAAAGGGTAAGTCCTGTTTCTGTATCGCCGCAGAGCACCTCCTCCCGCTTTCCATCCAGCTTCCAAACCTCAATGGCTGTAAAATCGTCCTCCATTTCAAAACTCTGTACATGGCCTGTTTCCTGTATTTCCACATTGACAGACTCCGACTGTACATAGCCCTGGTCATAAGGACAAAGCGTTTCCTCAAGCACATAAAATCCAACGGGAATGTGATCGATCCAGTGAGGTTCATCCGTAAGAATGGGATTTCCTTGTAAATCCTTTTTCATCACGCCTTTATCATCATACTCATATCCGCTGATCCAGGAGGCCCAGGGCTTCCCCTTTTTATAAATACCGGTTTCTTCTGTTTCCGGTCTCCCATTTTTATCCAAAAGAGCTCTGTAAAGAGTCATCTCTGCCCCTTTAATCTCCTTTTGTGTGCGGATATCAATTTTTGCAAAAGCAGCTTTTGTAAATTCATCCTGATGGAAATATTTCTGAGGTCCTTTCCTGTCCTCAAGGATTAATCCCTGATACGGAGCCTGAACGTATCCCTGTTCAAACGGAACGCCTTCCTCCTGTAAAATGTACGCTCCAAAGGGAATACGGGCAATCACATGAGCTTCATCCAGCCCTTCTTTCTTTCCATCTGGGCCTGTGCTTTCTCCTGTAACCCAGCGCTCCTCCTTCCATACCAGCTCCCCGTTTTTATGATAAATGGGAAGTCCGTTTTCATCATCTGCGCTCTGCTTGTCCTTATAAATAGAAGGCGCTCCTCCATTTTCTCCCACGCAGATTGAACGCACCGGGATTTTTTCTCCCTTTTCATCTGCCCGATATGCAATGATTCTGCCATAATCATCCCTGACATAGGCCATACCGGAAGCTTTATCTGCAAAGCATATAACATTTCCTCTCTCATCCAATACCTGCAGCTCTCCTGTGTGAATATCCTCCCGTAGCCGTCCCTGGCTCTTCTCCTTCTCTAAATCGTAAAAATACAGCTCTATGGGCTCATTGGGCTGCTTTTGATCCTCCCAGAGATTCAGCTTGCCCGGCCCCGGATCTGTACCGCTTTTTAACAGCTCCCTGTGGGTACCTGTATGAGTATTTACTATTTTTTCTGTCCTTCCCTCACGGCTTAGGACTGTAACCCCCTCATACCCGCCGTCTTTCTTTGGCTCCAGACAGCTTCCTTCATAAAGCACCAGCTCTGCCCCGGAAACCGGCCGGTCAAAACGGATGCCTTTTCCCGTAAATGTACCATCCAGCTCATACAGAAGCTTCACCCGGTCCATAGCCTTTAATTCCTGCTCGGTTCCCTCTATTATGTGTTCGGAATATGAGTCAAAGGCCTTTGTCACATAGCCGGTCCATATTTGCTTTTCCTGATCAAAGGTAATTTCCCTAACATCCCCTCTGGCCTCCAGCTTTTCCTTTCGCCCGCTTACTTTATAGAGGAGAAGATCGCCCCTGTCATTTACATAAATTTCCTCCTGATTTCCTGTAAAGCCTCCGCTTGCTTCTTCTTTTCCCTGAGCATCTGTCTTTTTTAGGCCGTTCCCATTTCCAACCAGAGAATCGCCGTCCTCCGTCTTGTAGATCCAAAGCTCTGATGGGTAATCCTGTACAGGTACCTCACTTACCTTCTCAGTGCCTCTGCGGTTTTCCTCCCCGGTTACAGGAATGGCATATTCATACTGTCTGGCCGTTTTTCTCTCCCAGCCATTCCCTTCCTTTAAGGTGTTTTCCTCATAGTAAACGACCTGGTCTCCGTAAATCTCAAAGGCTACGGGCCGACTCTTTGTATATCCCTTCGGGGCCTGAACCTCTACCAGCACATAGGCTCCCGCTCCCAGAGGACGCGCCGTTTCGATATAGCCCACAGGTACCTCACACAGTCGTCCGTCAATCACCAGCTCCTTTAAGGTAGAATAGGATCTGAAAATTCCCTTTTTTATCCCATTTTCATCTATCTGGCTGATCCTCTGGCTTTCATCATAAAGGGGAATCCCATCCTCATCCAGCCGGATGGGAACATCACTTTCAGAACTATTGTCTGCTCCCACTCTTGGGTAAAGAATCTGCTTCCCGTTTTCATCTTTCACCGGCTTTCCCTCTGCATCCACAGCCGAACCGAAGAGGACCTGTCCGCTTCCTCCTGCCGTGCCTGTTCCTGTCTTTTTTACATCCCGCTTGGCAGCATAGATACGAAAAAGAGCCCCGTCATGGAAAATAGTTTCTCCCGTTTCTGCATCCATCTTTTCGATCCGCAGCCTGGAGCTGAAATAGGTATTTTCAACATCCTCCTGAGCAAAGGAAACATAGTTAAAATCGGCTCCGCTTCCTGACGGATAAAGAGTTTCAATGCTTCCCGTATCCGGATTGACCCGGTCTGTGGCAGGGGCAAGAACCGTCCAGGATACAAGCATGGGAGCAAATTTACCGTGAATTGCAGTGCCTTCCCCTTCCATTACAGGAACCTGATCCCGGATCTGCACCTGTCCGTTTTCCGTTTCATTTCCATCATAGATAACCCCATCCATGATTCCCTTATTCTCACTTTCACTGGTATAGCCACTGTAATAAGCCTTTACCGCCGGATTGGCTCCATCCATATATTCTTCTTCATAAGGTTGTGAGGAAGTAAGGCTGTGACCGGGACGGCTGTTTAGATCCAGACCGTATTTATATACCTCAAATTCCCCATCCTGACCGTTCGCCCGGATCACATGGCTTTCTCCGTTAAAACGGATCTTATACTTACGGACCAGTTCCTCGGCAGAATCTGTACTGTTATAACGGAAATAGGAACTTCCTGTTTCATCCAGAACATTTTCTTCCCCGGTCTGCTCATTTTCCACGATTTCAGGCACAAAAGGAAGCGTAATTTCTTTTGGTTCCTCAATCCGATAATGACGGTTTGCCAGCTCCCCTTCAAGGGCAGAAGGCTGCTGCTCAACCATCACATATTCCCCGTAAGGGAGCATGATGGAGGTATCAAAATAATCATCTTTCCCATTCCGTGTGCTGCACTGAAGGGTCTTTTTATCCCGGTCTGCACCCCCTGACGGATCCCGATCCCAGGCAATCGAAAGCTTCTCATCCAGTCCCTTAAACCGCTCTGTATAAGCTTTTGCCTCCTCTTTGGCCCGTGCAAGAGCCTGCCTGTAGGCCCTGTCTTCGTTCAGATCTGGCTGCTGCTTTAAAATCTCCTCCTTATATGCTTTTACATCCACATAAGACAATGCAAATTCTGTCAGCTTCTGTTCTTCTGCCTCAGTTCCCGGCCTTTGGTCTGCCGTATACAGTGCATCAAAAAACTTTTTATAATTCCAGCTTCCGTCTGCTTTTTTCTCTAAAAGCTTCTGCCCTCCGCCATCCTTTGGCGGCAGAAAATGAGCCTGAACTGCCTCTGTAAAATCTTTGCTGCTGATATCCTCTGACAAAAGATTTCCTGCCTCATCTGCATAGAGATTTACAAGATCGCTCTTTAAATATAACCGGAATTTAAACTGATCCAAAAGCTTTGTTCCTCTTCCGGAACCACCGAAAAGTCCCAAAAGCACTGTCATGGGATCATTGTGGACCGAACCGTATGTGTTTACATTTTCATAGGATTCCTGTGAAATGTCTTTGGAAACCCTCACAGACTGTTTGATCGCCCGTTCCAACACCTGAACCGGTTCTTTTTGCGTCCCCCCATCCTGTACCGGCTGATTCTGGCCCGGATAAGACAGCAGTACCGGCTTTATATAGCTTCCCGGATCCTGTTTTATGATAGAAGAAACCACATCCACAGCCGCTCCCATTTCATGGATCAGACACTGATTATACGGGATTGTTGTTCCGTGTAGCTCGATGATTTTTTTATCCGTAACTGCCCGAAATACATCCTGTACATTCTGTCCTTTGACAGATTTCGGAATAAAGTGAATCGTATAGCTGCCTGCGGGAGCATTCCACACAGCCTTCACAGGCTCCTTTACCAGAGTCTGGTATACAACCTCTTTTTCTTCATAAACAGGCACCTGCTCCATCTCAGGAATCGGATTTCCCTGAGAGTCAAGCAGGATTTCCCCTTCCTTATAACGCTCATAAACCGGCTGATAGCAGACAGCAGCATGATCCGGGGTATTTTCCTCTAAAAGTACCTCACCTTCAAGCTCTCTCTTTTCTTTCAGCGTCACTGTACGGCTTTTGAGGCTGTAGGTTCCCTTTTCATATTCCAGCCAGTAAATCCCCTGCTTCGCTTCCTTTTTTACATACATCCGCTGATCTGCCCGGTCATAAATACCGCTCATAGGAGGAATGTCTCCCGAATGATCGTAATGCAGACGGGCAAACCACTCTCCCTCTTTTTCATAGACCGCTCCCACTCCGGCACAGTCATAAAACCCATTCTCTGTATACCAGTCCAGTATCTGACTGGCCGCTGTGGAATTATCCAGAAAAGAATCTTCTTTTTTCAACGGAATATTGACCCAGGGAGCACCTATTTCTTCCGCTGTCAGATGATAGCCAAGCTGAGCCAGCATGGCCTCTGCCTGTTCCTTTAAATAAGCCTCTTCCACAGGCTGATCCCATAAGGAGAGATCCTCCGGCTCTGCTGTGCCGGAAGGATAGGGGGCTGTGCGGAAACGGTAGGGAAGCGTTTCTTTTAAAGGAAGCTTTTTCTCCTCTGAACTATCTTCTTTCAATATAGGATTTCCATGCTCGTCGGTTTTCAGCTCACCGCCTGCAGCCTTTTTATAAACAGGCATTCCATGTTCATCCACCTTTTGCTGCGGTACTATATTTACGATCTGCTTTACATTTTCCCTGCGTTCCTCCGAACTCAAACGATAAAAACGCGTATGCTCCGGATAGCCTGTAATTGTAATATCATAGCCATTTTCTGCATCATAAGATTCGATGGTAAAGTCATTCCAGGAGCCGTCCGCTTCCATGCTGTTGTGGTCAGAAAGACCATTTTTCACCCAGGCTGAACCAGAAGAAATCACCGTAACGCTCTTATCTGCCTCCCGGTTTGTCTCTGCCTTATTAAGGCCCTGCACAGAAAGCTCATATCCCTCCGACCGGCTTAATTCCATAACATAATAGCTGCCCATGAGAAGGGGACGCCCAATCCAGACAGAGCCGTTTTCCGACTTATAATCCGGATAGACTTTTGTTCCAAAGCCATGATCGGATGAGGTAATCTGACTGCCCTGATACAGATTTTCAGGCCCTGTAAACGCAGAAACCTCTGTACCGCTTCCATTCCACAACGTACCCGGACATTCGGTATATGCTAAAAATGAGGCGTTCCCCTCTTTGTCTGTGGCAGCGATGGCTGTCAGCTGATCCCTGCCATATACGACACCGCTTTTCCCATCTGGATGAATAATATCCTGAGCAGCAAAAAGACCGTATACTGCTCCTTCTAATGTGGCATTTCCCTGAGCTTTTCCATAACTTCCTTCAGGATTTCCTTTATAAAGCTCCAGATCCCGCTTATTGATATGAATCCGTCCCTCCGTCCGGTGATCCCAGATTTTGAAACGATAAAGACAGCGAAGGGGATCCCCATAATCGGAAGGATCCATTGGCTCCAGATCATCGTCTATAAAGTCTGGAAGTACAGCGCAAAGACTGTCTCCCTCTTCCTCATTCTCCGACAGAAATGAAAAAAGGGTTTTTAAGCTGAATGAGTGTTTCTTCTTTCGGTATTCTCTCATTTTTTCTCTGGGAGCAGAGGTATATTCCGGTTCTGAAAGAGGAAAGGGGGTAACAGGATGTTTTATGTATTCAAACTGCTCCGTAACCAGCATATCTTCCTCCTGCCCTCCCTTCTCTGACAGCTCTTCCTCCCGTTGTGCATCATTGGATGTAGCCATGCAGCGTATCGTAACAGAGGGAAATGGGCTTAAAAGACGGCTGCACAAATGAGGACTCATGGCAATTTCGGCAGTCTCCGGATCCCTTTCCTCTGCTCCGCTGCCGGATTCCTGACTTCCTGCGGGATTTTCGGAAACTTCTCCACCGGCTTCCTGATCTTCCGGCTGGCTCCCGGCTTCTTCTCCGCCGGTTTCCTGACCGCCTGATTGGTTTCCACCCTCTTCTTCTCCGCTTTCCTGCCCTTCCGGCGAATTTCCGTTTACTTCTCCGCCGGTTTCCTGCTTATCTGACGGATTTCCGGTCTCTTCTCCATCCGTTTTCTCATCTCCCGATGGCCTTTCGGTTCCTTCTCCTTCCGTTCCATGCCATCCTGACTGTCCTCCCGCCTCTTCCTTATTCCCGGCTTCTCCGCCGGTCTGCTGACTGTCTGACTGACTTTCCATTCCCTCTTTATCCGGTTCCTGAGCGCCGGCCTGTCCCTGACCTGACGTACTCTGAGTCTCCTGAACACCAGTCGTCTCCCCAGCACTTTCCTTCTTTGCCGGTTCTGTACGTTCCTGTTCCCGGATTTCAAGGATGGTCCGAAACTCTTCCAGACCCATTTTCTCCCCTTCCGGGAGCAGACAGCGGTATCCCCGCTCCTCTCCCATCTCTTCTAAGCGCTCTCCATACGTTTTTAAAGCCGGAAGCCCCATTTCACCGGAAACCTCCATCTCGCCCTGCCGTACATTGCCTTCTGCCTGCGCAGACATAAGAACTACGGTTTCAATTATGGGATCATCGCGATGCGTTCCGTGAACGGTATACCCGTTTCTGGCCTTTTTCTCTTCTGCGGTGTACCCATACTCCAGACGGATAAAATTTTCATATGTCTCGTCCCTGTCCTCCAGCATTGCTTTCATGGCTTCTGTGCTCTGGCTATGGTTATCTTCGTCCTCATTCCCCACATGAAAGTCACAGGTCCTGCTGCAAAGCTCCTGTTCTGCCAGCCACTGGCTGCGCAGTCTTTCATTTTCCTCCTCACAGTTGCATTCCTCTGCCTCGCCTCCTTCCCCCTCTCCTTCATGGTCGCATTCGATCCATTCCGGCGCAGGATGACCCATACAGTAGGTTTTGCTGTAATGATAACCACGGATATCGCTGTGGGAAGCTGTCCCGTTTTCATCCGTTGAAATCACATCACAGAGAATACGTTCCTCCGGTTTTGGAGACATGCAGTTTAAGTAAACCTCTCCTGTGCTTCCGTCCGGATTTCCCTCCTCATAGCCGTGTTCATTCACCTGAGCGAAATCAAAGGTTTCCCATACGTTAAACTCAGCCTCCTCTAACGGCTGTCCTGTTTCTGCGCAGTATTTTTCCACCTGCACCTTATAATTGGACTCAAATACCTCTTTATGCCTGTAAAGTTCCAATCCCGGACCTTCCTGAGAGTCCAAAGACGGGCCTGTTTCAAACCAGACCTCTGCAGCCGTATCCGCCATATCCAGCCATCCCATCTGCATCTGGTATTTTTCCTCCGGCTGAAAAATATAAGCGTAATACCGTGTTTTAATTCCGCTTAAAGGCCCGGAGGAAATCCGTCCGGAAGGTGTTTCACCCTGATAGATAAAGGTAACAGAAACTCCGTCTGTTCCCATTTCATAGGTCCAGTTCCCGTCCGGAAACTGCCACACTGCATTCTTAAGCTGGGGGCAGCTGCTGATATCCAGAGTAAGCTCATATCTCCCATCCTTGAGTGCCATTCTCTGCTGGCGTCCGTTCCACTCCGGCAAGTCCGAATTTCCCTGATTTTCGTATTCCTCCAGACCATTTTCCACATATTCCCGCATCTCATGGAAAAACGGCAACACCTTTCCATCCCGGATCACGCCCTCTAATTTGTGCATCATCTCCTCCTGCACATCCCAGGCCTCCTCGCAGCCAGCAAGACACCCCCAGAGATAGGTCTGCACCATGGCATATCGTGTTTTATCATAATAATTCCCGGACACCATCCACTCATAAGCTAACGTCATAGGAAGATACCGGTCAAAACTTCCGATGACGGGCACAGATGCTCCCGGCTCTGCATCATACCGGGTATAGGATGACACCGTATGATTAGGCAGCTTCTTTCCCGGCTGCAGACAGAAAGCCGGCACATGGCCTTCCACCGGATTTACATAGTAACAGGTAATCGAACGGTGGCTGTGTCCGAAAATATTGATGGGACGGTTCTGAAATGCATCTCCCCGGATGATCATTTCCACCGTATTCTCCTTTGCCGCCGACTGGAAGGGAATCCCCGTAATGAGAATGACGGCTGCCAGAAAAAGGGCGCAAAAACGCCTCCAATGTTTTTTATTCACTTGTTATATCCCCCTTGGTTTTTCCTGAACAGTTACATTTGTTTTATAAAATAATCCTACCAAGCCATATATGGACATCCCTCCTTTTCATACAGCCCCTGAATATGCAATCCATAAATACGGGTACGCAAAATACGCCTCGTCTTTCCAGGCTCTGTCCTGATCCATTTTTCTGTTTTTGTTCTGAAATGCGGCTGAAACAGCCAATAAAATGAAATTTAGATAAATGATACAGAGAATTCCGTATCGGTTCTTACAGAATAGCATAAGAAACAGGACAAGTCAACTCTCCTGTCCTGTTTTTACAGAAATTTTGTAACCATTTTTCCTGATTGTTCTAATCCATCAATCCCTTTTTCGCCCAGTCATACTCCTCCATTGCGAGAAGGAAACGGATGGATGCCTGTGTCTGGTTTCCTTTTTCTTCCATATACTGGCTGTAAATTTCCAGATATTCTCCCTCAGCCATTGTTCCCAGCTCCCTTTTTCTGACCGCAGACTGCCACAATGCCCTTTGCGCCAGTTCCTTCGCGCAGGCTGCCTCCCATTCTGCCTCACAGGAACGAACCTGATCACCCAGAGTCTCAAAGGAAGCGAACATCTGGTTTTCATCCTGCTCTATCTGTCTCTGTTTTTTGTGAAGTTCCTGATTGCTTCCTGCATTTCCCATGCGTCCGTTGCGAAGCTCATAATTATTTCCCAAAGCCTGCTGTCTGTCCTCCTGCGGATTCACAAGGGCAGCTCTTGATACATCCGGCAGAGGCATTTTTTCTAAAACAACCGGGCTGTCTGGTGAAAAGCCTGTAAGCAGCAAAAGCTCCTGACGGATCCGCTCCTGCTCCTTTTTAAGCCGTTCATATTCATTCCGGGCGGACTGCCATTTCTGATAAGCCTCCTGTGAATGGTAAGAGGTGCTGCTTCCCAGCATTTCCTGATCTTGTGTTTTCTCGGATAAATGCTTCTGTGCCTTTGCCCTGGCACTGGCCGCAGCCTGCTCCGCTTCCAGACTGTGATACGTTCCCATCAGGTTCTGAGCCGTCCAGAGCATGGTATCCTCCATCCTGCGCAGCTCCATTCGTCCTGCGGCATTTCCCGCCTGACGTATCTGCTCTTTCAGGCTGTCTGCACCATCCAAAAGCGCCTCTGCCTGCCATCTGTAATGCTCTGCTCCTGCCGCATCGCCGTTCTTTTCCCGCTCATAAGCTTCCTCTCTCAACGCCCTCCGGCTCTCCAGGAGTTCTTCCCTTGCATTTTCCAGACGGCCCAGACGCTCTTCAAACTGCCTTCGCTCCATTTTCACCTGCGGACATGAGTCCTTTACCAGATTCTCCAGTTCCTCATAGCACAGCACCATATCCATTTCTTCCCCTCTGCTCACGCCTGAAGCTGTCACTGTACCGGCCATCATTCCCACAAAAAGCACAGCCGTCATCCTGATAACCGCTCGCTTTCCCGCTTCTTTTTTCATCCAAATCCCCTGCTTTCCTCAACCCTCATACGCAGCCAGCCCTTCGACTGCCCAATGGTAGTCCTCGTACGCCTGCCGAAAAGACAGGCCGCTTATCTCCCATGCTGCCTTTTTAGATAACAGCTCTGCCTGAGCCGCCATCCGGTCATTGACAGACAACAGCCCCAGCTGATACCTGCGTTCATCAGCCTCTATCTTTTCCTCTGCCAGACGGTATTCTTCTTTTGCCTGACCGTAATCTGCCTGAGCCTGCACAAAGCTGTTATATTTTGCCTCTATATCTGCTTCTATTTTCTGCTGCCCGGCTTCCACCTTCTGCTTAAGCACATCCTTTGCAGTACCGGGATCTGTATTTTCCAGTCTGCGGCAGTCTGCTGCCAGACTGAAATTCGCAGCTAATGCCTGTTTTCGGTCTGACTCCGGGTCTGCAGCTGCAAGCAGTGTTTCCTCAGGAATGGAAATTTCTCCCAGATGAGGCAGATCATCGTATTCCCATCCGGTCATAACAATCAGCTGGCGGCGCAGCTCCTCCTGCTTAGTTTTCCCTGAGGCTTCTGCTGCCTGGGCCGTACAAACGGCTGCCTCTGCCTCTAAAAGCTCAGGCTGTGAAAGCATTCCAAGCGCCGCCTTCCTCCTGGCTGTCTGAACTTCTGCTTCCGCCTGCTGCAGGGCTCCCTCCAGAGCCGGACGCTCCTTTTCTTTTTTCCAGTATTCAATCATCAGCCCCTGGGCCTTCTGGACGAAAAGAGCCTCCTGCCTGTCGTACTCCAGTTTTTTTACCCTGCCGTCTTCATTTTCCATATCTGCCTGATCTCTGGCCTGCTCTGCCTGAAGCCGTATACTCATGGCCGATGCCTCTGCGGCTCCATATCCGGGCTCATCTTCATTTATCCCGTCCATCATCCGGTCACTGGAATCCTCTAAACGATCCGCCATTTCAGAATACGTATTGCGGAAATCATCATTGGTTTTTCCCCGGTAATCATCATATTCCAGACGGCTGTTGATCACCTCTGCATTGTATTCGTGGATCAAATCTGCCAATTCCTCATATTCCAGCACATTATCCCGCAGGGACGCCCATTTTTCCGGCGGATAGGCAAATTCAGGGCTTGCCAGAGCCGTCTGAGCTGCTGCAAAGCCAAAGAGAAACGTCAGGCCGATGATCTTCATGCAGCCCCTCCGGCCGCAGTATATCCCCCGTGTTTTCATCTTCGTTCTCTCCCTTCTGTTATTCATACCTGAGAGCGTCAATCGGATCTGCCTTTGCAGCCTTTAAGGCCGGATACAGTCCAAAGAAAATTCCAACCACCGCTGAAAATGTAACTGCAATAAGGATCACGGAAGGCTTTATCACTGTCTTTAATCCCAGGACTGCTCCTCCCAACGCCACAACGCCCGTTCCCAAGATCACTCCGGTAATTCCTCCGCAGGCGGACAGGATGGCTGATTCGGTAAGGAACTGGATCAGCACATCCCTTGTTCTTGCTCCCAGCGCCTTTCGGATGCCGATCTCACGGGTGCGCTCCGTCACAGACACCAGCATGATATTCATAATGCCGATGCCGCCTACCAGCAATGAAATAGCCGCAATCCCGCCTACTGCCGCAGACAGCCCTCCCATAACAGAATCCACGCTGTTCATCTCATCCATGGCTGTCTGGATATACATATCCTCCGGCTCCCTGCCGTGAAGCCCTGCAGTATAGATTTTAAATTCTTCAAAAAAGCGATCCAGATCTACATCCTCCTCAGCAAATACATGGAGCATATAAAACCGATCATTGGGCCAGGTAAGAAGGGTATAGGGAAGAAAGGCAGAGCCTGTATCTTTCGTTCCTCCCATCATCAGAGCCTGAAATGCATTCACTTCCTTCCGGTAGATCCCTACCACAGTGTATTCATCCGTATTGCCGTAAATGGTGGTCCTGAAGGTCTTTCCCACTGCATTTTCCGTACCAAACAAAAGCATGGCGCTGTCCGTATCCATAACCACATTTTTCCTTCTTCCAAGCACATCCCCCTCATTGAGATACCGTCCGTAAATCATATTCACCGGCTGTACCTCTTTATAATTGGAATCAATTCCCTGAAAATCAAAGCTGATGGAGGTGCGCTTATATTCCGCATCTGCTGTCGTATAGGCATTGCTGTCAATATAGGCAATTTCATCCGAAAATGCCTCCTTTGCCCGCTCCATTTCATCCAGATTAAAATAATCGCTGTCCCTTACGTCCTCTACCCAGTATCCAATCCCCACATAGGCCTGAGTAATTCCCACATCCTTATAGAGCTCCGCAAACATTCCCCTCATGGTATCTCCAATGGAAACAATGGCAATCACAGAACCGATACCAATAATGATCCCCAGCATGGTAAGAACCGAACGGAGCTTATTGGCCCGGATCGCATTAAAAGCCATCATCATGTTTTCTGCTAACATGGCCCGTCTCCTTTCTCCCACACCGGATGATTGATCCGGTCGCTTAAGATCTTCCCGTCTCCAAAACAGATGATCCGTCTGGCAAAGGCCGCAATGTCCTCCTCATGGGTAACCAAAACCACCGTAGCGCCCTCCTGATGGAGTTTTGTAAAAAGCTCCATAATCTCGATAGAGGAAGCCGTATCCAGATTGCCCGTGGGCTCATCTGCCAGAATCAGCGGCGGTTCATTTGCAAGGGCCCTGGCAATGGCCACTCTCTGGCGCTGTCCTCCGGAAAGCTCATTGGGAAAATGATCCATGCGCCCTTCTAAGCCCACCCGGATCAAAAGCTCTCTGACCCGCCTGGTTCGTGCAGCTCTGGAAATCCGGGCATAGGTCATGGGAAGCTCTACATTTTTAAGAGCCGAGGTACGGGAGATCAGATTAAATGACTGAAACACAAAGCCGATCTTCCGGTTGCGTATTTCCGAAAGCTGATCCGGCGTCATGTTCGCCGTATCCATCCCATCCAGATAATAATGGCCCAGAGTCGGCCGGTCCAGACAGCCTAAAATATTCATCAGCGTAGACTTTCCTGAGCCGGAATGTCCCATGACAGCCACAAATTCTCCCCGGTGAATCGTCAGGTTGATCTTTTTTAATCCCAAAACCTTAAGTGCTCCTGTATCATATACTTTTACAAGATTTTCCAGTTGGATAAGGGGCCTTTGTGCAGATTCTCTTTCCTCATATTTCATTCTTATCTGCCCTCCTGGCTCCCGGAAACCATAACCTGTGTCCCTTCCGTCAAACTGGGATCCGGAGATGTCACCACAGTCATTCCTTCCTTCAAAACGGTTCCGTCTGCCGGGATCACCTCCACCTTTGTTTCCCCATCCGCTCCAATGGTTACGGGAATCCAGCAAATCTTTCCGTTCTCAACAATCTCTATATAAGAAGCTTCTCCGCTGTCAAATACCGCTGATACGGGAACTGCAAAGGCGTCCTTTGATTCCCTTACAAGCAGCTCTGCACGGGCCGTAATCCCTGCCATCAGCTTTGTATCCGGCGTGTTGACGCGGATAATCGTGGGAATAATCCGTTCTGTGGAACCTCCTCCCTTTTCTTCACCGGTGGGCGAAATTTTTATCACCTCTCCCTCCTCTTTTTTCCCGTTTAATATATCGGCTCCGATCAGTGCCTTCTGGCCTTCCTTTACCTTTCCGATGGAAAACTCGCTGATCTTAACCTCCAGCTCCAGCTGATCCAGATTTTCAATGCTGAATATGGGCTTATCATCCTCCACCTTGTCGGCAAACTGACCTACCTTGGAATTGACCCGAACTACTGTACCGTCAATCTCACTTTTAATTTCTGTCTTTTCCAGCTCCTCCTGTTTCTTTTCCAGCTCATAAGCCGCATTTTCCACCTGAAGGCCGTAGGAGCGGTCAGAAACGCCCCGTCCATTTTCCACCGTATACTTCTCCATCGCCCGTCTGGCATCATTTAAGGCATTTGCACTCTGCTCCATATCTGCCTGTGAAATGTCTCCGGCTGCAAACAGCTGGCTGTTTCTGTCATGATCCGTACTTGCTTTTTGAAAATCCTGCACTGCCTTCTCATATCCTAGCGCCGCTTCCTTATCCTGGGCTTCCTTATTAGCCACTGCCTGCTCATAGGCATTGCGGGCAATATTTACCTCCCGTTCCAGCTCTGTGCGGTCAAGCACTGCCAGGACCTGCCCCTTTGTAACCTTATCCCCTTCCTTTACATTCATCTGAAGAATCTCTGCATGGATATTCGACACAACATCCACACTGTCCGTACCGGATACAGGGCCGCTGATGGAAAGCTTTTCCTGTATATCCTGCCTTTCCAGGGGAATCGCAGTTACCACAGGAACCTGGCTGCCTCCTGAGAAAATCATTTTTACGCCAAACATCCCCAAACTAAGAATCCCTACTGCCAGGATCCATTTTTTCTTTCCGGGCCGTTTCTTTTTCTCCCGTTTCTGATTGGCCATTATCTGTTCCAGTGTGCGGTCAATTTCCTCACTTTCAGATGCCCGCTCCGTCCCCCGGTTTTCTTCCCGTCTCCCCATTTCTTCGTCTCTTTGTTCCATAACTCCTCCTCACCCGCTCTGTCGGCAGCTCTGTCCTTTTCACTGCCGTTCCTGTTTCATATCATACCAAAACCTCCCGAATATTTCCCTCTGATAACTTCCAATTCTTTCTAAATGAAAATGAAAGAATTTCTAAATATGCAAAAAGGCAGGATATCCTGCCTCAAAACTTCGCCAGCACAAGCACATCTCCCTCGCAGACCTTTGTATCTCCTGCCGGGATAATGGTAGAAGTGCCCCTTCGGATCATAACAATCAGCGTCCCCCCGGGAACTGTAATTTCGTGAAGGTATTTTCCGTTCCATTTATAATTTTTATCCACAGTCACTTCCTGAAGGGTCATATTCCTTCGGTCTTCAAATTCCTCCGCCGCGGCGATCAGAAGATCCCCCTGCTCCAATATAGTACCTCCGTTTGGAACCAGAAGTTCTTTCCCGCGGATAATCAAAACCACTAAGAGCTCCGGAGGAAGAACAATCTCCTTTAACGGCTTTCCTATAAAGGGGTGGCTTTTATCCAGATGGAATTTCACAAAACTGATGCTGCTCTCTTCCTGATAATCCGTAAAGGTACGGCGCACATCCGCCTTTTCATCTATCATGTTCAGACGCCTGGAAACCCATGGCAGCAGGCTTCCTTGAATGGAAATGGATAACAAAACAATACAAAATACCAGATTAAACAGGTCGTATTTCATCGGCACTCCGCGCAGCACAGCATAAATAGCAAATACAATGGAGGCCACGCCCCGAAGCCCGGCCCAGGAAACAATTCCTATCTGCCCCCAGGAGGACTTAAAGCCTCCAAGAAGCGCCGTCACAGCCAAAGGACGTCCAATCAATGTTAAAAATGCCATGATCACCGCCGAAGGAAGCAGCACCTCCCCCAGTCTGGAGGGTGTCACTAAAAGTCCCAGCAAAAAGAAGATCATCATCTGTGCAATTCCTGTAAGCACATCAAAAAACTGCACCATATTCCTTTTATGAGGCATGGAAGAATTTCCCATGATTATTCCGCAAAGATACACGCTTAAATACCCATTTCCTCCCAAAAGCACAGGAACAGCATAGGCAAGAACAGCCGCGGCAAATACAAAAATGGTCTTCCCCTCTGCAAGCTGAAACTGCAGACAGTTTAAGGCCCAGACAGCGCCTTTTCCGAAGAGAACACCAAAAAGCAGGCCGAAAAAAAGCTGCTGAAACAGCATGACCGGAACACGGATGGAGGCGCCCGTAAGAAGCCCCGTAAAAATCACCATAAGCATATAGGAAATAGGATCATTGGAACCGGATTCCATTTCCAGTAAGGAGGCTGTATTTTCCTTCAGATTCAGGTTTTTAGAGCGCAGGATGCCGAACACCGAGGCTGCATCCGTGGAGCCGATAACAGACGCGGTCAAAAGGCTTTCCAGCAGAGGAAGCCCCAAAACGAAATAAATAAAAATGCCCGTAAGCCCTGCGGTAAGAACTACGCCTGCGGTAGACAATACCACAGACCGGGCAATCACCGGCTTTGCCTCCTTAATATTCGTTCCAAAGCCTCCGTAAAACATGATGAACACCAGGCTGACGGAACAGATCATCTCTGACGCCTCATAATCATCAAAAGGGATTTTAAAAATACCGTCCACTCCAAAGCACATGCCAAGGGCAATAAATGCCAGAAGGGACGGTATGCCAAGACGATCCGTAAACCGGTCCGTCAGGATACAGATCATAATCACAATTCCTGTGAGAAGCAAAAGTTCATTCATAGGCAGCAGTTCCTTTCCCGGCAGTATAATAGGTTTTATTATAACAGCCGGAAAAAAAGCCGTCAAATGTTCCAGTGGGCAAAATACAGGATTTGCCGGAACTTTAACGGCTTATTAACGTTTCTGTCTTTAGTTCTGTTCATTCAGACAGGCAGCTCCGATGATGCCTGCCCCGTTTCCAAGCTCTGCAAGCAGGATACGGGTGTTCTTCTCTGATGCTCTGGAATAAATCTTCGGAGCTGTTTTCTCCTTTACGGGAGCAAGAAGGGCTTCCCCCGCTCCGCTTAAGCCTCCTCCGATGCAAAGCACCTCCGGCTGAAGGATATTGATGATATTGGCAATTCCGTCCGATAAATCCTCTGTAAAACTGTCCAATACCTCACAGGCCGTCGGATCTCCTTTTTTAGAAGACTCAAAGATGATCCTGCCATTTACTTCTGAGAGATTTCCTCCGCAAAGGTTCCATAGCATAGATATTTCACAATGCTCCATAGCTTCCTTTGCACGGCTCACCAAAGCGGTAGCAGAAGCATAGGCCTCCAGACAGCCTCTCCGACCGCAGGTACAGGGGCGTCCATTCTGATGGATCACCATATGGCCCAGCTCTCCGGCTGCCCCATTGTGGCCTTCTAAAATCTTTCCATTTAAAATAATGCCTCCGCCGACTCCGGTTCCCAGGGTTACAGCTGTCATGGAACGGCTGCCCCGTCCTGCACCTGCCAGATATTCGCCCCAGGCAGCTGCCTTGGCGTCATTTTCCCCATAAACAGGGCATGGGAAAAGCTCCTTTAACATTTTAAGAAAAGGAACGTTTTCAAAGCCAAAGTTATTGGCATACTCGATGCAGTCCGTTTCCTTATTTACCGTTCCCGGAATGCCGATTCCCACACTTTCCACATCCTGAAAGGTAAGTCCCTGTTCCTTTAAAAGCCGGTCTGCCAGATGGTAAATAGCCTCTGCCAGTTCTCCGGCAGGCCTTGGCAGGCCCGTAGGCTCCTGAACAGACGGCCCCAGCACTCTGTTTTCATCTACCAGTCCGGCAGCGATTTTTGTTCCCCCAAGATCAATTCCGATTCTCAGCATATTGTTTCCCCTTTATGTATTCATAGATTACGGTCTGCCTTATTTTACCATAAGGGAGAAATGCTTTTCAAGAGGGGTATAGCCATTTGCATACACCGTATAACCGGCGCTGTTGATCTCTTCTCCGGAATAATGTCCCTTAAAGGAGTGCTCTCCAAAACCGGGACCGATTTCCATCACTGTGGAGCCGTCATGAATTTCCAGATACCCATCCTTTAATATCATGCTCTCTCCGGCGCCTGCCTCCAGTGCAAAGGCCGGATGCTCGATGGAAACGCCTGCCGGAATACAGATCTCCAGTCTTAAAGGAAGGCGGTCCAGGCCCTCTGCCTTTAAGTTAAGCTCCAGGCCCTGCTCCTTTTCCCGGATCTCAAGAGTTGTCTTTAAACGGCTGCTGATAAGCTTTTCCCGCTTGCTCTGATCCATTTTCCACCAGTCAGAGGTATCCTGTTTCTCCTTAAAGGGCAGATAATACCAGCTCTGTGCCTCCGCCTCCAGACGGCAGCCATCAGGCAGCTCTTCTATGGTCTGAGGAATGAAATTGCGGATATCGCAACAGCTTTCTCCGATTTTTACGCAAAGCATGGTTCCCCGGGATTTAAAATACAAAAAAGCGCTCTTTCCGTTTAATACTGTATAGGTATAGGAGGGCTTTCTCACCCTCAGCACACCGGCATGGCGGAAAAATTTGCGGTATTCCTCTAAAAATCCGTATTCTTCAAAATGATATCCCATCATTTCATCATGGTTCATAACAATATGCAGGCAGTCGGGAGCCAGATCCCCGCGCTCCATATTATCCTTTATAATCTTGTGGGCAGCCCCATCAAAGGCAGGGTTTTTCTCTCTGCTGCACATATAAAGGTACTGGTAGAAATATTTATCCGCATATTCCAGCTTTCCCTGATCCTGTCTGGTGGAGTTCTGGGTAAAAATGGTATCATCCGGATCCATATAAGTAAGCATCATGGACAGGTTGCGCTCCGCATATCCTAAAAATGCTTCATCCCCTGTCTCCTGATACATAGCCATCATGGCATTGTTTACCACTGCATTATAATTTCCCGTAGACCGCTCCGCGTATTCTCCGTCCTCATCTCCGTCAATTCCCTCTGCCAGATACTGTTCTGCCCGGTTTTTAAGCCCTGCGGCAAACTCTTCCTCTGCGGCAAAGAGGTTGGATCCCTGAAGAAGAGCCGCTGCGATCCCCCAGCGATGGTTCGGCGTATGGAAGCCTCCCTCACGGATTGCATTCAGGGCCTTATGCATAATGGTTAAATACTTTTCCTTTAATACCGTAATGGCATCATCGGCAGGATTTCCATATTTTACCAGAAGGCGATAGGCCGCAATCAGACGTTTGAAGCAGAATGAGGTATCTGCTGCTGATTTAAAGTTGCAGGAGGGATAGTCAAAGCTTCCGTCCTCTCTCTGGGTTCTAGTGATAAAGTCAAGAGCCAGATTTACTGCCCCATACAGTTCTTCGCTCTTATAAAAGCAGCTGTCCTCATGGAAATACACAGCCAGCGCAGAGGCCAGCGCGTAGATGGTTGGCTTTGCCTCCCAGATGTCTCCCCTGATCCCTCCGTACTGCAGGGAAGCAGGATTTTTCACCTGGCTTCCCATAAACTGTCTTGTTCTGTATTCTGCTCCCTTCAGCAGATGCGCCATATAACGTTCCATTGCAAGCCTCCGTTTTTAGCCCTTTACACCGCTGGCAGCCAGCCCGCCGGTGATATAACGCTGTAAGATAATGAAAATAACAATAATAGGAAGGATGGATAAAATGGAAGCTGCCAGAATGGAGTTCCAGTTTACACCCATGGTTCCGATATAGCTCTTGATTGCGATCTGGATTGTGAAGTTCTCCTGATCGGAAAGTACCATCAGAGGCAGAATATAATCATTCCAGCGCCACATGAAGGAGAAAATGGTCAGTGTAATAGTAACGGAGGAACCCAGAGGAAGCATGATGGAGCGGAAAATCCGGAATTCGGAAGCGCCGTCCAGTCTTGCGGACTCTGCAAGCTCTAAGGGAATGGACATATAGTGCTGTCTGTACATGAAAATACCTGTTGTGGTGGTTACAACGGGAAGGATACAGCCCCAGATATTGTTGTAAAGTCCCATCTCGCTGACTACGGTAAACTGTGCGATGGTCAGGATTTCGCCGGGAATTAAGGTTCCTAACAGGAATACGGCAAATACCTTATTTACATAAGAAATCTCCTTGCGGTAGATGGCAAGAGCATAGCCGCACATGGCACTGATCACAACAGTGATTAAAGTGCCCACTACTGCAAGAAAGAGGCTGTTTTTCACATAGTTGAAAAATCCGTCTGCCACTACGCTGAAATAAGATTCAGCGGTCGGAGCCTGTGGGAAAAGATGTAAGGGGTAGGCAAACAGCTCTGTAGAGGGCTTAAATGAGCTGAATCCCAGCCAGATAATCGGGAAAACCATAAGTCCTGCTACAGCCAGTCCCAGAACCGTCATACATATGGTTTCTACTTTACGCTTTACAGATCCTTCCATTATACTTCACCTCCGCCTTTGGTTGCTTTAAATTGTATTACTGCGATTACGATAAACAGAAGGCTGATAAGGATGCCTGCTGCGGAAGCGTAGCCGTACTTATACTGGTTAAAGCCCTGATCAAAAATGTACTGTACCATGTATGTAGTTGAAGAACCGGGACCTCCAAGGGAAATACCCTGTACCAGTGCGTATTCCTTTAACAGGTTTACGGTAGAAAGAAGAAGCACGATAAAGGTAGTGGGCATTAAAAGAGGCAGGGTAATGTTGGTAAATGCCTGAATCTTCTTTGCGCCGTCTACGCTGGCTGCCTCATAGAGTTCCTGGTTAATATTGTTGATTCCGCCTACATAAAGAAGCATATAGTATCCGGCAGAAATCCAGTTGGAAGCCACACTGATTACAACCGTTGCCAGAATTGGATTTAAGGACCACTGCAGGGGCTCAATTCCCATTTTCTGTAAAATAAAGTTGATTAAACCGTATTCCTGTCCAAACATCCAGTTGATGGTGATACCGGCTACCAGAGCAGATAACAGAACCGGAATGTAAATCATGGTACGCATCAGTGTCTTTCCCTTTACCAGCTTAGAGGTAACAAGAGCTGCAAGCAGCAGGGGAATCGCCACCTTAAAGGGCAGGTTGCAAACCGTATATAAAAGGGTTCGTCCTACGGTCTTGTAAAAATCCGCGTCCTTTAAGATATCGGTATAGTTCTTTAAGCCAATCACATCCATGGTCTTCCAGCCGTCATAATTGGTAAATGAAAACCAGATGCTTAAGATCAGCGGCACCATGAAAAATACCGCAAATAATGCCAGCGATGGAAGTACGAACAGCCAGAAGCTGTGTGTATGGCAGAATGACTGCCTTGTACTCTTTTTCATGTCAATCTCCTCCTTGATTTCTTTTTAATCATTCATGTGCTTTCTGCATTCCATAAAGAACAGCATAGCCAAAGCCTGTCCGTAAGGCATGGGCTTAAGCTCAATCTCTTTGTAGAAATCCTTTGTCTTTCGTCCCATGGGAGTTCCGTAGGACACCTGATTGACAACGCCCGTCTCATCGGTATATTCCATAATAGGCTCAAGAGCCTTAAGAGCGCCCTCAACCCAGTCTGCTTCTGCCAGCCCCAGTTCTGCTCCCTTTAAAATACCATATGCAAAACCACAGGTAGCGCTGGCTTCTACATAGGAAGTCTTATCATCAATCAGAGTATGCCACATTCCCGTGGGCTCCTGATACTGAATCAATGCTTCTGCCTGACGCTTCCAGGTTTCCTTCAGGAATTTTTCCACGCTTGGGCTGCAGGGGCAAAGTGCCAGAAATTCCGGAATCGCTGCCGTAATCCAGCAGTTCCCTCTTCCCCAGAAGGCTGCAGCAAAATGGCTCTCTTCCTTAAAGGACCAGCCGTGATACCAGAGCCCGGTCTTGCGGTCTGTAAGATATTTGATATGAAGCAGGAACTGGTATTCCGCCTCGTCCTGATATTTCTTTTCTCCCAGAATTCGGCCCATGTTCGCAAGGAAAAGAACGGTCATAAACAGTGTATCATCCCACAGCTCTCCCTCATTTAAGGTATCTGAGGTAATGTGCTGCAGTCCGCCTTCCTTTGTTCTCGGAAAATCAGCGTAAATCCATCTGGCCCATTCCCGGCAGACTTCCATGTAGCGTTCATTATCTGTCTCCTCTGCCACAAAGGACATGGCTAAAAGAGGAGTTACCGTATTTACATTCTTGGCGGGAAGCCCGATCTTTAACTGCCTTTCATAGTAGGAAGTCAGGATGTTCATATACCGCTCATCCTTTGTTTCTTTATAGAGCTTCCATACTCCGTAAAGGCCCACGCCCTGAGTCCACTCCCAAAACTGGTACCTTCTGATATCATCTCCGGCAAGGCTCCTTGTCTTCATTCCCTCCATAAACTGGGAATCCTCCTCGTAAAGAACCTTTTCAAAGCTGTTAAGATACAGATCAATATAACGGTCAATATCCGCTGCTGTGTATTTCATCCTCTCGCTCCTCTCATCGGAAGACCTTCATCGCTTCCATCACTTTCTGGATTTATCTTAACACTTTGATAAGTCAATTTCTACATTTATTTTGCCTTTTAGCTATAATAGTATTGCATATTTTGCTTTATGTGCAGGTTTTTGCTTTTTTATTTTATCAATGATTTCTCAAAAAGGCAACCAAAAAACAGTCCATCCCACAAAAGAATGAACTGTTTTCTGTGTAATAAAATTAGTATGCCATGTCCCACTTAGAAGCCTCAGACAGCTGCTTTGCAAATCCGTCCAGCGCCTCTTTTGCTGTGATCTCTCCGGACACTGCGCGCTTTAACGCGTCTCTGTACTCATTATCCTTATAATTTCTCCAGGAGGAGCTCTCATCTATCATAAATGTATCTGTAACAAAATCTGTCTCAGCCTGCATTAATGCAAACTCTTCCTTTGCCTTGTCTGTCTCAGGCTCATAGGCAACACCATTCATAACGGACAGGCCCTTATGAAGCTGCAGGTACTCCTTGTAGTGTTCCTCTTCAAACAGCCACTGTACGAACTGCTTTGCCAGCTCCGGATTCTTTCCGTTCTGAGGAATCGCAAGAGCTGCGCCGCCGATGATGGCAGACTGGCACTCGCTTCCCTTTGGTGAAGGCATTACGCCAAATTCAAACTTGGAAATATCATTTGTAAAGGTGTTGTAGTTCCAGGAACCGGATAACAGGATAGCGGCATCTCCGTTCTTGAAGTACTCAACCGGGTTATCTGTGGTGCCGCCTGCCCAGATTGCCTTTGGCATTACTTCGTTGTTCGCCTGCACAAAACGCTCCAGGGTTGCAATGTTTTCAGGGCTGTTTACGGTTACCTTAAAGCTGTCCCCATCCTTTTCTACCAGAGAACCGCCGTTTCCGTACATCAGGATATCGTAACGTGCTCTTGATACGTCAGCGGCAAAGCCATACTTTACGCCTCCCTTTTCCTGAAGCACTGCCGCATTTTCATACAGCTGATCCCAGGTCCATGGATTCTCCTGTGTGGGAGCCTCAATACCTGCTGCGGCAAATGCATCCTTGTTATAGAAAACACAGGTTGTTGTAAACTGTTCTGTAATACCTGTAATCGCATGAGAATAATAGGATTTTGCTACAATATTAAGTGCGGACTGGTTAAATTTGGAAAGATCTACCACATCCTCCATGTTTACGAACTCGTCCGGATAAATCTGATGAAGGAAGGTGGTGGAAACAATGTCCGGAAGGTCTTTATTCTTAGCCATAGCTGGGAATTTGCTTCTCATATCATCATGGGAAATGATAATCTTTTTAATGGTATTTCCACTTTCCTCTGCCCAGTGGTTTAAAGCATTTCCAAGAGCATCCTGCTCTCCCGGCTCCTCAGAAAGCATTACGGAAAGAGTCTGTCCTGTAATGGGCCCTGAGCTTTCTGCCGCTGTTTCTTCTCCCTTTTTTGCTGAATCAGAACCGCCGCAGGCTGTCAGTGCTGCTGCCATAGACAGGGTAAGAACGCCTGCCAATGCTCTTGCTGCTTTCTTCTTCATAATAATGTCCTCCTTAATACTTCTTGTTTTTGCATTTCCTCGCAACTGCTTTTGATAAATCCATAGTATCATTTTAATCCATCAATTTCAACACTGTTTTTGCCTTTTTTGATATATAATATTGTATATATTGCTTTTTAGTTCTATCTTTGCTCTTATGATCCTGGTTTTACCTGCAGCCCTTTGGTGTCAGGCGAATAGAGAAAATTTCATATGGCTTCATCTCAAACTCCAGAGTCTGTCCCTTCTGCACCAGTTCTGTCTCTGATACAGAAGACTGTGTCTTTTGATCCGTCTGCTCCATCAGATCACAGACTGCCGCATCAAAATCAGAAAATAGCGGAAATACCAGATGTACCCTGGTACGCATTCCATATGCCTCATACAGCCGAATAATCAGGTCATCGCCCTCTTCTGCCTTCTTTACTGTATCTGCAAAAATATTTTCCTCAGAAATCTGAAGGAAGGACCATTCTCCCATTTTGATTCCGCTCTGTTTCTGTACGGTCAGAGGACAATTTAAGTCATACGCCTCCTGAATCACTCTTCCTCTTCTGAAATCTCCCCTGTGGGGATAGAGGGAATATGTAAACTCATGCAGTCCATGATCTGCCTGCGGATCCGGGAAAATGCCGGATTTGATCAGAGTCAGACTCATGACGGAATCATGGATGTCACATCCATATTTACAGTCATTTAAAACAGCGGCTCCGTACCCATACTCGGACAGATCCATCCACTTATGGGCGCATACCTCAAAGCGTGCCTGATCCCAGGTCGTATTTTGATGAACCGGACGCTTCACGTTTCCAAACTGAATCTCAAAATCTGCCTCATTGCTCTGTATATCAAGGGGGAAGGATGTTCTTAAAAGAAGCTGGCTCTCTCTCCAGTCTGCCTTTGTCTTAAAATCGATTCTGGCGGTATGGGAATAAAAACAGATCCTCTGCTCTAAAACAGAATCCAGAAAATGACGGCGGATCAAAAGGCTGCCTCTCACAGGCCCGTTTTCTTCCAGGTAAAACTCCGTAACCCCTCCGAATTTCCATTTCTTTTCTCTGTATCCGGCGTCAATATTCCAGGCATCAAACTCCATAGGACGATCCTCATATACAATAAGCTCATTTCCCACAGCACCTTTTTTTAGCAGCTCTCTGGATTCTCTCAGATCCCGTATGCGGCTGATCTCCCCCTGTCGGTCAAATTCCATATGGAAAAAGGGTGTATCCAGACTGATGGGCCAGCCCCGTTCATCGGTCACAAGACTGCGGATCACCGGCTCCTCTGCCTGTATATCGAATACACTGTTTTCATATACTCCAAGGCCTTTGGAAGGAGCATCCTTTACCAGAAGCAGCATACCGCCTTCCCGTGTTCTCTGTATGATCATTCCCTCCGGACAACCCTCTTTCAGACCATTTTCTGCCCATCGGGCCTCTTCTGCCGAAAGCTCTACTGCAGAAGTCCGACTAAAGCTTAAGGGATTAAAGACAGCCAATCCCTCTTTGTTATTTCCATTTTCCTTTAATGAGGACAAAATGGCTTTTCCCGCCCCTTTTGCAATCCTTCCGGCTGATCCGAGGATTTCTTCATACTGGACAGCCGAGTCCTCATACACATCCTTTATGGATGAACCGGGCAGAATGTCATGAAACTGGTTTAAAAGCAAAAGCTTCCAGTTCTTTTCCAGCTCTTTTTCAGGATACTCATATCCATTTCCCAATACATTTGCCAAAACGGAATAAAACTCTGCATCTGCCATCATAAATTCACAGTTCCGGTTATACTTCTTATTTTTTGCCTGGGAGGTATAGGTTCCTCTGTGAAATTCCAGATACAATTCTCCGCTCCAGGAAGGAAGACAGTTTCGATCCATTTTATTTTCTAAAATATGGAAGAAATCTTTTACAAAGGTCTGGCGTACACAGGGTACACCCACAACGCCGTTTTCCATTCTGCGGCTCTGCTCCAGCATTTCCTCTGTAGGCCCTCCGCCGCCATCCCCATATCCGTAGCAGGTTAAAACATCACCGCTTGTTTCCTTATTCTGATATCTCTGCCAGGTTCCCTTAATCTGGCTGGGATTCTGAAGTCCGTTGTAGGTGGTGCTTCCGTTTGGCATATCCTTAAGACTGCATCCGGGAAGGTAATTTCTGGTTGTGATCAGATGGGTCAGAACCTGGCTTCCGTCAATTCCCTTCCACATAAAGGTATCATATGGAAATACATTGTACTCATTCCAGCCAAGCTTTGTTGTCATAAAATAGGAAAGGCCTGATTTTTTCATGATCTGCGGCATGGCTGCACTATAGCCGAATACATCAGGCAGCCAGAGCACTTCCTGTTTTTGAGCTTCCAGTTCCTTTTCAAAAAAACGTTTTCCGTAGAGAATATGGCGGATCAATGACTCACCGGAAGCCAGATTGCAGTCCGGTTCCAGCCACATTCCTCCTTCTGCCTCCCAGCGTCCCTCGTGAATCTTTTCTTTAATCTTCTCAAACAGTTCCGGGGCTTCCTCCTTTACAAACTCATAAAGCTGAGGCTGGCTGGACATAAATTTATATTCCGGATACTGTTCCATCAGATTCAGTACCGTTTGAAAGCTGCGGACTGCCTTCTGCCTAGTCTGTCTCAAAGGCCATTTCCACGCCACATCAATGTGGGTATGTCCAATGGAGTGAACGGTTACCCTGCTGCTTCGGCATATATTTGGCAGATTTTTTTTCACATATTCCCGCACTTCCCTTACAGACTGATAAAATTCCTCTGAACCGGGCTTTCTCAAGTCCAGACCGGAAATGGCGGTATTTAAAAATTTCATGGCCTCAATGCGATCCAGATCCTCCTCAGAACAAAGCTCTGCCGCCTCAAAAGGAACCTTTAAATCATAGTACAGGCCTGCGACTTCCCTGTCATAAACAGCGGCCTTCAGATGGAAAAAGTTTGTCGGATTTTCACTGTTGGAATAGGCATAAAATACCAGTTCAAAAACCTCTGCCTCCTCCGCCTTTTCTGCCAGGATCAAATCCTGGTGGTTCATATCCATGGTTCCCGATAAAATCCCGTTTTTATATGCCATAATCTGAGGATTATCTGTATTCCATATATCATCTGCACCCGTATTCAGGGTCACCCGTACTTCTTTTCCCGCCCATTCCTTTCGTATCACAACATTTGTCCTGAACCAGAAATGGCGATCCCTTCCTCCCCATGTTTCACAGGCTCCAAAAGGCATCCATCCGTCTTTCAGCTGATCTGCATCCAGCTTCTCTGAAAAATGATAATCGCCCGGACGAATCTCTACCTCTGCCAGTTCTTCACTGAAACGGCAGCGCCACTGTCTCAAACTATCTAAAATCGGCCGTATTCTGTTTCTCATTACATCCATCTGCCCATTCTCCTTTTTCTATTTTCATTTTTCCTCAATTCCTCTTCAAACTTCCTGCAAGCTTCAGATACAGACCGTAAAAAACAGCCATGGCCACAGGAAGGATCATAAAGCTGATGCCATACCCCCATTTGGAGGAAACTGCGCCAAAGAGCAGATTAAACACAATATCTGCTACCGTAGCCGCGCTGATGATAACGCCTGTACGGGTGGCTGCGGTCTGAACCGGATAAATCTGCTGGATCAAAAGCACCATGGTGGGATACAGGATCGCCAACGCAAAGCCCGATGCTCCCAGAATCCATACGCCGTTCTCTCCCAGGATACAGCCGGCGCAGAACATCACAGTTCCGATGCCTCCAAAGAGCTTCATGCTCTTTACCGCACCCATTTTCTGAACCACGGGAGCAAACATCAGACGTCCTGCCGTCATACCGCCCCAGAACAGGGACAGGCTTGCAGAGGCGCTGGCAGCTTCCATGGAAAATGCCGAGATGCAGTAGGACATAAGCCAGTTCATAATGCCGTGTTCCCCGATAAAATAACAGCCCATCATGGCAATAAATATCCAAAATATCTTTGAATCCGGCTCCTTTTTAAGAATTTCCTTCTCCTGCTCCTTTTCCTCTCCCTGTTTTGGAATCTTTAAAAAGAAAAACAGGACAATTACCAGAAAGGCCACTGCTAAAAGGGCAGCGTTAATCCATTTCCATCCTGCATAGTGGAAGGCGTATCTTCCCAGCAGAAGCTGGCTTCCGCTGGTACCGATTCCCTGGATAAAAAACAGCACATTCACCATAAGGCCCGCATAGCCTGCGAACACAGCCGGAGTCAATATATTGACCGTGGTATTTAAAAGGGTGGATGCTCCCAGAGCAAAAAACATGGATACCAGAATCCATATATATCCGTCGGACATCAGATTTAAGGCAACCGCTCCCGCCCAGACAGCCGTTACCGCCATAGCCACATTCTTTCTGGGAAACAGATCCAGAAGCTTCCCTCCGATGCTTAAAAACAGCAGATTCCCCACATAACTGATGGTGACGATCAGTGAAAGCTGGCTCCCGTTTAAATCGTACCGTTCCTGAAACACAGGGGCAAAGATTCCCCGAAGAGCGTCATTTGCTCCAAGACCAGCCATTAAAAAAGCAAAGCATAAAAATGCAATCCACTTTGTTCGTTTCATTTTCTGTTTTCTCTCCTGTTTATTCTTTGCGCTTTCCCAGAGTTATAACCCAGGTTCTGGAAAATTCAGGCTCATTGAACTGATATTTTTCCAGCAGCTGAGGCCCGCAGCTTCCTGACCCAATGCCGCTCTGTCTGTGATCCAGGCAGAGAACCGTACAGTCTGCCTCCTCCAGTTCAAAGTCATGGGCCTTTCCAGCCAGTTCCTCCTGTGTATAGCGGCAGGCCTGGAACATAAAGCCTCCTTTCGATGAAGCCTGAAAGCCCATCTCTTCTCCTGAAAGCTCACACCAGCTGCAGTCCCAGTGGGAACCATACTCCTGAGGCTTCAGATAAGGCCTGTGCATGGTGCGCACATCTCCCTCAAAGATACCGTGCCAGGACGCCTGATGCTTATCCGGATAGCTTTCATCCGGCCCCATTCCGCAGTATCGTACCCGGTCAAGACTCTGATCTAAGAACAGGCGCAGGCCGAATCTTGGCAGGAATGGGAATTCCATATCTTTTTTTACATCCAGCTTTACCTGGATACAGCCATCCCTATGGATCAGCCAACTGGCTTTTATATTTAAAATACGCTGGATATGAACGGCCGACAGAGACAGTTCTGTCACAAGCTCTGCAGAGCCGTCTTCTCTCAAACGAGCCTCTGTGGTATAGGTACGCACCTTGGTGCGGTCATAGCCGGCTCTCTCCCACTCCAGCCGGATCCGTCGGTCATTATCCGTTGGGGCGCGCCAGATATTGTACTCCATGGGACGGATGAGATATTCCTTTTCTCCCTTTCTGATCCCGGAGAAAGCTCCTAAGAAGGTATCATACACATAGGTAAAATCCGCCCCGGTTACTGTAATCCGACGCTCTGTCTGCTCCAGTGTGAGTGCGCCGGAGCAGGCTGTTGACAGGCTTTCGCATCCCAAAGCTTTCTCCTGCCTTCCAGCCGCAGTCTCCAGCATCCGGATCTCATCAAAGCCAAGCTCCCAGCCTTCCTTAAGTCCCGGAACCGGAGATTTTAACAGGTATCTCACTCTCAAAAAGCAACTTCCATTTTCAGGGAGCTTCCCTGTATAATACACTGTACCGCACGTATGAGGCAGTACGGACGGCAGCTCCTTCTGTATAGTTTCCTCTATGATAATTCCATCCTGAACCGCTTCCCATTTCAGATACACATAGTCCTTAAGGTCTGTAAAATCCATATAGTTTTTAAGGACAATCGCTCCTGTTTCCCAGTCTGCGCTCTGGATCCTGGCCGGGCGGTATACATTTTTAAATTCCCTTAAGCCCGGATGGGGAATCCGATCCGGAGACACCAGGCCGTCCACACAGAAATTTCCGTCATGGAGCTCTTCCCCAAAGTCTCCGCCATAAAGAAAGCCTGCTTCGGTTCTTACTGCATGATCGCACCATTCCCAGATAAAGCCGCCGCACATTCCATCATATCGGTGGATTAATTCAAAATAATCCTCCAGGTCTCCCGGCCCGTTTCCCATAGCATGGGCATATTCACACATCATAAAGGGAATATTTTCAGAAAACGTATGGCTTTCCGGCTCCTCAAAATACCGTATGATCTCCTCCTGATCCGGGTACATCCGGCTGTACAGATCCATATTGGAAAAATCATATTTCTTTACATCCGGCACATATCTGGCGCCCTCATAGTGGCACAGTCTGGTGTCGTCCCGCTCCTTCGTCCAGGCCATGGCTGCCTCAAAGGCACAGCCGTAGGCGCTTTCATTTCCCATGGACCACATCAGTACGCTGGCATGGTTTTTATCCCGCTCCACACAGCGTCTTGTACGGTCCAGAACCGCTTCCGTATATGCAGGATTATCTGCAATCGGACGGTTCCACTTTTTTACATGGGTATCCCAGTCATCCATCTTTTTAAATACCTTATCCGTACCGTGACTCTCATTGTCCGCCTCATCCATTACATAAAAACCCATCTCGTCAAACAGGTGGTAATACTGGGGGCTGTTGGGATAATGGCTGGTACGGACGGCATTTACATTGTGCTCCTTCATCAGCTTAAGATCCCGTTCCATCTGCTGTCTGCTTATGGCATAGCCGGTAACAGGGTCACTGTCATGGCGGTTCACTCCGTGGAACTTTACCGGTGTTTTGTTGATAAACAGAACTCCGTTTTCCACAGAAATCTCCCGGATGCCAAATCGGTCGGTGATCCATTCCTTTTCGGTCTGGATCTCAACGGTATAAAGCCAGGGCGTTTCTGCGGTCCACAGGCGGCAGTTTTCCAGATAAAACCGGATTTGATCCGTATCTGATATTTCCTTCCAGCTCTGTTCCCAAACTGCCTTTCCCTCCGGGTCAAGCACACGGATCAGGCCCTCGGGACGGCTGTCACCATAAAAGGACAGCTCCATACAAACCTCTGCCGCATTTTCCCGGATATAAGGACGGATAAAGTAATCACGGACTGCCTCCTTAGGACGTCTCAGCACATACACATCACGGAAAATGCCGCTCATACGTAATTTATCCTGATCCTCCAGATAGCTTCCGTCGCACCATTTTAACACCAGTACGGTCAGGTGGTTTTCACCCTCTTTCAGATACTGGGTAATGTGAAATTCACTGGTGGAATGGGATACCTGGGAATATCCCACAAAGGCTCCATTGATCCACACATAAAAGCAGGAATCCACACCCTCAAAGTTCAAAAAAGCCTCCGGAGCATCGGGACAGCATTTGTACTCAAAGCTTCGTTCATACAGTCCGCAGGGATTTTCCCTTGGCACATAGGGCGGGTCAAAGGGAAATGGATACCGGGTATTGATATACTGGTTCCCATCCACGCCATAGCTCTGCCACACGCCAGGAACCTGCACCTCTTTTCCCTTTACCGCTCTCTCTTTCCAGAACTCCTGCGGCAGATCGTATACGCTTTCAAAATACTGAAACTGCCAGGGACCGCTTAAAAGGAGAAACCGGTCTGATTTCTCCCGATCCAGAAAATAACATCCTCTGCCCGAAGCCGGAATATAGTACGCCCGGTCCGGCTCTGCATTTACATGTAAATACTTCATATCCTCAAAATAACCTGGTATCTGCATTGCTGTGTCTCCTATGATTATTATTTTTTTTACAGTATACTACAGTATACCTACTTTTTAAAGCAATAACTATTTCAATTTTGTCTTTATGATATTTGTGTATTGCATTTTTTGTTTTTCTGTGTTTTACTAAATGAAATATAACTGTTTACTATGTTCAGGGGGAACACACTTATGAAAACCTATCACAACTCGCCGCTTCTCTACGAAGAAGGCTTTTCCATTATTATCAATGAGGTAGCCACACCCATTGAAAACTCTACTTTTTATTACTTTGACTACGATAAGCGCAGCCACGCTATCAACATGGATTTTCCGCATTTTCACAGCTTTTATGAACTGATGATCCTCTTAAGCCCAAAAGCATACCATTTCGTAGAGGGAAAACGCTATGATATCATTGCCAACGATCTGGTGCTGCTCCCTCCATCGGTGCTCCATCAGTCCGAATATCTGCCCGGCCCGCCCAGTGACCGTATTATCATTGGATTTATGCTGCCAAAGCAGATGAATTACGGTGCTTCCGGCTACAAGGAAATCCTTTCCGTTTTTAACAGCTCTGTACCCATTTTTCGTTTTCACAAAGAGGAACAGAACCGTTTATACCAAAAACTCAATGAAATCGTAATGATTGCCAAAGATACGCCGAATGTCAATATCCGCAATCTTCTGATCCACACCAAATTTACAGAATTTCTCTTTCTCCTGTATGAAATGCAGGGGCTAAACCATTACGTCCCTAACGTAGAAAACGGTGTGAAAGAAAAGATTTATACCATTACCAACTATATCCATACCCACTACACGGAAGATATTTCTCTGGCCGCTCTGGCAGAGACATTTTACATCAGTCCCTACTATCTGTCCCACCAGTTTAAAAATGTTACCGGCTATACGGTGGTACAGTACATCCAGCTGACACGGATTAAAAATGCACAATATCTCCTGCTCAATTCACCCATGCGTATTACACAGGTGGCAGAATCCACGGGTTTTTCCAGTTTTTCACAGTTCAACCGAGTATTTCGAAAATTCTGCGGTATGTCTCCTTCGGACTACAAGCTGACTTCCCACCACTCTTCCTACCGGCCTACGGCCCCGGATGAACAGCAGTAATTTTACTCTGGCTTTACCAAAACGCATAAAATGCATAATTTCCTTTTCAAAGCAGGCAAAATACGAGTAGTTTTTGCCTGTTTTTCTTTGCTATGATGAATTCATGATTGATTCGCGAGGAGGATTTTTCTATGAAACGTTCAAAATTCATCAAACAGGCAGGTGCTCTTGGAGCAGCGCTGGCAATGACTGCCACACCGGTTATGGCTGCCACTGATCCGGCTGCCATCGAACCAGTTCCGGGCCCCCATGGCTACTTTGTAGATACCTACAAGACAAATGCCATGGAAAACCAGTCCCCTGAGTCTAATGCAGTCGTAGGAGTTCTTTCCCCCTTCTTAAACATCTGGGAGCCAGGCTCCAGCTGGGATAACGGAACCAAGCTTGGCGAGGATGGAAAGCGTCTTCTGGATCAGAATATCTTTACCTGCATTACCATGACCCAGAACCGCACACCGGAGCAGGAAGTTCAGGCTTATCTCACAGACCGCCAGAACCAGAACTGGTCCGCACTGGATGGACTGGGTTCCTATGAAACTGCGTTTAAAAACCTGGCAAATGCGAAAACCTCTCTGCCTGATGCCATCCCTGCTGATGCAGAAACGAAAAAATACAGTGACAAGGGCAATGAAAATGGAGCCTGGGCAGATGAAACCTCCTCTCTCGGCAGCATGGTAGAGCTTGTAAATACGATCCGCGGCCCTCATGCCAGCGGCAATCCTGCCAAAATTTATTTTCAGTACATGCGCCCCTTCCGCTGGAACAGCGACGTATCCATCGTACCGGCTTTAAAGCCCTGTGTATCCTCAAATCCCATGGAGGACGGCGGTTTTCCAAGCGGCCATACAAACGCAGGCTATCTGGCCTCCCTTTCTCTGGCCTATGCAGTTCCGGAACAGTTTAAAGAGTGTCTCACCAATGCCTCTGAGATTGGAAATTACCGCATCATAGCAGGTATGCACTCTCCCATGGACGTAATGGGCGGACGCACCATGGCAATGGCCCTGGCAGCCGCAGCCTTAAATGATCCGGACAATGCCCAGTTAAAGGCAGACGCCCGCAAAGAAGCAGAAGAAATCCTTCTTAAGAATCCTTCTGCCAAGGAAGTAACCTACTATGACGATGAGGAATTAAACGCAATCCGCTACAACGAGCGCATGACCTACAATATGCCTCAGACCGGCGATCCCACACAGCCAATGCGTGTTCCAAAGGGAGCTGAGATTCTCTTAGAAACAAGATTCCCTTATCTGGACGCAGACCAGCGCAGATGGGTTCTGTATTCCACCGGACTTCCCTCCGGCTATGTATTCCTGGATGACGCCGAGGGCTGGGGACGCTTAAACCTCTATGAAGCAAGCGACGGCTACGGCTCCTTTGATACAGACGTAACCGTAACCATGGACGGTTCCAAGAGTGGCTTTGATGCCTTTGACCAGTGGAAAAATGACATCGACGGAGAAGGAAGCCTTACGAAAAACGGCTCCGGCACTCTGGAGCTGTGGGGAAATAACAGCTATACCGGCGGCGTCCATGTAAACGGCGGAACTCTCACCGCATCCTCTCCTTACGCTTTCGGATACAGCTCTGTAGACAACCATGCAGCCATTACAGAAAATGTAAACGGCGCACTTAATATCTCCGGCGACTTTACACAGGGCGCTGAGGGCGATTTAACCTTAAGCATCAGCGGTTCTGAGGATGTGCTCGCAGTAGGCGGGACTGTAAACGCAGGCGGCGACCTGATCCTTGATTTCACCAATTATTCCCAGCCAGCTTCCGGCATGACCGTTCTGACTGCCGATCAGATTAATGGCAGCTTTGCTTCTGTAAAGACCGTTGGACTGGCAGATGGAAAGACCGTAGAAGTAACCGATCAGGCAGTTATCGTAAAATAATAAAACAGCATGCCATCAGGCACACTGCATGAAGAATGCGGCAGACCCACACAAACGGTCTGCCGCATTTTTATAATCGATCGCCGGTTGATCATCCCGGATACTGAAATATCCCCTACCGGGTCCAGGCTCCGTCCGCTCCTACCCGGTATCCGTCCGGGGTTGTGGTATTTGTCATCATCACACCGTCTGCTCCCAGATAGTACCAAACTCCATCCTGGCTTTCTTCCCAGTAGTTTTTTGCCATAGCGCCGTTGGAACGCAGATAGTACCACTTTCCATCAATCTGGCGCCAGCCTTTTGCCATAAATGTATCTTCATCTATCCAATAGGTTCCTTCTGCATCAGAAACCCATTCCCCGCAGGCTTTTGCTCCGTTATCCTTGACAAAATTCCAGCCCTTTTCCGTCTTTGCCCAGCCGCGCTGAGAAGAAACACCAGGTCCGCCCTCTGTACCTATAGCAGGGCTTCCTGAACTTCCCGGTGCTCCGGCACTTACTCCTGTGTTTCCAGAACTCTGGGGAGCACTGGTATTTCCCGGTACAATGGTTGTCCCTGATGAACCTGTACTTCCGGGAGCACTACTGTTTCCGGATAAACTCACACTTCCAGGAGCACTGCCAGTTCCGGATGAGCCTGTGCCTCCCGGAGCACTGCTGTTTCCGGATGAACCCGCACTTCCGGGAGCACCAGCTGTTCCGGATGGGCCGGCACCAGCTCCGGGGTCTTCGCTTCCCGCTCCAATCAGGGAAGAACCTGCATTCTGTCCCCCAGTCTGGTTTGTCCCAAGAGTTCCTGCCTCCGCCAGCTCAAATCCATAGTCCAGCATGGTCTTTGTATCCACATAGTGGGTGGATCGGCTCTTCATCACTACCGCGATCATGCGGACTCCATCCCGTTCTGCTGCTGTTACCAGTGTATTTCCTGCTTTGGAGGTATAACCTGTCTTTCCTCCGATCACCCCCTCATAATAACGGGAATCATTGGGATTTAACATCTTATGGCCCATTGTGACCGTAAGCCCGGAAGGATTCTTTTTCGTAGCCGGAAGGCTGTATGTCCTGGTAGATGCTACTGTTTTTACCACCTCATTCTGAAAAGCAGCTCTGGCGATCAGCGCCATGTCCTTTGGTGTGGTGTAATGCTCCGGATCATTTAATCCATGGGGGTTGGTAAAATGGGTGTTGGTACAGCCAAGTTTAGCAGCCTTCTCATTCATCCTGTCTGCAAATGCCTGGACACTGCCTGAAACGTGTTCCGCAAGCGCATTTCCTACTTCGTTAGCAGACTTTAAAAGCAGGGCATACAGACACTGGCGGACCGTCATGGTATCGCCCTCCACCATACCGATGGAAACGGCTCCTGATTCCAGATTTGTGGTAGCTGATGCTGAGAATGTTACCTTATCATCCAGGCTGCAGTTTTCTGCTACTAAGAGAGCCGTCATCAGCTTTGTAATACTGGCCGGATAATAGCGGGTGTTCCCATTTTTGGAAAACAGCACCTTTCCCGAAGCCCCGTCCATGAGCACTGCTCCCTCAGAAGACACAACCGGCTGGACAATATTTGAACGTTCTGTATTTTCCTGTGATGCAGGTGCTCCCGTTCCAGAAGGCTCTGAGGAAGAGCTTTGTCCTGTTCCCGGATTTAAAGGCGTAATCGTTACTGCGTAAGCCGGAAAAGACAGCCCCAGAACCGCCGCTGTACATATACCAAGAACGTGCTTCCATCTGTATGGTTTCATATATTAAATACCTCGTTTTCTATCCAGTGTATTTTTCCAGTATATCACAGTTTTCTTTTGCAAAAAAGCTCAGAAGTATTACATTTTCATTAAGGCTGTACCCGTTTCTTTTCTGAAAACCTCTTATTTCCGTAAAAAAATCCCCCTGGTTCTGAGAATAAATCCCAGATCCAGAGGGAATCTGTAGTTTTATATTTTACCAGTTTTGGCAGGGAAATTAGTACATTCCGCCCATATCAGGTGCTGCAGGAGCTGCGGGAGCCGGCTCCTTGATCGCTGCTACAACAGACTCTGTTGTAAGCAGAGTAGATGCAACGCTGGTAGCGTTCTGCAGAGCGCTTCTTGTAACCTTTACAGGATCCAGGATACCAGCCTCGATCATATCTACAAACTTCTCATTGTATGCGTCAAAACCGCATCCAACCTCAGACTCTTTTACCTTATTTACAACAACAGCGCCTTCCAGACCTGCGTTGGAAACGATGTGGAACAGAGGAGCCTCCAGAGCCTTTAAGATAATCTTAGCGCCTGTCTTCTCATCACCTTCCAGACCGTCTACTACCTTCTGAACATCTGCGGTAGCATGTGCGTATGCAGAACCGCCGCCTGCGATGATACCTTCCTCAACTGCTGCACGTGTTGCATTTAATGCATCCTCCATACGCAGCTTGGCTTCCTTCATCTCTGTCTCGGTAGCAGCGCCTACACGGATAACAGCTACGCCGCCTGCCAGCTTAGCCAGACGTTCCTGCAGCTTCTCCTTATCGAAATCAGAGGTAGTCTCGCCGATCTGCTTGCGGATCTGAGCCACTCTTGCTGCGATCGCTTCCTTGTCACCCTCACCGTCAACAATGATGGTGTTCTCCTTCTGTACCTTAACAGATTTTGCACGGCCTAACTGATCTAAGGTAGCATCCTTCAGATCCAGACCAACCTCTTCGGAAATAACGGTACCGCCGGTCAGGATTGCGATATCCTGAAGCATCTCTTTTCTTCTGTCGCCGTAGCCCGGAGCCTTAACAGCAACTACATTGAAGGTACCTCTTAACTTATTTACGATCAGAGTTGTTAATGCCTCGCCCTCAACATCCTCAGCGATGATCAGCAGTCTTGCGCCCATCTTTACGATCTGCTCTAACAGAGGCAGCAGATCCTGAATATTGGAGATCTTCTTATCAGTAATTAAAACGTAAGGATCATCCAGATTTGCTTCCATCTTATCCATATCGGTGCACATATATGCAGACAGATAGCCTCTGTCAAACTGCATACCTTCTACCAGATCCAGCTCTGTCTTCATGGTCTTTGATTCCTCGATGGTGATAACGCCGTCCTTGGAAACCTTCTCCATGGCATCAGCTACCATTGTACCTACCTCATCATCAGATGCGGAGATGGCTGCTACTCTTGCGATCTGAGCCTTGCCGCCTACAGGCTTGCTCATAGCCTTGATCGCCTCAACAGCTGCGTCTGTAGCCTTCTTCATACCCTTTCTTAAAATGATCGGGTTAGCGCCTGCTGCCAGGTTCTTCATGCCCTCATTTACCATAGCCTGTGCCAGAACGGTTGCTGTGGTAGTACCGTCGCCTGCTACGTCATTTGTCTTGGAAGCAACTTCCTTGATCAGCTGTGCGCCCATGTTCTCAAATGGATCTGCAAGCTCGATTTCCTTTGCAATGGTAACACCGTCATTTGTGATCAGCGGTGCACCAAAGGACTTGTCAAGAACTACGTTGCGTCCCTTAGGGCCTAAGGTTACGCGAACGGTATCTGCTAACTGATTTACGCCTGCTTCCAGTGCCTTGCGGGCATCTACGCCATATTTAATCTGCTTTGCCATGTCAATCAACCTCCAAATTTATAAAGTCCGTATTTTAATGATTACTCTACTACTGCCAGAATATCGCTCTGCTTAACGATCACATACTTCTCGTCATCCAGCTCTACCTCTGTTCCTGAATACTTGGAATAGATTACAGTGTCGCCGGCCTTTACCTGCATAACCACTTCCTTGCCGTCAACCACGCCGCCTGGTCCAACTGCGATTACCTCTGCCTGCTGTGGCTTCTCCTTTGCTGCTCCCGGAAGAACGATGCCGGACTTGGTAGTCTCCTCTGCAACTAACTGCTTTAATACGACCTTGTCAAATAATGGTACTAACTTCATATCTGGATTCCTCCTTGTGATCATTCATTATTTTCTCTCAGCTTTCGCTGTTTCCTGCTTCTTTTGTTCACAATGTAAGTTATACCACTGCTTATTAGCACTGTCAAGAGTTGAGTGCTAATATTTTCTAAAATATTTGTGAAGTATCATTAGATCATACAGCGCCGCTTACTCAAATATGACTAAAACAACGCCATTTTACTCAATTTCGCAGAACACCTGATAGGAAGGTTTTTCGTTTCCATACAGATCCGTCGATCCATGAATCCGCTGCTTCATTTTCCCCTCCCCATATTCCCCATAGTGAGTTCGATAGTCATTTAAGGAAAACCATACATAGCCTGCCATATTTTCGAGGCTTTTATATACCGGGATCCGCTCTCTTAAAATCTGCGCCCTTCTCTCATCGCCCCCCTCAAAAGCGGGCTCACACAATCCAAACTCCGTAACCATGGACGGCATATCGCCAAACTTCTCATACGTCCTTCGGATCACCCCTTCTACATCCTCACAGAGCTGCCAGAGGCCCAGATACTCATTCCACATGGCAATATCGCCATACATGGCCGCATCATCCAAATCAACATTTGCATCTCTGGAAACCGTATTGGAAACATAGTTTACCAGCCTGCTGCCATCCAGTTCTTTAAAATACCGGTACATCTCCTTTACATATGCAATGGTTTCCGGAAGTTCTCCCCCAAGCTCATTTCCAACGCCCCAGCAGATAATGGACGGATGGCTGCCGTGATAATGCACCATTTCCCGGGCCTGCTGCTTTGCCCGCGCAAGCTGCTCTGGTCCGGCTTTCTTTGGCTGTCCCCAGAAGGGAATCTCCTCCTGAACCATAAGTCCGTTTTCATCGCACCAGTCCAGGATCCTTCTGTCCTGCTGCCAGTGGAAACGGGTAAATACGCAGCCTGCCTGTTTTAACTGAGACAGGCATTTTCTGCTGTGCTCAAAGGGCTCTGCCATGCCATAATCCGGATGAGAACCCGGCATCCACTCACAGCCCTTCATAAAGATTCGCTTTCCGTTCAGATATACGCCCGCTCCCTTCACTTCTATGGTGCGCAGGCCGATCCGTTCAGAAGCCATATCCTGTTTTGTGCGCATCTGCACCACATAGAGCCAGGGATGCTTCGGCTCCCACAGCTTAAGGCCCTCAAAGGGGAGACGGACCAGCGTGTCTGTATGAATCGTTTCAGACAGCACTATGTGTCCGGTTTTGTACTCCGACACCTGCACCCGGGCCTCTTTCGCTGTTCCCTTTATATAAAACTCCAGATAACCGCTGCAGGTCTGTCCGCTTATGGATTCAATGGTATACCCTGTTTTCATTTCCATAATATCGTCATTTTCCATCCGGATCAGACATACATCCCGGAGCAGTCCTCCGTCATCCGCCCAGTCATAATCCCGTCCATGAGGGAGCATATCCTCTTTTTTACTGTTGTCTGCGATTACACAGATCTGGTTTTTCCCCGGTACTGCCAAATCAGTTATATCCAGCTCAAAGGGCGTATATCCAGAGCCTGTATGGCCTCCTGCCGGTATTCCGTTTACAAATACCCTGGCCGTATGAAATACACAGCCAAAATACAGCACTGCCCTGTCCCGGGGCGTTTCATCCAGCTCAATTTCTGTTGTATATTCTGCCGTTCCTCTGTAAAGCTGTACCGGCCGCTCTTTTTCCACATTCCATGTATAAGGAAGCGTCACTCTTTTTTCAAATCCAAGCTCCGGGATTTTAAAATCCCAATCCTTTAATTCTGTAATACACTTCATCCCTGCCACCTCTGTTATATAGACTTAAAGATTCACAGGCTGATCCATTGACCCCTGTTCTGTTTTAGTATACAATGAAGCAGCGGAAATTTCTTTTGAAATACCGCCGAATAATTTCAAAATCCTGCTGTATGGCAGAGTAGGAGGAATATGCAAAAAGGTATCTTACAGTCATCCGAGCTCTTTTTCTATTCCGGTGCTTTCAATCCCAGGCTCTTTTTTTACCCTTTAAGCGCAGGCCATTTTTACTGTACCAGGGGATACCGGGTAGAACGCAGCTCCTTTGACAGTATTTTAATCGCTTACATCGTCCGCGGTACCTTTTCTTTTTTATATCAGGGACGTGAGTTCACAGCAAAAGCCGGAGAAATCGCTCTGGTAGACTGCTTTGGGCCTCACATGTACTGCACCCACAATCACCTGGAAACATACTGGCTCCATATCTCCGGCAGCAATACAAAAGAGCTTTTTGACGAGCTCACGGTCAAAAGAGGCTGCATTATTTCCCCCTCTCCTGGGCTTCCTGCCCATATCTGTGAGCTTTTTGAGCTTATAAAAACCAGAGAAGCCATAAGCATCAGCCGCTTATCCTCGAGGATATATACACTGATCACAGGCCTGTTTGAAGAGACCATGGATTCTGAGGGAGAAAACAGTTTGTCCTTTGCAGCGGTCCGCTATATGAAGGCACATTATTCCGAAAAAATAACGGTCGAACATATGGCAAAGGCAGTCAGCCTGAGTCCTTCCCAGTTTTCCAGACAGTTTAAACGCCAGACCGGCGTTCCGCCCTATGAATATCTTCTATCTCTTCGTCTTTCCAAAGCAAAAGAGCTTTTAAAAACCACCGAACTTCCCGTTCACGAAATCGCCTGTCGATGCGGCTTTGGAGGAGAATCCAGTTTTATCAGCTTTTTTAAAAAACAGGAGGGCATCCCGCCTTTAAAATTCAGAACCGTTTTATTCTGATAAAAATTTTCTTTCTCCGGATGATTTTCCTGTAATTTAATATTTTTTTTATGATTTCATGTTTATTTTTTTCCCCATTCGTATTACAATAATAGCAAACAGTCATAATCAGACAACTTATCAAAGAAAGGGGAATTTATATGGCAAAAAAAGGTTGGGGGAAACTGGTCGCTTTAGCCGCCGTATCCGGAGCTGTGGCAGCCGGTGTTTCCTATGTACTCCAGTATAAGACCTATCATAAAGAGCTGGAAAAGGATTTCAGGGAATTTGAAGAAGATGAGGACAGTGAATCAAAAGAGGATGGGGCTGAAGACAGCACCTTTGAATCAGCGAAAGTAAACCGCAATTATATTTCTCTTACCTCCAGCAAGGACGAATTTAAGGTAGCTGCCAAGGATATGGCTCAGGCTACAAAAAATGTGCTCCGGGACGCAGGAAGCCTGTTCTCTGATACGGCCCATGAGGCTGTATCTGCCGCTGTGGACACCGCACATATAGCACTGAATTCCATGAAGTCAAAAAAAGAGGAATGGAAGGAGGATCATGAAAAGGAGGATGAGCCCGAAGAGGTACTCATGGAGGAAGATGGCTTCCTGGATGACGATTATGTAGACGATGATGATCTCTATGACTATGAACGTCTGGATGCCGAACCAGTCTATACGGAAAAACAGCCTTCTGAGACCGAAGATGGGGGTTCTTCCGAAGAAGATGATGATGAAACAGAGGATGTAGTTTCAGTAGAACTTGCAGAAGATGAAGAGGGAACCATTCTCACTGAGGATGATGAGCCGCTGGTTTAGGTTTATATACGGGACAAAGCCATTTTCAGGCTTTGTCCCTTTATTTTCCCCTTATACTTCCCACCCCAGCAGGTTCATCCACATCACTTGACCAGCCTGTTCCTCGCTGATCAGGTAGCCATGGCTCTGGGCATCGGCGGACATAAGCTGATACTCTTTCTCCTCCTCCATCCAGATCCAGCGGGTATCGATCACTGTCGCCCCTTCTGATGCCGCCATATACCAGTGGGATACCGTTCCGTCTGCACCAGTAGTTTCATAGGAAATTTCCCCTTCTAATAAATCATTTTTAAAATTCCCCTGCTTTACTGTTTTAGCCATCTCTCCCTGAGGCACATTTTCATAATAACAGTATCCTGTGCTTCCATAGCCCGTCATCCTGCCGTCTCTCCAGATTCCATAGGAATAATTGTAACGGGGGCTGTCTACATTGATAAACTGAAGAGCCAGACATTCCCCCCTGGGCTTTCCATCTTTAAAATAACCATAAAATACCGTTCCCGGCATAGTAAATACCATTCCTTCTCCCTCGATCTGAGCAGTAAAGCCAGATGGTGTGTACAAATACCGTGTTCCTCCCATTGTCCCATAAAACAGGTCTGCCAGAACGTCCTGCTCTCTGTCCATGATCCGGGCCGCCTGTTCCAGATTCAGGCTTTCAAGGGCAGAAAAAACCGCCTCTGCCGCGTCAAGCTGCTCTGCCGTAAGGCTCAGTTCTCCCGAGACAATCTCAGAACCGGCCGGATTTTCTTCATTCTCTTTCACTGTGCCCTGCTTATTTACCGACTCCATCTCTCTGACCGATTCGCTTTGCATCCGGGTATTTTGGCGATTCTCTGTCATTCCCATCAGTCCGCTTACCGGCAGCACCACTGCGTACAGCACTGCAACAGCAGCCCATAACCTGTATCGTTCCTTTCTCTTTCTCTTCATCTTGCGCTCCTTTCTTAGCTTTTCCTTAGGCTCTCTGTTCATGTACTCATTTCCAGGCTCTTGCCAGCCGCATACAGCCCTCCTGTATTTCCTTTTCCTTTAAATTGGCATATCCCAAAATCACTGTAGACGGCACCATATCCTTATTTTCCCCTATCACGGCATCCGACATACCATAAACCCGTACGCCCTCACCGGCAGCCCGTTCGATCAGCTCTTTTTCCGGCATCTGCCCTTTATGTGTGAGAAGCACATGGATCCCCGCATATTCTCCCCGGATCTGAAACATATCTTCCAACTCTTTAAGACCGCTTAACAAAGCATCATGCTTCCCCTTATACACGGCCCGCATCCGGTTTAAATGGCGCTCATAATACCCGCCTGTAATAAAATGATACAGCACCTTCTGATCGATCCGCGAAACCGTACAGGCATAAAATCCGGCCCGGCTCCGATACCTTGCAAGGAGTTCTCCCGGAAGCACCATAAATCCCACGCGGATCGCCGGGGCAATGGAACGTGAAAATGTTCCCATATAAATGACCTTTTCCCCCTGATCCATGCCCTGAAGCGCGGGGATCGGACGTCCTTTATAGCGGAATTCACTGTCATAATCATCTTCGATCACATACCTGTTTTCTCCTCTGTAAGCCCAGCTTAAAAGCTCCTGTCTGCGCTTTACAGGCATGACGATTCCTGTGGGATACTGATGGGACGGCATTACATAGGCAGCCTGAGCTTTGCTCTGTTCCAGATTCAAAACATCCATGCCATACCGATCCATTTTTACGGGAACAACCGGATGTCCCAGGCTTTTTAGTACCCGGTAAGCCTGACGGTAAGTTGGATTTTCCAGGGCAATTCCCGTCTCTCTCCCCAAAAGCTGCGACAGCAGCATGAGAAGATACTCGCTTCCTGCTCCAACCAGGATCTGCTCCGGACGGCAGCTGACCCCTCTGGCCGAGTGAAGATAATCGCGGATTGCTGCTCTGAGCTCATATTCTCCCTGAGGATCCCCCACGGCAAACATTTCCTTATTATCGTCCACCAGCGTATTGCGGCTTAACCTGCGCCAGGTATTAAAGGGAAAGCTGTCCAAATCAATACCTCTGGTGGAAAAATCCACAGCATACGGCATTTCTTTTTCAGACCTGTTTTCCGCAAATTCCTCATCTGCGTTTTTTTCCACCCGAACCAGTTCTTCGATCCTGCATACAAAGTATCCTTTACAGGGCAGCGCTTCGATATACCCCTCAGAAAGAAGCTGTTCATAAGCCATTTGAGTGGTACTGCGGCTGACCTTCAGATTTCCTGCCAGAATCCGTGTAGAAGGAAGCCTGCTTCCTGCAGGAATCCGCCCGCTCTGTATCTCTTCCTTCATATATTGGTAAATCTGTTCATACAGCGGAAATCTGCTCCGATTATCAATAGGCACCATCAGTTCCATGATTTTCTCCTTTCATCAGGGACGTACAGAAAAAGGCCCCCTGTTTCCAGAGAGCCTCCTCCTGCTTTTTCCGGCAAAGCCGATTTTATTCTTTTTATGAAATCTTATCGTTTCTCACACAGCTGCTGCATTATTTCGGAAGCTTAAAGGAGCTCTTTAATGAAACAATCCTGTTAAATACAGGCTTTTCCTTTGTGCTGTCCTTGCAGTCCACGCAGAAATAACCATTACGCACGAACTGGAAACTGTCATAGCTTTCTGCCTCTCCCAGTGCAGGCTCTGCATAGCAATCCGGCAGTACGGTCAGTGAATTGGGATTTAAGTTCAGGCTTCCGTCTTCATTTAACTTACCCTTTTCCTCATCCACAATATTTTCATACAGACGGCACTCTACCTTCTTTGCAGTGGGTACGGCTACCCAGTGGATGGTTCCCTTTACCTTTCTTCCCTCAAAGCCGGAACCGCTCTTTGTTTCAGGATCATAGGTTCCATGTACCACTGTCACATTTCCGTCTGCATCCTTCTCACAGCCGGTGCACTTTACAAAATAAGCGCCCATCAGGCGGACTTCATTTCCGGGGAACATACGGAAATATTTCTTCGGAGGCTCTTCCATAAAGTCCTCTCTCTCAATATAAAGTTCACGGCCAAAGGGAACCTTACGGCTGCCAAGCTCAGGATTTTCCAGATTATTCGGCACATCAAGCTCTTCCATCTGACCCTCGGGATAATTGTCGATCACCAGCTTTACAGGATCAAGAACAGCCATCATACGGGCCTTTTTAAGCTTTAAGTCCTCACGGATGCAGTATTCCAGCATCGCATAATCTACAGAGCTGTTTGCCTTGGAAACACCTACCAGCTCCACAAAACGGCGGATAGACTCCGGTGTGTATCCTCTTCTTCTTAACGCTGCAATGGATACCAGACGGGGATCATCCCAGCCGTCCACAATATGATCCTCAACCAGCTTCTTGATATAACGCTTACCTGTAACTACATTTGTAAGGTACAGCTTGGCAAACTCGATCTGGCGGGGCGGATTCTCAAACTCGCACTCCTTTACGACCCAGTCGTAAAGAGGTCTGTGATCCTCAAATTCCAGTGTACAGATGGAGTGAGTAATATGCTCAATGGCATCCTCAATGGGATGAGCAAAATCATACATGGGATAAATGCACCACTTATCTCCCGTATTGTGATGCTCCATATGAGCCACACGGTAAATAACCGGATCTCTCATGTTGATATTGGCAGAAGCCATGTCGATCTTGGCACGGAGCACCTTTTCACCGTCCTTGTACTTTCCTTCCTTCATCTCCTCAAAAAGGCGCAGGTTTTCCTCAATGGAACGGTTTCTGTAGGGGCTTTCCTTGCCGGGATTGTTAAAGTCGCCGCGGTACTCTCTGATCTCCTCTGCGGAAAGATCGCATACAAAGGCCTTTCCCTTCTTAATTAAGAAGACAGCGCACTCATACATCTTTTCAAAATAATCGGATGCAAAAAACAGACGATCCTCAAAATCAGCGCCCAGCCACTTTACATCCGCCTTGATGGACTCTACAAACTCTACCTTTTCCTTTGTAGGATTGGTATCATCAAAACGGAGATTAAAGGTACCGCCGTACTTCTGAGCCAGTCCGTAATTTAAAAGAATGGACTTAGCGTGTCCGATATGAAGATAGCCGTTTGGCTCCGGCGGAAAACGGGTATGGACATTATCATAAACGCCCTCTGCCAAATCCTTGTCAATCTCCTGTTCTATAAAATTCTTGGAAACAGTTTCTTTCTCCTCTGTCTCCAATACCATGTCTTTTTCTGCCATGATTGCTCCTCCGTACATTTCTCTTCCATCATGGAACCCAAATGATTCCCGTGTATTGAATAATCATATCACATTTTTTTCAGGGAGAAAAGAGGGAAACGTTAAGAAATAAGAATCCCTGACACTTAAGACTGGAAATTTTTTCATCTGTCTGCTATACTAAATCAACGTGCAAAAGTGATTGAACTATTTCGATCCGGAAAGGAAATGCATCTATGAAAAAAGCAGCTGGATTTGCCCTGATAAAAACAATCCCTGTTTTTCTGGGATATATTTTTCTTGGAATTGCCTTTGGCCTCCTTCTCCAAAAGGCCGGTCTTGGAGCCGGCTGGGCCTTTCTCATCAGTCTCTTTGTCTATGCCGGCTCCATGCAGTTTGCCCTTGTAGGGATTCTCACAGAAGGGCTGAGTTTTACCGCAACAGCCATCATGACGCTTTTGATCAACAGCCGCCACTCATTTTATGGCCTGACCTTTATTGAACGTTTTCGTAAAATGAAAGCAGCCGGCCCCTATATGATCTTTTCCCTTACAGACGAAACGTATTCCATCCTGTGCTGCGTCAAAAAGCCGGATGATTTTACAGACCGTGAATGGAAGCTTTCTTCCTTTTTTATCGCCCTTTTTAATCACTGTTACTGGGTGGCCGGTTCGGTGGCAGGAGCCCTCATCGGACAGTTTCTTCCATTTGACACCACAGGCATTGATTTTGCCATGACCGCTCTCTTTATTGTGATCTGTGTCAACCAGTGGCAGGAAACGGGCTGTCATCTGCCGGCTAAAACAGGTTTTTTCTGCGGTATGCTCTGTCTGGCTCTTTTCGGCCCCTCAGGCTTTATCCTGCCGGCCCTTATTGCCGTATCAGCCCTGCTTCTCATATTCAGGCATACCATACAAAGAAATATGGAGGATTTCTCATGATACATTCTTCGCAAAATACTTCCTATATAATCATCACCCTTTTGATCTGTGTTCTGTGCACCCAGGCAACCCGCTGGTTTCCCTTTCTTCTTTTTGGAGGGAAACAGCAGCTTCCGAAACTGATCCGCTATCTGGGAACTGTGCTACCTCCGGCCATCATGGCGGTCCTGATTGTCTACTGCTTAAAAGGCGTTACTCCCCTAACCTGGCCCTATGGGCTTCCTGAGCTGATTTCATCCGCCGTGACAGCAGGTGCACACCTTTGGAAAAAGAATACTTTAATCAGCATTTTTACAGGCACTTTATGCTATATGATCCTGATACAAAAATTTTTTTAATTTTTTTCAAAAAAGTATTGCAAAATCCAAAAACATATGATATTATATCGAAGTCGCGTGAGACAAGAGCTCTTGCGGGACAGAAAAGAAAGTTGCTACTGTGGCTCAGTCGGTAGAGCGTCGCATTGGTAGTGCGGAGGTCACGGGTCCGATTCCCGTCAGTAGCTGTGAAAACCCTTGTGTTTGCAAGGGTTTTTTCTTTTATCAAAAACGGAATATGACTTCTTTTGAATAAGTTGACTACTATTTGACTACTAAGCTATCATTTAACTTTATGATGTATCTTCCTATATAATATTGTCTGTTAGGTATTTCCTGAAAGATTTTTTCTTATTCTGCCAGTCCCGGCCACCGCAGGGCCCCATCCTGGTCCGGAGTAAGCGTTACCGGCTCCACAACCATCCGGCCCTGATCGTCCATCACATACCACTTGCCGTCAATGGTCTGCTGCCCTGTTACCATGGCACCATCAGCGCCCAAGTAATACCAATGATCCTTATACTTGTACCATGTGTCATGTACCATCATGCCGGAGCCGTCAAACCAGTACCACTTGCCCTCATGCCAGTACCAGTCATTCCGAACCGGCTGACCGTTGCCGAGGTAGTAGCGCCAGCCTCCATCCTCCTGCTGCCAGCCGGATTTCTTTATCGGTTCGGTCAACGCTGCCTTAAAATCTGTCCACAACTGCGGCTGATCCAGCATCTTACGGGGGCAGTGCTTACGTTTGGCGTCATAGTGCCGGATTACATGATCGGCACTGATACCAGTCTCTGTCATGATCTGTTTTACCAACTCAATACAGTTAGTTCGGGCAGTATCATAATTGGAATCTGGATTGACACAGATCTCGATGTTAATGCTGTTGGTGTTGGTTACTCCCGGCACCAGAGGTGTACCGTACTGTCTACCGACAGCGTATGCCCCGTCGCTGTAATATAATGTCTGTACTGCTACCGTATCATCTACATACCAGTGGACTGAGGTGGACAGATTGCCGTTTTTATGGGCCTGAGCGTGTTTGAGTGCACCGGCCCCCATCTTGTAGTTGTCCGTCTCGTGGATCACGATCCATGCTGGGCGGTTTTGACCTGCGTAACAATTTATCTGCTTAATCTCTCGTCTTATCTCCATACCTTATTCTCCCTTAACCACCTGATCCGGTGTTTTCGTGCCGGATATTACAGCCTCCGCATCTTCCTTACTGATTTCTTTCCACAATCCATCGGTTCCCATGCTACCCGGCATCCAGGTATTCTGTCCCTGATGTGCACTAATGTAATATTTCTGATCGACTGTAACTACAGCTCCATATTGGTACTGATCACTGATGCCGTCCCAAGGCTCCCAGACAGGGATTTCTACGCCTGTAGGTGGTTCCGGTGTCACACCGCCATTTTCCAACTTGGTCACACGCTCATCCAGAGATTCATATTTTGCAAGTAGCTGCTTGTACAATTCTATCTGTTCTGGAGCTTCTGATTCCGGTTTGACATATTGTTTCATAATAGCAATTAACTCATTTCTTTCATCTTCAGTCAAATCTCCCTGTACCCAGAGAGTATCAATTTTAGTCTGCATATCAGATAATCTAAAATCACCTGATATAATAACATTTTTTACAATATCGTACATTTATACCTCCAATACTGCGGCGCTGATAGCCGCTAACTTGTTGTCAATATAGGTTTTTGTGTCTGCGGTGTAGGTTAAATCCATGGTACAGCCGCCGTTGTTGGTGATTTCGGTGGTGCCCGCATACATGGTGAGGGCGTTAAGCTGGGCCTGTTCGGATGCAGCAAGGGGGATGTACTCGGGTGCGGAAGCCTGTGCAATGATTATAATGTCATTGGATTCAAGCCACTGCCTCCCGTCCTCATCCGTTGTAACCCCATCTATTTTGAGATAAGCGTTTCCGTATACGATTCGAAATTCTCCGTTTTTAAGCGTGGACACACTTTTTGCGGGGCAAATAAGTTTATTACACACAGAATTGTCTTGATTTTCCGCAATTCCAAGCCCTGAAACATTTACCATAAGTGCACCAGATGTATGAATCCCCCTTGAATTTTTCGCCATCTCTGTTCCCGACAGCACCTTATGCTGATACACCCAACACCACACGCCATCCACCTTTTCCAGCCTATCCCACTTGGTAAATGGTCTGGGCGGCGTCAACGTGATGGACTGGCTCCCTGTACCGCCCCTGATGGTAATGGCGATGGGCTGGTCTGTTACCTCAATGGGTTGGGGATAATCTGGTGAGGGCGAGGGTTGACCGCCTGTGTATGGCTCATAAGGTATATACTCATTAGACACTGCCAAAAATGGCGTTTTAACGGTTCCTCTAAATCTGATTGATTTACTCTCCACTGTAAGGTTACGAAAGCCATAACGTCTATTATCTTTTGTTTCGCTCAATGATATAACATGGGTTGATCCATCAATGTTAATCACATCAACAGTAAACTCGTCCGCAGCATCTTCAACCGATACAAATATTTTAGTGCCAGTAGGCAATGACACATCAGTGGTCGGCCTGTATCCAGCTTTATCCATCAGGTTCTTTCCGCTCATCTTCCGCTGTTCCGTTTTGCCAGTCATGGAAAACTCCTCAATCGGCAGTGGTGAGCTATCGGCTATCGTTAAATGCCC
>JABLTT010033837.1_pt1 | contig 81167 bp, 63 predicted proteins | sample 7160061 | NCBI WGS metagenome assembly JABLTT01 (sample SAMN14651232, study PRJNA627086) | human gut metagenome | isolation source: feces | host: Homo sapiens | reverse complement strand
GGGGACAGTTCTGGAACTGACGGACAAAAGAACCGGAGTTTCCATGGAAGTCTGCGAACAGGATCCGGAGCCCGGATACCATGGGGCGACCGTGATGCGCTTTGCAAAGGAAATTGCCGGAAAAGAATTTCAAACCGTCATCCGGGAAGCGGGGCTTACAGAAGGTGACGTAAACCGCTATATGATCCAGACAGAGTCTCTGTCACCGGCAGAACAGAAGATCCTGACGGTATCCGATCCGCAGGGACGGCTGGGGGCATTCGCAAAACAGACAGAACGCTTCTTAGCCCATGTGGATGCGAAAGAAATCTTACATGCTGATCAGAGGGAGAAGGCAATCTCAGGGTTAAAGGAAATGCTCGCGCCGGAACGTGTGGATGAATTACGTACGATTGCGGATCATTATCAGCAAAAGCTGCGGGATTATCAGGAGTTAAACCGGACGGATCCGTTATTGGCATATTGCAGGATAGCAATGCCGGACTGTGTTAGAAATGGAGATATGCTTGTTACGCATACGGCAAATGGGACTAAGGTGTGTATCGGAGAAGATATGCTGCCAGGAGGTCCGATAGGCAGTCGCGAAGGTAAAAGAACATACGCCATGATGGTGCAATGTCTGAATGAATTCGAGCAGGAGATGCCAGACCAGGATTTGAGAGATTTTGTCGAAAACGAACAAACTCATGACAGGTAACGCTGAGCTGATAGAGAGCACCGTTTAGAGGGGTGTTCCCGGGGAACACCCTTGCAGTTAAAAAGCTAAATCCAACAGAGAGAACAAAAAGTCTAATCACAAAATCGTACGAAAAATAAGAATATCAGCAACAGGAAAGCACGGACTGCAAAAAATGCGGTCCGTGTTTTTTCGCACTTTAGAAAGGACTGCAGACACATACTGATGGTGTAACTGTTAAGATGAGGGATTGAGGAAGGAGAAAAATGATGAGAATGAATTTCAATTGAGAAAATAGCGTACATATGCTATAATGAAAGAGAGGAACAGACAAATGATTAACAAAAAGTACAAGGACCGATTATTTTGCAAACTGTTCGGCAGTGAAGAATACAAAGACAATATTCTTGCTTTGTATAATGCACTAAGTGGAACAACGCATGACAAAGTGGAAGATATCCAGATCTATACGATCGATGATGTCATCTACATCAAGATGAAGAATGATGTTTCGATTTTGGTGGATAGTTTCCTGCACTTATGGGAACAACAGAGTACCTTTAATCCGAATATGCCGGTGCGAGGTATGATGTATTTTGGACAAATGTATGGCAGATATATCACAGAGAACAACCTAAATATCTACGGGAAAAAGGTAGTACAATTGCCAACTCCACGGTATACGGTGTTGTACAATGGCGTGGAAGATCAGCCGGCATTCAGAAAGCTGAAATTGTCAGATGCGTTTTCCTATCCAGATGGAAGTGGCGAGTATGAATGGACAGCGAATATGATCAACCTGAATTCTGGGAAGAACGAACAGCTGCTCGATGCTTGTAAACCACTCAAGGATTACATGACACTGGTCAACAAAATTCGTGCCAATAGTGAGATCATGAAGTTTGATGTTGCAGTAGATGAAGCTGTAACTTACTGCATCAAACATGATGTTCTTAGAACGTTTTTGATAACGCACAGAGCGGAGGTGTTAAGTATGTGTATTACAGAATACAATGAGAAAGCCTTTGTCGATGGAATACGTGCAGAAGGTATCGAAGAAGGAATAGAAAAGGGCAGAAAAGAGGGCATTGAAGAAGGCCGTCTCGGTGAGATTTTCTCTTCTGTTGCAGAAGGAATTTATGGTGTAGAAAGAGGTGCTGAAAGAGCAGGCATGTCTGTGCCAGATTTCGTCAAAGCAATGACGGAAGCTAAGTTCACGGTTCCGAAAGAAAACAAATAAATAGGCGTTTTTTTTGTATCTACATTTCATCAGGCAGCAGAATTTTTCTGCTGTCTGATTTTTTGGTGCGCCCAGCGGGCGCATGTTTCAAAGGGTGAAAGTCCCCAATCCGCCCGACAGCGGGAAGGATATAGCCAAGAGCAAGGGTCTTGAAAGCGTTTTCATTCAGTTCTGAAGAATCTATTCGGTTTGAGGTTATCGCATAACCCAAGGTCAGGCTCCACAACCGGCTGCATTCCGACACAGTCAATTGCTTCAACACCGCGATAGCTGATCAACGCTGCTACCCTCTGACTTCATTATATCACAAAATGGGAAAAAGCACTTTCCAGAACGTATGATCTATGATACAATGACAGAATGAGATGTCACCATAACGGTAGGCGGCTTGGACCCTCTGGCTTTGCAACTGATAACCAGGAGGGTACATATTTTTGAGCCCTCCTTTTTGTATATGGAGGGTACAGATATGGATATGATTGAGATACTCAAGGCGGTTTTAGAAATCGTCGGCGGACTTGCGCTGATCGGCGCATGTGTCGCCATTTCCGTAAATGTCAAAATCGTAATTCACCTTGAGAAACCAAGGAAAACACGAAAAAAGTCAAAAAAATAACCGCCCCCAGTTCCCCAACTTAGGCGGTTATTTTTTAATCATATAAGTTAGAGGACCAACCGTCTATCGGTGGCATCTCTTCTGTTATCTATACTATACCATCACAATCGGAAAAATGCAAGTCTTCTAAAAAATCCCCGGCAAATTTCTGCTGCCTGAAATTTTCAAGCTCAATGCAGCAAATACAGAACATATATAGGCAGAATGTGCATTCTTTGCATTTTTGCCTTTTTTTTTGACCAAAAAGTGTTATCCGCAAAACCAAGATCAAAAAACCATCTCGTATTCACCATCTGCGTCGCCATACTATTTATGCGACTATTGAACTTAAGGATATCGAGAAAGGGCAAATGCAAATGTTTAGAGTGCGAGGACCATGATGCTGATATAGAGTGAGATAAAATGCTCATGCTTTCAAATGAAAATTTCGAGGGAGAAATGAAAATGAAAATAAATATAGCTGAACTGACCAGTAAAATGAGTGATAAAATCATGGAAATATTATGGTGGTTTCTTAAACCATTGTTCAAAATGCCCCTTACCTTTTTAATGGTAGCATTAACAACAAGTATTTATTGCGTAGGATATGTTTATGATGCCTTTTTAGGAGACAGTTTTATTCGTCTTGGACATTTTATTGGGAAGAAATGCCCTAAAATTAAAAAGAAGGATCTAATCCAACAAATATGGAGTGAAATTCAACCAAAGGATTTATACTTACGTTATGAAACACCGTTACTTACGTACGATTTGTGCTATACGACAATCATCGTATCAGGGCTGGTATTCGTTAACAAAGGATTTTGGGGCATGATGGCGGTGGATTTTTTATATGTATTTATTTACCTCGTCGGAATGATTCGAAGATGCGGACGGAGAGAGCGGTATTTTGAAAAAATTCTTAATCACAATAAAGAATTTTTAACGCTATCATTTTTGCCGTTGGGATTTTTAGCTACATCTTTAGGAGCCGCTATTTCAATTTTAGAGTTTATTGATCCAACTTACGATGTCAAAATGATGGCATTGACTAATTTGCAGAGAGCGGGAGAAGAGATACTAACTCTTTTTTTAAGCAGCCATGCAACAGCGAATGCATTGGTGGTGTTATTAAAGATTGCTCTCGTGATTATACTATTTTTCATAATGTGTTATGTTTTAAGTTTGCCGGTTCAGTTGATTGCGTACCTGGGTCTCTCGATTATTAATCATTTCAACAAATATAAAACGGGATATAAAGTTTTATATAGTACATATATGAAATTGTCGGATCCAATTCTGAAGTTGCTGCATTCTTCTTAAATAAAACCGATAACAATCAATGCACATTTCGCAGTCCATAAGAGCCGCGGCGGGCTAATGCCTCTGCCGCGGCTTTTTATGCTACGCAAAACGATTATTTGAACAGTACGCAAACTCCAAAATCGTTCCAGCTATCGACACGAGAATCGGCGCCGCCTTTTTCTCTGTCGTATCCATGGAAATGATTGTATACTAAATTGCCGAAAGAATAACTCGTCATACTCCAGGAATATCCAATACCGATATCCTATAGCGGTACTGGTTCGGGTCTACATGATTTTTATCCGGTACATCGATACTTGATTCATCTGCCTTTTTTGACCAAAAAGTGTTATCCGCAAAAACAGCGTTACGCGCATATCCTACATACTGTTTGATAGTGATTGTTTTTTTGGCACTGATTAACTCCGCCGAGAGGCATACTGTAAGAGTAACTCAAAAAAACAATCACAAGAAACATGGAGGTAAGGAGAATGAAGAAAAAGAAAATGTTTGTGCAGGCAGTCGCTGTATTAAGTGCAACCGCTTTATCTGCCTCTCCTGTACTGGCAGCCGGATGGCAGAAAGATGCAACCGGCTGGTGGTGGCAGGAAAACAATGGTGGATATCCGGCTAACAAATGGCAGTGGCTGGACGGTAACGATGACGGTACCGCAGAAAGCTATTATTTTGGCAGCAATGGCTATATGTATGCCAATGCGAAAACTCCGGATGGCTATCAGGTAAACGGGGAAGGCCAGTGGATGGAGAACGGAATTGTACAGACGAAATTGGTACGTATGAGCGGTAACTGGAAACAGGGCACCGGAGCAAATGCCGGTCGCTGGTACTGGGAAAAAGGCAATGGACAGATGTTAGGTGCCGGATGGCACTGGCTGGACGGAAATAACGATGGAGTATTCGAGTGCTATTATATCGGACAGGATGGTTATATGGCCGCTAACGGCAAAACTCCGGACGGCTATGATGTAAACGCAGATGGAGCGTGGACAGTCAATGGAAAGATTCAGATCAGAGGAAATATCGCCGGCCCGGGCGGCGGAACAGGAAGCGCAGCAACTGCTTCAAAAGGCAGCTCCGGTGGTGGTGGCGGTAGCCATTCATCAGGCGGTGGTTCCTCATCAGGCGGTGGTTCCTCATCAGGCGGTGGCTCATCGTCAGGTGGTGGCTCATCGTCAGGCGGCGGATCATCATCTGGAAACGATTCATCTTCAGATCGTGATGAATCCGTAAAATACGGTGCGAATGATCCGGATACCGGTAACTACGGAAAGATGACAAATTCTGAACGCAGGGCAGTCGCGGATGCAATCGAAAAATTCAAATCGGATTATGACATCGATTCGAAGGATGATCTGCAGAAAGAACTGGCAATTTTAACATGGCTGACGTCCAACTGCAAATATAAAGCAAAAGGATGGACCACCGGTACTGCGTACAGCTGTATCATCGAGGGACAGGCACAATGTGCAGGTTACGCGGATGCATTCCTTCAGACCGCAAAAGCTTGCGGACTAGAGGCAAAATATATCATCAGCGATACCCACGCATGGAACCTGGTCAAGATTGACGGCCAGTGGTATCATGTTGACGCAACCTGGGAAGACACAGATACCCAGCCAAGAACGTTATGCAATAAATACATCAATTTAAGTGATACGCAGATCAAACGCCTGAAAGACCATAAATCATGGACGCCATCTTCCTTGAAAGCGAGCAGCACTCTGTATGATAATGGGCAGATCATGGAATACGCTTTGGCAACCGGCACGACGGATACCAGTATGACCGGGGATAATTACCGCATCTGGCTGATGGATAACCCGAAGCTGCAGGTATACAATAATCTGCACGACCTGTCTTACGTAGGAGCAAAACTGGATAGCGGAAGCAACTATTTTGCCGACCCGGCACAGATGACGGATCATATGGTCAATTACTTACAGTCCCGTTTCGAATCCGGAAAGTATGCATACATAACTTTCCCGAAAGGTACTGACACCAAGTGGCTGACGAAAACATGGCTGGAGGATCATGTCGGTGGAAGTGGATACGATTATGTACAGTACGAAGCGACCCATGACGATACTTATGATACGATCCTGATCAAGAATCCATCCGCTGTTTTGAACGATGAAGAAGCAGCCGTAAAACTGCAGGAAGCACTAACAGCCAGCGGGCATGCTGCTATCACATCGAGGGAAGAAGCAGTTGCTTATCTAACAGAACAGGCAAGAAAACAGGAAACCACAGTAACTGTTGTCTATGCGGGAACCGATGAATCCATCATGGTAGGCGAGGACGTAAAGAACGCAACTGGCGTAAAAGAAATCAATCGTTGCCATGCAAAAACGGAAAAAATTCGTGTGAATAGCCAGATGTATACCATCCGTACCTACACGCTTACTTATACTTCCTTAAAGGATGTGTTGATCAACAGCTTGGAATCCGATAATGCGAATCTGATCGTGGATGTTGCAAATGGAATCAATGCAAACGGAAAGACCCTGGAAGAAGTATATGCGGACCGTATTCGAAACGCCCACGGAACCGTCAGCTTTGATCTTGTGTTAAAGGGTTCCGACAATGGAGATTATACACAGAGATTCGAAAAAATGATCACTGATAACGGGATTAACTTGCAGGGTAAGGTAAAGCGCGATGCGGCAGTAAGAAACACCGAATACAATGGCGTCACTTATTATGTAGACCGCTATTCCTATGTGCGCCTTTCCGGAAAAGACGACATCATCGATAAAATGGCGGAGGAATACCATAACGCCAGAGTGTTCACGTTTACGAACACAAGGGATACAGCCCAGGAAATTTTTGATTACACGAAACAGGTATTTCTGGATGCGAGAGCTTCTCAGAAAGTCAAAGAGATGGTACATGCGTATTATATAGTTGATCTTCCTACAGATACGACAGATGATACGGATGACTTAAGAGCGGCATTGAAGCGCCTGATGAAAGCGGATGAAGAGCTGTCAAATGCGGAATACTCGATTTTTTATCCGACTATGAACAATCCAATGATTTATGATGGCGGCAAGTTATTCCCGTGTGACGCAACCCAGAGCCGCATTTCTGATCAAGCCACGGTTGCGGCAGTTACGAATCTGCTGATGGAAGAACCGGATATCGCAAATGCTCCGACGGAAGGCCAGGAAAAGAAAGAAAAAACTGCAGCCGAGGGAAACGATATGACATCCGCTGATCCATCTGATTCAGCAAACGCAATGGCTCCGAATGATGAAAAGAAAGCCGAAAAAGAAGCTGAAGAGAAGCAGATGGACGAACCGGAAAAGCAGGAAACATCGGAAACCGCAGAAAAGAAGGAAGAACTTGAGGAATTGGAAGAACCGGAAGAATCGGAAGAATCGAAAGATTCCACAGAACTGGAAGAACAGGTTGAATTGAATGTTACGGAAGCGTAAGCATGTATTCGTAATATCTCATTTTGTTCCTATTTTACACAAATAGTTTTCATACAAAAAGCTACGACAGATTGAATCTGCCGTAGCTTTTCTTGTTCTTTGTAGGCTATCATGATATTTTCGTACTGAAAACGAATATTGTAACCATTAGAGCTTACTTATAGGAAGTAAATTCTCCATAATGAAAATTTAAACTCTGCTTAGTGCCGAGTCTGGTCTTTTCGCGCCAATCTTCTGATAGATCCAGATCCATGTTATCGCCGCCATACGGAGCGCCGTCAACCTGAATCACATAAGCTTCATGGTTGATGGCATCGGATGCCCACATCCCGTGTTTTAATCCGACTAAGGAAGCTAAGAGTTCCGCACACTCCGTGAAGTCCTGACAAACACCTTTATGTTCCACTAATACGCGATAATAGGAAGAGTGTGGTCCATGATTGTGAGCGGCTGCCGCTTCAAAATCATATGAACATTTTTTGAGCACTGCGGCGATCTGCTTTGCCCGTTCCATTTCAGTCATGTGTTCGAAATCAAAACTGTTGAGCCAGTTTCGTAAAACATTAACAACAGCTTCTGCATCATTGCGTTTTGAGTCCTCAAAATAGGCTTCGTTATTTTTAAAATTATCCGGCTGCCCAGATAATTGACTGATGTAGTAGGAATTACCTGCGATAAATTGGTTGTGCTCTCGTAATCCATGATGATTGAGTTCGGCAGAATTGTAATTCGCAGCTGTGATCTGTTCAATGTTTAATGCGTAAAAATCCACCACGCGTTTTAGCGGATAATTGGAATCGTATGGCACATCCCGAATCTTGCCAGACTCATAACTAACCCCAAGCTGTTCCGCAGTAGCAGTCTGGATCTTTCCGTTTCCGTCCAGAACCCGGCCAACGTAATCAATCGTAATTCCACTTGGCGTTGTCCAGGAATCAAAGGAAGGATACCTTTGCCCGCTCGGGTATTGTTTATCTACATATCCAGCAGCCTTGTAATCTCCATAAGGACCTCCATAAAACAGTACGTAATCCGTGCCTCCGTAGACATTTTCCCAGAAGGTATTATTTCCGGCATCTACACGGGTTGTTGGGTATACAAGGCCTCGGATTTCGGATGTCTGATATTTGGTGTTCTGTACATTATTAACATACGTTAAATAACTTGGTAAATCACCTGCTATTGCGGTAGAAGCGCTACTCATGGTTATGACGGCGGATAAGGAAAGTGCCATCAACTTGTGTAAAAATTTCTTTCTCATCATCATCACTCCTTTTTGACTACTATGCTCTGATTTTATTATACCCGACCATATATTTTTTTGCAATGCCCACTATAAATTAGATCTTTACGTTTGCAACCCACGCTCCTCCTTTCCGGAAATTGTTACACCGTCAGTATGGGCCATGTTTTTGAAGGTATTTTTGCGGATAACACTTTTTGGTCAAAAATAGCCTATAAAAGACGGAAAAATCCCATCATCATGCTACAAATCGTTTTACGGCTAACATTTTTAGGTCACCAAACGCTGGGTGATGAAATTATGACCATATTTCCTAATTTCAAAAAATATCAGACATACTGAAAAACAAGGAGGAATTTGCCATGAAGAAAGAAAAAAGGAGTAAATGGAAACGCCGTGTGGCTGCTGCCCTTGCCGTAACGCTTTTAGTAGGCAATGTGGATCTTACTCAGTTTAAAAAACTGAGGGCATATGGATTTTCCAGAGCATACGGTGTATGCACGGATAACCATGAAGTCAGCCCAGATGGTTATAACAATCGCACCGATGTCTACCAGACAACTACGATCCTGACGCAGGATATGGAACATGGATCCGAAACATGGAAAGCGGCCATTGAACACAATAAACAGCGGTTAATCAGCCAATTGGGACATGGCGATGAACGGACCGTGTTGAAAGTTCTCTGGGGCGCAATTACAACAATTGCCACAAACGGAGAAATCGGTGGCATGTCAACAGCGGATGTTGAAGAAGCGAAATACTGGGCGGAACGAATCAGAAGAGAATTAGAGGACGCACAGTTCCATAATTATTGGGAAAAAAGCACTCCGAAGACTATGCTGCCGATGGATGAACCAACATTTGGAAAGATCCGGCACGGAGCCGGAGAGGCAGATATCCAGAAGGACCCGCTTCTGGCAGCTCTCTCCGATCCAGCCCATCTTTTCCCCGGAAAGGGACAGTCGATTGCAAACGAACCGGGACAGGGATGGCAATATGATGCGCACTGGATGCTTCCACGTATGGGTACCGGATGGTTCGAGTCTTATACACCGGAACAATATGGTACCGGCGGTGTCGCACAGTGGCCAGTCAATACGGCGGAACATTCCATCTCAAAAAAAGACGGAGAAGTTGTCACGTTACAGGAAGTAACAGATAATGCCCTTGATTTGGAAACGGATCAGGCGTACTGGGAAATTGGGGAAGTGGATGCCAACGGAATGCTCATCCGTAAGGACAGTTCCAGCGGCAAAAACAAAACTTCCACCGCGTCATCCGAGGATGAAGATACCGAGCCTGGTCCTGGTGATGGCGGAGATAATGGGGATGAAGACGAAACACCGGATTCATCCAGTACCAAGAAGAATACCACCAACCATTATTACATTACCATGTCAGTTCCATTCCAAAACAATGCATCCTGCTTTAATGTCTGGGACTCGAACACGCAGAATTGGCAGCCGTTGCAAATCCTTAGTTTTAGTTCGATCGAAGTAAACGGCTGGACGATTTCTTCCAAGATCGCCGTAGATGGGCGCACTCCGTATATTGACATTGTTTATAATGGAAGCGGAACCCCTTCCAATGGTATTGTTGGATACTTTTCCATTCCAAAAGGATCCTTCGTATCAAAGGAAAACACCACCTGGGATTCCCCGATGGATTTTGCGGCGGATATCCTGGAGCTTGCTGAATGCGTCCAGTGTAAAGGCGGACATCGCATTGGTGTTGCTCCCTTAGAGCGGCATCAGAAGTTCGTAAAACTGCATCATATTAAGGATTTGCAGGATACTTATCCGTGCGTGAAGGTAGGCCCGACGACGGACCCGGTACCTCCCACACCAGAGCCTGAAATTCATTTCTGCGTCTTCCGGCATCAGGAAGACTGGCAAACCGATTATAATGTGCAGTTAAATAAGTACGATTATGAAATGGGCGCAGAGCAGTCCCCTCTGGAAGGCTCCATGTTCACCCTTTATGAGAAATTCGATGATAAGGATGAGATCAATCCGGATAACGATGGAGGCGTTGAACTTTATAAAGGCACAGAATCCGGAAAATACCCGGATAAGGACTGGCAGTCCGGCTATACATCATCGCCCGTAACCTGGGACGATTTCCGTGAAGTGAATTCTTACACAACGGATAAAAATGGCCATATTGAAACAGACGTCCCGAAAAATTATCATTATGAAAAAACTTATTGTGACGGGCACCCGGCGCCTAAGTTCGTCCCTGTCCCGGAATATGAAGAAGACCCGGAAACAGGAGAAAACAATCAGGATGATATCGATGAGGCTCAGGAGACAAATAAGGCCTACGCAAAACAATGGATCGAATATTATGAAGCCTGCCAGGAAAAAGCTGGAGAACGCTCCGGTGTGCATTTCCATTGGCTGGGCGATGGGGTTTTGGAGGATACCATCCGCTCCATCGCAGAGAGTGGCGGAAGTGAAGGCGATACCCCGAACGGCGGCCCTACGGCATGCTTTGGGAAAGAAAAATCATATGAATCATCCGGCTGTAAAGCGGATACGGAACAGACATATGATAAGTTCATCAATCTGAAATACACATACACCTGGAAAGAGACGAAAGCCCGTGAAGGTTACATCCAGCATGACACCCATACGGATGATGTTCTGATCGAGGCAATCACGACGAATTCTTCCCAGGCAGGTGCTAATTCGCAGTTTGCGATCGGAGATGAAAAATACGATAAGTATATTACGATCAACGAATCTGCCAATGACACAGATTCCCAGGACACAGAGGAAGAAAAAACGACTCTGTTCAGCATGTTGCGGAAAGCAGTCGTAACAAATCGTGCTGATGCGACGGATGACGGTGAGACAGACAGAGAGCCACTGGTCCGGGAAGATTACAATTTTGTAAAATCTGGATTTGTAACATTAAAAGAAACGGTTCTGGATGCTGTGAAATTCATCACCGGGAACCTTGCGACTCCATCAAATGCAACAGATTCTGAAGCGGACGACGAAGATGAGTCCGGGCAGGAAGAATATCTTCCGGATATGGATCTGATCGGGAAAGCGTCGGATGCATGGAAAGAAACCGTTGGCGGACTGTTTACGATTCAGGCATTTGCAGCATCAACTCCGTCCGAACCGGATGGCAATGAGGAAGAACAGTCGTTCTCTATGGCTATAAAGCCATTCACAAATCTGCTTCGGGCAGAAGACGAGGCACAGGCCCTGTCTGATGACGATGACAGCAGCTTAGGGAAAGGCTTCGAATCAATCTTCCAGGATGCCTTCAAGAGTATACAAACGGATGATTTCAGCGTGAAGCTTGGCCCGGATGATAACTGGTCACACTGTAATGATGAAGACGGAGAGGGAAATGCCTGGAGGGTGTACGACCACAGAACGGAAGGAGAGATCCATTTCAATAAACGGGATCTTTACCTGAATTCCAAAAACTCCGGACAGTATGACAGCTATGCGGAAGAAAACGGTGACGGCACTTTAGAAGGAGCGGTTTACGGACTGTTTGCAGATGAAGATATCGTCCATCCGGATGGCAACACCGATGTTGTTTACAAGCGCGGAAATCTTGTTGCGGTCGCGACAACAGACCGGAACGGTGATGGGTCCTTTATGGTTTACACGGAAGCCCCTGGTGTTATCTATAATTACACGACCGGAAAGATCGAGCAGACTGACTGGTACACCAAAGCTCCGACCAATGCGTTCCGCGCGGATTTTAAGACTACCGAAGAAGAACACCATGCGGTTGTTACGGATTGCGATGATACCGCATGGACAGCGGATGACTATACGGCAGACCATGACGCCGGAGTAATCGCCGCAAAAACGGAACGGCTCTATGATGATAACGAAGCAAATAATGGGAACTGCTGGATTGGCAGACCGCTCATCATGGGCAAGTATTATATCAAAGAGTTATCCCGTTCGGAGGGCTATGAACTTTCCGTTAACGGAAAAGCACGGGAATATTCCAACTATGATGCGCAGAACCCGGATTCCGCTTATGAAGAAATAAAAGCGGAGGAAGAAGAGAATAAGGGAACTGCCGAGATTAGCACAAACCTTTACATCAACGGTCAGGAGTCGATCGGTGGTACGAACGAACCATTTTTTGGCACGACATCCAAACAGACCAGCCAGAATGGTGGTTATGATATCATTGTTCCAAAACTTCCTGAAGCGACAAAATTCTACCGAAAGGATAGCACGATCGTAGAGGAAGAGCAGAACGTACAGACCGGTTGGACCACACAGGAAAAACGGGATGAAAAGGGCAATATCGTTTACAAACATGCTGCTTCAGATTCTTCTGACCCGATCTTTGTCGGAGATGGAAGCGATAACGTGGAGACCATAGATGTTCCTGTAACTGCCGGTATCCAAGGTGTTGTCGTCAAAAAAGCAAAAACATTTGATCAGGACAGGATTGATACCTTCTTAAAAGGCGCTGCAGCGGTCACGGACGAGGGAGTTACGTATTATCCGGATCAGATCCGGTTATCGAAGGATTTCTCCGTAAGCGATTTCCGGTTCCTGAAAGCAAAACTGGAAACAGCACTTCGCGCCGGAGGCGGTTTGACCACTCCGTCCCAGATGATTGGCGGCGTAAAGACTTACACAAGTGAGGGATTGAGTGTTTATTCTCGTGGTATCCGCAAGGGCGAGATAGATAGTTACGGAGTTTCCGGCGTGACACCTGGTACGACCGCAACAAAAACTGTTTATGGACCGCAGATCGTAAAAGTAACGATCAAAAAACAGATCAATGGACAGACACTAAGCGGGGAGGATATGATCCGGAACCTGATCCAGTATTACATCGACCATCCGTATTATAATTTCGGAGGAATTGACAGCTATCTGGATTATTCAGACCGGATAGAGTTCTTGATTTACGCTTCCGATACCAATACGAGCGGAACCTTCGCGTTTAAATCTACAAATTCAGATGGATATGAAGTGTATGCCCGTAAAGAATTTGACCCTCAAGATACTGATTTTGAGCCGTATTATGTTTACGTCAAGTATACGGAAGATGGCAACGAGGATGACGCATTCGGTTATTATACGAATTTAAAAACCGGCATGCTCAGTTCCACGACATATATCAGTGCCATGCTGACGCCGGACGCACAGGTAGAGCCGGATGGCACGATCACGGCAAAAATCGGCAAAACGACAAAATGCTATAAAAAGGGAGAACTGGTATACGACAAAAACGGTGACCCGGTTGCAGAAATGGAGTCGGTACCAAAATATGAAACAAAAACAGTTCAGGTAGCAAAGACGCAGTGGACGGAAATCCCTTCCAGATATGACGCAACGAGCGGAAAACACATTATCCATATCGATGTGCCATATACGGATGCGTACGGCAATGTCCACACGGATGCGGATGAGGCGCTGACTGTTGCATTAAAGGCTGTGTGCCCGGAAAATGAGATGCATACGTTAACCGCACAGGATCTGGAACTGCTTCCGGATGACATGCGTGGTTATTACAATGTCGGAGATAAGATCAGCTGCGGTACTTACGAAGTGGAATTCCTCCGCGCAAAAGCATCTGTTTCTTTAAATTACGATAAGAACCAGCAGGTAAAGAGCGGAAGCTATCTGCAGGAAGTAGAGTTGACTTATCCGGGGCAGACGGAAGTCTTCCAGGATGGAGATGGCGTACCGGGTCATGGTACGATACAGACTCCAACCGAGGTAGAAGAGCGTCCGATCTTGCAGAAGATCCGCATCGATAAGGACATCCAGAAGCTCAAAGAATCCAAGAGTGTCTGGTACTGCTTAAACTGCGGCTACGAGAACGCGGACGGGGATGCCATCTGCGGCTTCTGCGGCCATAACCGCACCACGGAGGAAACAAAGACAATCGACTACGCCCATGACACCTACGGGGCAGTCCATTCCGAAAACATCTCCGCCGACCGCGAGGATGGCTGGTATGATACCGTAAAGGACTGGTTCGCAAAACTCTTAAAGCTTGAGAGCAAGGACGAGAGCACCGAGAGCATCGGAAACTTCCGGTTTAAGGCGTACTTAAAGTCCAACCTGGAACGTCTCTACCGGAAGGCGGACGGCACCATCACCTGGGTCGACCGGAACGGAAATGAGATGATCCCGCAGTATGAGGATAAGGCGGCGGATGACGGCAATTACGATACCTTTACCTGGAAGTACAAAGGCGCGTTTGACGGAAAGACCGTGGACTTCCCGGAAAAGGATAAGACCTCTGCCGACGGCACACTGGAATCCTCCAACGTCCAGAAGATCTACACGGAGGTGGAGCATAACAAGGATTCCAAGACCTCTTCCGCAAGGGCAAACAACGTATGGGCGTCCTACGGCACCCCACAGGGCGGAAACACCACGGATGTCGGCGACATCCAAAGCTACACGACCTCCGAACGCGGCGCGTCCGGAGAAGCCGTGAAGGATAACTCCAGCCTTTACAGCTACAATGGGAAGCTGGTGGACGCGGACCGCTCCGATAAGCTCAACGACACGGCCAACAGCGGCTACACCCGCATCCTGGAATCCACCCTCACGACCATCGAGGATGAGGGAACAACCCGGGAAGTGGAGACGTACAATTACGAGAAGTTCTTTGACGCCATCCATGCGGCCAATACCGACATCTGGGATGACGACATGCACTCTACCTTCACCGGGGATGCCATGAAGAACTACCCGGGCCAGCACTGGTTTGAGACCTTCTACGAGAAGTACCAGAAGGATGACGCGGACCCGGGCCACACGAAGGCCAATACCGACGGTGCGGATAAAGATAACACCGCGGGCGGGGATAAGGATACGTCCTTCAAACCGTTCCGCTGGATCCGGGAGCGCGTCTTCGGCTACCGGGACGGTTATGAGAAGTACCCGGCAGACAACAACGGTGTGAACACCGAAGTGACCGCCAATACATCGGATTTAGCAAGGGCGACTGCCGAAGCCTCCGATGCGGTCCGCCAGTTCGCAGTCAAATGGTACCTGCAGGATGAAGCGGCCAAACTCATGGTCGATAACGGCCAGGGCGAGAACGTAGCCTTAAAGGGCGGCACCATCGGATATGACGAGGCGGTCTACGATGAGGCACTCTTTAACGCCATCGCGAAAGCCTACAATTACTTAAAGCCGTTCTACTTCTACGACCTGGATACCATTTACAGCGTGGAATGGGACAGCGTGAAGAACGGCGGCGCGGATCAGGATTACGCGACCCTTTCCGCGGATGAGCTGCATAACGGAACGTATTACAACACCTCCAGTTACCTGCCGTACGGTGTCTATGTCATCGTGGAGCAGCAGCCGGAGAGACGGGATAAGAACGTCAATGACTGGAAGAACCGAAGCTATGACATCGAAAAGCCGAAGGAAGTCATTGTCCCGAGTGTCTATGACGCGGAAAAGAGCAATGACACCAGTGACAACTACGACCCGCATTATAACTTCGATACGGACATGTCCCTGCAGAAGCAGGCAAAGGCATCCAATTACCTGATCCGGTTCGGCGAGGAGCTTTCCGCCAATACCGAGAATCAGGATGAACGCGAGTTTGTGATCCGGGCACATGGTTACTACGGGGACTTTGAGGTCTATAAATACGGACTGGATATCGACGGACTTTCCGGGGCCATCACGGCACCGAACGGGGCATACGGCTACCACGGATGGGAGCTGCGCCAGGGATACCGGGATCCGCTTAAGGACTACTACGAGTACGACCACCGCGGCGAAGCCGGTATCACGGAGATCGGCGCGGAACGCGGCGGAAACAATGAGAGTAAGTACCACGGCTACGAGCAGGAGAACGGGGACGGGAAGGATACCGCCAACGGGGAGACCTATGACGGCGATACCCTGCGGAAGCGTTTCTTCTATGCATCCGTATCGGAAGATGACGGTACCGCGGACAATGTCCTCTATAAGGACGGGGCAAAGGCTGACAATAACGCATCCGGCATGAACTGGAAGGATAACATCCCGTCCACGACCGGGGAGCTGACGGCTTATGATAAACTGTATTCGGCAGCCCTGGTACCGTGGAGCGTGACGGCACCGGCAGACCTGGATGTCTACAGCTCCAAAGACTTCACGGGATATGCCGATGTCAAGGAACGGAACAGCTATTACGTATCCTACTTAAGGGTCAACAAGGTAGATTCCGAGACAGGGGAGTATATCCTGCATGACGATGCCATCTTCGGACTGTACGCGGCATCCCGCTACACAAGCTTTGATGAGATCGAGGAGGATGCGAAACTGATCGAGGACGCGGACGAAAGAGCAAGATTCCTGATGCAGTTTAAGCCAGGGGATGCGAAGTTCTATCTGAAAGATACCCATATCGTCGGCTCCAAGGAGTTCCTGGAGGCCATGGGGGCAACGGATCTACAGATCTCCACTGGCAGGGCAAGGACCCCGATCGTGGAGAGCCAGGAAGATACCGGGCATACCTATACGGGCCTTGTAAGGAAAGGCACGCCGGTATGCGTGGAATCCGAACGGATCGACTTATCGGATGACTTCGGAAAGAAGACCGGCCAGATGACCGTCTGGAGCACCAAGGCGGACGTGAAGATGGATGACCCGGTGACTGGGGAACTGAAAGACTACGGGGACCAGAACGTTGGCTACTTTAAGACCAGCCAGCCGGTAAGCGCCGGTGTGTACGTCCTGGCGGAGATTAAACCGCCGGCCGGATACGCAAGGAGCAAGCCGGTAGCCATCGAGGTGTACAGCAATGAGACCAGCTACTATGTGGATGGTGATATGTATGCGAAAGTGGCGGCGGTACGGTACGAAGGGAATCTCCTGACGGATATCCCGTACGAAAAATAAAAACATCAGTGACAGGAAAGCACGGACTGCTGAAAATGCGGTCCGTGTTTTTTAGCATCCAGGGAAGGGTCGCGAATACATACTGATGGTGTAACCATTAAGGTGAGGGATTGAGAAAGGAGAAAAATGATGAGAATTAATTCCAAAATTCATGAATGTTGATTTGCATCGTACGTAAATGAATTCATGTAAAAAATAGGCACCAATTTTGAAAGGAGCGCAATTATGTGTGACGTAAGCAAATATTATGCAATGTACCAGGAAATGACAAAACTGGCACCCAATGACACATTTCAGTTGATAGCAAATGCGAACAGTAAAGAGGAACAGGATTTCTTTGCTATGGTAGGAGATTTTTTACTGCGGCAAAAACAGAGGAAATTAATTGAGAGAAAGGCATATTGATGAAAGAATATATATTGTTTGCCGGTGTTAACGGCGCAGGGAAATCAGTATTTTCGCAGACTATGCCAGAAAAGATTGCTGGGATGTCGCGAGTGAATATCGACGAAATTGTGAAAAGTTTTGGCGATTGGAGAGACTTCAATGACATGAAAAAAGCTGCGAGTATCGCCGTCAAGCGAATCAATGATAATTTCTCCCGGGGCAAATCCTTTAATCAGGAAACCACGCTGTGCGGAGCAAGCATCCTGAAAAATATCCGTAAGGCTAAAGAATTAGGCTATCGAATTATCGTTTATTATATAGGCGTTGATTCTGCCGATATCGCAAAAGAACGCGTAAGAAAACGTGTAAAAAATGGAGGTCATGACATCCCGGATAAAGATATTGAACGCAGATATACGGAGAGCATTCGCAGACTAAGGGAAATCATTCCGATTTGCGATGAGGTGACATTGTATGATAATACAAAAACATTTCATGCGGTAGCAGTGTATAAAAATGGCAAATTATTATGGGCTGAAAGCTTATTGCCGGTTTGGTGCCCGATATTAAAATGATCAAAAAAAAATTTTAGCGACTTCCCTGCAAAGGAGGTCGCTTTTGTAATTGGTTATTTTTCAAAGAGGTGCCTGATTACAAATGGATAACGCGAAAATAAGGAAATCATTTGTATTTCGCTTGGTTATACCTTATAATATAAATATGAATCATTGGATGGTCTGTTAACATTTAAGATCAGAGGGGTGATAAATATGCATAACATAGATGAATACCACGCAATGTATCAAGAAATGAAAAAAATAGAACCAGATGATACTTTTCGATTGATTGCAAATGCAAAAAGTAAGGAAGAACAAGATTTTTTCGCGATGATAGGTGACTTTTTTTTGCAACGCAAACAAATGGAATTAGTTAAAAAGAAGACATATTAGGTGGAAACGGCCGGAGGTTCGCGAGATGTGTGGTAAAGTAATCAGAACAACAACGGATGATATTTACGACAATGGCGTTGAATACGGAAAAAGGGAATTAGTTCTTAATATGTACAAAAATGGCATGAGCGCAGACGCGATTGCTAAGATGGTACAGATCAGTCTGGAAACGATTACACAGTGGATTTCCGGTACCGCAAAACCGGCAAGATAGCCGATTCTAATCATAAACAGACGTTGTCCTGGACGTAGCAGGGTAACTAAGAAGCAACATAACATTTCATTCACGACCTCTCCGGATATTTCGGGGAGGTCTTTTTTTGCTAAAAGATGTTATCCGGTCAGTTGGTGAGCGCCGGTGTGTACGTCCTGGCGGAGTTAAAGCCGCCGGCCGGATACGCAAGGAGCAAGCCGGTAGCCATCGAGGTGTACAGTGATAAAACCAGCTACTATGTGGATGGTGACATGTACGCAAAAGTGGCGGCGGTGCGGTATGACGGGAACCTCCTGACGGATATCCCGTACGAAAAGTAAGACCAACAGTGACAGGAAGCACGGACTGCAAAATGCGGTCCGTGTTTTCGCGTTCAGGAGCGTAGACAAATTTCCATACTGAACATGCAACAAAAATATGCAGGAATTGAGAAAGGAGAAGTATGAAAGAAGAAAAAAACGAAACAGGAGCATGGCTCAAAGTAGAAGACCTTTATGGAGATGACAGTCCCAAAGAAGGCCAGCTGTGTCTCGGGAAAAAGGAAGACGGAACCATTTGGCTGTATCGCTTTTCCTGGTGGGATGATGTGACAGGCGCATTTTATCCGATGATCAATCCGAATGAAAGCGACCGGGAGTGGGACGAAGATGTAACCGAAATTATGATGCTTGACCGGATTCTTCCGCTCGAAGAATAAGGAGACAAAAGGAGAAAAATGGAAATAAATGGAATTCGGGCAAAGCCGTCACCTCTGAAAACGTGATATTGTCACGAAAGAGGACATCTAAGAAGATCCATGTTTTATCTTTAAGTGACCAAAAAGTGTTATCCGCAAAAATACCGTCTGGAAATATGTTCCATACTGACGGCGTAACGATTTTTGGAAAGGAGGCTGCGGCATGAAATTAAGTATGACATATTCCGTCAAGATCAAACGGCTGAACCATATCTTTATGAATACCGTCCGCTTATACCGTCAGGCAGTCTCCTTTTTTATGGACGTATGCCTGCAGGAATGGAATACTGTATCTTCCGGGAAAGGCCAGAAGGAACGGGTCAACCTGGTGGAATCCTTCACGGTATCCAGTAAGAAAAACCCATCGGTTTCTTATGACTTCGGTGCGGATTTCTACAAGTTCCCGTGCTATTTACGGCGTGCCGCCATTGCGGAAGCCATCGGCAAGGTTTCCTCCTACCGGAGTAACCTGGCCAGATGGGAAGCCGCCGATCCCGCTTCCCGTGGAGAAAAACCGGGACTGCCGCAGGCAGGGATCGTTTATCCGGCCATGTACCGGGAGAACATGTTCATCCGGACCGGTATGTACCAGGCAGCCTTAAAGGTATTCATCCGGAATACGTGGGACTGGATCCTGGTGGATTTAAGGAAAAGTGATGTGGATTATATCCTGCGCCACTGCGGGAACTACAAGGAATGCGTCCCTACGTTACAGAAACGCGGGAAGGAATGGTTCCTGGACTTTGTGTTCCAGACGACCGTAAAACTATCGGAAAAACCGACGGAACGGATCCTGGCGGTAGACTTAGGGTTAAACAGCGCATGTACGTGCAGTGTCATGGACGCAGAGGGCACGGTCCTTGGAAGGGAATTCTTATCCCTTCCAAGAGAATACGACTCCCTGTCCCATGCCATCAGCCATATCAAGCATGCACAGAAACTCTGCGCCGGACGTACTCCGAGACTGTGGGCACAGGCAAAAGGTATTAACGATGACATCGCGGTAAAGACCGCACAGTTCATCGTGGATATGGCAGTCAGATATGATGTGGACTGCATCGTCATGGAGCGTCTGGACCTTGCCGGAAAGAAACGGGGAAGCAGGAAGATGCGTCTCCACCTCTGGAAGGCAAAGTACGTCCAGTCCATGGTCATGGAGAAGGCCCACCGGAATCTGATCCGGGTTGCCAGGGTATGTGCCTGGAATACGTCAAGGCTCGCCTTTGATGGTTCCGGACGGGTATCCAGGGGAAAAGAAGCCAACCTTCCGAGTTACAGTTTATGCAGGTTCGCATCCGGGAAGCAGTATAACTGCGACCTGAATGCTTCCTATAACATCGGCGCCCGGTATTTTATCCGCGAGCGCTTAAAGACCCTGCCGGCAACGGTGGGGCAGGCCGTTACGGCAAAAGTCCCGGAACTGGCCCATAGAAGCACAAATACCTTATCCACGCTGATTAGGCTCATTGCGGAACTGCAGGGACTTACCCCTGCAGCTGACGGTGTCACAGCCGGCTGAGATGAGCCCGTATGGTGGAAGGGCAGTCCGTTTCCCCTAAAGGGAAAAACTCCCTGTGCTGGCGCGCACAGGGAGGTATCGGAAAATCGCGACTGGAAAGCGTCTTTTAATGGGCTCTGCCCAACATGGATGCGTCAGTCCATGAAAGGATGCTTGTGACTTCCAGTCATGAGAGGCTTCACAAATAGGTAAGACCCCGAATGGCAAATGAGCTATCCGAACTTTTTCGCCTGAAAAACTTCTGTCGGTTTTCCCGACAAAAGTTCTCTAAGAAGCAACATAACATTTTTCATTTATGATCTCCCCGGATATTGCGGGGAGGTCTTTTTTGACCCAAAAGTGTTATCCGCAAAAAATTGGTGTTCTGCGTATTTGCAAACTTCCGTCACTTATGTGCAGTATACCGCAGCATAGAATTATGGCAAAAGGCCGGAGAGCATCTTGTGGCACTATCTCAAGTGTGATAAGATAATATGGTACATTATCACGTTAATTTCATGCGTGAGATATTAAGGAGGATGCTATGGCTTTTGTAGATTCTGACGGCAGGAATATTAGCTTCGAATGCTCTGCCCTGATCGATGAACTAAAACAAGATATTGCGATCATGGGTGAGGACCGAGTTGTAGCGGTGTGGTGCAAACCGTATGGGAACGTCACTCTGTATACGAATTATGATTTCATCGACGATGAAAACCCAATCACCGAACGGGAACTTAAGGACGGGGAACACATTGTGAATATGACAATGGGTGCGTTATTACCGCTTTTGGAAAAGCAAAACGCTATTTTATGACGAAAAAAATTATGCGCACACTTAGGCAGGACGATAGTCCTGCCTTTTGTTTTCGTTAGCACTACGACCAAGAACCCCATCGCTGAAATCAGCAGGACACATCGACTAGAGCAGAGCTTATCACGGGAGACAGGCGGATCTTATTTCCACCTGTCTTTTTTGACCAAAAAGTGTTATCCGCAAAAAGATATCCGCAAATAATCTGCGTTCTATACGTATTTTTAACATGCCGCATACTGATAACAGATGGAATGACAATTCCATGGCGAAGGGGAGGCGGCCTCTATTAAAAAAAATAAAAAAGGAGAAAGTTTATCTGTCCGCCTGCGGATAAATCACAAAGAAACATGAAAAAGACCAAAAAACAGCTGGCAATCGCAATGGCATCCTGCCTGATGGTCGGCGCCCTCGCGTTCGGCGGCACCATGGCATACTTAACCGATACGGAAGGTGCAACCAATACCTTTACCGTTGGTAAGGTCCAGATCGATTTAGAGGAGCCGGGTTATCCGGGTAATACCGACGACAGCGTCAAGAACCTGGTGCCGAACCAGGAGATCGCAAAAGATCCGCAGGTCGAGAATACCGGCGTTAATGATGCGATCGTATTTATGACCGTGGAGGTTCCGAATGAGGAAGTTACAGTAGTAGGAGCTGACGGAACAAAAGGTCCGAAAGCTCTGACTGATTTGTTCTGGTTTAAGGATTCCGCAGATAAGCAGGGCACCTTCGCAAACAACTGGAACGCAAAATGGATCGAACTGACTGACAAAGAGACAGCAGCAACTGCAGACGCCAAGACTCATAAATACGTTTTTGCGTACAGCGAAAGAGTTGCAAAAGATGGTAAAACCGAGGCGCTGTTTGATAAAGTACAGCTCAAGAACGTCATTGAGAAAGAAGTTGACGCAAGCACCCAGAACGTTGTAGTCAATGCATACGCGATCCAGGCAACGGAAGTATTAGAGGGTGAGTCCACAGATCTTACGGACACACTCAGCGCTGAGACCCTTGGAAAGATTTATGACGTTTACTTCAAACAGAATGGTGATGCTGCAGCAAACACTGTGAAGAAAGATGCAGCAACCAATAACGCTAAGGATCTGAGTGGAACCGCCCGCTAAACGTGGCAGCATTCAAAAATTGACGGTTACCGTCCTCCTCGCCATTGCGGGGTTTCATCATCAATCATACGCCGCCTCCATGGGCGGCCGACCAATCGGAGGCGGATATGCGGAAGCGAGTTTATCTCATGATCCCGGCTATGTGCTGTGCGCTCGTCATGACGCCCTGCATGGCATACGCCGGGGAATATACAACAGAAGTAACCAATAACGTAACACTCGGGGATGTTTCCATTTCCCTTTCAGAGTATGAACTGGATGAGGACGGCAAGGAAGTCCCATACCAGAATGACAAACAGGTCCTGCCTGGGCAGACCGTGGACAAGATTGTCCGGATTACGAACAATGCGAATGCGAGCTGGATCCGGGTGAAGGCGGAATATACGTCAGAGGAGGGTCTTGACAGTCTTTCCGATGACGAGTTAACCCTTGCAGACGGGGACTGGGAAAAAATCGGCGATTACTATTATTACAAGAAGCCGGTTGCAAAGGATGAGTCCATAGATTTCTTAAAACGCGTGAAGATCCCGGCTTCGTGGGACAGTACCTACGCAGAAAAAGGATTCGCCATCATCCTGACCGCGGATGCCGTGCAGGAAGCGAACTTCACGCCGGACTGGAACGCAAGCGATCCATGGTTTGGGACCGTGATTGAAACCTGCGTCCATACGTCATACGATCCGAAACTCGCGGGTAACCAGGCATTTTCCGTTGTATTTGAAAACGGCGCCGACGGACTCGTAAAGACCGGGGAAGACTTTTTCTCCAACTGGGCGTCTCTCATGCCTGGTGATACGGTGAGCGGGCAGGTGACCTTAAAGAACAGTTACCGCAGGACCGTTACCATGTATTTTAAAACGGAGACCATTGCGGATGACGCGCTCTTAAAGGCCCTGAATCTGGAAATCAAAAACGGAGATACAGTTATCTACTCCGGAACCATGGACGGAGCTATGGCAGAAAGGGTGAAGATCGCTTCTCTTGCCATGAATGAGGAAGCAATTCTGACCTATACGGTATCCGTCCCGAAGGAATTAAATAACAGCTACGCCTTATCAAAAACCCAGACCAAATGGATCTTCTCAGCGTACATGTCCAGTTCCTCCGGCGGCGGAGGCGGCGGTGGAGGCCATAAGACACCTGGAGGTAACTCCGGCGATCACAGACCTGGCACGACACAGGTAACAACCGAACAAAACCAGACGGAAGAAACCGGACAAGGTCCGGGACCGGATCATTCGCCCATTCAGGATCAGTTCATACGGCTAATCCCAAAACTTGGTGATTCCAACTTCTGGCAGGGCGTCTTTGTAACGGCAGCAGCAGGCCTCGTCGGCACCGCAGTTTTCGGTAAGAGCGATAAAAATAAGAAAAAAGACCGGAAAAAGAAGGAGGGCAGCCATGAAGATATTCAGTAATTTAAAAAAGGGAATCCTCATTCCTGCTGCCATTATCCTGATCGCAAGCGCCGGTGCCGGCAGTACCGCGGCATATTTCCGGCATGTCCAGACCGTAAAGAATGCCCTGAGCGTTGGCGAAAGCACCATCGAAATTACGGAGGATTATGCGCCGCCAAAAGAAATGCAGCAGGGCGAAAACATCTACAAAAAGAGGGTAGCGGTCAAAAATACAGGGACCGTCCCGTGTTACGTCCGCGTCTATGCCGGGTTCTCCGATTCGGCCGTAGAAGACGTTTCCCAGTTATATAATCCAAACGGATGGTTTGATGCGGCATCCTACCAGGATAACCTCCCGGATGGCTGGGCGTTTGTAACGCCGGCAGATGATGCAGTCGTTGGGGACGGCGGATATTATTACTATACAAAACCACTGCAGCCAGGAAAGAGCACGGAACCGCTCTTTGAGAAGGTGAAGACGACATTCGCGAAGGCGGAGGACGTGCAGGACTATGAGATCATCGTCTATGCGGAATGCGTACAGACCCTGGATAAAGATGGCGCAGAATTTACAGGCAGTACACCATGGAAATCTGCATGGAAGGAATTCCTGGAGCGAAGATAATAAGAAAGAACAGAAAAGGCATGGGCTGATGATCACAGCCTGTGCTTTTTTGCGCGCAAAAACAGGAAATATGGTGTCCATCTTGCAGATCACTTTCAGAAAAATTGATGCGGCTGATTTTGCAGATACCCCACTTTTTGGCAAAATACAAAAAGAAGAAAAGCTCAATAGCACGAAGAAAAGAAAAAGCGACCTCCTTGCGGAGATCGCTTGCTACTTATTTATTCATGTTTTTTTTGTGGAACAGATACAATTGTAATATGCAAATGCTCCGACATTTTTGCGTCCCAAATCTCTTTCCCTTTGAAATACATGTAGATTCTTTTTAATAATTTTTTCATACAATTACCTCCAGATAAATAACTCTGCCATTTTTTGCTGTTAATTTGAATTCGCAATTATAATCGAGCAGAAATTCATACTGTCCTTTAAATGCGCTGATATTTTCGATATATGCACTTTTTGTTCCTTTTGGAGCCAATATAACATACTTGAATCGTTTTTTCAATGCTCCGTTTTCGATGATGGATGTGCTGATGAATTGGCCAAACTTAAAAATTGTACCAACAGCTATGTCACTCATCAGATCATCATCGACACCTCTGTAACAGACTATTTGCTGCGTAATCGGCTGACAGCAGATTGCTTTCGATATAATCTGGCCATAAGCAAACAGTTTGTCTTTGTCTGAGCCTGCGTAATCACCCCTTAATACACGATTAAGCCGTTCAAAAAATCTGTTGGGCTTATCATTGTCATGGGAATTAAGGGTATATTTGCGGAGTGAACTACCCGCCACTTATGCACGGCATACCGCGCCTGGAAGTGGGGGCTTCAGCTCCGTGGAGCTTCTCTTTTCCTGCCTACGAGGAGTCAAGTTTACAGGATGACTGTAACCATCCAAACCTTACAATCAGTACAGGCGATCCCCGGCGTCCCGTCCGGTTCATCCATAGCGAAGGATTGTCGTTTCTATGCGTAAGGATGTCAGGCTGCGCCTGTCATCCGTTTCGCCTCATTCAGGATATTTCTTGCTGCCTGCTTATCCCGGTCCATGGCATGTCCGCATACCGGGCAGAGATACGTCCGGTCAGACAGTTTTAATTCCTTATGGATATATCCGCAGGCAATGCAGGTTTTACTGGACGGGAACCACCGGTCCACTTTGACCAGGAGCTTTCCCTTCCGTTCTGCTTTATAGGTAAGCATGGATACGAACATTCCCCATCCGTTATCGGAAACGGCTTTGCCGAACCGGAGTGCCTGCTTCATGGCGGACATGTCCAGGTCCTCGATGGCAATGAGGTCATAGGTATCCGTTAAGGTACAGGAAAGCTTATGGAGGACGTCTTTCCGCTGATGCTTGGATTTCGCATACAGCTTTGCGACCTTCATGCGCTGTTTCTCGTACCGTTTGGAGCCAGGCTTTTTCCGGGACAGTTTCTTCTGCGCTCTGGAAAGCTTCGGTTCCATGGTCCGGTAAGGTTTCGGGAAAACCGGGGAAGCCCCGTTACTGTCCACGTACAGGTTCGGCATGGAGTAATCCAGTCCGATGTCGTTTTGAATAACAGGCTGTGTAGCTGCCTGCGGTTTCGGGTATTCCATCAGGATGGAGTAATACCGCTTCCCGTCCGGTTCCTGGGTGATGGTCACGGATTTTAACTTCCCTCCCGGTTTTACCGGGCGGTGGAGTTTTAACCGGACCGGATCCCGGTGTTTTGGGAGTTTTAAGAGGCCGTTGGACGTATTGAAGTGGATATTGCATCTCGGACGTCCTTTATAGCTTCCATAGACGGCATTGGTCGTATAGGAACGTTTTGCGCGTTTCTTTGCCTTGAACCGCGGGTATCCGCCGGTCTTTTTGAAAAACCGCTCAAAAGCCGCGTCCAGGTTCAGGGCGGTATTGGCCAGGGCAAGGGAATCCACTTCGTTTAAGAAAAGGCATTCGCCCAGGTCCTTGTAATCCGCCGGCGTATTATTCGGGACATGGCCGATCTCCGCATACAGGGTATTATGGTCACCCAGCATCCGGTTCCAGAGATACCGGCAGCATCCAAATGTTTTATCTTCCTGGACCGCGTCCCGTTCTGACGGGATTCCGTAGAACCGGTAAGCGACCAGTTCGCAGGCTGCGTCCTTTTTCTTACGCTTTGCCATCTGTACTCCTCCTTTCCAGAAATCGTTACACCTTCAGTATGGAGTATGTTTTCAGAAGACATTTTGCGGATAACACTTTTTGGTCAAAAAAAGACAGACAGAAATAAATCCGTCCGTCCTTCACCATATTTTCTAATCTGACCGATTCATCCCACCGCCTGCGGAGGCGGGGGAATTCTCGGAAGCTATGTTAAATATTTTTCCTGCTTAGATAAGCTTTTTTCCCATGATTTATATTCCGCAGAAAGATTTTCGATAAAGCACCTCTCGTCAGTTATTAATGCCAGATCATTTCTAATTCCTTGCAAGATTAACTTTAAATTCATAAATTCCCATCCCTCACTTTCTTCGTCTTTGCGCACGATGCAAAGATTATAGAGTCATACGATTGTCTTTTTGTATTTGCTCAATACCGGATATGTAACGTCATAATCAGTATGTAGTTCCGGATGTGGCAGGGAAGACGCAAAACGTAAGGCCCAGCAACGAAGACCTTCTTGATAACATCTTTCGAGACCAGAAGAGGTGTTCCCCGGGAACACCCCTAAGGGAAAGAACATTCCAGACACTCAGCACCGTCCGGTCCCCAGAAAAAGCCAGCCATCCCCAGAAATCTAACAGGAAAACGACCAAAAAGTGTTATCCGCAAAAAATAGCAATTTAGAACGGATGCGACATACTGAAAAGAAAAAGCGAAGAGAAGAGGAATATTATGAGAAAACCATACGGAAAGTTAATTTTGGTCCTGGTTGCCATGGCACTGGTGACAGGCGGATGTCAGAAAAAGGGAAACACGGTGGAGACAGGTGCATCCACGGAAGCAGTAGTAACGGAGAGTGCCACAGCAAGGGAACCGATCTCGGAGGAGACATGGAGCTGGCTTGTACAGACCTACAAGTTACTGGAAGCCAATTATGAAACCGGACAAAAGCTCGTAGAGGACGGGCTTGCCACACAGACAGAAGACCCGGAGGAAGTCATCGCGGAGGCGAAGCGCCTGTTGGATTACGGCGAGCAGTGCGGAAAAGAAGATATGATGGAAGAGGATGGGCAGGACCTTCTCTATGACATGGTGAGCGCATCCAACCGCCTGATGGATCTGATTGAAAAGAACGGCGGTACGACAGTCACGATGGATGAAGCGGTCGGTAAAGAGACGGAAGCCGCGCCTATCACGGAAGCAGCAACAGAGACGGAAGGGGAAGCGGCAGCTCCGGGTGCAGAAACAGAGCAGGAAGCACCGGAATCGGCACCAGATGCCGCACAGGAAAGCGCAGCACAGCCGGATGCGGCAGAAAGCCAGACACCGGCAGACGGACAGTAGGGAAGGAGCGGGACCATGCAGCCAGTCAGTTCAAGGATCAAACGTAACGCAGCACTATTATTCTCCGTATCCTTCCTTCCATGCTTCTTAGCTTACGGCATCACGCCACAGGCACCAAAAAAAGAGGACACCGCCGTGGTGGCGGAAGCGGATGCAAAAGAGGTGGCGGAAACAGGCGCGGATACCGAAGCAGCGAAGCGGAAAGCCCAGTTAAGCAGCATGTTCCGTGCTCTCTCCGACCGTGGGACGGACCGGGAACGGGCGGTAGGAGATTACAGGAAGATCGGGTTCACCTATACGGAAGAAATGTACCTGCAGTTAAGCGGAAACGATACGGTACCGGAGGACTGGCAGGAAGAAATGGCACCGCTCATGGAAGGACTCATCGAGGAGGAAGCGAAGTTTACAGAGGAAGCAGGCACGGATGACGGCGTAGATGAGAAAGCATGGGAACCGGTCAATTCCCTGGATGCCGGACGGTATGCCTGGGCGACCGGCTCCACGGAAGAACTACCCGTAGCATTAGACGCTGCCAGGGCTGCGCAGAAACGGCTCGGGTTCCCGTATTCCCAGCCAAGGAGGGACAGCGGAATCGCCTATGACTGCTCCTCTCTGGTGTACTGGGCCTACCGGGATGCCGGGGTGAACATCGACCCGGTAAACTGCCATACGGCAGCCAGTATCGCGGAGTACCTCGAAGGGACCGGAAGGGGCGTCGATGCCGGTGACTTAAAAGCCGGGGACTTGATTTTTTATTCGTTTAAGAAGAACGGGCGGTATAAGAATATCAGCCACGTTGCCATGGTCTGCGATGGCGGACTGATGGTGCAGGCATCCTCCACCCTGGGACGTGTTGTTATGAGCGAGATCAGTCTCGCAAAGGCAGTTGCGATCGCAAGACCGGTATCAGAAACAACCACAAAAGGACAGCCGGACGATCAGACCGCTACCGGCTCGGAAGCTGCTCAGGCGGAAATGCTTACCGGAACGTCTGCAGGGGAAGTGACGGAAGTGATAGAAGCACAGGAAACTACAGCTGAATACGGGCCGGGTGTTCCCTTACAGACAGGGGAAATGGATGATGCCAAGGTTTCGGAGCCAGAGACGCAGGAATATGGCCCGGGCTTTGTAACCGAAGAAGCATCCGAAACGGAAGCGCAGACCCAGCCGGAGGCAGAACCGGAAACGCAGCCTTCCGCAGAAAGCACAGGCGCGTAACCAGACATTCCCTGACTGATAATCATTTCAGGTTTTCGGAGCGGACCGTACCGGGTACGATTCCGTCCGGAAACCTACGACCTATGCAGAAAGGAGAGAAAGAAACATGGCAGGCTGCACGACGATAATAACGAAACAAGGGGTTATGATCACGGCGAGCGCACCGAACATTTCCTGTTCGGACGGAAAAACGTATTTCTGGTCCGGCACAACCTTGACAGGCCCATTCGGCATGAGTTCCTTTAACGTCCGCTCCTTCGAGGAGGCGGTCGGCATTGTGATTGGCTACTACGGTGGCCGGATGTATTAGAACTTGGTTTTTTACCGCCCCCATGGAATAGTTTCCACGGGGGTATTTTTATGCCTGCGAAGAGAACGGCGCGTTTCCATACTGAGGATGTATGTAACAAATCATAAGAAAAGGAGGAAACAGAAATGTACAGAAATTATGGAGACAGAGATTTTTTTGAAAACGGGGTCCTTGTGGACACCGAACATTCCGACACTGTATTCCCGATGCTTTTATGCCGCCCGTACCCGGATGAGGAAGACTTATACCAGTTCGGCGAAGTGGAAGTGGATCTGGATGACTTTAAGGAGAGTGGCTGGGGCGACCGGAAATCTGTCATGGATTATCTTGGCATGACGGAGGAAACGTACGATCCGGTGCAGTTCGCGATCGGCTGCACGGAATACTTTTCCTGGGACAACTTCGGGGCAGCCTCTTACGCGTATGACTGGCAGCGTATGGATAAACGGTCCATCTGCGAGATTTTAAAGCACCGCCTGATCGCTTCCGACAACCTGGATATCGTGTGGTAGGAACGAAAAAACAAAAATAACAAAGGAGAAAAAGAAGATGAGAAACAGAATGGAAACAAACAGGACAGCCGTGGTGAAAGAACCGTGCGGGTTCCTTTCAAAGCCCCTGTCCGTCAGGGAACAGTGGATGTTATGCAATGAGGATGCATACCTGGAAGGGTTCGTAGCTGTAAACCCGGCGGAACTTGTCGTAAACGATTTAAAGGGGCTCTTAACCCTCTTATCCGAACGGCTGGTCGGTGACCCGTTTTTAAGGGATGTCACCTACCAGGCGGAAGGCGTGACCTCGTTCCACCATGTAATCGTCCGTGTGCGCGGATGCATCGATGAGTGCGAGCCGTCCGAAAAGGAAATGGATGCGATCACGGCAGAGATCTGTGACGGGATTCTCGCATTATGCAATGATGACGCGTTAAGCAAGCTCATCGGGGAGCCGGTGGACGGAAAAACGGGAAAGGAAAAGGAACAGCAGGTTTTGGCATTCCTTGAGATTTCTTCCATCTGGGACCTGATCCGGTACTATAAGACGTACGCCATGCCAGCACAGACAGAAGGCACCCAAGCCGAATCAGAACCGGAGACAGCAAAGACGTATCTGATCGCAGGACTCCAGTACGCCCCGGAATCTTATATGACGAAGGAAGGTATGGAACGCCTGATGAAGCTGCTCCCATCGGAAGAGTTTGAGATCTGCCATATCGACGGACATAACAACACCAGCTCCTGTTTCCTGATAGATGCAGGATTGTGGGGAGAGTTGGAAGTGAAAGACGTACAGAAATTGGAACAGTCCGTTGCCAGGATCTTAGATGACGTTAATCTGGAATCGGAGGACTGCACCTATGAATGGCGCAATGTCCGGCTGTTTTTGGATTACTTATAGAAACAAACAAAAACATTACGGCGCGGGATTCTCCTGCGCCGGATACGAAAAAGGAGAAAAACAATGAGAACACGGCAAAACCCATACATGACCGGAGATTTTTTTACCATGATATGCAAGCAGATCGAGTTCCCAAAGATCGTGGAAACTTCCGTGCCGGATGCAAAAAGCCGCCTCATCACACGCGCAGACGGCGTGTTTTACAGCCGTATCGACCAGAACTGGGCCGGAGACAGCATCCGTCTCGATGTCTGGCTGGAATATCCAGCCCCGAAGAATCGGGCTGTCCGCCTTGGAACCTTCTTAACCAGGGACCGCGGGCCGCATGCCATGCGTGACATGGCGCGGCTGATGGCTGACTTTATGTATACAGCGGGCCGCTTTATCAAAACCCATCCGGAGGATTTCCAGTGGGAAGGTTATCGCGTGAGCGGTATCGCGGAAGATGGGACCAGTTCTGGCACCGTCTACTGCGACAGGGTCTGCACGGCCATGCCACAGGTGGTGAAGCTGCTAAAAACCAACCCGTATGTCCAGTTCTTCGATTATAAGGAACAGGAAGCATGTTATTTTCGCATGGGAACAAACGGGATGCTTTCCGAATACGGGACTCTCGAAGCATGTCAGAAGGCGGCGCAGGACGCCATCCGGGAAAGCGAGGCCAAAAACCCAGCAGAATCTTCAGAAGAAAAATCCGTCGTCTGCTTCCTGTATCGTGTCGCGTAGAGACTGGGTACTGCCCGGTCTTATCGGTGTGCCTGAGATTTCATCCAGAGACAGAAAAAACTCGACCATAAGATATGATCGGGAGTCTTATTTATGCCGGAAAGCACCGGCTTAACTTAATGACATTTGGAAAGACCCTAGCTATTTTTTTACACCGGTCTGCATTTACCTGTTCCCTGCGCCCTCATGATTCGCATTTGCGGAAAGACCTTTCTCAAAGCCTTGTTTTATGCGGCTTTCTTGAAATTTTGCGGATAACAGTTTTTGGTCACGCAGAAAGTGAGCTGTTTTGACCAAAAACTGTTATCCGCAAAAAAATATTGTACCTCGTGTAACAAGCAAAAAGCCTTTATCCATGCAGGATAGAGGCTCTTTTTGTGTGCGGAAAGAAAAACGACGCCAAATTTATTTTTCTGTCGACATACTGACCACAGCACAAAAGAACCACAAAAGAAGAAAACGATACGATGATCATGACACCAAAGAAAGGATTGATTTGCATGAAAGAAAAGAAAGATGGCCGGGACAGCATGGTATATGACCTTACGGACATTCAGAAAATGCTCAAAATCGGACGCACTGCTTCCTATGATTTTATCGCAAAGGCATACAAGGAAGGGCGCCCGTTCCCCGTGTTAAAGATCGGAAGCATGTATCGCATTCCGAAGGAGAGATTCGATATGTGGCTCTCCGGCAAATAAGAGAATCAGGGAACAATTGCTAAGCTGAGTATCAACAAATAGCCATCCTGTGGTATAATGGGAGTGGCTATCTGTGATTTATGCGCTAAAGGAAATCACATATGGACAATAAAAAGAACATGGAAAATACAAATCAGAACATTACACCTGTATTTTGGGATGAAAATGACGGGAAATGGCATTTTACGGAGAAGTGCCTGAATCAAGAGTCCCAGATTGCATACGTCACAAACCCACGTACGTTTGAAACGCCGGATGAGGCGATGCAGGCTTATCTGGAAGCATCGCAAAAATTTTCCGAGATGATGAACCAGATGAAGATGCAGGAAGCAAAAATTCCGACTTTTTCGGAAGAATTAAAAACCTGGTATCATAACGCATTCCTGCTTACAGCGAGCAATTCATATAGCATTTGTATGGGATATGTGCTCTACAATTTTCTGCTTCCGAACCTTGGTAAAATCGGAGAAAAACCGTTAAACAAAGTGACCTGGATGGATATCGATAAGCTTATTGCCATGACAAGCGATATCTGCTGTACTTCGCAGGCACAGACATACAAGTTCTTCCGGATTTTTTACAATGACATGCGGCTTACAGAGCGTATTCTGGAAAATCCAATGGAGAACGTTACTCCGCGGAAATTTCAGCAGCCGTTAAAAAACTTTGTGGTTTACACAGAAGATGAGGTAAAAAAACTGTTACGCGCAAGCTGGAAGACCATCCATTTTCTCGAAATCTGTCTGATGCTGCACGGGCTTCGGTATGGGGAAATCCGGGGACTCCGTTTTACAGATTTTAATAAGAGAGAGCGGACGGTAACAGTCCGAAGGCAGGCTGTGCGCCTCTCAGATGTCGATTACGCAGGTAAAAAAATGCGTATTTCCAGGACGGGAATCGAAATAAAAGCAACGAAAACCGAGGAAAGTGACCGGGTTTTACGGATGCCGGAAATTATCTTTTCCTTAGCGGAAGAACGCAGAGATTGGCTGGAACTCAGAAAAGAAACCAGAAAAAAGAATAAAAAAGAATGGTCGGATGAGTATGATGGCTATATCTGCATTGCAGATCGGGGAGAGATCAAGTCAGATGCTACTTTAAATGCCGCTTTAAAACGGATCTGTGCGGATGCCGGCATTCCAATCGTCACGACGCACAATCTGCGGCATATTGCGGCAACGATGATGTTTGAATATGGTACACGTAACCAGGACCATCCGGAAGAAATTCTGCTGCATGTTTCAGAATATCTTGGACATGCCAATATTGGAACTACATTTGATGTCTATACTGCTTATATGGAAGCGGAATCCAGAATCCGCAGTGAACTGGAACACCACATTGACCCAATTCTCTATGCAAAGAAAGAGCGGGGTGTTTTGGTATGAGTAAACAGATATCATTGAAAGCCAGCATGCAGGATATTATCGCAAGAGGACCTATTGTGGAGTGGAAGTTTCGCGATGGCGTAACACCGGATCATGAGAAATATGCGATCCGTTTCTCCCTTACATTTTCTGACGGTACCGTTCTCCCAAAGCAGATAGGCGGCTTCGAAACACAAAGAGACGCTCAGGATAAAAAGAATGAAATTATTGGACTGCTGGCAAGAAAGGAATACATCGCAAGTAAGGTTCTGGCAGAAAATTTTTATGATTACTGGCTGAATGAGAACATGGTAAAGATACGGAAGATTAAATACGGCACCTTTGTGTGTTACCGGAACATCATACAAAATTATATTCTGCCCATAATAAAAGGGAAGACGATGGATGCAGTAACCAGTGATGACCTCTTAAAGATTCTGGATTCCATGACGTCAGGGCTTTTATCGCCGGCTTACGGAGTCTTTGGCTCTTCTTTCAAGTATGCAAAAAAACACGTTCTGATTAACAAAAATCCTGCTACAAGCGCAATTTCCATAAAGCGGAAGCAGGTATCCAAAAAAGAAGCGAATGAAAGAGCCGCAGCTGCGAATGAACAAGATGGCCGCGGTCATCAAAGCAAAAAAAGAAAATATGCACTTACATCAGAGCAGGCAGGCCAAATGCTTTTGATAGCAAAAAACAAATACCCTGGTCTGTACCTCCCGCTCCTTATCGCCTGTACAACCGGATGCAGAGTAAGCGAATTGATCGCTCTGCGTTATCGGGACGTGGATTATAATAAAAAGGTACTCCATGTTACCGCACAGGCGGGACGGCCCATAGACATATCCGGGCTTGAAAAAGGCAGCAGGACAAAACAGCGTCTCGACACAAAAAGCAGGAACGGAATTCGAGATCTCCCGGTGCCTGATTTTGTATTGGACGAAATAGCCGCAAGCTACAAAAGGTGGACCCAGTCGCCGGAGGCAGAAGGGAAGGATGCAGGCGAGGTAACGATCTGGCACCGGGCGGATGGCACTGCCTATAACCGCCGCTCCTATAAGGATGATTTCAATTCCCTGAAAAAACTTTACGGCCTCCCGGACGATTTTCACTGGCACGATTTGCGTCATGTATACGCAACGCTGATGGTCCATTACCAGGTCAATATCAAAGAACTGGCCGTCGTGCTCGGACATTCCAGCGGAATTTTCACGATGCAACACTATGTTGTTCCGAGCCAAAAAGTTTGCGAAGATGTTCCGGAATTCGAGGAAATTTTCCTGAATGCCATGCCGGTAAAACTGGAAGACGATGAGATCGTTCTGAAGGAAACCCTGATTTTCGAGGTTCCTGGATTTGACGAATATTCGGAAAACTTAATAAAAAGTTCGACGATAGAAGCTCAAAAAATCGCTTTCGGGAAAGAATCTGTTGCGGAAACACGGGAAATACCGTATAATAATGCGGTCTGATCTGTACATTTAGAGCAGATTTATCCGTAAAATGATGGAAAATCCGAATTGTGCGTATTTCAGAAAAAACTTTTTTTGTCGTAAGAGCGAAAAATATTATGTAAACTGTCCGCGAGAAAAAAACACTTGACAAGAATTTGTGTTTTTTCGCTTACGGAAAAAATCAGAGAAAAAGAACTAAAAAGAACCCAAAAACAGCGATGAACACATCGCAAAAAACGTAAGAAATGTAGGTAAAATAAGGCTTTATGAAAAAGTTAGCGTTAAGTGATGAAATTTTATTAACCGTTCAGCAACCCGCCAGATACATCGGCGGGGAAGTGAACTGTGTCATGAAAAATCCGTCCCTTGTGGACATTCGGTTTGCCATGTGTTTCCCGGATGTGTATGAGATCGGTATGTCCCATCTGGGCATCCAGATTCTTTATGATATGTTCAACCGCCGGGATGACGTTTACTGTGAGCGTGTTTATTCCCCGTGGATGGACTTAGATCCGATCATGCGGGAGCAGAAGATTCCGCTGTTTGCTGTTGAAAGCCAGGATCCGATCAAAAAATTTGACTTCCTTGGAATTACAATCCAGTACGAAATGTGCTACACCAATATTTTGCAGGTGCTGGAATTATCACAGATTCCGCTCCATTCAGAAGATCGTACCGAGGAGGATCCGATCGTTATCGGCGGCGGTCCGTGTACCTACAATCCGGAGCCGATTGCACCGTTTTTTGATCTCTTCTATATGGGCGAGGGCGAGGTGGTTTATTTTGACCTGATTGATCGCTACAAGGAGATCAAGGCGCGCGGCGGCAGCCGGAAGGAATTTCTGGAGCAGGCGGCGCAGATTCCGGGTATCTATGTGCCGGGATTTTATGATGTGACATACAAAGAGGACGGCACGATCGAGGCGATGACGCCGAACAACCCGCACGCGCCGCAGACCGTTTCCAAGCAGCTTGTCATGGATATGAGCGATACCTGGTATCCGGAGAAGCCGGTGGTTCCGTATCTGCGCGCGACGCAGGACCGTGTGGTTCTCGAGATCATGCGCGGCTGTATCCGCGGATGCCGTTTCTGCCAGGCGGGCATGGTATACCGCCCGGTGCGCGAGCGCAGCCTGGAGGAACTGAAACGTCTGGCGCGGACGATGCTAAAGAGCACCGGACATGAGGAAATTTCGCTGAGTTCGCTGAGCTCCAGTGATTACACGAAGCTGGAGGGAATCGTCAATTTCCTGATCGACGAGTTTGACGGAAAGGGCGTCAATGTGTCCCTGCCGTCCCTGCGTATTGACGCATTTTCCCTCGATGTCATGAGCAAGGTGCAGGACGTGAAGAAGAGCAGCCTGACCTTTGCGCCGGAGGCGGGATCCCAGCGTCTGCGTAACGTTATCAACAAGGGTCTGACCGAGGAAAACATTTTAAATGGTTCTGCCGAGGCGTTCAAGGGCGGCTGGAACCGCGTAAAGCTCTACTTTATGCTGGGACTTCCGACTGAGACCGTGGAAGATATGCAGGGCATTGCCGAGCTTTCGGAGAAGGTGGCGGAAGTGTACTATGATACGGTTCCGAAGGAGCAGCGCCACGGCAAGGTGCAGGTAACCGCCAGCACCTCGTTCTTTGTGCCGAAGCCATTTACCCCGTTCCAGTGGGCGCCGATGTGCACGAAAGAGCAGTTCTTGGAGCGCGCGAGCATCGTCAACCACCGCATGAAAGAGATGTTAAATAAGAAGAGTCTCCGCTATAACTGGCATGAGGCGGATGTGACCGTGCTGGAAGGTGTTCTGGCGCGCGGCGACCGCAAGGTGGCAGCTGTGATCGAGGAGGCGTACCGTCAGGGTGCAATCTACGATTCCTGGTCAGAGTATTTCAACAATGATATCTGGATGAAGGCGTTTGAGACCTGCGGCGTGGACATTGATTTCTATACGACGCGTGAGCGAAGCCTTGATGAAGTGTTCCCGTGGGATTTCATCGACGCGGGTGTGACGAAGGATTTCTTGAAACGCGAGTGGGCGAACGCACAGGCGGAAACGGTAACGCCGAACTGCCGGATGCGCTGTTCGGGATGTGGTGTCCGTAAGTACGGCGGCGGAGTCTGTTTCGAAGAACGGGCATGAGGAAGGAGCGGTCATGAAGATACGAATTAAATTTCAAAAACAGGGAACGGTGCGTTTTATCGGTCATCTGGACGTGATGCGTTACTTCCAGAAGGTAATGCGCCGGGCGGAAGTGGATATCCGTTATAGCGAAGGATTCAGCCCGCACCAGATCATGTCGTTTGCGTCTCCGCTCAGCGTGGGGCTTATCAGCCATGCGGAGTATGTGGATATTGATGTCAATTCCAGCGGAAATTCGACCGGGATGGTGCGCCGCTTAAATGAGGTCAGCGCCGAGGGGCTGGAGGTGCTCAGCTACCGCGAGCTTCCGGAGACGGCAAAGAATGCGATGTCGCTGGTGGCAGCTGCTGATTACACATTCTGGTTTAAAGAGGGATTTGCACCGGAGGACGGCAGCAGTGTAGAAGAATTTTTCGGGAAATTCCTGACATTCTGCAAAAGCGAGACAATTCCGTTTGTGAAGCAGACGAAAAAGGGCGAGAGAACCGTGGATCTGCGTCCGCTGATCTGTGAGGCGCGAATCGCAGAGCGGAAAGAGTATGTTCCGGCGATGGTCGCAGACTGGTATCCGGATCTGGAAAATGAGACGGTTGAGGAGGAAAAACAGGCAGAAGGAATCTGTGTCTTCCTGCGCCTCTTATCGGGCAGTGCGGCAAACGGAAAGCCGGAGCAGGTATTGCAGGCATTCTATGAGAGCCTGGGGCTGACCTATCGCCCGTTTGCCATTCAGGTCGAGCGCGAGGAGCTGTATGCGGACGAGGGCGCCGAGGGCGCACCGGAGTATGTGCCGCTTGAGGCGTATGGAAGCGAGATTGTGTAAATGCTTCAATGTTCATTAAGAGATGAAATGCGAAGCGCCAGCAAAATCCGGCTGCAGGTAGCGCGAAGTGTGAACGGCAGCAAAAAATGAGAGGAGACGAAGAGTTTGGATCAGTTAATAGTGACAAAATGGAAGGATCGAAGCCTGACGGCGCTCCTCTCGGACGGGCACTGCCGGTCGCTGACGCTGGAATCTGGCGATGAAAGCCTGCTGGGGAATATTTACATCGGCAAGGTGAAAAATGTGGTAAAAAACATCAACGCCGCGTTTATTGACCTCGGCGGTGGAAAAACCGGGTATTTCAGCCTGGCGGAAAACCCGGTTCCGCTTTATACAGACGAGCTGAACCAGCTATGTTCATTAGAATATTCTGGAAATTCTGAGAAGAAAGTAAGTCCACGGAAACCAAAAGCTGGAGACGAGCTTCTCGTCCAGGTGTCCCGCGACGCCCTGAAAACCAAGGATCCGTCCGTGACCTGCTGTCTGAATTTTCCGGGAACCTATATGGTTCTGACGGTTGGAAAACCGCAGATCGGATTTTCGACAAAAATCAAGGATAATGCCTGGAAAGAGAAGGTGCGGGAGGAACTTCTGACACATAAGGATGAGCGTTTTGGACTGATTGTCCGGACGAATGGGGCGTCGGCTTCCATCGAAACACTCTGTGCAGAAACAGAGAAGCTGAAACAGCAGATGGAAGAACTTTTTGCCCGGGCAGGCTGCCGCACCTGTTACAGCCTTTTAGAGCAGGGTACGCCGCCCTATATCCAGAGTCTTAGGGATGCGAAGAAAGGAACCCTTTCGGAGATCATCACAGATGTGCCGGAGTATGCGAAGAAGATTGAGGCATGGCTGGAGGAAGAGAAGGAAGAGGACAAGGAACAAAAAGAAAATCAGCCCCAGGCAGATAAAAATGAAAGCATAAAACAGGCGGTTCCGAAATTGTCCCTATATACAGATGAGAACCTTCCATTAAGGAAGCTGTACCGCCTGGAATCGGTGCTTAAAAGTGCATCGGATCGCCGTGTCTGGATGAAATCCGGTGGATATCTTGTGATTGAACCTACGGAAGCGTTGACAGTTATCGATGTCAATACGGGGAAATACACCGGCAAGAAGACACCGGCGGAGACTATTCTTAAGATTAATCTGGAGGCGGCGCATGAGGTGGCCAGACAGCTTTCCCTTCGCAATCTTTCGGGAATTATTATTGTAGATTTTATCGATATGGAATCAAAAGAAGACCAGGAGACCTTGATGCGGGTTCTGGGAGAAGAGCTATCCAGAGATCCGGTCAAAACGATCCTGGTGGATATGACGCGGCTTGGGCTGGTGGAGATCACCCGCAAAAAGGTGCGTCGTCCGCTTCATGAGATTTTGTAGCGGTTGAATCATAGAATGAAAAACACAAGGAGAAGAAAAGATGTTTGAAAAAGTATTTAAGCTATCCGAGCATCAGACGACCGTAAAGACGGAAGTCATGGCTGGAATTACGACCTTTATGACGATGGCGTACATTCTGGCAGTTAATCCGAGCATCCTCGGATCGACCGGCATGGACCCGACTGCGGTGCTTCTGGCTACGGCTCTGGCATCATTCATCGGTACTGCCTGCATGGCATTTATGGCGAACCTGCCGTTCGTTCTGTCCGCAGGCATGGGACTCAACGCGTATATGGCGTATACGGTGTGCGCGGGCTATGGTTATAGCTGGCATGTTGCACTGCTGGCTGTATTTGCAGAGGGTCTGATCTTCATCGTGCTGTCTCTGACAAACGTGCGCGAGGCGATCTTCAATGCGATTCCGTTGACTTTAAAGCGCGGTGTGTCCGTCGGTATCGGTCTGTTCATCGCATTTATCGGTCTTCAGAATGCGGGACTTTCAGTAGACTCTTCCACACTGGTAACGATCATCAGCTTCCCGGAAAATTTCCATACCGCAGGTATCTGCGCGCTGCTGGCGCTGATCGGTCTGTTTATCATGGCGGTTTTATACACCTACCGCGTGAAGGGCGCGATTCTGTACGGCATTCTGGGAACCTGGATTCTCGGTATGCTGTGCCAGGTAACCGGCATTTACACACCAGACGTAGAGAATGGTTTCTACACCCTGTTCCCGACCCTGGGAATCACCGATTTCTCCAAACTGGGAGAGACATTTGGTAAATGCTTTACCGTTGACTTCGATGCAGTTGGAATTATCAATTTTATCGTAGTTATTTTCTCATTCCTGTTTGTAGATATTTTTGATACACTTGGAACATTAATCGGTGTAGCAACCAAGGCAGACATGCTGGACGAGGAAGGCCGTCTTCCGGGTATCCGTCCGGCGCTGATGGCAGATGCGATCGCAACTTCCTTTGGTGCGGTATTAGGTACTTCCACAACGACTACCTTCGTTGAGTCTGCATCGGGTGTTGCAGTCGGCGGACGTACCGGTCTGACTGCCCTGGTATCGGCACTCTTGTTCCTGCTTTCCACCCTGTTTGCACCGATTTTTACGGCGATCCCGTCCTTTGCGACGGCTCCGGCATTAATCATGGTTGGCTTCCTGATGGTGGGAACTGTAACTGAAATTCGTTTCGATGAGGACAATATCACCGAGGCAATCCCGGCATATCTGGCAATCATTGCCATGCCGTTGTTCTACAGCATTTCCGAGGGTATTTCCATGGGAATTATCTCTTATGTGCTTTTGAATGTGGCAGCAGGAAAAGCAAAGAAGATCACTCCGCTTATGTATGTGCTGGCGGTGCTCTTCGTTCTCAAATACATTTTCCTGTAACAACTTGTAATAATTTAACCCCTGAAAACTTGACGAAAACAGGTTTTCATAATAAAATAGTCTATATCAAAAAAAGTTTTTAAAATTTTTTTGATTAACGTGCAATAAAATGCGTATGCAGCGCATTAACTTATTGAACGGATGAAAATCATTCCCACGCGGAAGAACGCGGACAGAGACGAACAAAAACAAATCAAGTTACTCGAAATTCCTTGATGCATTACACTCCGTTACGAACTGTCCAAGATTTTCTGCTAGGATCTTTTCGGTATCGGTTGACAACCAGCAACCGATATCGGGTAAAAAGCGCCGGATCTGCTTGCAGTGCCGGCGCTTTTTACTGTACAAAAAAGGGGCAATTTTTATCAGGAATATCTCATTGACATTTTGGCGGGCAGACGGTATAAAGGACAGAGGGTAACTGTTCACAGGTAGGAATTTTCTGAACTGAAAATTCCGTACAATACAGTTCTGGCAGCAGATTTTGCCGATTTGGAATGCGTAGCATCGGCAAAATCCCGTTGCTGGGCACACGTGTGTGAACAGTAACGACAGAAGAGGGAGTAGACTCTGGCGAAAGAAACACGCATGGAACCAGTTCTGGGAGGAAAAGTTAAGAAAATAAAATAGCAGGGCGGGTTTCATACGGAGGTGGGGTACATATGAAGATAGAAAATGATTTGGGGCGGGACGATATCCGGCGGCTGGTGCTCCGTCTGGCGATTCCTTCGATGCTGGCGCAGTTTATCAATGTGCTCTACAGCGTGGTCGATCGAATCTATATTGGAAATATCCCGGTGATCGGGGAGACGGCGCTTGCGGGTGTCGGCGTCAGCGGACCGATTGTGACGCTGATCTCCGCATTCGCCTATCTGGTCGGTCTGGGCGGCTCGCCGCTCATGAGCATCCGTATGGGCGAGGGGCAGGATGAGAAAGCGAAAAAGATTCTGGCAAACAGCTTCTGGATGATTGTCGGGCTGTCGGCGGTTCTGACGTTGGTTCTGTTTGTATTTAAACGAGAAATTTTGACGCGGTTTGGTGCGAGTGAGGCGATTCTGCCGTATGCGGAATCGTACTTTACGATCTATCTGCTGGGAACGGTCTTTGCGCTGCTTTCGATCGGAATGAACCAGTTTATTATCTGCCAGGGATTTGCGCGGATCGGAATGATTTCGGTGGCGCTCGGTGCGGTAACGAATATTGTGCTGGATCCAGTGTTTATTTTTGTGTTTGACATGGGCGTGGCGGGGGCGGCATTTGCCACGGTTCTGTCACAGTTTGCGTCGGCGGTCTTTGTCCTTCGTTTCCTGCGAGGAAATCGCGTGCTTCTGCGGCTTGAATTTGAATGTCCACAGGTGAAGACAGTCTGTAAGATTGCGCTGATGGGACTGTCGCCATTTTTGATTATCGCATTTGACAATGTGCTGATCATTTCGCTCAATACGGTAATTCAGATGTATGGCGGCGCGGAGGCGGACATGCTTTTGACCTGTACGACAATCGTGCAGAGCTTTATGCTGATCGTGACGATGCCGCTCGGAGGCATTACATCGGGAACGGGTGCGATCCTGGGCTTCAATTTCGGCGCGGGACGCCCGGATCGGATCCGGAGCGCACAGAAGTATATCACATTGCTGGCGGTGGTGCAGTGCAGCATCATGTTCCTGTTTTCACGGACGCTGGCGCAGTATTTTGTGTATCTCTTTACGCGCAATGAGTCCTATGTGGAACTGACCGTCTGGGCGATCCGGGTCTACACGATGGGGATTATTCCGCTGGCAGTCCAGTATGAGGTCGTAGATGGATTTACCGGAATGGGCGTGCCGTCGGTGGCGATCTCACTGTCAATGTTCCGGAAACTGCTGTACCTGGTCAGCGTGTTCCTGATTCCGGTGTTTGCGGGAGTTGAAAATGTTTTCTACGCAGAAGTGGTATCGGATTTCGGCGGAACGACGGTGTCGGTGATCGTGTATCTTCTTTTGATTGGGCGCATTATGGGGCGCTGTGTAGAGCGCGCTAAATGGAACGGTAACTCAGATAACGCTGTCATCAATCAATAAATGATAAAAATAGTAGATTGACAAACGGATCCTCTGGATCTATAATGCAATACAGATAATGAATGACAACAAAATAACGATATCTTCAGGGCAGGGTGTAATTCCCGACCGGCGGTAAAGTCCGCGAGCGCATGGCGCATGATTTGGTGTAATTCCAAAACCGACCGTATAGTCTGGATGAAAGAAGAGAAAACGTAAATAAAAACGGTGGTGCCGGGAAGCTTCCAGATGCACTTCCCTGGATGATGGATATGGCGGATATATACCGCTATGGCAAAAGAGGGAGAAAAGTCATCGAAAAAGGATGTATAAAAAATATTTACGATAATTAAAATAGAAATTATAAGCCCTGAGATGTGAAAATAAAAGTATTTCACATTTCAGGGCTTTTTTGTTTCAAAAATTGTATCATATGAAACAAAAAACGCTCCGTGAGGATGCACACTTGCGCGAAGCAGAAATATGTCGCAGGCGACCGCGTTCGGTGCGAGAATGTGCCTTGGCACATTCTTTTGATAGAAAGGTGGGGAAAAAGATGGAACGAATCCATGTAAAGGTTCCCGGTGAGCAGCCACAGGATCGGGAATATATGAAGCAGGCGTTAGCACTGGCAGAAAAAGGGCACGGATGGGTCAATCCGAATCCGATGGTCGGCGCGGTGCTGGTAAAGGATGGACGCATCATCGGCGAGGGATATCATACACGATATGGACAGCTTCATGCAGAACGGGAGGCATTTAAGAATGCGGCAGAGCGGGGCGAAGAGACGGCGGGAGCAGATTTGTATGTGACGCTGGAACCCTGCTGTCACACCGGAAAACAGCCGCCGTGTACGGAAGCGGTGCTGGCATCCGGGGTGAAGCGCGTGATTGTCGGCTGCACGGATCCGAATCCGGTGGTAGCAGGGCGCGGCATCCGGCTTCTGAGGGAAAAAGGGCTGGAAGTGGTGGCCGGAGTTTTACGCGGAGAGTGTGAACGGCAGAATGAGGTGTTCTTCCATTTCATGCGGACGAAACTTCCGTTTACGGTGCTGAAATACGCGATGACACTCGACGGAAAGACAGCGACGGTGTCGGGTAAATCCCAGTGGATCACGGGCGAGGCGGCGCGGAAGCGGGTGCATGAGGACCGCGGGCGTTATATGGCGATTCTGACTGGCGTTTCGACGGTGCTGGCGGACAATCCGCAGCTGACCTGCCGGATTCCGGGAGGGAAAAATCCGATCCGGGTGATTGCAGATACGAAGCTTCGGACACCGCTTTCATCGACCGTGGTACAGACCGCGCGAGAGACACCGACCTGGATTGTGACGGCGGTATCGGATACCGGAAGGAAGAAAGCATATGAGGACGCCGGCTGTCGTGTTTTAAGTGTCCCGGCAAAAGAGGGAGAACTGGATTTGCAGGCGATGATGCAGCGGCTGGGCGAGGAGAAAGTGGACAGCGTGATGGTCGAGAGCGGCGGGACGCTGGCATGGTCGTTTTTAAAGGCAGGGCTTGTGAACCGGGTGCAGGCGTACATTGCTCCGAAGATTTTCGGAGGGGCAGGCGCCCCGACCCCGGTGAGGGGAACCGGCGTGGATGCGCCGCCGGAGGCATTTCTTCTTAAAAAGCCGGAGGCAGTGTGGCTGGGAGAGGATCTGCTGCTGGAATATGAGGTGTCCGGTCAAGATGCATGAGGCGGTGTTAGAACGGGAAAAAATCGCTGATTTGAAAAGGAGAAAAGATGTTCACAGGAATCATAGAGGAAGTGGGAAGGATCCGTGCGATTGAGCGCCAGGCAGTCTCGGCACGGCTGACGGTTGCTGCGTCTAAGGTGCTCTCGGATGTTCATCTGGGCGACAGCATTGCGGTCAACGGTGTGTGTCTGACGGTCACGTCATTTGGGAGAGATTATTTCTGTGCGGATGTAATGCATGAGACGCTGAACCGTTCGTCCCTGGGGGCGCTGGGTGTCAAAAGCCCGGTCAATCTGGAGCGGGCGATGCTGGCGGGCGGACGGTTTGGCGGACATATCGTCTCCGGTCACATCGACGGAACCGGAACCATCCGGGATGTGCGCCGGGACGGAAATGCCGTCTGGTATACGATTCAGGCCCCAGAACCGATTCTGCGGCTGATTGTGGAAAAAGGATCGATCGCGATCGACGGAATCAGCCTGACGGTCGCACGGGTGGATCACGTATCATTTTCCGTTTCCATCATCCCGCATACGCTGCAGGAGACAGCGCTAGCGTTTAAGCGGGCAGGCGATATCGTCAATCTGGAAAATGACTGCATTGGAAAGTATGTGGCGAAGCTGATAGGAGCGGAAGAAGAGGATAAGGCAGGAAAGGGCATGACAAGAGAATTTCTGCAGCGGTATGGATTTTAATAGAGGAGGAGAACAATGAAGCAGTTTGATACAGTTGAAAAGGCTCTGGACGAGCTGAAACAGGGACATTTAATCCTGGTTACGGATGACGAGGATCGCGAAAACGAAGGCGATCTTATCTGCGCGGCAAGTTTTGCCACGACAGAAAATGTCAATTTCATGGCGACGCATGCGAAGGGCTTAATCTGTATGCCGATGAGCGCAGAAATCTGCCGGAAGCTGCAATTCCCACAGATGGTGATGGATAACACGGATAACCATGAGACGGCGTTTACCGTATCGATCGACCATAAAACGACGACCACCGGTATTTCTGCCGAGGAGCGAGGTATTACGGCGCGCGCGTGCGTGGATCCGGACACAAAGCCGGAGGATTTCCGCCGCCCGGGACATATGTTTCCGCTGATGGCGAAGAAAAACGGCATTCTGGAGCGCAACGGTCACACAGAGGCGACGGTAGACCTGATGCGGCTTGCAGGGCTGCCGGAATGCGGTCTGTGCTGCGAGATCATGCGCGAGGATGGAACGATGATGCGGTCGGAAGAATTATTTGCGATGGCAGAACAATGGGGTCTGGCGATGATTTCCATTAAACAGCTGCAGGAGTACCGCAAGAGACATGAAAAGCTGGTCGAGTGTGTCGCGGAGACGCGGATGCCGACGAAATACGGCGAATTCCGCGCGTATGGCTACCTGAATCTCTTAAATGGAGAACACCATGTGGCACTCGTCAAGGGCGATATCGGAGATGGGAAAGATGTACTCTGCCGCGTGCATTCGGAGTGCCTGACCGGCGATGCATTTGGTTCCCTGCGGTGCGACTGTGGACAGCAGCTTGCGTCGGCGATGACCCAGATTGAGAAAGAGGGACGAGGCGTTCTCCTCTATATGCGGCAGGAAGGACGCGGCATCGGGCTTTTAAATAAGCTGCGCGCCTACAAGCTGCAGGATGGCGGCATGGACACGCTGGATGCGAACCTGGCGCTGGGATTTAAGGGCGATCTGCGGGAATACTACATTGGGGCACAGATTTTAAAGGATCTGGGAATCAAGACGCTGCGTCTTCTGACCAATAACCCGGATAAGGTATATCAGCTTTCGGATTTTGGCATGGAAATCAAGGAGCGCGTGCCGATTCAGATGGAGGCGACGCCGTATGATGGATTTTACCTGAAAACGAAGCAGGCGCGGATGGGACATATTTTGAATTTTAAATAGAAAAAGTGACAGGCGAAAATAGATCGTCGGAAAGGATGGTACTTATGCGTACATTTGAAGGAAACGTAGTAGCGGAAAATAATATGAGGATCGGAATTGTGGCGGCACGATTCAATGAGTTTATCACCTCGAAACTGGTCGCAGGCGCGCAGGATGCGCTGCGCCGTCACAATGTCTCGGAGGAGGATGTAGATGTTGCGTGGGTTCCAGGTGCTTTTGAGATTCCGCTGATTGCGTCGGAGATGGCGAAGTGCGGAAAGTATGATGCGGTGATCTGCGTGGGTGCAGTTATCCGTGGAAGCACAAGCCATTATGATTATGTGTGCAGCGAGGTTTCGAAAGGAATCGCACAGGTTTCTCTGGCAAGCAGCGTGCCGGTTATGTTTGGCGTGCTGACGACGGATACGATCGAGCAGGCGATCGAGAGAGCGGGAACAAAGAGCGGAAATAAGGGATTTGACTGCGCGATGGGAGCAATCGAGATGGTGAATTTGCTGCGGGAGATCCGGAAGTAAAAATAATCAGGTAATCGGGCATCGAAAAAGCCAGGACTGCGGAATGCTGCAGCCCTGGCTTTTTTGTCTTAGGAAAATTCGTCCATGCGCCAGGTTTTGGTGTTACTCTGTTTTCAACAGTCCCTGTTCCGTATAATATTTCTCAGCTCCCGGATGCAGCGGAATAGGAAGCTGGCTGCATATATATTCCGGATCAGATAAGTTACTTAAGGATGGGTGGGCGCTGATCAGTTCTTCACGGGATTCGTCGAGAATCTTGGTGATGGTGTAGACCAGCTGTTCGTCCATGGATGCGTCCACGCAGAGAAGACATTTGATTCCGAAGGTTTTCAGTGTCTCGGTTTGTCCCGGATAGGTACCGGCTGGGACGGTGGCGCGGACGTAGAAGGGGCTGGCTGCAAGAATTTTTTGCATTTCTTCGTCAGTGTACTCCAGCAGGTGGCAGGGCGTCTGGCTGGCCAGGTCGGTCAGGCTGTGGACCGGGATTCCGGCGAAGCTGTGGACGGCGTCGAGTTTACCGTTTAAGACAGAGTCCACGCTGGCGGAGAAGCTGTAGTTTTCAAGGGCAGTGTTGGCAATATTGAGCCCGGCTGCCCTGAGAGCGGTGCGGGCGGAAAGCTCTGTGGTGGATCCTTCTGGTCCGACGGCAATGTGGTGTCCGGCGAGTTCATGAACGTAGGAGATATGCTCGGATTCCGGCGCCATCCAGGTGGACAGGCTTGAATAGACGGCCCCGATCGCCCGCAGGGATTCGACCGGATGACCGGAAAATTCGTCCGTTCCCTGATAGGCGGAAAATGCCACATCGCCGCTGACCAGTCCCATATCAAATTGTCCGTTTTTGATATTTTCCACGTTCGTGTAGGAACCGTTGGAGGCGCTTAAATTGACCTTGAGCTGTTCATCATGTCCGCTTAAAACAGAGGCGATGGCACTGCCAACCGGGTACATGGTTCCGCCGCTGTCGGCAGTTCCGATGGTCAGAACGTGCAGCTCTTCGTCTGCTTCGTTGGGATGGTCGTTGACCCGCGCATCTGCGGAGGTGCTGCCGGAACAGCCGGAAAGTCCGAGCAGGAAGGTAAGAAGCATCATTGGTGTCAATTTTACTAGTTTTTTTATTTTCATAGATCTCACCTTTTCGTAGTTTATCAGTATATAAAAAAACGCAGCGGTTCTGTCGAATGCTGCCTTAGCGATTAAAAGAATATTAAAACTCTGTAAAAAGTATAACATAAAAAACAGTGATAAGACAAGACCAAGATAGAAGATAGATAGATAGAAAATTTCTATGAAAAAAAGAGCGTCCGGTTTATGTGGGGGAACCGGACGCTCTTCTTTCAGGTTACATTTTCAATTGAGCCTTAGGTATGTTGTTATATAAAAGATGTCTTATATGAAGTGTTCCTATCTCGTCTCAGTGATTATTTTGTAATCAGGCTGGAGAAGATGGAAAGGAAAATCGGGTTGTAAATATCGTCGATGATAACTGCGAAGGACGGATACAGAACCCAAGCAACGGTGTGCCATCCATACTGATCCATAACGGCTTTCTCGTTTGCTACTGCGTTCGGACCTGAACCACAGCCCCATCCACAGTTACCAGCTGCCATAACAGCTGCACCGTAATCGCGGCCAAATAAGTTGAAGGATACGAAGATTGCAAAGAGTGCCATCAGGATAGCCTGTGCAAGGAGGATGATACCCATCTGACCAGCTACCGGAGCCAGCTTTGTGATATCGATGGTCATCAGAACCAGTGCCAGGTAGAGTTCCAGGAACATATGCTCGATAGCGTCGATCTCCGGAACCGGGAATTCGATACCAGCTGCATCCATGATGTTTCTTGCAATAGCACCTGCGAACAGACAACCGATGAATTTCGGCATCTCGATCATCGGGATGTTGTCTAACAGGCAGTAGATCGGCATACCAAGTGCTGCTACAAGCAGAGACAGGGCGAATGCCTTGATCATACGAGTGTTGTTAAGAACAGCTGCTGAACCAGATTTTGAGGATTCCGGTCTGTCGTTCGGGTCAGATTTCAGACCGTGACGGGAAATCAGGAAAGCTGCAACCGGACCACCGATTAAGGAACCCATGATGTTGCCCATAGTACCGGCTGCTACACCGACTGTGGTTGCATCCGGAGCACCCATGTTCTCGAAGATAGGACCAAATGCAGAAGCAGTACCAACACCGCCGGACATAGCTGAAGAAGAACACTGCAGAGCCAGAAGCGGATGAAGACCGATGGCGCTGCCTACCAGGTAACCAACGACATCCTGTAAGGTAATCAGGACACAGGCTGCAACTGCGATTGCGATACAAAGCTTTCCGCCTGCGTGCTTTAACATCTTGTAGCTGAAGCCGAAACCTACGCACAGGAAGAATAAGTTCTGGCATAAGTCTTTTACGATTTTTGCATCAAAGGAAAAACCGATGATTCCGGAACCCTTGATGATAGATACAACAACAGAAAAGATGATACCGGAGATAACCGGAGCCGGTATCGCATATTTTCTGAGCAGGGCGCTGTGAGCGACAATCGCGCGTCCTAAGAAGATAACGATGGCTGCGAAACCAAGTGTGGTCAGATACTCGAACTGGAATGTTGCGATGGCACCGTCGGCTGCCGGTGTGTAAGTTCCAAAGTATCCCATAATGTGTTCTAACATAGAACTTCCCTCCATTCTTTTTTAAGAATTTGTTTATTTCTTTTATAAGCAGTTTATAAGATTGAAAAAGGGAAGTCAATTTATGTAATTTTAAATACAGTTTTGTAAGTATTGTAAATAAAAATGACTATAAGAAAGCGACTGCAGTATAGATACGGTTCTATGATGAATCTGTACAGCTGCAGCCGCGAAAAGGCAGGAAAAAACCTGTATATTGCTGGAAAACGAAGTGGCTCTTATTTTCCGGAATATCGATATTTAATAGAAGGGCGTCCACCGGTCTGGTAATCGATCATGCTGACCAGTTCGTTGGTTTCGACTAAGTAATTTAAGTACCGCCGGACTGTAATACGGGACAAATGAACCTGTTCCGAAATCTGTTCGCTGGACCAGACCTCCTCCGGATGTTCGGAGAGAAAGAGGCGGATCAGTCCAAGGGTGCGTTCATTTAAGCCCTTTGTCAGCGGAGCGCTCTGGGAGGAGACATCCGGGACGGAGAAGAGGCGGTCGATCTCCGCCTGTCCCAGGTCAGAAGCGGACGTCGATGTTTTCAATTCCTCCTGACGTTTCGCAAATCGTTCCAGTGCGGCTTTGAAACGGTCATATTCAAATGGTTTGACGAGATAATCGGTGACGCCGCGGGAAATAAGCCGGCGGACGGTCTCTGCGTCGTTGGCAGAGGTTACCATGATGATCGCAGGGGTCATGCCAGCCGCGTGGAGCTGGTCGATAAATTCGTCGCCGTTCATCTGAGGCGTGTAGTAGTCGAGAATAATCAGGTCAACCGTGCAGTTCTGCAGATACTGCAGGGCAAGGATGCCGTTTTTGAAAGTTGCCTCCACGTGAAAAGAGGAGGTCAGCTCGACATACTGTTTATTGATGGATGCAACCATTGGATCATCTTCTATAATAATGACTTTATACATTAGATTCTGTCTCCTTTCGGGTAAATGTCAGGGTGAAGCAGGTGCCCTCGCCAGGCTCTGTGTCGATATCGATGGTTCCGCCGTACTCCTCCATCAGCTCATGAACCAGGAAAAGCCCGGTTCCGCGGTTCTCGCCCTTGGAGGAAACACCTTTTTCGAAAATATGATCGAGCAGCTCCGGCTGTATGCCGTGCCCGGTGTCCTCGCAGGTGATGATGTTGACGTCTGGGCGGCAGTAGATGCCGATGTGGATCTCGCGCGGGCTTTCAGATGCGTTAATGACATCCGGACTGGCGGTGTGATCGTGGATTAGCTCTTCAATGGCATTTTCCATCAGATTGCCGAGAATGGTGACAAATCCTTCTACCGGGATCAGCAGATCATGGTCGCGGCAGGTGCTGTCGGCGCTGACCTGCAGGCGGATGCCAAGCTCAGCGGCGTGCATCATTTTCCCGATCACAAGCGCACAGATTTTCGGAACGCGGATGCAGTTGGCTGTCTCACGGACGGACTGGCTGGAGACAAGGCTGCTGTTGGTGATAAAATTCATCGCCTGCTGAATCTCCCCGGTCTGTAGGTAGCCGAGAATGATGTGCAGCTTATTTAAAAATTCATGGTTGAACGCGCGCAGCGTGTCCAACATATTGTGGGCGCCGGAAAGCTCATCGGAGAGACGCAGGAGGTCGGTGCGGTCAAATAAAACGATCAGGACACCCCGGCGCGCCTGTTTGCCGCGTCCATGGATTGGCACCTCCTTGACGATGAGCTGGCGTCCGGCGAAGCTGATGCTCTCATGCGTTACACTTTCGCCGGTTTTTATGACCTGATCGAAAGCGGTCTGTGGAAACAATTCCTGAATCGTTAGGTGGGTGAGCGGAGGTTCGTTTGCAGGACGACCGAGTATCGTGGAAGCTTTCTGGTTGGCAAAGAGAATTCTGCCGTCCAGATCGGTTGCGGCAAGTCCCTCGTCGATCATATTCATGACCTCATCCTGGCGGGTATAAATATTGACGAGTTCTTCCGGGTCATATCCCAACAGGGAGTCGCGCAGCAGGGAGAACATTGTGTGCGTCAGGGAAATGCTGACGATCATCATGATCAGGAATATAATTATATAAAAGAACAGCAGACTGCGGTGTTGGGCGGACAGGGTAGCGGTGAACAGGGAAACCATTACAAAACCGATGATCTCTCCGCCGCTGTTTTTTACTGCGTGAAAGGCGCGCCGCTGCATGCCGTGCGTGCCGTAGCCGGTTGTGATATATGGATCGCTTCCTGCCAGAATAGCGTCTTCGTCACTTGCCACGTAGGAATCGCCGGTTTTCAGACGGTCCGTGTGGTAAAAGCGCAGTCCGTTTTTATCACTGATGAGGATGACATTGATATCTGGTATATTCGAAGAAAGAGAATCCAGGTCGCGGGTCACGGTGGAATCAGGATAGCCGTTTTCCAGCATGGCGGCGACATCCGGAATTGCAGCAATATAAGAAGCGGTACCGCTGATCAGCTTGTCCATATCCTTTCGCTGCCTGGAAATATCAAAAAACAGAGTAAAACAAAGTGAGATGAGCACCAGGGTAGCGGAAAGGAGCAGAAAGGATCGGTACAGATTCTGTTCCAGCGCTGATTTTCCTTCCTTTATCTTCATATTATAAAACCTCCGGAATTTATTTTAGGAAATGATTTGATCCAGTCTGCAAAATGTGTAAACCAAAACGATGATTAAAGTTATTATAGTAAAAAAAGAAACGATCTGCAAGAAAGTGTGAAAGTCTACAAGGCGCTGGATGGCGAATTGCAAAGTGGCTGGGTTATTGTTCACGGGTAGACATTTTTGGAACCGAAAGTGCCGTAAAAAAACGTGGTGGCAGCAGAAATTTGCCGTATTCAAATGCGAAGCCACGGAAAAAGGTTGAAAAACAAGAAGAGATCGATTAAAATGAAAATAGTTCGAATTAGAGTATTTGGTTAAAAAATTATGCAAAATTAAGGCTGACAGCACAAAATTCCATTTAAGATATAACAATCCGTCGAAGTTGTGCGCAGCAAGAGAGAAAATACTGAATATTTGCTGCAAAATTTACAAAAAACCACTTGCTATTTTAGGAAAAGTTGGGTACAATACAAGCAGGGTTGATTAATATTTAACAATCATGAAGATGAATTTCTAGGAGGAATGAGATCATGGCAGTAAAAGTTGCAATTAATGGTTTTGGTCGTATTGGTCGTCTGGCTTTCAGACAGATGTTTGGCGCTGAGGGTTACGAAGTCGTAGCTATCAACGATCTGACAAATCCGAAAATGTTAGCTCACCTGTTAAAGTATGATTCTGCTCAGGGCAGATACGATGGACATACGGTAGAGGCTGGCGAAGATTATATTGTAGTAGATGGCAAGAAGATTACTATCTACGCAAAGGCAAACGCTGCTGAACTTCCGTGGGGCGAGATTGGTGTAGACGTAGTTCTGGAGTGTACCGGATTCTATACATCCAAGGCAAAAGCACAGGCACATATCGATGCAGGCGCTAAGAAAGTCGTTATCTCCGCACCGGCAGGCAATGACCTTCCGACTATCGTATACAATGTAAACCACAAGACACTGAAACCGGAAGATAAGATTATCTCCGCAGCATCCTGTACAACTAACTGCCTGGCTCCGATGGCTAAGGCATTAAACGACTATGCTCCGATTCAGTCCGGTATCATGTCCACCATCCACGCTTACACAGGCGATCAGATGATTCTGGACGGACCGCACAGAAAAGGCGATTTAAGAAGAGCAAGAGCAGGCGCTGTCAATATCGTTCCGAACTCCACCGGTGCTGCAAAAGCGATCGGTCTGGTTATTCCGGAATTAAACGGCAAGCTCATCGGTTCTGCACAGCGTGTTCCGGTTCCGACTGGTTCCACTACCATTCTGACAGCCGTTGTTAAGAAAGCTGACGTTACCAAGGAAGCTATCAACGAGGCTATGAAGGCAGCTCAGACTGAGTCCTTTGGCTACAACGAGGATGAGATCGTTTCTTCCGATATCGTAGGTATCCGCTATGGTTCCCTGTTTGATTCTACACAGACTATGGTATCTCCGATCGGTGATGATTTATATCAGGTACAGGTTGTTTCCTGGTATGACAACGAGAACTCCTACACAAGCCAGATGGTTCGTACAATCAAATACTTCGCAGAGCTGGCATAATTTTATCGATTCGATAGAAAATCATAAGGATTCAAGATGGGTCCGGTCCTCGGTCGGGACCGGACCTATTTTTCTTTTAAATGTAAAGGAGACAGGATATGCTGAATAAAAAATCCGTGGATGATATCAATGTAAAGGGCAAACGCGTTCTGGTACGCTGTGATTTCAATGTACCGTTAAAAGAAGGAAAGATCACCGATGAAAACCGTCTGGTGGCAGCGCTTCCGACGATCAAAAAACTGATTGCGGACGGTGGAAAGGTAATTCTCTGCTCCCACCTGGGCAAACCGAAGGGAGAGCCGAAGCCGGAGCTGTCTCTGGCACCGGTAGCCGTTCGTCTGTCTGAACTTCTGGGACAGGAAGTGAAATTTGCAGCCGATCCGGAAGTGGTTGGACCGAACGCAAAGGCAGCCGTTGAGGCGATGAAGGATGGCGAGGTTGTTCTGCTTGAGAACACCCGTTACCGTGCCGAGGAAACCAAGAACGGTGAGGCGTTCAGCAAGGATTTGGCATCCCTGTGTGATGTCTATGTGGACGATGCATTTGGTACTGCACACCGCGCACACTGCTCAAACGTAGGCGTGACCCAGTATGTGGACACTGCAGTAGTTGGTTACCTGATGCAGAAAGAGATCGATTTCCTTGGAAATGCAGTAGATAACCCGGTCCGCCCGTTCGTTGCCATTTTAGGCGGCGCGAAGGTAGCCGATAAATTAAACGTTATCTCCAACCTGCTGGAGAAGTGCGACACGCTGATCATCGGCGGCGGCATGGCATTTACCTTCTTAAAAGCACAGGGCAAGGAGATTGGTAAATCCTTAGTCGATGATACAAAGTTAGATTATTGCCGTGAGATGGTAGAGAAGGCGGCGAAGCTTGGCAAGAAACTGCTTCTTCCGGTTGATGCAGCTGTAGCAGCATCCTTCCCGGATCCGATCGATGCACCGATCGAGGTACAGAATGTATCGGTTGACGCTATCCCGGCTGACACGATGGGACTTGACATCGGACCGGAAACTGCAAAGCTGTATGCAGACACCGTAAAATCTGCTAAGACAGTTGTATGGAACGGACCGATGGGCGTATTTGAGAACCCGACTCTGGCACAGGGGACAATCGCAGTTGCAAAAGCACTGGCAGACACCGAAGCGACCACGATCATCGGTGGCGGCGATTCTGCAGCAGCGGTCAACCAGCTTGGATTTGGCGACAAGATGACCCATATTTCTACCGGCGGCGGCGCTTCCCTGGAATTCTTAGAGGGAAAGGAGCTTCCGGGTGTAGCGGCAGCGAATGATAAATAAATGTTACTGTTTACAGGTAGGCACTTTTGGAACCGAAAGTGCCGTAAGAAAACGTGGCGGCAGCAGGAATTTGCCGTATTTAAATGCGAAGCCACGGCAAATTCCGTTACTGGGCACGTATGCGTGAACAGTAACAAATAAATAAACAGAAAAGAGGAATAGAATAGTCATGGCTAGAAGAAAGATCGTAGCAGGCAACTGGAAAATGAACATGACGCCGTCGGAGGCAGTAGCTCTGGTAGAGCTTCTGAAGCCGCTCGTTGTTTCGGAAGATGTAGACGTTGTATTCTGCGTACCGGCGATTGATATTATCCCGGTTGTAAAAGCGTGCGAGGGAACCAACATCGCAGTTGGCGCTGAAAATATGTATTTCGAGGAGAAAGGTGCTTACACCGGCGAGATTTCCCCGAATATGCTGACCGATGCAGGCGTTAAATACGTGATTATCGGACATTCCGAGCGCAGAGAATATTTTGCAGAGACCGATGAGACGGTCAATAAGAAGGTACTGAAAGCATTTGAGCACGGTCTGACCCCGATCATTTGCTGCGGCGAGACTCTGACCCAGAGAGAGCAGGGGATCACGCTTGACTGGATCCGCCAGCAGATCAAGATCGCATTCCAGAATGTGACCGCAGAGCAGGCAAAGACAGCTGTGATCGCATACGAGCCAATCTGGGCGATCGGTACCGGCAAGGTAGCGACCACCGAGCAGGCTGAGGAAGTGTGCGGCGCGATCCGTGCGTGCATCAAGGAAGTGTACGATGAGGCGACCGCAGAGGCGATCCGCATTCAGTACGGCGGTTCCGTATCTGCAGCATCGGCTCCGGAGCTGTTTGCACAGCCGGATATCGATGGCGGTCTGGTAGGCGGCGCATCCTTAAAGGCAGATTTTGGAAAGATTGTAAATTATAAATAAGAGATGAGCAAAAGGGGGCTGTCGCACGTGTGAGGCGTGGCAGTCCCCTTTTTGCCAGTAAAAAAAGAAGGTGAAAGTTTTGACCTGAAACAATCAAAATTGTTGGTTCATCCGGTTGTTTCAGAAAAAACGGTTCATTTCATGGAAGGAAAGGAAGAAGAAAGAGATGAAAAAAAAGCCAACCGTATTAATGATTCTCGATGGATACGGCATGAGAGATACCTGTGAGCACAATGCCGTGTGTGAGGCAAAGACACCGATCATGGATCAGCTGATGAGCCAGTGCCCGTTTGTGCGCGGCAATGCCAGCGGTCTGGCGGTCGGTCTGCCGGACGGACAGATGGGTAACTCGGAGGTTGGACATTTAAATATGGGCGCCGGACGTATCGTATACCAGGAGCTGACCCGTATCACGAAATCAATCGAGGATGGCGATTTCTTTGAAAATCCGGAATTTCTGGCAGCCGCAGACACCTGCAAGAAAAATGATTCCGCTCTGCATCTGTTCGGACTGGTATCAGATGGCGGCGTTCACAGCCATCTGACTCATTTATTCGGACTTCTGGAGTTTGCAAAACGTCAGGGACTTAAAAAAGTGTATGTGCACTGCTTCCTGGACGGACGTGATACACCGCCGACCTCCGGCAAGGAGTTCGTAGCAGAATTAGAGAAAAAGATGCAGCAGCTTGGCATCGGCGAGGTGGCTTCCGTGATGGGACGCTACTATGCGATGGACCGTGATAAAAACTGGGATCGTGTCCAGAAAGCTTACGATGTGCTGACAAAGGCAGAGGGTGAGAAGGCAGAAAGTGCGTGTGCAGGCATTCAGGCATCCTATGATAAAGAGGTAAACGATGAGTTCGTCGTACCGTTCTATGTAGAGAAGGACGGAAAGCCGGTTGCCACGATTCAGGATGGCGATTCCGTCATTTTCTTTAACTTCCGTCCGGACCGTGCAAGAGAGATCACCCGCGCATTCTGCGATGAGGGATTTACCGGATTTGCGAGAGAGAAGAAGCTTGACCTGACGTTTGTATGCTTTACCGATTACGATGAGACGATCGGGAACAAGCTGATTGCGTTCAAGAAGGAAGAGATTAAGAACACATTTGGAGAGTTCCTGGCGGCGCACCACATGACGCAGGCACGTATCGCCGAGACCGAGAAATATGCACACGTAACATTTTTCTTCAACGGCGGCGTGGAAGAGCCGAACGAGGGCGAGGACCGCATTCTGGTTCCGTCTCCGAAGGAGGTTCCGACCTACGACCTGAAACCGGAGATGAGCGCACCGATCGTGTGCGATAAGCTGGTGGAGGCGATCGAGTCCGGCAAATATGATGTCATCATCATCAATTTTGCAAACCCGGATATGGTAGGTCACACGGGCGTGGAGTCGGCTGCGATCAAGGCGATTGAGACCGTCGATGCCTGCGTAGGACGTGCAGTTGAAGCCATCAAGGCAGCCGGAGGCGTTCTCTTTATCTGCGCCGATCACGGTAATGCAGAGGTGATGGTCGATGAGGCAACCGGCGAGCCGTGGACCGCTCATACGACCAATCAGGTGCCGTTTGTCCTGGTCGGCGCTGACCCGGCGTACAAGCTGCGCGAGGGCGGACGCCTCTGCGATATTGTGCCGACGCTGATCGAACTGATGGGACTTGAGAAGCCGAAGGAGATGACGGGAGAGTCGCTGTTGGTGAAATAGGGAGAATTTTCGAATATATTAGGAAAGTATAAATATAACCGTCAATAAGAATCGGGAAAACTGCCATAAAGCAAGAAAAGATCATGAACAGAGAAATGGTCGGGGCTTGTTTTGTGGCAGTTTTTGGTTACTTCTCTCTTCCATTTCATAAGAAAATAGGATAAAATAAAATCATCTATGTGAACCGCTCGGAGGCTGTTCCAGGGCAGACATTTTTAGAAAAGAAAGTGTTATGCGGAAAGGAAAATAGGATGGCAGCAGATTCACAGGGAAAACAGGAGGAAACAAGCATGAAGGTAGCGGTTGTTACAGACAGCAACAGCGGAATTACACAGGCACAGGCGAAAGAGATGGGCGTATATGTCCTGCCGATGCCGTTTATGATTGATGGAACCGAGTATCTGGAAGATATAAATTTGACACAGAAGGAATTTTACGAGCATCTGAGCGGGGATCACGATGTGAGCACATCCCAGCCGTCCCCGGAGACGATCTTAAATCTCTGGGAAAAACTTTTGGAGGAATACGATGCAGTTGTGCACATCCCGATGTCCAGCGGGCTTTCGAGCTCCTGCCAGACGGCAAAGATGCTGGCAGATGATTTCGACGGAAAAGTGCAGGTGGCGGATAATCACAGGATTTCCGTGACCCAGCGCCGTTCGGTGCAGGATGCGCTTGACATGGCGGCAGCCGGCATGGACGCGGAGGCGATCTGCAAAAAGCTGGAAGATACAGGTTTGGATTCAACTATTTATGTCACGGTTGACACATTAAAATACCTGAAAAAGGGCGGTAGAATCACACCAGCGGCAGCAGCGCTCGGAACACTTCTCCGTTTAAAACCGGTTCTGACGATACAGGGCGAGAAGCTGGACGCATTTGCGAAGGCGCGGACGATGAAACAGGCGCGTTCCATGATGATCACGGCGATCACCCGCGATCTGGAAACTCGGTTTGGTGATGTGACGGGAGAAAAAACGTATATTGATGTAGCGCATACCGACAATGATGAGATGGCGCAGGAGCTGGCAGCCGAGCTTCGGGAACTTTTCCCGGAGACGGAAGTCCATGTAGATCCGCTGTCCTTAAGTGTAGCCTGCCATATCGGACCGGGAGCGCTGGCGATCGCGGCGTCGAAGAAACTTGAAATCGGATCGTTGTTGTGAGAAACGCAGTTGCGGAGCAGCATTTCGGTTCACGGTCAATGTCAGTAAGTTAAGCAACACAAGTAAGAGCGCGTGAACGGTAATTGTTCAGGACAGGAGCATGAGAAGAATAGCAGAACATAAAAGAAAAATATGGAAAGCGATGGAGCACACGATCGGGATGCGAATCCCGCTGATCCTCGCCTTTCTGATCCTGACGCTGGTTCCGCTTCTGGTACAGGTCCGTTTTACATCGGGGTATTTTTACCAGAGCCACGTGGAAGAACGGATGGCGGAAGCGCAGAACCGGAGTCTGATTTTAGCAAACAAGATACGCAGCAGTGATTATATCAATGTACTGCTGTCGGGAAATCCAAATCCGGCGCTGGATGCGGAACTTAGTACAACGGCGGATCTGATGAACGGAAGAATCGTGCTGGTGGACGATAGCTTTAAGATTTTGAAAGACACATTTGGTCTTTCCAGAGGGAAAACGCTGGTTGTATCGGATGTGTTAAAGGCATTTGACGGGGAAACTTCCAGCTATTTGAACCAGAAGAAAAAGTATTTCTATGTAGCGCAGCCGATTCAGGCAAAAAGCACGGATGCAGCGCCGATCGATTCGGATGTGGCAGCCGGAAAAGGGAAAAATACGGCAGGCGTGCAGGGAGTCCTTCTTCTGATGGCATCCACGGAAAATTCGGCACTTTTGCAGGAGAAAATTGTGCAGAAGACGGGATTTTTGCAGCTCGTTATGTTCTGTTTTATTCTGATCGCAGATTTATTGGCGGCGGCTTGCCTGCTGAAACCATTCCGCCGCCTGCAGCAGCAGCTCGATATGGTGGCAGAGGGAAATCTGGATCAGGATATTGATGTAAAAGCGTACCGGGAGACGCGGGACATTTCGGAGGCAGTCATGCAGACCATCCGGAAGCTGAAAAACCTGGATCAGTCGCGTCAGGAGTTTGTTTCCAACGTGTCGCATGAGCTGAAAACACCGCTGACTTCGATAAGGGTGCTGGCGGATTCTCTGATGGGGATGGAGAACGCCCCGGCGGAGTTATATCAGGAGTTTATGCAGGATATTTCGGCGGAGATTGACCGCGAGGGCAAGATTATCGATGATCTGCTGACGTTAGTCAAAATGGATAAATCATCGCCGGATCTGAATATTGCACAGACTTCGATCAATGGCCTTCTGGAACAGATTTTAAAACGTCTGACCCCGATCGCGAAGCGGCGGAACATTGAGATCACATATGAGAGCAAGCGGGAAGTATCGGCGGATGTGGATGAGGTAAAATTGAGCCTGGCACTTTCGAACCTGGTGGAAAATGCGATCAAGTATAACCGCGAAGAGGGAAAAGTCTGGGTGACGCTGGATGCTGACCACAAGTTCTTTTATGTGAAGGTGGAGGATAATGGCGTGGGAATCCCGAAGGAATTTCAGGAGCGTGTATTTGAGCGTTTTTACCGTGTAGATAAGGCGCGCTCACGCGAGACAGGCGGTACCGGGCTGGGGCTTGCGATCACGAAGAATATTATTCTTCTTCATCAGGGCGCGATCCGCCTGAAGAGTGAAGAAGGCAAGGGAGCAACCTTTACGGTGCGGATTCCGTTGAATTATATTCCGTAGACAGCGTAGTTCTGGGCGGTTTAGAGGTTCGAGAGGGTTGCTGGTGTTGCGGTGTTCGAATATTTCGGTGTTTGAATGCTGCAGTGTTCGAATGTTTCAGTGTTTGAATGTTGCGGTATTTGAGTGTTGCAGTGTTCGAATGTGAGGTCAGGGAAATGTCTATTGTGAGATAGACTGCAAAATAACAACAGGAAATAATAAATGGAGAAAATAAGAAAAAAAAGCTCTGGAAAACGGGCAGGAAGCGTAAGTTTGTGGCTGCTCCTTTGCCTGGCGTGTCTGCTTCTTCTGGGCGGATGCCGAAAAAAAGAAGAGGTGCATCCGACGGCGGGTGAGGACGGAGTCTATCAGATTTATTATCTCAATTCGACACGCACGGGGCTGGCGAGTGTTTCCTATCAGACGGAGACGACGGACGCTGAGATCCTGATCGGAGAGCTGGCGGGGCAGATCCTTGCGGCGCCGGAAAACCCGGAGTATCAGGCAGTTTTAAGCGATAAGGTTGAATTCCTGGATATTAACCGGGACAATAACGTGCTGACGCTGAATTTTAATCAGGAATATATGAATATGAAAGCGTCGCGGGAGATTCTGTGCCGGGCGGCGCTGGCAAAGACCTTTACACAGGTAGAGGGAGTCGATTATATCAGCATTAATTGCGAGGGACAGCCGCTTCTGGACACGCATGGCAACCCGGTGGGCGCGATCGCAGGAAGTGATTTTGTAGACAGTATTTCGGATGTCAATTCGTATGAAAAAGTAGAGCTGACCCTGTATTTTGCCAATGAAGAAAAAGATGGTCTGGTGGCAGAAAAACGGGAAGTATTTCACAGTATGAACACGTCGCTGGAACGGCTGGTAGTGGAGCAGCTGCTGGCAGGTTCCCAGAATGGCGGTCTTTCAGTGATGCCGAAAAATACAAAGGTATTAAACGTATCACTGACAGATAATACCTGCTATGTCAACCTGGATAGCGGTTTTATTTCCGGGGATACCGATGTGGCGGAGTATATTCCGATTTACGCGATCGTCGATTCTCTGACAGAGCTTCAGACGGTGAATAAAGTACAGATCACGGTCAATGGCTCAGCAGATGTGACGTACCGGAATGTGATTTCGCTGGCGCAGCCTCTGGAGAGAGAGGAGAAGTATATTGTGAAGTAACTGTCAGATAGAATGTATATGCCATGTTTGGAAGAGAGCAGCAATGGGATTTTGTTGATGTTTTGTAGAATACAAGAAAAGAGGAATTGAATATCAAACGACCGGTAATGTGGATGATGGTGGCTTTTGTACTTGGAGAGGTCGCAGCGTACCAGATGGGCATGACGGTGTGGTTTATAATTGCAGCAGCGCTTTTTGTGTTTCATAGGAAATTGTGTCCTATGAAACACAAGGCTTTTTCACCTGCAGTCATAAAAACAGCAGAAGGACGGGTAGATTCGGACTTTCAGACAGACGCAGAACGCGTCTGGAATTGGAAAGATCCGATGATGTGCCGTGTCTTTCTGCTGTTTTTCTGTTTTCTGGCAGGATGGGGACGGATGACGGTGGAAATGCGCCCGGATGCGCTGGAACGGATGGTAACGCAGAAGGGTGGTTCGGCAGAGGTGGCGGTATCTGGAACACTGGATTCTATTTCGGAAAAAAATGGGTGGTGTACGATGATTTTGACAGGGGTGGAGGTAGAGGATGAAAGTGTAAGAAAGGTACTGATATCGTGTAAAAGCGATTTACTGGAGATGTGTGAAGAGAAAATTTTGCCACCCTGCGGAAGTCAGATTCATCTGACGGGAACTGCTGAGTTTCTGGAAGAAGCGCGCAATCCGGGGCAGTTTTCGTATCGGATGTATTATCGGGGACTAGGAATCAGAAACCGGGTGACGGCGGATCGGATTTTTATTTCAGAAGGAAAAAGTTCCCCTCTCCGAAGTCAGGCAGAATGCTTCCGGACGTACGCGACGGCTGTTTTTCAGGAAATCTGTGTTCCAGAAGATGCAGGGATTTTCCAGGCAATTTTGCTGGGGGATAAATCCGGGTTATCGGAAGAGCTGCGCGAACGGTTTCAGGATAATGGGATTGCACATATTCTGGCAGTCAGCGGGCTTCATGTCTCTTTGATTGGCATGAGCGTTTACAGCGCACTGCGTTTTTGGGGCATATCGTATGGATGGGCGGGACTGGGGGCTTCAGCGCTCCTTACCTTTTATGGTTTTGTAACCGGATTTGGAGCATCGGTATTCCGGGCGGTATTTATGGTAGAGGTGTCCTGTCTGGCGGCATATCTGGGGCGGAGTTACGATCTGCTGAGTGCACTGTCGCTGTCTTTGATTTTACAGGCGTGGCAGTCGCCGTATCTGCTCTTTTCGGCGGGATTGCAGCTTTCCTATGGCGCGGTTGCCGCGATTGGGCTGGAGACGGAGGAGCTGCGGAAAGTGGGAAAAAAGAGAAAAGAGCGGGAAGAGGAGAAAAAAGAGAAAGAAAAAAAGAAAGGATATGAAACACTCATGCTCAGCTTGGCAATTCAGCTTTATACGATGCCGATTCAGCTGTATCACTATTTTACATTTCCGATGTTGGGAATTTTTCTGAACCTGATCGTGATTCCGCTTCTCACGTATGCAGCCGGAAGCGGTCTGCTGGCGCTTGGAATTTACAGTATAGCGTTTGTGGGAGGAAAAATGGGGGGAATGGGCGGAGGCAGCAGCATTGCGGGAGTGCTTTCGGCTTTTGGGGGTGCAGCATCAGGAATATCAGAAATACCAGAAATATTCAGAATAGCGGCAAGTGCATGTACGGGTCCGGGGCATTATATTTTTCAGTTGTATGAATGGCTTTGCATCCAGGTGGAACGCGTGCCGTTTCATTCCATCGTGGCAGGACGCCCGGAAATGTGGAAAATAGGGGTGTTTTATGTGGCGCTGGGGATTCGATATGTGTGGAGCGTGGGAGAAGCAAGAGAGAATTTAGAGAGAAAAGGGATTGTTCTGTTTCCAAAAGAATGGAATGCACCGGGAAAAAATAGTGTATTTATTGCTGTGGCGGTAGTCTTTTTAGTGGTTCAGCCTGTTCATGGCTTTCAGAGCTGGTTTCTCGATGTAGGACAGGGCGACGGCGTCTTTCTGCGGACGCGGGATGAGGCAATTCTTTCGGACTGTGGCAGCAGCCAGGATAAAAAAATCGGGAAAAATGTGCTGGAACCATTTTTGAAAAGTCAGGGAATCCGCACGCTGGACTGGATTCTGGTCAGCCATGCGGATGCGGATCACACGAACGGGATCGAGTGGCTTTTGAAGGAGGAGGCAGATATCCGGGTGCGGAATCTGGCACTTCCGGCGGCGGGAAAAGGGCAGGAGGCATATAAAAAACTGGAAACTCTTGCCAGAAAACGAGGTGCGGAAGTCTATTATCTGCATCGGGGAGAAACGGTGCGGGCGAAAAGCCTGGCGCTTTGGTGCCTGTACCCGGAGGCGGGGGAAAAGCCAGCCGAGGAGCGAAATAGTCATTCGCTGGTGTTTGATGTCACGTATGGAAAGTTTCGTATGCTTCTGACAGGAGATATTGGAGTGGAGGACGAAAGGAAGATTCTGGCGGTGGAAGAGGACAAAAAGAGGGAAAAAGTGACACTGTTAAAAGCCGCACACCATGGTTCGAACGGTTCCTCCTCAGAGGAGTTTTTGGAGTGCTTTTCCCCAGCTTTCACGGTGCTCTCTTATGGAGAGGGAAATACTTACGGGCATCCGGCACCGGAGGCGGTGGAACGTCTGGAACAGACGGGAACGGAGATCTGGAGAACGGCGGATTCAGGGGCAGTGAATGTGTGGACGGACGGGAAACGTATGTATATCAAGGGATATAAGAAACAAAATGGATATTAAGAAACATGGAATGTTGACAAAAAGAATAAAAAAGATTAATTGTCAACCATGTAAAAATAATAGGTTGACAATAGAAAAAGGCTATGTTATGCTTGCAATCAGTTCTGCATCTGTTTCGACTACCCGGGATCTGGGACGGCCGCTGCTGTTTTAGATGGTTGGAACAGGGGTTGCGGAGAGAAATTTATGTACATGTGCGAGAATAGAATGGCTTCAGATGCCTGAAATCATTCAGATACCCAAGGAGGAAAAAGGTTTGAAACACATGAAGACAAAGGATTTAGTTTTGTGCGCGATGTTTGTCGCATTGATTGCAGTGGGAGCATTTATCAAGATACCGGTTCCGGTGGTTCCGTTTACATTGCAGTTTTTATTTACGATGCTGGCAGGTCTGCTTTTAGGCCCGGTCAACGGGGCGCTGGCGGTTGTGGTTTATATCGTATTAGGTTTAATTGGACTTCCGATTTTCACTCAGGGCGGCGGACCAGGATATATTTTCCAGCCGAGTTTTGGATATATCATCGGATTTGCGGTTGCGGCGTATGTGAATGGTAAGATTGCCAATGCCAAGACGCATCCGAGTTACCGGCGCCTGCTGGGAGCTAATTTTCTGGGACTTTTTATTGTCTATGCATTTGGAATGATTTATTACTACGTGATCAGCAATTTCTATCTGAATTCGCCGATCGGCGTAGGAGCGCTGTTTTTATATTGCTTTGTTCTGGCAGTTCCGGGCGATATCGTGCTCTGCATTGTGGCTGCCATCATAGGAAAACGGATGATTCCGCTGATTCAGGGAGGGAAACTTGGATAAAAGATGAGCAAGGGGATTTTTATAACAGGTACGGGAACGGATATTGGAAAAACGTATGTGACAGGATTGATTGTGAAAAAACTGCGGGAGAGCGGCGCGGATGCGGCGTATTATAAAGCGGCAATGAGCGGCAATGAGCGGCGTGCGGATGGAAGCCTGATTCCAGGAGATGCCTTGCAGGTAAAAACAATGTCGGGAATCGGGCAGCCGCTTGAGGAAATGTGTCCGTATGTGTACGAGACGGCGGTATCGCCGCATCTGGCATCCCGTCTGGAGGGCAACCCGGTCCAGATGGAACGGGTGCTGGAAGATTTTCACAAAGTCTGTGAAAAATATGAGTATGTGACGATGGAAGGAAGCGGCGGAATTCTCTGTCCACTCTGCATAGACGAGGCGGATATCCGTCTTCCAGAAGTAGTAAAAGCGTGCGGGCTTGGCTGCCTGCTGATTGCAGATGCGGGGCTTGGGACGATCAATGGCGTGGGGCTTACTGCCTATTATCTGAAACAACAGGGAATTGCCCTGAAAGGAATTATTTTCAACCATTATGAGACGGGGAATCTGCTTCATGAGGATAACCGGAAAATGTGTGAATATTACACTGGCATTCCGGTTGTTGCCTGTGTGGCGGATGGGGATACGGAGCTTTCCATGGATGCGGAGACGCTGAAAGGGCTGTATGCGTAAGACAGAAGATAAAGGAGAAGAAAAATGATCTGGTATCCATATGAACAGTTAAAAACAATGAAAGCACCTTATGAGATCGTGGATGCGAATGGGGTATATCTTTACACGAAGGATCAGAAGCTGATTGATTCGGTTTCGTCCTGGTGGAGTGTGATTCATGGATATAAACATCCGGTAATCAATCAGGCAATTATTTCACAGGTAGAAAAATTTTCTCATGTGATGCTGGGCGGACTGACGCATGAGCCGGCGCGCAGGCTTTCAGAAAAACTGGCATCCTGGCTGCCGGGCGATCTGGACTATTGCTTTTTTTCGGATTCCGGCAGCGTGGCGGTTGAGGTAGCGCTGAAAATGGCGCTGCAGTATTATATGAACCGCGGCGATGAGAAGCGAACAATGATTCTGGCGTTGGAACACGCGTACCACGGCGATACCTTTAAGACGATGGAGGCAGGCGATGATGAGGACTACCATTTTGTGCTGAAAGCGTATGGTGCAAGCCCGTATGTGGTTCACATTCCGACTGAGATCCCGGCGCTGGAGAAAGCATTTGAACAGTATCATGACAAGTTGAACTGCGTGCTGGTGGAACCGCTTTTACAGGGTGCTGGCGGAATGCGGATGTACGACATTTCATTTTTGGAGAAGGCAAGGGAACTCTGTGATAAGTACGGCGTGCTGCTGGTTTTTGATGAGGTGGCAACCGGATTTGGCAGAACCGGAAACCGCTTTGTGGCAGATCGGGTGCTTCCGGATATTCTGGTCCTCGGAAAGGCATTGACCGGCGGTTACATTGGTCACGCGGCGACTGTGGCAAATAAAAAGGTATTTGATGGATTTTTCGATGATAACCCGGAACATGCGCTGATGCACGGACCGACCTTTATGGGAAATGCCCTCGCGTGCAGCGCGGCGCTTGCCTCGATTGAGCTGTTTGAGACGCAGAACTATATGGAAAAGATTCAGAAGATCGAAGCTATCACCCGTCGGGAGATGGAAGGATTTACCGATCCGAGAATCAGGGAGGTCCGCATGATGGGCGGATGTGTCTGTGTCGAGGTATATGATCCGGCAGTCCTGAAAGGGTATCAGGAATATGCGTACAAACGCGGCGTGTTCAGCCGTCCGTTCTTAAATTATCTGTACGCGATGGTTCCGTATATTATCAAGGAAGAAGAGCTGGTGCAGGTGCTTCAGTGCATGAAAGACTGGTTTGCGCGGGGATAGGTAACGAAGGAACATCTATCTTAGAATAAAAAATAATTTAAGTATTTCTTTCTGAATGAATTTCATTTATGATAGAAGATATGGAGTATTGTTTTAAGAAACGATACATGGATTGTGCTGCCTGCGATTGTGAATGGATAGGACAGAAGCAATCAAAATTCTAGTATAAAACTTACATTCGGGGAGAAACCAATATGAAAGAACAAATGAAGAAAATAGCGCTGCTATCGCTGTCATTGATACTGACATCGGCGTATTCTGTTTCGATCGTGCTGCCATCGCTGCTGCAGCATTTCAGTGAATATACAACCGCACAGGTGGAGATATTGATCTCTGCACCGTCGTTTGCGATCACTGTCATGATCGTGCTGAATGCATGGCTGTCGCGTTATATGAAAGACCGTCCAATGATTGTGGGCGGTCTGCTTCTTTTATCGGTCAGCGGCATGGTACCGGTGTTTGTACAGGAATATCCGGTGGTGCTCGCATCCAGGATTTTCCTGGGGATCGGGATTGGACTCATTAATGCGAAAGCAATCAGCATTTTCAGTGAATATTATGAAGGCAGGGAAAAAGCGGCGCTGCTCGGATACCGCGGATCGGCGGAGGTGCTGGGAAGCGCGGTTATGACGCTGGTTGCTGGAAAATTGGTGTTGATCCGGTGGAATCTGGCATTTTGGGTGTACGCGCTCGGATTTGTGATTGTACTTCTGTATCTTGTATGGGTTCCGGGAAGTATGGAGACGGGACAGAGTGCGGGCTCACAGAGTGCAGGGGCAGAGAAAGAAAGTCTGGAAGCGGAGGCAGATGGAAAAAGAGAATGTTGGAAAAAAGAAGTCCTGACCATTGCTTATGCAGTGTTTGCGGGGTTTGTCATCTGCATCTACTGTTCCAATTCCCTGCGTGTTCCGATGTTGATTTTAGAGAAGAAACTTGGAACGGAGTCGGAAGCCAGCATCATTCTCACGCTCATGATGCTGATGGGAATAGCTGCCGGTGTTTATTTTGGAAAACTGACGATGTGGTGGAAGGAAAAATTACCGGGGGTTGGATGCCTGCTGCTTGGAGCGGGGATGCTTCTGACCGCATATGCGGGCAGTCTGCCGCTGATAGGAATTGGCATCAGTATCGTTGGATTTTTCTATACCGTTTTGGTTACCTATTCCTTCCATCAGATTTCCGAGCAGATTCCGCAGTCTTCTATCAATACAGCCACATCAATCGTGCTGGTTGGCTGCAATCTGGGAGCGGCGTGTTCGCCGTTTGTGCTGAAATGGATGGGAAGATTCAGTGAGGGCGTGAGCGTGCCGTTTGTGGGGTATGCGGGGATGATGGGAGTATTAGGAATAGTTCTGATAGTAGTCACGGGAAGAAAGAAATAATACAGTAAACAAATAATAGGAATGACGGCAAAATCTGCAACCAGAACTGTATCGTACGGAATTTTCAGTTTAGAAAATTCAGAAAATTCCTACCTGTGAACAGTTCTCTGAAATCGAACGTTTGTACTGATTTGTTTTGCTTTTATGTATACATTCATGGGTAGATTTGGTATAATAGAAATACTTAATGGGATTTTTGTGAATTATATCAAATCAGGAGAAAGCAATGGATCATTTTGAGTTGGTATCAGAATACAGCCCGACCGGCGACCAGCCGCAGGCGATTGAAAAGCTGGTGGAGGGCTTCAAGGAAGGAAATCAGTTCCAGACATTACTGGGTGTAACGGGCTCTGGCAAGACGTTTACGATGGCAAATGTGATTCAGAAGCTGAATAAGCCGACGTTAATTATTGCACATAATAAGACGCTGGCAGCCCAGCTTTATTCGGAAATGAAGGAATTTTTTCCCAATAATGCGGTGGAATACTTTGTCTCCTACTATGACTACTACCAACCGGAGGCTTACGTCCCGTCCACGGACACATATATCGAGAAGGATTCCTCCATCAACGACGAGATCGATAAGCTGCGGCATTCAGCGACGGCGGCGCTGTCGGAGCGGCAGGATGTGATTATTGTGGCATCGGTTTCCTGTATCTATGGTCTGGGAAGCCCGATCGATTATAAAAACATGGTTATTTCCCTGCGCCCGGGTATGGAGAAGGACCGCGACGAGGTCATTCACAAGCTGATCGACATTCAGTACAGCCGGAATGACATGGATTTCAAGCGAGGTTCGTTCCGGGTGCGCGGCGATGTGCTGGAGGTATACCCGGCGTATTCGGGCGGCGATGCGTACCGGATTGAGTTCTTCGGGGATGAGGTAGACCGGATCACAGAGATTGACACGCTGACGGGCGAGATCAAGGCGCAGCTGGGACATATCGCGATTTTCCCGGCATCGCATTATGTCATCCCGAAAGAGCGGATGGAGATTGCGGCAAACAATATTTTAGAGGAAATGAAGGAGCAGGTCGCTTACTTTAAGAGTGAGGATAAGCTTCTGGAGGCACAGAGAATCGCGGAGCGGACGAATTTTGATGTGGAAATGATGCGGGAAACAGGCTTCTGTTCCGGTATCGAGAATTATTCGCGCCATCTGATTGGTTCGAAACCGGGAGAACCGCCGTGTACGCTGATGGATTATTTCCCGGATGAATTTCTGGTGATTGTGGACGAGTCGCACATCACGCTGCCGCAGGTGCGCGGGATGTACGCGGGCGACCAGTCGCGCAAGAAAACGCTGGTGGAATATGGCTTCCGCCTGCCGTCGGCGCTGGATAACCGACCGTTAAATTTTGAAGAATTTGAGAGCAAACTGGATCAGATTCTCTGCGTTTCAGCAACACCGGGCGAGTATGAGGCGGATCATGAGCTTCTGCGGGCAGAGCAGGTGATCCGTCCAACGGGACTTCTTGATCCGCCGATTGAGGTGAGACCGGTCGAGGGACAGATCGACGATCTGATTTCGGAGGTCAACCGGGAGGTGGATCGAGGGTTTAAGGTGCTTGCTACGACGCTGACAAAGCGGATGGCAGAAGACCTGACCGACTATATGCGCGATGCGGGAATCCGCGTCAAATATCTGCATTCGGATATTGACACGTTGGAACGCGCCCAGATTATCCGGGATATGCGTCTGAATGTCTTCGATGTGCTGGTCGGCATCAACCTGCTTCGTGAGGGTCTGGATATCCCGGAGATTGCGCTGGTGGCGATTCTGGATGCGGATAAAGAGGGATTCCTGCGTTCGGAAACGTCCCTGATTCAGACGATCGGCCGAGCAGCGCGAAATTCCGAGGGGCATGTTATCATGTATGCAGATTCGATCACGGATTCGATGCGGGCGGCGATCGAGGAGACGGAGCGAAGACGCGCGATTCAGCAGGCGTACAATGAGGAACATCACATTACGCCGACGACGATCAAGAAAGCTGTCCGGGATCTGATCACGATCTCGCAGGCAGCCGAACCGGTTACGAATAAGGTAACGAAGGATCTGGAATCGATGGATCGCCAGGAATTAGAAAAACTCGTAAAGGAACTGACGAAGAAGATGAATCAGGCGGCAGCCGAGCTGAATTTCGAGGAAGCGGTCGTGTTGCGTGACCGTATGGTAGAGGTCAAGAAAATGTTGCTGGATTTGGAAAATTCGTAACTGTGAAGGTACTGAACAGTTACGAAAATTCATAAATCAGAGGGTGGTTGGTATGGAATATGGCGCGCTGATGGAGATGGCGGTCCGGGCGGGAGAGATCATGCTGGCGAGCGGAGCGGAGGTCTACCGTGTGGAGGACACGATTCACCGTATTTTAAAGCATTCAGGGATTGCACGGGCAGATGTGTTTGTCGTGACGACGGGGATCGTGGCGACGATTGCGGATGCATCACTTCCGCCGCTTACCTTGGTAAAAAGGGTGGAAAACCGGGCAACGAATTTGAACCGCATCTATCAGGTAAACAATGTTTCAAGGGAATTTTGCAGCGGAAAATTGTCCGTCAGGGAGGCGCAGGAACGACTGGATCGGATTGCTAATACGACATTATACGGATTCTGGAAGAAATGCATTGGCTATGCGGCAACGACGGGATTTTTTGCGGTGATGTTTGGAGGCGGTCCGGGCGAATGCCTGGTGGCGGCTGTTGTGGGAGTCGTTCTTGCGTTTGTCCTGCGGGCGGCGTCCAAACTTATGCTGAATGATTTCTGTCAAAATGCACTTGGCTCGTTTGCACTGGCGGTTGCGGCGTATCTGCTGCGCCGTGGGGCATTTCTGGGAATGAGCCTGGATGTAGTGATTATCAGCGCAATCATGCCGCTGGTGCCTGGAGTCACATTTACGGCGGCAATCCGCGATACGCTGAATGGAGATTACAGTTCGGGAGTCGCGCGGATGGCGGAGGCAGTCGTGGTGGCGCTGGCGGTTGCGTCGGGCGTCGGTCTGGCGATCGTGGCAGTCCGGCTGGCGGGAGGATCGGTATGACAGAGATGATAAGAGAATTGATGATCCAGAGCGTGGGGGCATTTCTGGCGATTTTTGGTTTTTCCCTGCTGGTCGATATGCCGCGGAAATATCTGGTTTATGCGGGCATTACCGGAGGTGCCGGATGGCTGGCGTACCTGGTATCAATGCAGGTGGGAACCTCGCAGGTGGCAGCGGCATTTTTTTCCAGTCTGGCAGCGGCTCTGCTGAGCCAGGTATTTGCACGCGTGTTGAAAGCGCCCGTCACGATCTTTCTGGTGGCAGGAATCCTGCCGACGGTGCCGGGCGCATCGATCTACCGGAGCGTCTATTTTCTGATACAGGGACAGACAAAATGGTACAATTTTTATCTGATCCAGACGATCCAGATAGCGGGGGCGATGGCGGTTGCCATCTTTATTGTGGATTCACTGTTCCGTCTGCTCCGGAATAAAACGTCGTAGTGGAACTGGGCGGCAGGTAGAGACAGCCCTGAATCCTGCTAAAATAATAAATATGATCTGACAGGCGGTCTTCAGCGGGCACATCCGACTGATTGATCGCCTGAACCATTTCATTGAGTTCTTCCGGCGGAAGGGAGACGCTGCTGGGAGTGAGAAGCACTTCATGGATGCTGGACGGAAGGATAATCAGATCTTCGCCCAGGCTTTCGGCAAACTCTTTTAAGACGCGGGGATAGAGCATGCAGGCAGCGCCGTTGATGCCGCGTGAATTTGTCAGAACGTAGAGAGCGACCGATGGAAGAGCTTCCGTTTCAACGATGTCCTCCATTTCGAGCTGATTGAGGGTGGATTCGATGGAGCTGATGTGGTACGGCAGCATGCGAGGCGTATTTTCTTCCGCCAGTATGCCGAGCTCTTCCAGAGAAATATCCCACAGGGCAAGATGGTCGCTGTGTACCAGGGTCGTCATCTGCCCCTCCTCATTGTCAGTGAGGATCAGATAGAAAACGATCGCCAGATCGAGATACGGAATATGTGGGACGTGGGAGAGAAGCACCTTATTTTTAGCGGCGTGGATCAATTTGTAGGCAATCCGGCCGCGTACGGCATCAAAATCACGCAGTTCCTCGCAGATATCCTCCGAAAATCCTGGATTTGTCTCATACACCATCAGGATTTGATCGGTAATAATGGAGAGCGGCATCCCTTCCTCCGCTTCATTATAGTAGGCGTTCAGATAGACAGTCGGTGATAACCGTGAGCCGGGTTTCGTAAAGCTCAGCCCGTCGAGCATCAGTCCATTATTTTTCAGAACACGCCGCAGGGAGACATTGGCTTTTTTGTTGAGGCGCGTCTGCACCATCGACTGGATTGTTTTCAAAAAAGTTTCATAGACCATAGAGTACCTCCTGAAATAAAATTGCAGATAGGGGATGTCCGCTTGCTCATATAGGTTATGAATTTCAGCAAGATGAGAAACAGTTTCCCCGTGTGAATAAGTTTTAAGGAATCAAATCAAGAAGCAGTCATGAAGTTTGAGATGTGAAGAAAGATTGCTTAGTGATTAAAAAATAAATAAAAAGTTCAGAGTTTTAGCGTTTACCTTTTGAGTGCGTAAGTATGAAAATGGTCATGGAAATCATCGAAAAAACTGAACATGAGAATCGCAGGAACCAGTAAGATGTGAAAAAATTGCCTGCATATAAAGAAGCAGGTGCCAAAATGCACCAATATCATGATTATACTGGAAAATGGGAAGATTGGCAAGAAAAATAACAGGGAAAAAGTGAAGTTCTGGTTGCGGATTTGTTGCTGTTCACGCATACGTTCCCAGTAACAGTTTGCATGACGTTGATAATGTGTGAACGATGGTAAATAAAGAGATAAGATGGCACGATTACGAGATGAAAACTAATAGCTGGCATTCGTAGCAAAAATAAAACTGAAAAATAACAAGAAAATACAAAATTAGTATTGACAAAATGCGACATATGTATTAGAATAAAATCATCAAAAGAAACAAGAAATAAAACAAAAAAAGAAGGGAGCTGATTCCACCGAAAACATAAAACTGGTTCAATTTTTTAATAAAAAAATTGAACAAAGGAAAACCAAAATCAACAAATAAAAATCAGTCAATCATCTATCATACATATTTAGAAACAGGATTCGGTTTAGTGATATGACGAGAAAGTATCATTAAAAAGAAGCGTTTTTTAAAAGAGAGATAGATAAGTGAAAAAAGAAAAAAATAAGATTGAACGATTCAGAAATTGTTGAAAAAGGAATCAAAATTGAATAAAGAAAAAGTTCAAAGAAAGAGGTATCATCCAATGGACGAGATAGTTTAAAGGGTATCGATAAAATGTCAATTTATCGATACCCTTTTTGTACAATAGGAAATTCATTGGAATCCCCCATTACACAAAAAGGCACTAACGTGTCAATGCACATTCTTTTTCACCTCATAGAAAAGTATCTCAAATTCCCTGCAACTCAAACGGCGGCGTGTATTCTTCTTTCGCGCTGCTTTTTTCCTGCATAAAGCCCTGCGTGAGCCCCAGCTCAATCGCGGCATCGACGACTTTCTGGTATTCGTAGCTTGTGATGCGGCGGTTGATTTCCGGATATTTGCTGCTCTGGTAGAAGGGGGTGTACTGGCTCATAAGGCTTACCAGAAAATGCCCCTCCGGGAGGTTGTCGTGAATCCAGTGGAGCAGGCGGATGGAATCGTCTTTGTGTTTCGGAAGAACCATATGCCGCAGGATCACGCCGCGCTTCATGAGCTGGCAGGTCTGACCATTTTCGGAGAAATCTTCCAATACCAGCGGGCCGGTGTGCTCGATCATCCGTTTGACTGCTGCGGAGGCAACCGGAAAATAGTCCGGGGCGGCGGAATAGCGGGCGGACAGTTCGGAAGAGTAATATTTTAAATCCGGCAGCCAGATATCGATATAGGGAGCCAGCGCATCAACCGCCTCCAGCGTCTCATAACCGCCGCAGTTGTAGACGATCGGGATGGAAAGCTGCGGTTTGACCCGTTTTAAGACGGGCAGTAGCGACGGAAGGTACTGTGTCGGTGTCACTAGATTGATATTATGCGCGCCCTGTGCCTGCAGTTCCAGAAAAATTTCCTCCAGGCGCGTTCCGGAAATATCTTTTCCAAAGCCTTCGCTGCTGATCTGGTAGTTCTGGCAGAAACAGCAGCGCAGCGTGCAGCCGGAAAAAAAGATGGTACCGCTTCCGTGCAGACCGCTGATACACGGTTCCTCCCACGGATGAAGCGCCGCGCGTGCCGCCCGGATACCGGCAGGGCTGTGACACCAGCCCTGTTTTTTTGTGCGGTTGATCTGACAATTTCGCGGACAGCAATGGCAGCTTTCGTAGGAGTAGGCGGCTGGTTCAGAGAACTGGACAGGCGAGCCGGCACCTGAATTAGGGAGGGGGATATATGTGTTCATAGGTTTTGCTTCCTTCTATAAATTAAAGTAATCATTACAGTGCGGACTTATAACGAAGTAACCAACAGTTTTTTATAAGAATTTTTGTAAAGATAATTCCTTCAAAGCTTTTTTACATAGTTCAAATCTGTGATGAATCCGAAAAATCGATCGTTATAATGTATTTATTCTACTAAGAAAGATGAGCAGTGTCAAATGTGATTACATTTAATACGAAAGGCCTGGACTTTGCACTGACGGCACTGTTTGTAATGATTTTTACGGAACAGTGGATCGGACAGAAGCGTCATTGGCCGGTAGGAACTGTATTTTATATGATTCTGGTGCAGATGGTGTTTGTTTAGATGGTGTGTGTTTTTGCCTCGCGTGCGTTGCCATCGGAAACAGTGTTTTTTGTTTCAGATCCGGGTTCCCCCAGGATCTGGTTGATACAGTTCCAGGCATCTGTCAGCCGGTCGAGGTTCCAGGCGGCATTGGCAGGGCTGGTGGATGGCAGTTTGATTGCCTCAATGCCAGTCTGTTTACGGCAGAAGCGGTCGTACATTTTTCCAGACAGCCCGCCGTTTGTGTAAATCGCCTGGATGGAAGCGTGATCCAGAATAGAGGCGAGGTCGTTTGGGATAACGTCGCGGATGGAACTGTCGCTGGATCCTTCGATGGAACAGCTGTGGATGGTGTCCCAGACGGCGATGTGGTTCCGCAGCAGAAATGCCTTCTTTTCCTCGACGGAGGATGGAATATCTTCCTTTCGCAGGCGCGCTAAGAGTTTCCAGAAACGGTTCTGCGGGTGGCCGTAGAAAAAACAGCTTTCCCGGGATTTGACAGACGGAAAGGAACCTAGGATCAGGATACGGGAGTCGGTGTCAAAAACAGGCGGGATTGGGTGGATGATATGGGATGGCATGGTGGAATCTCCTTTTTTCGGATTATTGTTATGCTAAGTCTGGCAAAGCCTGATTCAGTATATCCATTATAGCATAGATCAAAAATGATAGAATGTTTTTTAGAAAAGCAGTAGTTCTATTTCATATATGCAGAGAAAGTACCTATATTTATAAGAAGTTCACAGGTTTTTAATATTTTCACTTCTTGATTTATAGGCAATCTGCCACTATAATGGAAAAGAGTACGCAGAAATTTGCGCATTGACGGGGAAGGAAAGCGGGCATGAAGCCGGATGAGAAGCAGATGCGGCAGATTTAGAGGGGCTTTTGAGTAACCTGATGTGGCAGATTCCGGATGTACAGTGATACAGAATGGAGAAAGTGTATGGATAATAAGGGAAACCAGAATAAAAATGGAAAGAATCCCCGCGGTCAGAATTATGCAGTGCTGATCATGACGATGCTGTTTACGCTTCTCTGCGTGGCGATGATGCACAACCTCTGGCAGGGCAGCCGCACGCACAAGATGCCGTACAGCGAGTTTAATCAGATGCTTAAGGATCACGAGGTAGAATCGGTTGTGATTGGCAATGGAAAGATTCAGATCACGCCGAAGGAAGATTCGAAGAAATATGGCGGCAGCCAGGGAAAATATGGAAATCTGGTAGGAATGGAGTACTACACGATTCCGATCAACGATCCGGATTTGGAAAAGAAGCTGGATGAAGCTGGTGTTACGACCTATGAACAGGCAGAAGTGGACGCGACAGGCAGTATTATCATGCTTCTGCTCGAGTGGGTGCTTCCGATTGCAGCGATGTTCGTCATTTTCAATATGATGATGAAGCGCATGGGCGGCGGAGGCGGCATCATGGGTGTCGGCAAGAGCAATGCCAAAGTATATGTACAGAAAGAAACCGGCGTTACGTTCAAGGATGTGGCAGGTGAGGATGAGGCGAAGGAGTCTCTGACGGAGATTGTTGATTTCCTGCATAACCCGGGAAAATATACGAAGATTGGTGCGAAACTGCCAAAGGGTGCGCTGTTAGTCGGACCGCCAGGAACCGGTAAAACACTTCTTGCCAAGGCAGTAGCTGGAGAGGCGAAGGTTCCGTTTTTCTCTCTGTCCGGTTCGGATTTTGTGGAAATGTTTGTCGGCGTCGGCGCATCCCGTGTGCGTGACCTGTTCAAGCAGGCGCAGCAGTCGGCTCCGTGTATCATTTTCATCGATGAGGTGGATGCGATCGGTAAAAGCCGAGATTCGCGTCTGGGCGGCAACGATGAACGTGAGCAGACGTTAAACCAGCTCCTTTCGGAGATGGATGGATTTGATTCCTCCAAGGGTCTTCTCGTCATGGCGGCGACGAACCGCCCGGAGATTCTGGATCCGGCGCTACTTCGTCCGGGACGTTTTGACCGCCGGATTATCGTGGATAAGCCGGATTTAAAGGGGCGTGTGCAGATTTTAAAGGTACATTCCAAGGATGTAAAACTGGATGAGACGGTTGATTTCGAGGAGATCGCGCTGGCGACATCCGGCGCTGTAGGTGCGGATCTTGCCAATATGATGAACGAGGCGGCGATCACAGCCGTTAAGAATGGCAGGAAAGCCGTTTCCCAGAAGGATTTATTTGAGGCAGTTGAGCTGGTTCTGGTTGGCAAAGAGAAGAAAGACCGCATCCTGAGCCAGGAAGAGCGCCGGATTGTTTCGTATCATGAGGTTGGTCATGCGCTGGTCAGCGCCCTGCAGAAGGATTCGGAGCCGGTACAGAAGATCACGATTGTGCCGCGTACCATGGGTGCGCTCGGCTATGTCATGCAGGTGCCGGAGGAAGAGAAGTACTTAAATACTGAGAAGGAAATCCGCGCGATGCTGGTCGGATTTTTAGGCGGACGTGCGGCTGAGGAGATCGTTTTTGATACGGTAACGACAGGTGCGTCAAATGATATTGAAAAAGCAACCCGGATCGCGCGTGCGATGGTAACCCAGTACGGTATGTCCAAGAAGTTCGGTCTGATGGGACTGGAAAGCCAGGAAAATCAGTACCTGAACGGGAGAACAGTCCTGAATTGCAGTGATATGACAGCGGCAGAGATTGACAAGGAAGTCATGCATATTCTGAAGGTTTCTTATGAGGAGGCAAAACGCCTGCTGAGTGAAAACCGCGAGGCGCTTGATAAGATTGCGGCGTTCCTGATTGAGAAAGAGACGATCACCGGTAAAGAGTTCATGAAGATTTTCCATGAGGTAAAGGGAATCCCGGAGCTGGAGGAAAAGAAACAGGAAGGCGAGGACCGGATTGAGATGCCGGAGGCTGCGAAGACAGGCGATGAGGTTCAGCCGGTAAAGACTGCGGAGGAAACGAACGCGGAAAACTCACAGAACCAGCAGAAGCTGGAAGAAAAACCGGCGGATGAAGTACCGGCAGACGAAACACCGGAATCGGCAGAAGCTGTAGCAGCAGAGAGTCCAAATGAGGATGAGATGCGCGGTGGAAGCTCGTTCGACCGGAAATAAAAGTGATGTATAGCATAAAAGAAATATTTATACAGTAAATAGAACGGCTGTATTTCAGCAATGTGAATCCATATATTGAAAAATCTATGAGTTCTGTTTTGCTGAGATACAGCCGTTATTTATATAGGATTATATCAATTACTGGTATAAGCGGTTGTGCTCATATACCGGCTCGGAGGTCAGTTCGATGCCGAGACGTTTGAAGGTCTTGATATCAACCTCCGACAGCATGACGGAGGTGTGAACCTGGCAGCCGCGCAGTTTTTCAAGCTGTTCCAGGGCGATCTGTGCGTGTTTGTTGGTAGCGGCGCACATGGACAGCGCGATCAGAACTTCATCGGTGTGGAGACGCGGGTTGCGGCTTCCGAGGTACTCGACTTTCAGCTTCTGGATCGGCTCGATCGCGATCGGAGAGATCAGGTGCTCATCGTGCGGAATATTGCCAAGTACCTTGACAGCATTCAGAAGCAAGGCAGCGGAAGCGCCGAGCAGGTTGGTTGTCTTTCCGGTGGCGATGGTTCCGTCCGGAAGTTCGATGGCAGCAGCCGGAGCACCGGTTTCTTCGGCGCGTTTCAGGGCAGCCGGAACAACCTTGCGCATATCGGTGGTCAGTTTTGCCTGCTTCATCAGAAGTTCGATCTTATAAACTTCCTCTTTGCCGACATCCTCTTTGACAACGCGGTTTAATGCCTGATAGTAGCGGCGCAGGATTTCCTGACGGGATGCCTCGCAGCAGGCTTCGTCGTCAATGATGCAGTTTCCTGCCATGTTGACGCCCATATCAGTCGGGGATTTGTACGGGTTCTCGCCGTAGATTCCCTCGAAAATAGCGCTCAGAACCGGGAAAATCTCGATGTCACGGTTGTAGTTGACCGTTGTTACACCATAAGCCTCCAGATGGAACGGATCGATCATGTTGACATCGTTTAAGTCAGCGGTCGCTGCCTCGTATGCCAGGTTGACCGGGTGCTTTAACGGGATATTCCAGATCGGGAAGGTCTCAAATTTGGCATATCCAGCCTTGACGCCGCGTTTGTTCTCGTGGTAGAGCTGGGAAAGGCAGGTTGCCATTTTTCCGCTTCCCGGTCCCGGCGCGGTGACAACAACGAGTGGACGTTTGGTTTCAATGTAATCATTTTTACCATAACCTTCATCGCTGACGATCAGCGGAACATTGCCCGGATAACCGTCGATGGTGTAGTGGCGGTAAACCTTGATGCCCATGGATTCGAGCTTGTGTTTGAAGACATCTGCAGTGTTCTGCCCGGAATAGTGGGTGATTACAACGCTTCCAACATAGAGTCCCTTGTCGGTAAAGGATTGAATCAGACGGAGTACGTCTACGTCGTAAGTAATGCCGAGGTCGGAACGTACTTTGTTTTTCTCGATATCCGCAGCACTGATGACGATGACGATCTCCGCCTGATCCGCTAACTGCAGAAGCATCCGCAGCTTGCTGTCAGGTGCAAAGCCCGGAAGAACCCGGGATGCGTGGTAGTCATCGAACAGTTTTCCGCCAAATTCGAGGTAGAGCTTATCACCGAACTGGTTGATACGCTCACGGATATGTTCCGACTGCATTTTCAGGTATTTGTTGTTGTCAAAACCGATTTTCATCTAATCCTCCGTTCTTAGTTTCGTCCCGCACAGAATACCGGTATCGCGGTGGGGGCAGATGCCGGTTTCCATCTGGTGGGATGAAAATCATATGTTTGTATGGATGATTGCGCCGCCAGGTCACAGTCCATGTCCGGCACAGACTGCCATTCGCAGTTGTTTATGTCGATGCTCTTTGTGTGAAATGAACGCAGCACAGCAGACCGCAAAGAATCACAATTAGTTCTATTATCCTACAAAAAAGTCTATTTGAGTAGAGGAAAAATAAAAAAATTTTAAAATCGGAAAAATGACGGATTTGGTTTTCGGAAATGTAATATTTTCTGGCGAAAATTTTTGTGTACAGGCGATGGGGATGGAGGAAAGAAAATCTGGATGTAAATTGATAAAAAACAGAAAAGGGCATACAAAATGTGATATAATGAGCGCAGAAGAAAAGAATGCGGCTGCGAAGCAGACATATTCTTTTCTTGCGCCATTAACGAACGAATAGCCATGCGAAGCAGGGCGGT